>ENA-OVGE01003056-OVGE01003056.1-human-gut-metagenome-genome-assembly--contig:-NODE-3056-length-10051-cov-80.209484_pt1 | contig 10051 bp, 4 predicted proteins | sample MGYA00237769_ERZ505417 | MGnify/ENA primary metagenome ERZ505417 (study PRJEB26158, sample SAMN06016403) | human gut metagenome | biome: human gut; feature: ankylosing spondylitis patient; material... | reverse complement strand
GTCACACCCTTCGTGGGTGTGTGGATTGAAACCTCATCTAGTGGGTGCACTCCTTCAGGCAGTGGGTGTCACACCCTTCGTGGGTGTGTGGATTGAAACCTCATCTAGTGGGGTGCACTCCTTCAGGCACTGGGTCACACCCTTCGTGGGTGTGTGGATTGAAACCTCATCTAGTGGGTGCACTCCTTCAGGCAGTGGGGTCACACCCTTCGTGGGTGTGTGGATTGAAACATGCGTGCAAAAAGAAGGGCACACACCGCAAATAAGTCACACCCTTCGTGGGTGTGTGGATTGAAACTCAGATCCTCTATAATAGCGTTTAATTTCTTAAGTCACACCCTTCGTGGGTGTGTGGATTGAAACCTTTGTATACTTTGCCATAACTCTAAAAATTTTAAAGTCACACCCTTCGTGGGTGTGTGGATTGAAACATTAGCACGGCCCGCCTCGATAGCTTCGCCGCGATCGTCACACCCTTCGTGGGTGTGTGGATTGAAACATTCAATTCAAATGATAACATTCAAAAGCCAAATGTCACACCCTTCGTGGGTGTGTGGATTGAAACCTTGTCGCCAAGCCAGCCGAAACGCCAAATAATCGTCACACCCTTCGTGGGTGTGTGGATTGAAACACGTGAAACATTGTGAAATTAAATAAAAAATCGTTGTCACACCCTTCGTGGGTGTGTGGATTGAAACAGCAACACCAGCATTACCGCCATCCATCATAAGGTCACACCCTTCGTGGGTGTGTGGATTGAAACTCACGAGGTAACCAATCGAGATTAGTCTGCTCAAGTCACACCCTTCGTGGGTGTGTGGATTGAAACGTTTTTACATTATCGGAGAATATGGAACTAAGTCGTCACACCCTTCGTGGGTGTGTGGATTGAAACCCAGTAACATCTGAACATTTAAAACCACATAAAGTCACACCCTTCGTGGGTGTGTGGATTGAAACAAAAAGCATAAGACGCTCCTCGTTGGTAGCCAACGTCACACCCTTCGTGGGTGTGTGGATTGAAACTTCCCAAAGTTTACCTGCTCAAGTCAGCTTACTTGTCACACCCTTCGTGGGTGTGTGGATTGAAACACCCATAAGCGGCAGAAGCATGAATTGCTGAAGGTCACACCCTTCGTGGGTGTGTGGATTGAAACTCGCTTCTCCCGTTTCTGCTGTGAGGCTCTGAAAGAGTCACACCCTTCGTGGGTGTGTGGATTGAAACTCCAGTATCTTGGGAACATGATTATCAATGGTATGTCACACCCTTCGTGGGTGTGTGGATTGAAACGATTTGTCTCATCGTCACATGTTTACCGCCCAGGTAGTCACACCCTTCGTGGGTGTGTGGATTGAAACTATATTTCTACAATTACAGCACCCTCACGATTACGTCACACCCTTCGTGGGTGTGTGGATTGAAACATAAATTAAGTTTAAGGGATATGAAAATAAAGAATGTCACACCCTTCGTGGGTGTGTGGATTGAAACTCCTGGAGGAGAGGCATGGTACATGGACCGTTTGTCACACCCTTCGTGGGTGTGTGGATTGAAACTTTCCTCTGCATTCTATTGCAGTAATAAGGAGAGAAGGGTCACACCCTTCGTGGGTGTGTGGATTGAAACTTTCTGCATGATAGCAGAGTTTGTATGCAAATATGTCACACCCTTCGTGGGTGTGTGGATTGAAACGCTCCACCTACGACCATTATGTGCCCGAGCGAAGGTCACACCCTTCGTGGGTGTGTGGATTGAAACTCTGAATAACCCTTTGTCAAAACTAGATACTGAGTCACACCCTTCGTGGGTGTGTGGATTGAAACTTGGTGGAACCCGTACGGATTCCGAAAAAGCCTTGTCACACCCTTCGTGGGTGTGTGGATTGAAACTTGATACAGATGAAAATGATAATTTAAGGCTAATGTCACACCCTTCGTGGGTGTGTGGATTGAAACTTGATGTTCAACGTCAAATTGAGCAGACTAATTTGGGTCACACCCTTCGTGGGTGTGTGGATTGAAACTCATAGCGCAACATAATAGACGTTGCGACATCAGAGTCACACCCTTCGTGGGTGTGTGGATTGAAACAAGTTGACAGACTCTGAGAATGCACAGCCAGGAGTCACACCCTTCGTGGGTGTGTGGATTGAAACGATCTATCCAAGGCACAGAAGGGATTCAAAGAGGTCACACCCTTCGTGGGTGTGTGGATTGAAACACCTCGAAAGGAGAAGTGAAGGCACAGCGAGGAGTCACACCCTTCGTGGGTGTGTGGATTGAAACCGTTGTCCCCGATCCACAGCATTGCGCCCTCTCGTCACACCCTTCGTGGGTGTGTGGATTGAAACTCATCTACCCAAAGGTTGTAAATAGCGCAATCGGCGTCACACCCTTCGTGGGTGTGTGGATTGAAACTAATATCATCATACCATAGTATAGGGATAACAGAGGTCACACCCTTCGTGGGTGTGTGGATTGAAACTTTAAGATAACTCATTTTTTCACTAGCAGTCTGAGGTCACACCCTTCGTGGGTGTGTGGATTGAAACAAAAAACGTGAATCATAACCAGTGACCCAAGTAGTCACACCCTTCGTGGGTGTGTGGATTGAAACTTAATAGTCCTAATTTGTCTATTTTGCCTTTGCTGTCACACCCTTCGTGGGTGTGTGGATTGAAACTCCTGTGATTTCTGCAAGGAAACAGACGCATCAAGTCACACCCTTCGTGGGTGTGTGGATTGAAACCTATTCCGGAATTAGATTCTATTGGCATGCAAACGGTCACACCCTTCGTGGGTGTGTGGATTGAAACAATAGTATCACAAGAACCAAGTATCGGAGCGCTTGTCACACCCTTCGTGGGTGTGTGGATTGAAACAGAAAGCTAATATGGATTTTACTGAGAATATTAAGTCACACCCTTCGTGGGTGTGTGGATTGAAACATCAAAAGAACCAAACTCATCATAAGCCGCTTTGTCACACCCTTCGTGGGTGTGTGGATTGAAACACTGCGCAAGTTGGTGAATTGTTACCAGTTTTTAGTCACACCCTTCGTGGGTGTGTGGATTGAAACTATAATGGTCATTACAAATCTTATGATAAGCAAGGTCACACCCTTCGTGGGTGTGTGGATTGAAACTTGCATATTGCCATCGGTAACCTTTGTAGTCGTAGTCACACCCTTCGTGGGTGTGTGGATTGAAACCTACGCCTCAGTTCGGTTCTGAGTCTGTCGTTAAGTCACACCCTTCGTGGGTGTGTGGATTGAAACTGACCTCAAGCTTTCGTATGATGAAGTTGAGAGGGTCACACCCTTCGTGGGTGTGTGGATTGAAACCCAAACAGATAGTCTCGGTATTCTCGACTTCCAAGTCACACCCTTCGTGGGTGTGTGGATTGAAACAGCGCAGAGCGAGTAATCAACGCAGCGAACCTCGTCACACCCTTCGTGGGTGTGTGGATTGAAACACGATTTTCAGGTGCACCATCTATATCTGTGCGGTCACACCCTTCGTGGGTGTGTGGATTGAAACTTGCCGCCATTGGCGATGAGACTGCCGTAATTGAGTCACACCCTTCGTGGGTGTGTGGATTGAAACATCTTTACCAGGTTATTGCTCAACTTGGTATAGGTGTCACACCCTTCGTGGGTGTGTGGATTGAAACTACTTTGTCTTTTGAATTTCTGTCCATAAGCTTAGTCACACCCTTCGTGGGTGTGTGGATTGAAACTAAGTGAAACCTGGCAGTGAACCGCTAGCGAGGATGTCACACCCTTCGTGGGTGTGTGGATTGAAACGTGATTGCCGTAGCAGAGAAAACAGGAATGGTGAGTCACACCCTTCGTGGGTGTGTGGATTGAAACAGTGGTGATGACTTCGACTTGAAGGTCTCTGACCGTCACACCCTTCGTGGGTGTGTGGATTGAAACAGATGAAAAAAGGCATTACCATTGACAGAGATAAAGTCACACCCTTCGTGGGTGTGTGGATTGAAACGTACTGCTTACGGAAGCGATGGTTGGTGTACTTACGTCACACCCTTCGTGGGTGTGTGGATTGAAACCAGGTGGAGGCAGTGACAATGGAGACGGTTTAGAGTCACACCCTTCGTGGGTGTGTGGATTGAAACTAAATAAATCAAAACTAAAGTAAACAATTTATAAGTCACACCCTTCGTGGGTGTGTGGATTGAAACAATCTGATTGCTTGTGTTTGCAACGTAAGGCAAAGGTCACACCCTTCGTGGGTGTGTGGATTGAAACGTAGATAATACAACCTTGTTTTCTCAGGCGGTAGGTCACACCCTTCGTGGGTGTGTGGATTGAAACTGCTCGCTGCGCTCGCACCCAACGTGCTTGAATGTCACACCCTTCGTGGGTGTGTGGATTGAAACTGCTCGCTGCGCTCGCACCCAACGTGCTTGAATGTCACACCCTTCGTGGGTGTGTGGATTGAAACCGAGTAGCACACTCTGAAAAATGGGTAGACAGACAGTCACACCCTTCGTGGGTGTGTGGATTGAAACATGCCCGCCCCTATCGCCCAACCTTGTATGCATGTCACACCCTTCGTGGGTGTGTGGATTGAAACATCATCAGGATAACACTAAGTATTCAGGTTAAAGTCACACCCTTCGTGGGTGTGTGGATTGAAACATCAACGGCTACCGCAAGGATAGTCCACGAATTGAGTCACACCCTTCGTGGGTGTGTGGATTGAAACACTTCTAAAGTGAAAAATCTTTGTGCATTGTATCGTCACACCCTTCGTGGGTGTGTGGATTGAAACATACTCAGCTTCGTGTTCCTCGTCATCGGCATCAAGTCACACCCTTCGTGGGTGTGTGGATTGAAACATAGGCTAAAGCAAGTTATTTTGTCTAAGCCATGTCACACCCTTCGTGGGTGTGTGGATTGAAACTACGGTAATGAGAAGGAAGCGGAGCACGATGCCCTGTCACACCCTTCGTGGGTGTGTGGATTGAAACTTCGGCACACGATGAACAACCATCTGGAGGGTATCGTCACACCCTTCGTGGGTGTGTGGATTGAAACCTGATGACGCTGGAGGTTCTCACGGTCGCTGGCGTCACACCCTTCGTGGGTGTGTGGATTGAAACAGCAATTGTAGCCCCGAATTACGGGGCTGAAGGGTCACACCCTTCGTGGGTGTGTGGATTGAAACTTGATATCTCTGTACTCTAAGACTTAGGTTTACGTCACACCCTTCGTGGGTGTGTGGATTGAAACTCGTTGGTCCCTTGGTTATCCACTTTGCATAGAGTCACACCCTTCGTGGGTGTGTGGATTGAAACGGTTTTGCGACTACGGAACGTACAAACAAGTCCGTCACACCCTTCGTGGGTGTGTGGATTGAAACATGCAGTTGGAAGAGAAATTTGAGAAACAAGAAGTCACACCCTTCGTGGGTGTGTGGATTGAAACGGTTTTGCGACTACGGAACGTACAAACAAGTCCGTCACACCCTTCGTGGGTGTGTGGATTGAAACATGCAGTTGGAAGAGAAATTTGAGAAACAAGAAGTCACACCCTTCGTGGGTGTGTGGATTGAAACAGAAAACAGATTTTATTTTCTGAGCCCACTTGAAAAAGTCATTTTTACGAAAACGTGCCATTGATTGTCAATAAGTTACAATGACAAAAAATATGATTCGGGACTTCTTTAAGTGGACTCAGTTTAGTATTATACAGCAATCTCTAGTTATAAGTGTTCAGAATGTGTCTCCTCCAGCCACAGCATTCGTCTCCTCCGGTCACTGCATTCGATTCCTTCAACTATCGCATTCGTCTCCTCCGGTCACTGCATTCGACTCCTTCAGCTATCGCATTCGTCTCCTTCAGCTATCGCATTCGACTCCTTCAGCCACCGCAGCCGTATGTGTCAACTCAATGAAGTAGATGAACTCGTGAAATGAAGTGGATGAACTCGTGAAATGAAGTGGATGAGTTCGCATAATGAAGTTCATGATTTCTGCATAATAATTAATACATGCGAATGGTAAAGCAAAAAGTGGTTGTTCGGAATTCCGAACAACCACTCTACATGGTGCTGTTTTTCTGTTTTTATTGCCACATCTATCACCAATGCATTTAACTCTCTGATTATAAGTGAATAATGCGTGGCAGTAAGCGGTGTTTCTGTTGCCACCTAATGCCACGCATTGCCACACTCTTTTTATGAGGGAATGAGATGAAAAGTGAGTAGGTTATTTCCTAACTACCAGATACTCAGTACCAAATCTTGTTCTTCGGTTCTTCAAACCTTCAATATTCTGAAGCTCTCTGCCCAATTTCTGTATACTCGAAACCTGGAGAGAGGAGCCGAATTTCTGCTTCAAAATGTCGAAAATGGCGGCTGCCATCAGATATTCGCCCTCTTCCGGGGTACTTGCAGGCTCGAAAACCTGCAGAAAACATTGCTTGATAGGGGAAATCTGTTCAAATTGTCTGTTATGTTGCATGATGATGGCGGTTTCCTTGGCATCGAAATAGGATTTTTCGCCACGCTCCAAAGCTTGCATCGCCTGCGCATAAAGTTGCTCATAGTTCAGTCTGCCACTCACATCGATAGGTCCCGTCAGTTCTACTCCCAGGAAACGGCGGTTGCCGGATGGGTCGGAAAGAATATCAGTCATGTTGCTCGTGGCAATGAAGGAGGCTAGACGAGGAAATTCCTGTACATGACTTCCGTATGGCGGCTTGATTTTCACCGTTGGCAACTGCAGCAGATTCTTCAGAAAACCCTGCTGCACCTGTGGGGAAATCTGATTGAACTCATCGAGATTGATGAGCAGAAATTGTGACATCGCCTGCAATACCTGACGCTTTTCTGAGAGAATCATATTGTCGCTGAAGCCCCACGATAATTCGGTAGGGATGAGACGGCGGCAAAAGGTGCTCTTATTGTAACCTTGCTTGGAAATGAGCAGCGGCATGGTACTGTTGCCATATTGACGGCGATACATGCCGCGCCACTGGTCAACCATTCCCAGAAACCAGGTGTAAAACCAGTCTTCCCAATGAGGATTGTTGGTGGGTACAGTTCGTGCCAGGGCACGGATGCGGTCCTTGCCGTCCCATTTACCCAGACAGTCATAGAGATAGGACTCTATTGGACTGTAGTTTCTGATGCGGTCTGACTCTAGAAAATTACTTACATCCTTGATGCTTACGTGGATGTCGGCTATCTGAACATCCAGCGTCATGCTTTTCTGCACACGGGCATCTACCGGTCTGAAATCGCCAACCCATGAATTGTTCGGGCGGTATTCGGTATATTTCATCACGGTATTGTAACGGAACTGGTACCGGCTCTCCAGGTATCTGATCATCTGCAGAATTTCGGCACGGCCTTTTCTGCCTGAGCCTGATTTCTCCGTCTTCCTGTCTTTGGAATGGGTATCGTAAGCGGTGCCCACTATTTGGCGGAGTTTCTCTTCTGTCACATGTCCCCAGTTGTTGCGGCGGATATGGATGAATGCTTCTTCTTCGCTGAGGCCCATGTTGCAGAGTTTGATGGCGATGGCTGAGAAACCGGCAAGGAACCGGTCTTCATCGTTCAGCCATGAGATGTTGGCTTTTTTCATCTCTTCCTTCGTCTCTTCTGCTGCCTTGCGGTAGAGGAATTCATAGTCATCGTATGTCTTCAGATCGTCTACATTCTTAGGGGCTGAGGCTACCTTCTTCATATTTTGGGAGATGCGCATCGCCACTGCCTTGCTGTTATAATAAGGAGAGGCATCCAGCGTAAGCATGAAGTTGGATGCCATTGATGGCTTTTCAGGTTTGATGGCTGCCTGTACCTGCGACTGGTAGAGTGTCTTTACCTGTTCGTAGGCAGACTGGTAGAGTAAGTCGGCGTCGGCTTCTTTTGTCGGGATTTTTCCTTCTTCGTTGCAGATGCTTACGAGCACGATGAGGCTTCTGCCATCGGCTCCTTCGAAGGCAGCGAAGGTCATCGGTAGCAGACTGACCGTCTTCTTGACGGCATCTTTTTCCTGGTCTGACATGAGGTTGATGAAGTGGAGCATCACCAGCCCGTTTGATTTCTGGAAGACGAGATTGCCGCTTTCATCCTTGTTGAATTCTGCGGCTGGATAAACGTGCTGCCATTCCTTGATGCCTTTGTAGTACTGGTAGTCGGCCTCCATGAGTGGCACACTCATTCTGAAATTGGTGACACTCAGCTTGGCATCATCTTTAGCGATGCGCTCCAGAAACCGTTCTGCGGTTTTCGAACTGACCATCAACTTGTTCTGCTTGTTGATTCTTGTAATAGTAAACTTCATATTTCTGTTAATTTATTGATAGGGTGATACTTAGGGTTGCCGATGGCTTTGCCCAAGGCGTTGGGCAAATGTGCCCGGCTACGCCGGTCATTCGTGACCATCGTGTCGGTCATCCGTGCTCAATTGAAGCAATAGCTCCATGAGTTGTAAACATCTCCTTTAGCGAAGTAGAGTCTGACTAAATCTGCTTGTGTCATAGGTTTTTGGAATTAAAATTATATAAAAAGTGGTTTCACAGGAGTCGTAAGCTTCTAGGTGGAATCGGCAGGAATTTTTCCTGTTGGTTGCAAAAATACAAAAAAATGTTCGAAACCGCAAGCCTTTTTCTCCACTTTTTTAATGTTTTTCTGCGAAAACAATAAGTATTCCTCTGCTTTTTCGCTGAGAATCCCCCGTTTTTCGCCCGAGTGTGGCAATAGGTGGCAATAGGTGATAATAGAAAATGCCCTTATTGCCACGCTTAAATAGCTAAAAACCAATTGGTTAACTTGAGGTGTGGCAATAGTGGCAATAGTTTTAGAAAAACTTTCTCATACATAGGCATATCCTTCTTTTACTAATAAATGTTATATTCCCACCATTCTTTTCCCTAATCATTTGTTCTCTCCCGAATTTACAGTACTTTTGCAGAAAGTATCTAATTAAAGATTAAAAGTGTGATTTAAAATAAGGTATAGATTATGCAATACAAGAATATCATATTTGATTTAGGTAATGTCCTGGTGAAGCTCAATCCGGAAGGATGCATCGGGGCTTTCAAGGCGATAGGAATGGGGGAACTGGCTAATCCGAATCCTCAGAGTGAAGGGATGAAGCTGATGAGTAAACTGGGTGTTGGAATGATGACCACCGAAGCATTCTGCGATGCAGCCCGTGAGTTGACAGGAGCAGATGTAACGAATGAAGAAATCATCGATGCTGCCAACAAGATGCTGGTGGAGATTCCTGATGAGAAAAAGAAGCGACTCCTGCAGTTGAAGAAGGCTGGTTACCGCCTCTTCCTCTTGAGCAATACCATTGATATACATTGGGATTATTGCATGGAGCATCTCTTCCCTTATCAGAACCATGGGGTAGAGGATTATTTTGAGCATTGCTTCCTCTCTCAGCGAATGCATCTGGCAAAACCTGATGCCCACATCTATGAGGAGGTAATCAGGCAGGCGAACATCTATCCCGATGAAACTCTCTTCATCGATGATCTGAAGGAAAACTGCGAGGCTGCCGAGAAGCTGGGCATCCATACCTTCCAGAACGTGAAGCTCGATGATTGGCTTTCACTTCGATTCTGACGGAAATGTCAGAATCGAAGCTTTTATTCGTTGAATAATTTTGTGTTAATTTGCATTTTTTCTGATGAATAATCGCAATAACTCCACACTTTTTCTGACGAATATCTGTAGAAGTCCACACTTTTTCTAACGAATAATCAACAAATTCCCACACTTTTTCTGACGAATAACTAAGGAAAAGGCTGATTTATTCTCTTTTTCCAATAAAATGTTATACCTTTGTGGGCTCATAATAACTAACAAATAATATCAAAATGAATTTTTACAAGACATTAGGACTGAAAAACAGCCGTATTGACGTGGCTGATGCCTTGAGAGGATTGGCAGTGGCAGGTATTATTCTCTATCACTCTGTGGAGCATTTCAATATGTACGACGGAAGCATAGCGCATGCTTATACGCTGGGGTGTGATGATTGGATGGCAGATGTGCTGGCTTTGCTG
>ENA-OVGE01003052-OVGE01003052.1-human-gut-metagenome-genome-assembly--contig:-NODE-3052-length-10058-cov-2.935119_pt1 | contig 10058 bp, 8 predicted proteins | sample MGYA00237769_ERZ505417 | MGnify/ENA primary metagenome ERZ505417 (study PRJEB26158, sample SAMN06016403) | human gut metagenome | biome: human gut; feature: ankylosing spondylitis patient; material... | reverse complement strand
TTCCCTACACGACGCTCTTCCGATCTGTTATATTGGCACACATAAATGTCACTGTTTCAAAAAAGCGATTGTGGATTATTTATATACGCAATCTAATCTCAAAGATATCCTTGACAAAGAGAACTTTTCAACCTGTTCTCTGTCCTATTATTCCAGGAATCATATCGATCCGCTTACCGGACGTTCTTCTTTGGAATCAATGGAAACTGCATTAAATGTCTGTCACAACTTCGTAGATACATTTTCTAAAGAATTTCATAACATACTACTGTATGGAGATACCGGTGTCGGAAAGACTTTTCTTTCTCACTGCATCGCAAAAGAATTAATGGATTCCGCTTATTCCGTTATTTACTTTACAGCAGCCGGACTTTTTGATATCCTTGCAGAGAATACATTTGGTAAAAGACAGGACAAGGATTCTGATGTATTTGAACACATCTATGACTGTGACTTGCTGATCATTGATGATCTGGGTACAGAACTGCCGAATTCATTTACTGTATCCCAGTTGTTCATTTGTCTGAATGAACGCATATTAAGGCAGAAATCAACCATAATATCTACCAACCTTGCATTGGAGGATATAAAATCAATCTACTCGGAACGGACATTCTCACGAATCAGCAGTAATTATACAATTCTGCGTATTACCGGTGACGATATCCGTATCCAAAAAAAATTATTAAACCTGGGAGGTACTAATGATGTTACGCCGTAACGATCGTAATCTTGAGAATATACCGGTAGGAGCACTTGGACTGATCGCTCTTGACGGTTGTACAGAGATGGGAGCAAAAGTAAATGATTATCTCGTAAAATGGAGAAAGGAAGATGGACATATTCATAAGAACGATGTCGCTTTCATAGGCTATGAGAAAGACACTTACTTAATCGATGCAAAAGTTCCACGTTTTGGTTCAGGTGAAGCAAAAGGTATTATTAATGAATCCGTTCGTGGTAAAGATCTTTATCTTATGGTCGATGTATGTAACTACAGCCTGACATATTCCCTGACAGGAAATATTAACCATATGTCCCCTGACGATCATTATCAGAACTTGAAACGTATTATTGCAGCAGTAGGTGGAAAAGGACGTCGTATTAACGTCATTATGCCATTCTTATATGAAAGCCGTCAGCACAAGAGAAGCAGTCGTGAATCTCTGGACTGCGCACTCGCTCTTCAGGAGCTTGTCCGTATGGGTGTTGACAATATCATCACATTTGATGCTCACGATCCTCGTGTACAGAATGCGATTCCATTAAACGGATTCGAAACAATCCGTCCGACATACCAGTTCGTCAAAGGTCTTCTCCGTACCTTCAAAGACCTTCAGATCGACAGCGATCACATGATGGCAATCAGCCCGGATGAAGGTGCTACAGGACGTGCAATTTATCTTGCCAACGTACTGAACCTTGATATGGGTATGTTCTACAAACGCCGTGACTTCTCACGTGTGGTAGACGGCCGTAACCCGATCGTTGCTCATGAGTTCCTTGGATCTTCCGTAGAGGGAAAAGATGTGATCATCCTTGATGACATGATTTCTTCCGGTGACAGTATGTTAGACGTTGCCCGCCAGTTAAAACAGCGCAAAGCAAAACGTATCTTCTGCGCTGCTACATTCGGTCTGTTCACAAACGGTCTGGAGAAATTCGACCAGGCATATGAAGAAGGTATCTTAGACGCTGTTCTGACTACCAACCTGATCTACCAGACACCTGAACTTCTGGAACGTCCATATTATATTAACTGTGATATGAGCAAATATATTGCCCTCGTGATCGACACTCTTAACCACGATGGTTCTATCAGCAGTATCCTGAATCCTATCGAAAGAATTCAGAATGTTGTCAATAAGTATAAAAATGGTGAAGAGATTTAATAGTATCTACAGGCCCTGCCACGGGCAGCTCCTTACGAATGCACGTGATTTAAAAATGCTGCCGGGAATTTCCCGACAGCATTTTTTTAAAGTTCTATCTTGTGATAAACAAGTCCGGCTTCTTTCATCACCTGTTCTTCTCTCGTCTGACAGGTAAATATGATCACTTGTTTCTTATGTTCTTTCAACCATCTGAGTGTCTGAAACATTCTCTCCTCATCATAATATGCAAATGCATCATCCAGTATCACCGGCATCTCTTCCTCACATAAAAGCTCTCCCACTGCCATACGGAGTGCCAGATAGACCTGTTCTACCGTTCCACGACTTACCTGTTCAATCTCTACTCTCTTTTCATCTGTCATAAGCGATACATGAAGTTTTTCATCTGTCACAAGCTTTTTATATTTTCCACCTGTGATCTCACAGATGAATGATGACGTTTTCTCATTCAGATCTCTTTTTAGATATCCCCGCATCTCCTCTGACAACTGTTCCAGATGATCTGCCGCCATCTGGACCGCCTGGCGTTTCATCTCATATTCCCTGGAACGCTCATTAACTTCATCCAGTTCCGCGAGCTGTTCTCCCAGGTTGTCATACTGAATTCTCTTCTCTTTTAATTCCGCTGTAATATGCGATTTCTCCCAGCGTAACCTCTCTATCGGAACTTTCTCCTCTTCCTGCGTGATCTCTTCAAGGATAATCTCTGGCTCTGTTTTTACCTGTTTTTTTCCAACTTTCATCCGATTCCATATATATAAGCCGAACGCAAGGAATAACACAATAGCAATCAGATAATTCCACGGTTTCGAGAACAAGATGACTGCAATCACAATAACCAGTGCAAACACCAGAAGCTCCATTGGATGGATCCTCCATTTTTCCGGACGAATCTCATCCATGACACCTTTTCCATGTTCTTCTTCCCTCTGGCGCTCTTTTTTCTTTTCTTCTCCCTTTTCCAGCCGATACGCAAGTTCTTCTTCTACACGTTCCAGTTCTTCTTCCAGATGATGTACATCACGCCAGACAAAAGATACTTCCTGCTCAAGTTTTTCACGTTTCTGCTGCTTTTGAGCCATTTCCATACGGATCTCATTTTCCAGGATCTTCTTCCTGCCCCTTAACTGTTCCAATGCACCGGCCAGGTCGATTTCTCCGTTTCCCGAGGTGTAATAGTTTGTCGCATAATTTTTCAGCTCTGCCACAATACTTTCCCCCATCTGTGCATTCCTCTGGCTCATGGAAACGGTATTATCGTAACGTTCTGCGTCCATCTCCCCAAGCAGCATCTGAAGATCTCCGTCTTCTACAGACAGTACTTCACCGTCCTCTTCACAGATCAGTTCCGCTTTTTTAGAATATTTATCAAAATTTCTTTCGATACGGAAATGTTTCTCTCCACTTTTGAACTTCAATATACCAGAATAGTAATTAGGATTTTCCCACGGTTCGTATATACTGAAAGTATCATTTTGCGCAGCCCGTCCTCTCCCTCTTTCTATTCCGAAAAGCATTCCCCTGATGAATGTATGGATTGTAGACTTTCCTGATTCGTTTTCCCCGTGAATCAGGTTGATCCCCTCATCCAGATCTATCTGCCGGTCATGAAATTTTCCAAAGTTTTTTAACAATAATTCATTAATCTGCATCTTTCGGTTCTATCCTCTTCTCGTCTCCATCAAAGCCTGCACTCCTTCACAGAGTGCCTGGTACTCCAGACTGTCGGCCGGATAGCCACTCAGGCTTTCAATATATTGTCCGAGAATGTTTCCTTTATTTTCATTTTTTAATTTTTCAAAGTCATATGCAGGCTTTGTGTGGTCTGTAATCTCCACCACATTACCGTATGGATCCATATGATCCAGCTCATACCAGATATCCGGATCTCGATAACCAGTCAGTGTAATCTTATACATGTTCTGCTTTCCCTGCTCTTCGATCATATCTGCAATCTTTTGCCTCAGTACATGGCCGGTCACAGATTTATCCACCTGTACCTCGCAGTGTCTGTATTCTCGCAGTGCATGTGGCACAAAACGGATCTGACAACCATTTCCGGTGATCTTTCCTTCGATATAACCATGAGCTCCTGTATCACCTACATCCGTCGGCTCCAGCGATCCGGCATATGCCATCCGGTTCTCCACCAGCATCTGCGGCTTGTGGATATGTCCAAATGCAGCATAATCATACCCAAGCGTCATGATCTGACTACTCTTGATCGGAATATGTTTCTCATCCCCGCCGTGTGCAAGCAAAATCTCATACTTCTGCCGTCCTTCCGGAACTGCATGATCATATAACGGCTCCAGAATTTCTCTGGAATGATAACTGCATCCATAGACAGCCGTCTGGATCCGGTCAAGTTCCACACAGCTCATTTCCTGCGAGCAGATCATGTGCACATGCGGTGCCCAGGTAAATGTTCGGTAATAAGAGTTTTTCCTGATATGATCATGATTACCGGCGATCATAACAACTTCTGTCTGCTCCAGCATCTCCAGTATGGAATTCATTTCTTTTAATTCTCTTAAAAGTGGCTGCCTGTGGAACAGGTCCCCCGCGATCAGCAACAAATCTGTCTTTTTCTGATTGCAGATTGTTATGATATCACGAAAGCTGTCCCAGAGCTCCTGTTCTCTATTTTGACTGTACGCGTTTCCCGCGTCCGGCTTTGCCCCTAAATGCAAGTCTGCGATGTGTATGAACTTCATCCTCGCTTCCCTCTTTCTGTTCTGTCTTCTCTTTCGATGGCAGTGTTACGACAAACTGTGTCCGGTTGTCATCACTTTTTGCCAGGATTCTTCCTCCGTGCAGCTCCACGATCTGTTTGGCGATCGCAAGTCCCAGACCTGCGCCGCCGGTTCCTGTCGATCTGGAACCATCCACGCGATAGAATTTCTCGAATATCGTCTGAAGCATATCGCCCGGAATCTTATCACCTGCATTGGTAAATGTGATCTCGATGTCACCATCCTTCATTTTCGCTTCGATCCGGATCTCCGTATCTGCATAGCAGTAAGCAATTGCATTTCTTAAGATATTATCGAATACTCTTGCAAGCTTATCCGGATCTCCGTAGATCATCAGATCTTCTTCTACATCCACTTCACAGGTCAGCTTCTTTTCCTGGAGGACTCCGTACAGCTCATCTGCAAGCTGTTCAAGCATCATCGTAAGATCAATCTCTACCGGTTCCAGTTCGATATTCTGAAGATTATATCTTGTAATATCAAAAAATTCATTGATCAGCTCTCCTAATCGGATGGATTTTTCCAATGCGATGTGAGTATATGCTTTTCGTTCTTCTTCCGGCATGTCGGGATGATCTTCGAGCATCGTAAGATACGCCACGATCGAAGTCAGCGGCGTCTTCAGATCATGCGCCAGAAAAAGCACCAGGTCGTTTTTCTTCTTTTCGCCTTCCGATGCCTCCAGCTCCTGCCGTTTTAATGTTGCTTTAATCTCATTCAAACGGATCTCTATTGGTTTTAATTCTGTGATCAGATGAATGGGATCTGTAGATTCCGATATAATATTTTCAATTCCATGATCGATCTGATCCAGATATTTTGTCATCTGAGAAAGCGCAACATAAAAAAACAGCGCAAAAAGGATCAGATAACCAACAATCATGAAAAATGTCTTGTTATCTCCGATCAGCTGCCAGTAAAGATGGACCGCCGTCTTTTCATTTATATTCAGAAATACCAGAACATCTACAAAAGTTCTGGCAAAACTGTCATTATAAATTCCATCGATCACATAATTCAGCAAAAATCCACCCACCAGAACTGTCAGTGCCGTAACAAGCACCGTCTGCAAGAGAATACTGAATTTTAATTTACGATAATTATTCTTCAACCTTATAGCCCACTCCCCACACAGTCTTGATAAAATCAGACTTGCCTGTCGGTGCACTCATCTTCTCGCGGAGATGACGGATATGCACCATCACCGTGTTGTTACTGTTCTTATAATATTTCTCATGCCATACTTTCTCGAACAATTCTTCTGAGCTTATGACCTTTCCCCGGTTCTCACACAGAAGCCAGAGGATGTCGAATTCGATCGGTGTCAGTGTCAGCGGCACTTCATTGTATACACACTCATGAGAAGTCCGGTTCAGAAACAGCCCTCCGAAATCCAGGACATCTCCTTCTTCTTTGGTCCCTTCATTATACTGTGTACACCGGCGAAGCTGTGCTTTCACTCTCGCCACCAGCTCCAGTGGGTTGAACGGTTTCGGAATATAATCATCCGCTCCCAGCGTAAGCCCGGTGATCTTATCCATGTATTCCGTCTTCGCCGTCAGCATGATCACCGGAAATGTATATTTCTGCCGGATCTGCTTGAGGATCTGGAATCCGTCAATATCCGGAAGCATAATATCCAGGATCGCAAGATCGATCTTCGTACTGTTAATACAGTCCAGTGCATCCTGGCCGTTGTAAAATTTGAATACTTTATATTGGTCATTCTGGAGATAAAGCTCTACTACATCAGCGATTTCCTTTTCGTCATCTACTACTAATATATTCATACTGCCCTCCATTCTATATGGGGACGGCGGATTTTTATAAATCCCCCGTCCCCATATACGTTTTATATACGTTTTTCACGTGTTGTTATCCACATGATCCTCTATTACAGTTCACAGTTGTTGACAGTTCTTGGGAATGGAATTACGTCACGGATATTGCCCATTCCTGTCAGATACATGACGCATCTTTCGAATCCAAGTCCGAATCCGGCATGTCTTGTAGAACCATATTTACGAAGATCCATGTAGAACTTGTAGTCTTCTTCTTTCAGTCCCAGTTCATCCATTCTTGCTTTCAGCTTATCGTAGTCATCCTCTCTCTGGCTTCCTCCGATGATCTCACCGATTCCAGGTACCAGACAGTCTACTGCCGCAACGGTCTTGCCATCGTCGTTCAGCTTCATGTAGAATGCTTTGATCTCCTTCGGATAATCTGTTACGAATACCGGACGTTTGAAGACTTCTTCTGTCAGGTATCTTTCGTGCTCTGTCTGAAGGTCTGTTCCCCATGTTACTTTGTATTCAAATTTATCATTGTGTTTCTCAAGAAGTTCTACAGCCTCTGTATATGTCACTCTTGCGAAATCAGAAGATACTACGTTGTGCAATCTCTCCAGAAGTCCCTTGTCTACGAATGAATTGAAGAAGTTCATCTCTTCCGGTGCATTCTCAAGCACATAGTTGATGACGTATTTTAACATTGCTTCCGCAACGAACATATCGTCATCCAGATCTGCAAATGCCATCTCAGGCTCGATCATCCAGAACTCTGCCGCATGACGTGTTGTGTTAGAGTTCTCTGCACGGAATGTCGGTCCGAATGTATAAATATTGCGGAATGCCTGTGCGTAAGTCTCACCATTTAACTGTCCGCTTACAGTAAGGCTTGTCTCTTTTCCGAAGAAATCTTTGGAATAATCTACGCTTCCGTCTTCATTCTTCGGTACGTTATTCAGATCCATAGTCGTTACCTGGAACATCTCTCCTGCACCCTCACAGTCACTTCCTGTGATCAGTGGTGTATGCACATATACAAAACCTCTCTCCTGGAAGAACTTATGAATCGCATATGCTGTCAGGGAACGTACACGGAATACTGCCTGGAATGTATTTGTTCTAGGTCTTAAATGTGCAATTGTTCTCAAATATTCAAAGCTGTGACGCTTCTTCTGAAGTGGGTAATCCGGTGCGGATGCTCCTTCTACTTCTACAGTATCTGCCTGGATCTCGAATGGCTGCTTTGCCTGAGGTGTTGCTACCAGTGTACCTGTAACGATTACTGCTGCACCTACATTTAACTTGGAGATCTCTGCAAAGTTGTCCATCTTGTCGTGATATACAACCTGTAAAGGCTCAAAGAATGTTCCGTCATTTACCACGATGAATCCAAATGCTTTGGATCCGCGGATACTTCTTACCCATCCACCGATGGTTACTTTCTGATCCATGTAAGAATCACTGTTTTTATATAATTCTCTAATTGTTGTCAATTCCATGCCAATTATTCTCCTTTTTAAAAACTCACATATATTCTTATTATACCATATCGGCCAGATTTATGTTATACTATATTTACTGAATTTACTATCTTACTTATCCGAATTTTTCAGTTAATAAGTCAGATGGAAGAAATATCAATCAAAAGTTAGGAGATCATCATATGAAGAACTTACTAGTTGCACAGTCCGGCGGACCAACTTCTGCGATCAACGCAACTCTTGCCGGAGTAATTGAGAACGCTCTTTCCAGCCCATCCGTAGACAAAATCTATGGATCAGTTAATGGAATCCAGGGAGTATTAAATGAGAACCTGATAGATCTTAAAACCAAAATCACAAATGTATCAGAACTAAACCTTCTTTGTCAGACCCCTGCTTCTGCACTTGGCTCCTGCCGTGTGAAATTAAAAGATCCTGCCGTATGTGCAGACGAATACGAGACAATCATCTCTGTTCTGCGCAAATACAGCATCGACTGCTTCATCTACATCGGTGGAAATGATTCCATGGATACAGTAGACAAGCTTTCCAAATATCTGAGCGACAAAGGAATCACAGACATTACCGTGGTCGGCGCACCAAAAACAATCGATAATGACCTCTGCGGAACGGACCATTGTCCAGGTTTTGGATCTGCAGCAAAATATATCGGAACCACATTTGCCGAACTGGAACGTGACTGCCACGTATACACAACCAAGGCCGTAACAATCGTAGAAGTGATGGGCCGTGACGCCGGATGGCTGACTGCAGCTTCCTGCCTCGCCCGTGCAAATGGTGCGAAAGGACCTGACTTTATCTATCTCTGCGAAGTACCATTCAGCATTGACACATTCCTGAAAGATGTGAAAGCAAAACTGGAAGAACAGGATGCCGTGATCATCGCTGTCAGCGAAGGTGTGAAGAACAAAGACGGTCGCTACATTTCCGAAGAAGTACAGAGCTCCGCTGTAGATTCCTTCGGCCACAGCTATATCGCCGGTGCCGCAAAGGTTCTGGAAGATGCTGTAAGAAATGAGATCGGATGCAAGGTGCGTTCTATCGAGCTGAACCTGATGCAGCGCTGCGCCGCACACCTTGCAAGTGCAACCGACATTCAGGAATCCAGAATGCTCGGAAAGGCTGCCTGCCAGTATGCTCTTGAGGGTGCAGGCGGTATGATGGCTGCTGTGATCCGCACTTCTGACAAGCCTTATGCTACGGAATTTAAAGCACTCCCGGTATGTGATATTGCGAATGCAATCAAGAGTGTGCCTGCAGATTATATTAATGATGCGGGAAATGATGTAACGGAAAAGATGGTGGATTATCTGACACCGTTGATTCAGGGAGAGATGAATACGGTGTATGAAAATGGGATTCCGAAGTATATTTATTTGTATTAAGTTGCTGTTGAATTTAGTATCATGGAGCGGGGTAAGCCACGATGATGAACTAAACAGCAAGCCGATCATGCAATCTATAATACACCTGATCAAACGCTTCCTGTCTTCCATCCCCCTTAGTTGTCGACAAAATGGCATGTCTTTTTCCATTTGGTTCTGTCAGGAACAGGGTTTTCTTCACATTTCCTTGTTTTCCCACTTCTACTTTTTCCATATGATACAGATCGTATATCCATACATCCGCATCAACTACAATGACATAATCTTTTGCAACCAGAAGCTGTTCTTCTTTCAATTCAAGTACATCTGATGCCACAATCTGGCGGTAGAATTCATTTTTATCTTCTATTTTATCCAGTTTACTGTTGAATGCTTTTCTTCCCTTTGTATTGACCACTGCATAGACTACCGCTACAATTCCCACAATGATTGCAAGCAGATTATTAGAGAAAGAACAGATCAGTGCCAGACAAAAAAGGCTGATCCAGATTATCATCCCCGTCTGCAACGACTTAATTCTTTTTGCAGTCAAATCTGCATACTTCTGTTGTCCCGCTGTTTCAATTGCCATATTCATTCTCCTTTTGCTCTTATGATATCATGATTTTTATAGCTATTTTTATTTATCAGCCCATGGTCTTACTGCTTCCTCGTAATATGTAACATTTTCAGAAAGAATCGTCGCCTCTCCATTCTTCACTTCTACTTCTGTTACTCCGCAGTTACTGTGTAC
>ENA-OVGE01003051-OVGE01003051.1-human-gut-metagenome-genome-assembly--contig:-NODE-3051-length-10058-cov-8.132260_pt1 | contig 10058 bp, 10 predicted proteins | sample MGYA00237769_ERZ505417 | MGnify/ENA primary metagenome ERZ505417 (study PRJEB26158, sample SAMN06016403) | human gut metagenome | biome: human gut; feature: ankylosing spondylitis patient; material... | reverse complement strand
GGGGAGAAGGTCACCCGGGGCTCGGGGCTGGAAGCCCCGCCATGAGGGAGTGCAGAGGGGGCACAGCCCCCTCGCATTGTCAAGAAGTCCCCCGGGTGCCGAGCATGGCAAGGCCATGCTCTCGCGGAGCGCCTGCATATCGTGGATCGCAGGGACCCCCGTCCCTGCAAAATTCCCCGGGGCGCGGGGCTAAAAAGAAGCAGAAACCGCAAAAAGGTGGTTGCAAAAAAGGCGAATTTGTACGATAATAAGGGTGAGCCAAAATAGAGGAGGAGACTATGAGAGTAGTAGTGATGTCGGATTCCCATGGCAGAGCCGACCGCGTCAAACAGGTGATCGAGCAGCAGCCGCAGGCGGAACTGTTCATCTTCCTGGGCGATGGGCTGCGGGACTTCCGCCAGGCGATGCGCGGCGTGCCAAAGGAAGGATGGTGCGTCTGCGGCAACTGCGATTTTGTCAGCGACGTTGAATATAATCTGATTTCCTATGTCCGGGACGTCAAGTTTTTCTGCACCCACGGCCACCAGTGGGGCGTCAAGGCCGGGCTGGACGAGCTTGCCCTGGAAGCCAAAAAGAAGGGGGCGTCGGTGGTGCTGTTCGGCCACACCCACGAGGCCTTTTATGAGTATCGGGATGGGATCCATTTCCTCAATCCCGGCAGCCTCGGCAGCCCGCGCGGGCCGCTGTACCCGACCTATGGGGTGATCGATATACAGGGCAAGAGCATCGTCTGCGCCCACCTGAAGCTGGAGGAGACGGCCCGATGAGCACAGGGCAGGTGATTCATCTGGAGTCGGTGGATTCCACCAACGAGTACCTCAAGCGTCAGGGAGCGCTGCTGCCCGACGGTACGGTGGTGGTGGCTGACCACCAGACAACGGGCAAGGGCCGCCTTGGCAGAAGCTGGCAGGACGCCCCCGGACAGAGCCTGCTGGCCTCCTGGCTGCTGAAAAGCCTGCAGGGGGACGCGCTTTTGCTGCTGCCGCTGGCGGCGGGGATGGCGGTGCTGGACGCGCTGGACAGCCTGGGGGCGCAGGGCGCAGCGCTCAAGTGGCCCAACGACATTGTCGCGCAGCGGGACGGCCGCTGCCGCAAGCTGGCGGGCATCCTCTGCGAGCACCGGGTGGGGCAGCAGAGCTTTGCGGTCTGCGGCATCGGGGTCAACCTCCTGCAGCCGCAGGAGGTGTTTGACGGGCGCAGACTGCCGGACGCCGGTTCGGTGCTGGGCGTGCTGGGAGCGCCCTTAAAGCGCGAAGAACTGCTGCGGGCAATCGGCCAAAGCCTGCAAAAAAGATGCGCACAGGCAGTAGCAGAGCCGCAGGCGCTGCTGCAGGATGTTTCGGCCCGCTGCATAACCCTCGGCAGAACCGTCAAAATAAAGACAGAGGCGGGCGAGTACACCGCCTTTGCCGCCCGGCTGGACCGGGACGGGCAGCTGATCTGCCAAAGCGAAGAAGGAGAAGAAATCAAGGTGCGCGCCGGGGAAGTCTCGGTGCGCGGCCTGGACGGATATCTATAGTATAAAAGTAAGGAGATTGAAAATGGACATCAAGGCAAAAGTACTGCGCAACCTTTCTTACGGTCTGTACCTGATCGGCGTGATGGACGGCGAGCGCCCCTGCGGCTGCATCGTCAACACCGTCTTTCAGGTGACCAGCGAAAACCCGATTGTCGCCATCAGCATGAACAAGAACAACTACACCTGGGAGCTGCTCGAGCGGGAGGGCCGCTTTGCGGTGTCCATCCTCTCGGAAAAGACCCGCAAGGAGGTCATCCAGAAGCTGGGCTTTGTCTCGGGCAGGGACCACGACAAATATGAGGGCATCGACTACACGATGCGCGACGGCCTGCCGGTGCTAAACGAGCAGTGCTGCGGCGCGCTGATCTGCAAGGTGGTTTCTGTCACCGAGACCCCGACCCACATGGTGGTGCTGGCCTCGGTGGCGGAGGCGTATGAGCTGGCAGCCACCGTCCCGATGACCTACCGCTACTACCACGAGGTCATCCGCGGCGGCGCGCCGAAGAACGCCCCATCCTACATCGCGCCGGAAAAGGAAGAGAAGGAAAACAGGCAGGCATCCGCGGGGCGGTGGGTGTGCGACGTGTGCGGCTATGTGTACGAGGGCGACCTGACACAGGAGCCGGACGACTACATCTGCCCGCTGTGCGGTGTTGATAAAACACATTTTCATAAGGAGGAAACAAATATGGCAGAGACAGAGCGCTGGGTATGCGACGTATGTGGTTATGTATATGAGGGCGACCTCACCCAGGAACCGGACGACTATGTTTGCCCGCTGTGCGGCGTAGACAAGAGCCACTTCACAAAAGAATAGAATCTTTGCCGGAAATCCTTCCGGTTAGCTCTTGATTTTTGTGTTTGGCTGTGGTATAATTTTCTCTATCATCTGGGTGTGGCGCAGCTGGTAGCGTGCTACCTTGGGGTGGTAGAGGCCGTGGGTTCAAGTCCCGCCACTCAGACCAAAGATGTCCGTCAAGCCTTTTGACTTGACGGACATTTTTTTGTGCGTTTGAAAGGAAAGTTTAAGGAAAAAGTAAAATGAGGGTGAATGATGGGCGTCTGTTTTTTGGAGAAGGAGAATCTTTTTCATCTGTGCGGCGGGGATGTCAGCTACATCCTGAAAATTTACCGGGATGCCTTCCCGATGCACCTGTATTGGGGAAAGCGGCTGTCCGACCCGGCCATATCCTGGTATCTGGAAGCGCCTTACCGCAGAAAAAAACTGCTTGAGGGCACCGAGCCGGACGATCCGATGTTCCTGCACGAATACTGGCCGTTTGAATATCCGGGGTACGGCCTGTCCGATTACCGCCCCGCCGCCTTTGAGGTGGTGGGCCAGGATGGGTGCTGTGCCTGCGAGCTGCGCTATCGGGGGTATGAGATCATAGACGGCTCGGTCGCGCTGCCCGGCCTGCCGTCGGTGTGGGCAAGGGAGGACCAGGCGCAGACGCTCAGGCTCCTCTTGAGCGATGAGCTGCTCGGGCTGCAGGTGGAGCTGTACTACACCGTCTTTGAGCACAGCGGCGCCATCACCCGCCACACCGTCTTTCGGAATCAGGGCGGTGGAAAGCTCAAACTGAAAAAGGCCCTTTCGATGAGCCTGGACATGAAGCACGCGCCGGCAAGGATGATTCAGCTGTCGGGGACCGCCCTGCGGGAGCACTGGATCGAACAGCGGGAACTGGGGATCGGGGAAACGTACCTGGAGAGCACCAGGGGCATTTCCTCCCACCAGCAAAATCCCTTTTTTGCCCTGGTGGAGCATCAGACGACCGAGACAGGCGGGGACGCTTACGGGGTGAGCTTAGTCTACAGCGGCAACTTTCTGGCGGGTGTTTCCTGCGACATGTACCGCAGCGCCCGGGTGCAGATTGGCATCCACCCGACCAATTTTGGCTGGCAGCTCGATGCGGGCGAGCAATTTTGCACCCCGCAGGCCGTGCTGTGCTATTCGCCAAAGGGACTAAACGGGATGTCGGAAAAGTTCCACGACCTGTTTTGCAACCAGCTCTACCGGGGAAGATGGAAGGACCGCCCGCGCCCGATTGTGCTCAACACCTGGGAGGCCTTCTATTTTGGGCTCGACCACCAGCGCGTGCTGGAGCTGGCCGGCAGGGCGGCAAAGGCGGGCATCGAGATGCTGGTGCTGGACGACGGCTGGTTTGGTCACCGCAACGACGACACCAGCTCCCTGGGGGACTGGTTTGAAAATAAAGAAAAGCTGCCGCGCGGCCTGAAGGGGCTTGCCGGGGAGATCAACGCCCTGGGGCTGCAGTTTGGGCTGTGGGTGGAGCCGGAGATGGTGTCGCCGGACAGCGAGCTCTACCGCAGCCACCCCGATTGGTGCATCCACATCAACGGGCGCAAGCGCAGCCAGTGGCGGCACCAGCTCTGTCTGGACCTGTCCCGCACCGAGGTGCAGGATTACCTGATCGACAGCCTGAGCCGGGTGCTTTCCGGCGCCAACATCGCCTATGTCAAGTGGGACTGCAACCGCCGCATCAGCGAGCCGGGCTCGGATGGCCTGCCGCCGGAGCGCCAGGACGAGCTGCTGCACCGCTATGTGCTGGGCCTGTACCGGGTGCTGGAGACGCTGACCAGCCGCTTCCCCGAGGTGCTGTTTGAAAACTGCGCCTCCGGCGGCGCAAGGATGGACGCGGGGATGATGTATTACTTCCCGCAGACCTGGGTGAGCGACAACAGCGACGCGGTCTGCCGGCTCAGGATTCAGTACGGCACATCGCTGTGCTATCCGCCGGTGATGACGACCGCCCACATCTCCGCCTCCCCCAACCACCAGGTGCTGCGGCAGACGCCGCTTGATTTCCGCGCGGCGGTGGCCTATCCGTTTAATCTGGGGTATGAGCTCAACCTGTGCGCGATGAGCGACGGGGAGCTGCAGCAGATTGCGGAGCAGACCGCGCTCTACAAACAGCTCCGGCCGCTGGTGCAGCAGGGGAAATTTTACCGCCTGCTCAGCCCCTTTGCGGGCAACCAGACCGCCTGGATGACCGTCTCGCAGGACGGGTCGGAGTTTGCGGTCTGGTACTACAAGGATTTTTGTCAGCCGGAGGAGGCCTACATCAACGTCCGCCTGACGGGGCTGGAACAGACGGCCCGCTATCAGGACGAGGACGGCAGCTGCTACACCGGGGAGATGCTGATGAACCTGGGACTGCCGCTGCGGTGGAAAAACGGCGACTACTTCTCGCAGATGTGGCACTTTAAGCGGCTGCAGGAAGAAGCGCTGCCGGGGCGGTAAAAAGAGTCGCCCCGAGGGGAGAGACTTTTAGAAGAAAAAGAGGGATCGAGATGAAGCAAAACAAGGGACTGATGACCGAGGGCGTCATCTGGAAGCAGCTGCTGCTGTTTGCGCTGCCGCTGCTGCTGGGCAACCTGTTCCAGCAATTTTACAACACGGTGGATTCGATCGTGGTGGGCAACTACATCGGCCCCAACGCCCTGGCGGCGGTGGGCGCCAGCACCCCCATCGTCAACCTGATGGTCGGGCTGTTCACCGGCCTTGGCACCGGGGCGGGCGTTGTCATCGCGCAGTTTTTTGGCGCCAAGGACGAGAAGGGCGTCCACGACGGCGTGCACACCACCATCGCGCTGTGCCTGGTGGCCGGCGTGGTGATGGGCTTTATCGGGGTGGGGCTGTCGCCGGCCATCCTGCGGCTGCTGGACACCCCGGCGGAGATCATGGAGGGCTCGGTGACCTATCTGCAGATCTACTTCATGGGCGTCATCGCGCTGATGATCTACAACATGGGTTCGGGCATCCTGCGCGCCATCGGCGACTCGCGCACCCCGCTTTACTTTCTGATGGTGTCCAGCGTGGTCAACATCGTGCTGGACCTGGTGTTTGTCATCAACGTCCAGATGGGCGTGGCGGGCGTGGCCTGGGCCACACTGATCGCGCAGGTCATTTCCGCGGGACTGGTGCTGATCCGGCTGATCACAACCAAGGAGTGCTACCGCCTGATCCTCAGGGACATCCGCTTCCACAAGCATGCGCTTTTGGAGACCATCCGCATCGGCCTGCCGGGCGGCATCCAGAACGCGGTCGTCTCCTTCTCCAACCTGATTGTGCAGTACAACATCAACAGCTTTGGCGCGGCGGCGGTGGCGGGCTGCAGCGCCTACACCAAGATTGACGGCTTTGCCGTCCTGCCGGTCATGAGCTTTTCGATGGCGGTCACCACCTTCACCGGTCAGAACGTCGGCGCGCGCAACTATGAGCGCGTGAAGAAGGGCGCCTCCACCTGCTTAAAGCTCTCCCTTGCGGTCACCGTCACCCTCTCGGTGCTGCTCTATGCCTTTGGCGGCAACCTGCTGCGGGTCTTCTCCTCCGACCCGGAGGTGCTTTCCTACGCGGTGAACATGATGCACTTTTTGGTGCCGGGCTATGTCTGCCTGTCGGTGGCGCACACCTATGCGGGCGTGGTGCGCGGAGCGGGCATCTCGATTGTGCCGATGCTGGCGCTGGTGGGCAACATGTGCGTGCTGCGCATCATCTGGCTGACGCTGGCGATGCCGGTTTTCCACAGCATTGTGGTGGTCTATCTGGGCTACACGCTGACCTGGTTTGGCAGCGGGCTGACGATGCTGATCTACTATTACAAATCGCACTGGCTTGAGCGGCAGCAGCTGCACGACCAGCTTTAAGAAAAGAGAAGAAGGAGAGAGAAGATGGAAAAGAAACGGGTAGAAGTGATGGGCAGCCTGTCCCTGCTGCTGGTAGCGGTGATCTGGGGGACAGGATTTATCGCCTCGCAGATGGCGCTGGATGCAAACTTGAGCTCGGCGTTTATCATGTTTGTGCGCTTTGCCATCGCGGCGCTGATTGTGGGGCTTGTATTCCACAGGGATTTAAAGCAGCAGCTCAAAAAGGAGCACTGGAAGGGCGGATTTCTGATCGGGACCTTTTTGTTCTTCGCCTTTTATGTGCAGACGGTGGCGCTGCAGTACACCACCCCCTCCAACAACGCCTTCATCACCGCAGCAAACGTGGTGATGGTGCCGTTTTTGTGGTGGGCGGTCAGCAAGAAGAAGCCGGGGACCAAGTATATCCTCTCCTCCTTTTTGTGCCTGATCGGCATCGGCATCTTGTCGGTGAACCTCTCGAGCGGCATTTCCTTCCAGATCGGCGACCTGCTGACCCTCGGCTGCGCCCTGCTGTTTGCCTGCCAGATTGTCACCACCGGCATTTTGGCGGTGCGGATGGAGGCCAAGGTGATCGTCTTTTTGCAGTTTGTGGTGGCGGCGGCCTGGGGATTTTTGATGTTCCTTCTGACCGACCGGGATTTTTCCGCCTTCCTCAACGCCGACGGCATGAGCGCGGTGGTGTACCTGGGCGTGTTCAGCACCTGCCTGTGCTACTTTTTGCAGACGACCGCCCAGAAGCATGTCAACTCCACCAAGGCGGCGATCATCCTCTCGACCGAGTCGCTGTTCGGCAGCATCTTTTCGGTGCTGCTGGGCTATGACCCACTGAGCGCACAGATGGTGGTGGGCGGCGTCATCATCCTGGCGTCGATCATCCTGCCGGAATTTTCCTTCGGCAAAAAGGAGGAGCCGGCGCTTGTGGAGAAAAAGGAGGAAGTGTAGATGAAGCACACCCTTTCCGTCCCTTCCCCCATCGGCAAGCTCTGGCTGCAGGAGGAGGACGGGGCGCTGGTGCGGGTATCCTTCCAGCCGGATGCGGCCTCACAAACCGAGGAGGAGACGCCGCTGCTCGGGCAGGCAAAGCAGCAGCTTGCCGAATACTTTGCGGGGCAGCGGCAGGCGTTTGACCTCCCGCTGCGGATGCAGGGCACGCCCTTTCAGCAAAAGGTCTGGGCGGCGCTGCGGGAAATCCCCTACGGGGAGACCAGAAGCTACGGACAGATTGCGGCGCAGGTGGGCAATCCAAAAGCCGGCCGCGCGGTGGGGATGGCCAACAACCGCAACCCCATCGCCATCATCGTGCCCTGCCACCGGGTCATCGGCGCAAACGGCTCGCTGACCGGATATGCCGGGGGGCTTAATGTGAAGCAAGAGCTGCTGGCGCTGGAGCGCCGGACCAGACAGCGATAGGAGGCGGAGCATGGTTATTTTGATTGCGGGAGGTTCCCACACCGGCAAGACGCTGCTGGCCCAGCGGCTGCTGGAGCGGTACCACTACCCTTACCTCTCAATCGACCATCTGAAGATGGGGCTGATTCGCAGCGGCCAGACCGCGCTGACCCCGGAGGACGACCGGGAGCTGACCGACTACCTCTGGCCGATTGTGCGGGAGATGGTCAAGACCGCCATCGAAAACCGGCAGAACCTGATTGTGGAGGGGTGCTACATCCCCTTTGACTGGAAGGAGAGCTTTGCGGAAAGCTACCTTGCCGAAATCCGCTACCTCTGTCTGGTGATGAGCGAGCGGTACATCCGGGAGCACTTTGGGGAGATCCTCTCCCACGCCGACGACATCGAGCAGCGGCTGGACGACGGCATCGAGCAGCAGCAAATGCAGCAGCAGATGCAGCAGCAAATGCTGCAGGAAAACGCGGAAAATCTCGAACAGTGCAGAAAGTACGGCTGCGACTATTTGCTCATCGATGCGGAATATCCGCAGGAAATTATCCTCAATGTATAAAAAGAGAGGGGCGCTTTGCAGCTTTGCATCGCGTCCCTTTTTTTGCAATATTTTATTCCCCGAACACCGTCCGGTAGGCCTTGAAGGCGGAGGGCAGGGTGATGTCCGCAAGGCGCTGCACCAGAGAAAAATCCTCCGGCAGGGCAGCCTGCGTCTCGGGGAGGCTGTCCGCCGTCGCCGAAAGCAGCCAAGCGGACATCTGCCACTCGATGTGGGTGAAGATGTGTTTGGCGTCCCGCAGCGGGGTAATCTTGCGGACGAAAAGGCCGTACGGCTCCACCATCCGCAGCGCCTGCCGCAGGGCGTCGTCCTGGGAGAGCTTTCCCTCCAGGGCGGGAAATTCCCACATGCCGCGCAGCACGCCCTTCTCCGGGCGGCGGTGCAGCAGGATGCGTTTCCCCTCGGGGAAGGTGCAGTCGAACAGCAGCAGGGTGCGCTGCTCGATGCGGCGGGCCTTTTTGGGGGCCTTGACCGGGTAGTCGGTTTCGCGGCCCTGCTGGTGGGCCAGACACAGTCCCTGCAGCGGGCAGACAAAGCACTGCGGCGGGGAGTTGGGCAGGCAGACCACCGCCCCCAGCTCCATCAGCGCCTGGTTAAAGGCGCCCGCGCCGGGGGTGGGCTCGACCGGAAGCAGGAGCTGGCGGAAGGTCTCCTTGGTAGCGGGCAGCGCGATGTCGTCGGGGCAGGCCAGTACCCGGGTCAGCACCCGCAGGACGTTGCCGTCCACCGCGGGTACCGGCAGGTCGAAGGCGATGGAGGCGATGGCGCCGGCGGTGTAGTCGCCGATGCCGGGCAGCTTTTTGAGCAGGTCGTAGCTGGCGGGCAGCTGGCCGTTGTAGGAGCGCACAATCTCCTGCGCTGCCCTTTGCAGGTTGCGCGCCCGGCTGTAATAGCCGAGCCCCTCCCAGAGCTTGAGCAGCTGCTCCTGAGGGCAGCCGGCCAGCGCCTGAACGGTGGGCAGCGCGGCCAAAAACCGCTCATAGTAGGGCCTGACCGCCTCCACGCGGGTCTGCTGGAGCATCACCTCCGAGACCCAGACGTGGTAGGGGGAGGGCTCGCGCCGCCAGGGCAGGTCGCGGTGGGACTGCGAAAACCAAAATAAGAGCGGCTCCACCATCTGTTCGAGCCGCTCCTGAGGGGTGCTGCGGGCGCTCATCGCTGCGCCTCGCTGTTTTGGGATTGCTGGTTGTGGAGGAAATCCTTAATCCTGTCGAAGGTCTCCTCGCTGATGATGTGCTCGATGCGGCAGGCGTCGGCAGCGGCGTTTTCGGCGCTGACGCCCAGAGCCTCCAAAAAGCGGGTGAGGGTGCAGTGCCGGTCATAGATGGCCTCCGCCCGCCTGCGGCCCTCCTCGGTCAACAGGATCAGATTGTTTTTATCCATGGTGATGTAGCCGGCGGTGCGCAGGATGCTCATGGCGCGGCTGACGCTGGGCTTGGAAAATTCCAGCTCGTTGGCGATGTCGATCGAGCGCACCGTGCCGTTTTTCTGTTCGAGCATGAGGATTGTCTCCAGATAGTTTTCACCGGATTCCTGAATTTTCAAACAAACACCTCTCCTTTCCAAAAAAGATGATGGTTTTCCTGTAAGGTGTGCGCAACAAAACGGCAGAGAGACGGAAGAAAATGGATGTTCTGCACAGGATGCGCGGATGAAGTTGTCCTTATTTTAACACAATTGTGGGCCGGTTGCAAGAGAGCGGCTCTCCCCGATGATGGCAGCAGTTAGCCGCGGGTAAAAAAGAATCATCTGTTACAAATAGTGATACTGCCCCCTGTAACCAACCGCCCAACACCCGGGCCGGCCGCTATTCCCTCAAAAGAACGAATCTGTTCGTTTACCAAAAAAGCCCGCTGGTATCAGGTGAGTATCAGGCTGGTATCACCCCCAGTATCAGCAACAAACCGC
>ENA-OVGE01003048-OVGE01003048.1-human-gut-metagenome-genome-assembly--contig:-NODE-3048-length-10067-cov-3.484319_pt1 | contig 10067 bp, 8 predicted proteins | sample MGYA00237769_ERZ505417 | MGnify/ENA primary metagenome ERZ505417 (study PRJEB26158, sample SAMN06016403) | human gut metagenome | biome: human gut; feature: ankylosing spondylitis patient; material... | reverse complement strand
ATCGGAGAGATAACCCCCCGTGACAAAACCGTCCCCAACCCTTAATGGAATCTTAAACACTTCTCGCCTTGTTTCTTAACGCCTTCTTTTCTATACTGTGAGCATCCGCCGGGCCGCGGGCGAAGCCCTTGACAGGACGGCGGATATATGATACGCTCGGTGTACTAAACGCGTTAGTACGCTTGAGCGTTCTCTCCGGAAGAAAGGAAGAACGCCATGCAAACGCTGAAAACCATCAATTTTATCATCTCAGTCGTCTTTTTCGTCTGCTATGCCTACCAGTTTCTGTATATCCCCGCCGTGCTGTGGCTCAGGCGCCGCCGCGCCGCGCTCCCGGCCGCCCCGGCGAGCAATCATTATGCCATCCTCATCTGCGCGCGCAACGAAGCCGCCGTCATCGGCGACCTGCTCGCGAGCCTGCGCGCCCAGACATACCCGCGCGAGCTGCTCACGGTCTATGTCCTCGCCGACAACTGCACCGACGACACCGCGCGCATCGCGCGCGAGGGCGGCGCGGTTGTCTATGAGCGCTTCAACCGCCAGCAGGTCGGTAAGGGCTACGCCCTCCAGACGCTCCTCACCCATATCGCGCGGGACGTCCCGGCCGGATACGATGGCTACTTCGTCTTTGACGCCGATAACCTCCTCTCCCCCGACTATATCGAGCAGATGAACCGCACGTTCTCCGCCGGGCACGACATCATCACCAGCTACCGCGCCAGCAAGAACTACGGCGACAACTGGATCTCCGCGGGCTACGCCCTGTGGTTCCTGCGCGAGAGCCGGTACTTAAACCACGCGCGCTCCCTCCTCGGGACGAGCTGTGCCGTCTCCGGCACGGGGTTTCTCTTCAGCCGCGCCGTGCTCGAGGAGACCGGCCCGTGGCCGTTCCACCTGCTGACCGAGGACATTGAGTTCTCCATCCACGAGATTCTGCAGGGGCGCAAAATCGCCTTCTGCCCCGACGCCGTGCTCTACGATGAGCAGCCCACCACCTTCCGCCAGTCGTGGCGGCAGCGCCTGCGCTGGTCGAAGGGGTATCTGCAGGTTTTCCAGCGCTACGGCACACGCCTGCTCGGCGGCGTCCTGCGCGGGAACTTCTCGTGCTTTGACATGTCTATGGCCATCATGCCGGCGTTCGTTCTCTCGACGGTGAGCATCGCGAGCAATCTGGCGCTCGCCATCTGGGGTGTCTGGACGGGCGGGAGCATCCTCATCGCGCTGCAGTCCCTCGGACAGATGCTGCTGAGCATGTACCTCACGCTCTTCGTGATCGGCGCGATCACCACCGTCACCGAGCGCCGCCACATCCACACGGGCCGCGCGCGCCGCGTGCTCTATGCCTTCACGTTCCCGCTGTTTATGTTTACCTATCTCCCCATCTCGCTGGCTGCACTGTTCAGCAAGGGGGAGTGGAAGCCCATTGAGCACCGCGTCAGCGCCGCCTCACTGCGCAGCAGCGGCCGCTCGGAGCTGCTGCCATTCTGAACCATTGCGAAGGAGAAAATCATGTATAATATTCTTGTCTGCGACGATGAAAAAGACATCGTCTCCGCCCTGCGCATCTACCTCACCGCCGAGGGCTACCGCGTGTTCGAGGCCGGGAACGGCGCGGAGGCACTCGAGGTCATCGACCGCGAGGACATCCATCTGGCGCTGCTGGACGTGATGATGCCCGGCATGGACGGCATCACCGCGCTCAACCGTCTGCGTGAGCACCACAACCTGCCCGTCATCCTTCTGACGGCGAAGTCCGAGGACACGGACAAGGTGCTCGGGCTCAACGTCGGCGCGGACGACTATGTCACCAAGCCCTTCAACCCCGTGGAGCTGCTGGCGCGCGTGCGCTCGCAGCTGCGGCGATACCTGCAGCTCGGCGGCGGCCAGCCCGCGCCGAGCGCCATCACCGTCGGGGCCGTCACGATCGACGACGATGCCAAGCGCGTCACCGTCGACGGTGAGCCCGTCTCGCTCACCCCGCGCGAGTATGACATTCTGAAGTTTCTCATGCAGCACGCGGGCAAGGTCTTCTCCCCGCAGGAGATCTACCGCCGCGTCTGGCGCGAGGTGCCGGGCTCTGACAACCCCGTGGCCGTCCATGTGCGCCACATCCGCGAGAAAATCGAGATCAACCCCGCCGAGCCGTGCTATCTCACGGTCGTCTGGGGCAAGGGCTATAAGGTGGAGGCGGCAAACGGATGAGGGTGCTGCGCGATAAGCTCTGGGCGAAGCTGACCGCCCTTGTGCTGTTTGTCCTGCTGGGTTTTCTGGCGCTGCTGCGGACCGCGCAGCTTTTCTCGAACTACATGCCGGGCGACGAGGTCGGCGGAAGAGTCCTGTTCATTGCCGTCTGCGCGGCGGGGTGTCTTGTCTGCCTGGTATTCTCGCTCTCGTCGGCGGGGCACTGGGCGGAGCACGAGGGCATCTATCTGACGTGGCTCGACCGGATCCCGCTGGACGTGCTGTTTCTGGTGCCGCTGTGCATGTGGATGGAGGCGAGCTGGGCCACGGTCGGGCTCTACTGGCTCTCGTCGATCGTTTACTGGGCAGCGCTCCTGTGCGTGACTGCGCTGTTCGCCGTGAGCTTTGCCGCCCGCTGTAAGGCCGGTGACCTGTGGCGCAACACGCTCATCTGGCGCACCGTGCGCGTCACGGGCCGCGCCGCGCGCTCTCTCTGGTGCGGTATGCGGCAGCTGGTACGCGGCCTTCCCCTCGTGTGGCGGACGGCGCTCGTGCTGGGCGCGGTGCTGATCGTAAACCTCTGGGCCGTGAGCTACAGCGGCGACGGGATGCTCCTGCTCATCGTGCTGCTCGTCAACGGCGCGGTCATCCTCGCGGCGCTGCTGCTGGCGCTCGATCTGCGGCGGCTGCAGGAGGCGGGCGAAAAGCTCGCCCGCGGCGACTATGCCGGTTCGCCCGCGCTCTCGCGCTGGGCGCTGCCGGATCTGCGCGCCCACGCCGACCACCTCGGGAGCGTCGGTGCCGGGGTGCAGCGCGCCGTCGAGGAGCGGATGAAATCCGAGCACCTGAAAACAGAGCTCATCACGAACGTCTCCCACGACATCAAAACGCCCATCACCTCCATCGTAAACTACGTCGACCTGCTGAAAAAGGAACCTCTCCCGGAGGGGCCCGCGCGCGAGTACGTCGCCGTGCTCGACCGGCAGTCGCAGCGGCTGAAGAAGCTGACGGAGGATCTCGTCGAGGCGTCGAAGGCCGCGACGGGGAACATCCCCGTCGTGCTCGAGCCGACGGACCTGCACCTGCTGCTCGGGCAGGTGGTCGGCGAATACGCGCCGCGGCTCGCAGAGTGCGCGCTCGAGCCGGTCATGGACTTCTGCGAGGATTCACCCGTCATTCAGGCCGACGGGCGGCTTCTGTGGCGCGTGCTCGATAACCTCATGGGGAACATCTGCAAATACGCCCTCTCCGGCACGCGCGTCTATCTCACGACGGCCGAGGCGGGCGGGATGGTGCATCTCACGGTCAAGAACATCTCGCGCTATCCGCTCAACATCTCCGGGCAGGAGCTGACGGAGCGCTTCGTCCGCGGCGACGCGTCGCGCTCGACGGAGGGCAGCGGTCTGGGGCTCTCGATTGCGCAGAGCCTGACGCAGCTGCAGAAGGGACTGTTTGAAATCGTCATCGACGGCGATCTTTTCAAGGCGCATCTGACCTTCCCGCCCGCGGCGGAGAGCAGCAAATAGAGCACTGCAGGGGAGCGGACGGGTGTCCGCTCCCCTGTTTTGTTCTGCCGCGGGATTACGGCAGAAGGCATCCCGAAACAAAAAATCACCCCGCGCCGGGCAAAATTTCTCCGGTGCGGGGTGATTTTTCACTTTTTATCCCACTCGCGCAGGTCCTTCAGCTCGTTATACAGCCGCACATAGCTCTCGTGGCGGCTCTTGGGGAATTTCCCCTCGCGCAGCGCCTGCAGCACGGCGCAGCCCTTTTCCTTCGTGTGGCTGCAGCCGACAAAGCGGCAGTCGTCCACATACGGGGCAAACTCCGGAAACGTCTCCGGCAGGTGCGCCTTGAGCTCGAGATCCAGCTCCTGCGTGTCGAACGAGGAAAAGCCCGGCGTGTCGATCACATAGGTGTCCTCCCCGAGGGAGAACAGCTCGACGTGACGCGTCGTGTGCCGCCCGCGGCCGAGCGCCTTGCTCACCTCGCCGACGGGCAGCGCCAGCGCCGGGTCGAGCGCGTTGAGCACGCTCGACTTGCCCACGCCGGAGTTGCCGGTGAAGGCGCTGAGCCTGCCGCGGATGGCCGCGCGCAGCCCGTCCAGCCCCTCGCCCGTCTCCGCGCTGATGCGCAGCACCGGGATCGCCGAGCGGCGGTAGATGTCATACAGCTCCTCCGCCGGGTCGAGGTCGCACTTGTTCAGACACACAAGCACCTCGCAGCCCTTGAGCCGCGCGATGGCGCTCACGCGGTCGATCAGGTACGGATCCGTCACCGGGATGGCGGCGGAGGCAAAGATCACCAGCTGGTCGATGTTCGCGGCGGCGGGACGGGAAAAGACGTTTTTCCGTTTGAGAATCTTCTCGACCATGCCCTCGCCGCCGTCCAGCTCCAGCACCTCGACCCAGTCTCCCACGAGGGGGCTCATCCCCGCGCGGCGGAACTTCCCGCGGGCGCGGCAGGTGCGGAGCACCCCGCCGACATTGACGTAATAGAACCCGCTCAGGGCCTTTTCAATGCGTCCCGTGCTCAAAAGGTGATCTCCTTCGAGGACGTCTTGTCGCCGAAGTGCGCCTCGACGTGCGCGGTCGTGCCGCTCGTACCGGTGAAGGTAAAGCTCACGCTGTCGTCATCGGTGCTGATTGACTTCGAGCCGACGGCCTTGCCGTCCTGATAGAACGTCACCTCGATCGTGGTGTCGGACGGGAGATCGTTCGGAACGATGAACGAGACGTCCTTGCTGACGGTCGTGTCCGTCGGCTCAGCACCCTTACTGACGGTGAAGGTGATCTCCGTCCCGCTGGCCACGGTCGTGCCGTTGGCGATGGACTGGCCGATGACCTGCCCCGCGGGCGCGCTGTTGTGGACATACTTCAGCTGACCTACGGTCAGGCCGAGATTATTCGCCTGCTGCGCGGCGTTCTCCTCCGTCATGGTGAGGAAGGACGGGACAGTCACATTCTTCTGCTCCGGGCCCTTGCTGACGGTGAGAATCACGGTGTTGCCCTTCTTGATCTCGCTGCCGACGGCGGGCGAGGTGGAGATGACGCTCCCCTCGGCCACGGTGTCGCTGAATTCCTCGGACGTCTCAATCTGCAGGCTGAGGTTCATGTTGTTCAGTTCGAGCTTCGCCTCCTGCAGCGTCTGGTTCCGGACATCCGGCACCATGTATTTTTCCTCCTCGGCGCAGACATAGACGCGGATGACGAGATTGCCCTTGCGCGTGCGGCCTGCGGAGGGATCCTGCTCGACGATCTGGCCGGGCTGGTACTTGCTATCGGCGCGGGTGCCGATGACCTCGATCGTGAAGACATCCTTCACGCCGTCGAGCTGCTCGGCCTGCTCCACGGTGTAGCCCAGTACGTTGGGCACGGTGTGGCTCTCGGTGCCAGGGTTCTTGTTGATGCTCCCGACGACCTGGAAGATGAGAAACGCGATCAGCAGCACCGCGGCAAAGGCCCCGATGATGATGGCCATCTTCTTTTTCTCGGATTTCTTCTCTTCCGTCTCCTCGTTGGCGGCGCTCTTCGCCTTCCCGGCGGCCGCAGCCTTTTTCAGCCCGTGCGCCGCCGTCACCTCCACCACGGAGATGGGCTGGGTCAGCTCGCTGTCGGCCGCCTCGCAGAGGTCAGCGCGGATATAGTCGAGGTCGACGTCCGGATCCTTGCGGAAGCGCTCGAGATCCTCAAGCATGGCGTCGGCGGTTGGATAGCGCTTGTCGGCGTTCGGGCTCATGGCCTTCATGCAGATCAGCTCCAGCGCCTCGGGGATGTCGGGGTTGATGTCGCGCGGGGGCAGCGGCACGGAACTCAGGTGCTGGATGGCAACGGAGACGGCGGAGTCCCCCTCGAAGGGCAGGCGCCCCGTCAGCATCTCATAGAGCACCACGCCCGCGGAGTAGATGTCGGAGCGCGCGTCGATCCGGTCGCCCCGCGCCTGCTCGGGGGAGATGTAGTGCACCGATCCGAGCGCCTCCTGCGTGAGGGTCTGCCCCTCGTTTTCCAGGCACGCGATGCCGAAGTCCGCGACCTTCACGCTCCCGTCGCGCAGCACCATGATGTTCTGGGGCTTGATGTCGCGGTGGATGATGCCGCGGCTGTGCGCGTGGGAGAGCGCGCGCATGATCTGGGTGATGAAGTGCATCGCCTCGCGCCAGTCCATGCGGCCGCGGCGCTCCATATACTGCTTGAGGGTGATCCCGTCGATCAGCTCCATGACGATATACTCCGTGTCACCCGAGGTGGAGACGTCATAGACCGAGACGATGTTCGCATGGGAGAGCTGGGCAACGGCGCGCGACTCGTCGCGGAAGCGGCGGCGGAACTCCGTGTTGTCCGCCAGTTCGTTCTTGAGAATCTTGATCGCCACGAGACGGTTCAGCCGGTGACACTTCGCCTTGTAGACGTTGGCCATGCCGCCGCTGCCGATCAGCTCCAGGATCTCATAGCGATTATCGAGCATTTTACCGATGTATTGATCCATAGTTTATTCTCCTTCAGATGTTCATAAGTAGAATGGCGGTGACATTGTCCGGCGCGCCGCGCTGCCTGCTCAGGGCAAGCAGCCGCTGCAGGCACTCCTCGAGCGCCCCGCCGTGGATCACCTCGAAGAGGATTTCCTGATCCGTGACCGTGTTCACCAGCCCGTCCGAGCAGAGAAGGAGAAAGTCCCCCTGCTTCCACTGCACCGGGAAGGTGTCTGCCTGCACGGCGGCCTCCGGGCCGAGGGCCCGGGTGATGAGATTTCGGCTGGGGTGCTTTCGCGCCTGCTGCGGCGTGAGCTCCCCGTGGTCGACCATATTTTCCACGAGGGAATGGTCCTTGCTGATCTGCCGGATCCCCTCGCGGCTTATGAGATAGGCGCGGCTGTCGCCGATGTTCGTGACGACGGCCAGCTCCGGCCGCGCCGCGGCGGCGACAAGCGTCGTCCCCATGTGCAGCAGCGCCGGCTCCTGCGCCGCGCGGGCGCGGATGGCGTCGTTGGCCATACCCGCACAGTAGCCGAACGCCTGCCCGAGCTGCTGCGCGCTCATGCCGGGGTGCAGCGCCTTCGGCAGCTCCGTTCGCATCGTCTGCACGGCGATGGCGCTCGCCTCACGGCCCCCGCCGGGGCCGCCCATTCCGTCGCACACGGCCGCCACAAGACAGTCCGCCATCTCCTCGACGAAGTATGCGTCCTGATTCTCCTTGCGCACAAGGCCGGTGTCCGTGATGCTCCAAACTCTCATGATCGGGCTTCCCCCTCCCTTTCCTGCATGACCTTGCGGCGCAGCTGGCCGCAGGATGCGTCAATATCGCCGCCCAGACTGCGCCGCACCGTCGCGGTCACGCCGTGCGACTCGAGCCGCTTCTGAAACGCGGCCACGCGGCGGCTGGGCTTAAATGGGCTCTCCGCCACGTCGTTGAGGGGGATCAGATTGACATGCCCCGGCATCCCGCGCAGCTTCTGCGCGATGAGGTCTGCCTGCCAGTCGTGGTCGTTCACCCCGTCGATCATGGCGTATTCAAAGGAGATGCGCCGCCCGGTCTTTTTGAAATACCGGTGACAGGCGGCATACAGCTCCTCGACGTCATAGGCGCGGTTCACCGGCATGATGCGCGATCGCGTTTCGCTGTCCGGCGCGTGGAGTGAGACCGACAGCGTCAGCTGCAGGTCCTGCTCGGCCAGCCACTCGATCCCCGGCACGATGCCGCAGGTGGAAAGGCTGATGTGCCGCATGCCGATGTGCAGCCCGTCCGGGTGGTTCACCAGCTCAAGAAAGCGGCGGACGTTGTCGCGGTTATCGAGCGGCTCGCCGATGCCCATGAGCACGATGTTGGAGATCTCGCGCCCGGAATCGAGCTGCGTAAAGAGCACCTGATCGAGCATCTCGCGGTGCTGCCCGGTCAGGCAGACGCGGCTTTCGATGGCGTCGCATGCCTCCAGCGCCTTGACCAGCGGGGCCATCTTGATGGCCTCGGGGCGCGTGCCGAAGACGGACATGACCTTAATTTTCTCCATGTGGTTCCTCCTTGGGCGCATCCGCCTCCGGCGCTTCTGCCGATTTAGGATCTGCGGTCTGTTCCGGCTGCGCGGCCGGTTCTGCGTTTGCGGGCTGCGGTTCCTGCTTTGTATCCTCCGCGGGCTTTTCCTGTTTGGAGAAGATCAGGCGGAAGCCGATCATACTCACCACAAAGACCGCGCCGATCAGGATCAGGGCCTTCAGCTCGCCCGACGACGTCAGCAGCACAGCGGCGAGACCAAGAATGGCCGTCAGCATATAGGCGATGGCGACCGACTGCTTCTGCGAGAAGCCCATGTCAATGAGGCGGTGGTGGATATGGCCGCGGTCGGCGTGCATGGGGCTCTGCCCGTGCGCCACGCGGCGCAGCACGGCGAAGCAGATGTCGAAGATCGGCACGCCGAGGATTAAAAACGGCACCGCGAACGAAATGATCGCATACATTTTGAACAGGCCCGTCACCGAGAGCGTCGCAAGGATGTAGCCCAGGAACGTCGCGCCAGTGTCGCCCATGAAAATTTTCGCGGGGTTGAAGTTATACGGGATAAAGCCGAGGCACGCGCCGAACAGCGCACAGAGGATGATCGCGATATTGACCTCCGCCACCATCAGCGCGATCACGATCAGTGACGCCGTCGAAATGGCCGACACGCCGACGGCGAGTCCATCCAGCCCGTCGATGAAGTTGACCGCGTTCGTGATCGCCACGATCCAGATAATCGTGATCGGCACGGAGAGCCAGCCAAGGTTTACATATGTCATGTCCGAAAAGACGTTCGGATTCGACAAAAACTGGATGCGGCAGCCGTAGTAGACCGCGACGCCCGCCGCCGCGATCTGCACGATCAGCTTCGGCAGGGCCTTGAGCGCCATGATATCATCCATCACGCCGAGCACCACGATCATCACCGCACCGAGCAGGATGCCCTGCATCTGCCGGTCGATGTCCGCAAACACAAGCGTCGACAGCAGGAACGCGAGGAAAATAGCCAGACCGCCGAGGCGCGGAATGGGCACCTTGTGCATGCGCCGGTTATCCTTCGGCACGTCGATCGCGCCGACCTTGTAGGCCAGCGTCTTGACCAGCGGCGTCGCCAAAAACGACACCACCGCCGCCAGCCCCATGGCCAGCAGCATATAAATCACCGTTCTGGTCGTCAAACCGAAACACTCTCCTTAGCGGGCGACGAAGCCGACCTTTTTATAGACCTTGCGCAGCGTCTTCTCGGCAAGATAGCTTGCCTTCTGCGCGCCCTCTTTATAGATGCCCTCGAGATAGGCCTTGTCGCCGAGGAGCTTCTTTGCCTCTTCCTGGATCGGGCGCACCAGTTCGACCACGGCCTCGCCGACGGCGGGCTTGAAGATGCCGTAGCCCTGACCTTCAAATTCGGCCTCGGCCTCGGCGATGGTCTTGCCCGTGGCTGCGCAGTAGACGGTCAGCAGGTTGGAGATGCCCTTCTTGTTGATCATGTCATACTTGACCGCCGTCTCGCAGTCGGTCACGGCGCGCTTGAATTTGCGCATGATATCCTCCGGACGGTCCATCAGGAAGACGCAGCCGTCGGGATCGGACTTCGACATTTTATTTTCGGGGTTGCCGAGACTCATGATGCGCGCGCCCATCTTGGGGATGAACGGCTCGGGCAGTGTGAACGTGTCGGGGAAGGAATTATTGAAGCGCGTGGCAATGTCGCGGCAAAGCTCGACGTGCTGCTTCTGATCCTCGCCGACCGGGACAAGATCGGCCTGATAGACCAGAATGTCCGCCGCCATCAGCACCGGATAGGTGAACAGGCCGGCGTTCACATTGTCGGCGTGCTTGGCGCTCTTGTCCTTGAACTGGGTCATGCGGGACAGCTCCCCAAACTGGGTGTAGCAGCCC
>ENA-OVGE01003039-OVGE01003039.1-human-gut-metagenome-genome-assembly--contig:-NODE-3039-length-10102-cov-2.275704_pt1 | contig 10102 bp, 8 predicted proteins | sample MGYA00237769_ERZ505417 | MGnify/ENA primary metagenome ERZ505417 (study PRJEB26158, sample SAMN06016403) | human gut metagenome | biome: human gut; feature: ankylosing spondylitis patient; material... | reverse complement strand
TCGAATGGTGTGTTAAGCAATGTAAGGAATTAGTGGAACATGGAGTACCCAGCATTCACTTCTATTCCATCGGTGCAGTGGACAGTATAAAAGAAGTTGCAAAACTGGTATACTAAGGCCGAAATCAAGTAACATGAGTTGTAATTTATAAAACCATATATAATATCGTGTTTTTCAAAGAGGTAATAGGACAAGAAGCAGCCAAACAGCGACTCCGGCAGGAAGTGCAAGAGGGACGTATTCCTCACGCGCAACTGTTCTGCGGACCGGCAGGAGTAGGCAAACTTCCGCTGGCTATGGCTTATGCCCGTTACATCTGTTGCCCGAACCGTACAGATACAGACGCCTGTGGCACTTGTCCCTCCTGCATAAAGTGGAATAAGCTGGTACATCCGGATGTACACTTCGTCTTTCCCATCGTAAAAAAAGGAAAGAAAGAAGTGTGCGATGATTATATAGCTGACTGGCGCCATCTGGTGCTGAACAGCCCTTATTTCAGTCTAAACCACTGGCTAAATGAGATGGATGCTGAAAACGGGCAAGCCATCATCTATGCAAAGGAGAGTGACGAGATAGTACGCAAGCTCAGCCTGAAATCGAGCGAAGGTGGCTACAAGGTTACTATCGTCTGGCTACCGGAGAAAATGCACGTAGTTTGTGCCAATAAGTTATTGAAGCTTTTGGAAGAACCTCCCGAAAAAACTGTATTCTTATTGATATCCGAAACTCCGGATATGATACTGCCGACAATCCTGAGCCGTACGCAACGTTTCAACATCCGTAAAATAGAAGAAACGGATATTGCCAACGCCTTGCAACAGAAATACGGTGTACGTCCTAATGATAGTTTCACCTTGGCGCATCTTGCCAACGGTGACTTTATCAAAGCATTGGAAACCATTCACCTGAACGAAGAAAACGAACTGTTCTTTGAACTCTTTGTCAGCCTCATGCGTCTTTCCTATCAACGGAAGATACGTGAAATGAAGCAATGGAGTGAGCAACTGGCAGGCATGGGACGCGAACGACAGAAGAACTTCCTGACATACGCCCAGCGTATGATACGCGAGAATTTCATCTACAACCTGCATTGCAAAGAGATGAGTTACATGACTTTGCCCGAACAAAACTTTGCCACTCGCTTCGCCCCTTTTATCAACGAACGGAATGTAATGGGAATGATGGATGAATTGAGCGAAGCGCAGATACATATTGAGCAAAATGTAAATGCAAGGATGGTCTTCTTTGATTTTTCATTGAAAATGATAGTTCTACTGAAACAGTAGAAATCAGATATATAGTAGTAATCTCAATCATAAATAAAAAAATGGATTTTAAACTACATAACGGAAGCGGAAGTCTCTGCTGCAAAAGTTGCGGCAGGCAAGACAAGCAACTGAACACCTACGACTGGCTGGCCGACATTCCCGGAAACGGAGAAGAAAGCGACCTGGTAGAAGTTCAGTTCAAGAATACCCGCAAAGGATATTTCCGCAATAGCAACCATATACCTCTTGAAAAGGGCGACATCGTGGCCGTAGAAGCAACGCCTGGACATGACATCGGTGTAGTGACCCTAACCGGACGCCTTGTTCCGCTACAAATGCGAAAAGCTAACATCAAGTCTGAGGCTGATATCAAGCGCATCTATCGCAAAGCCAAGCAGGTAGATATGGACAAATATAATGAAGCCAAGGGACGCGAGCATGACACCATGATACGTGCCCGGCAGATTGCCCTCAACCTGAACCTCAACATGAAAATCGGTGATGTGGAATATCAGGGCGACGGCAACAAAGCTATTTTCTATTATATTGCCGACGAACGTGTAGACTTCCGCCAGCTGATCAAGGTATTAGCAGATGCTTTCCATGTCCGTATTGAAATGAAGCAGATTGGTGCACGCCAGGAGGCCGGACGAATCGGTGGCATCGGTCCTTGTGGACGCGAGCTCTGCTGTGCCACCTGGATGACTTCCTTCGTGTCAGTATCCACAAGCGCTGCCCGTTATCAGGATATTTCTCTCAATCCGCAAAAACTGGCAGGACAATGTGCCAAACTGAAATGCTGTCTCAACTATGAAGTGGACTGCTATGTGGAAGCCCAGAAACGTCTTCCTTCCAGAGAGATCGAGTTGGAAACCAAAGACGGTACTTTCTATTTCTTCAAGGCAGATATTCTAAGCAATCAGATAACCTACTCTACCGACAAGAACATTCCTGCCAATCTGGTAACAATCAGTGGTAAGCGTGCATTTGAAATCATCGGTATGAACAAACGGGGTACTAAGCCAGAAAGTCTTGTAGAAGAAGCACGACAAGTGGAACCCAAGAAGCCGATAGATTTGTTGGAACAGGAAAGCTTAACCCGCTTCGACCGTAGTCGTAAAGGTAAAAATGGCGGAGAAAATAACGGTGGCGGAAATGGAAACGGCGGTAATAACAACCGCAAGAAAAAGAAAAAAGGAAATCCGAATCAACCCGGAGATCAACAATCCAGGCCACGCCCACAAGGTGAGCCCAGACCGCAAGGTGATAAGCCCAAACCACAAGGCGATCAGCCCAAACCACAAGGCGATCAGCGACGGGGAGAACAACCCAGGCGTAACAAACCCAAGCGCCCCAACAATCCACCCAGACCACAAGGAGAGAAACCAGCCGGAAATGAAAAACCTGCTCAAGAATAAAACATCTCTCCTGAAGAGTTTAATACTGCTGTTCATCGCAAGCTTCCACACAGCCTGCGATGAACAGACTGTATATCATTCTTTTCAATCCCTGCCAACGGAAGGCTGGCAGCGGAATGACACACTATTTTTCAATGTTTCGGTTGCAGACTCCGCTACACTCTACAATGTATCCGTAGAAGTGAGAAACCGGAACAATTATCCTTATCAGAATCTGCCCTTACTCATCTACTACGACAGTCCGGAAGCCCTAAATATCAAGCGGGATACATTGGAACTGCGACTTGCTGACAATGCAGGTATTTGGTTAGGAGATGGCTGGGGCGGGTTATATCAATCAACTCTCCCAGCAGGCTTCGTTCGTATTGGAAAAGCCGGGGAATACCGCTTCAAAATTATACACCTTCTACCGGACGAAGTTCTTCCCGGCATCAACGATGTAGGAATCAAATTAAAACGCTGACAGTCTCTTTTTACGTCCTGCATCAATCCGCAGGAAGATGAACAGCAAGATGGTGAATCCCCAAAGCGAAGAACCGCCATAACTAAAGAATGGCAGCGGAATACCAATCACAGGTGTCAATCCCAGCACCATGCCTACATTAATAAATAAGTGGAACAGGAATATACTAACGACCGAGTACCCATAGACTCGACCAAAAGTAGACGGTTGCCGCTCCGCCACAGCAATCAGACGGAGTATTAATATAAGGAATAAGAGTAGCACGGCAGTAGAACCTATAAATCCTTCTTCTTCACCTACCGTACAGAAGATGAAATCTGTATCTTGTTCGGGTACATATTTCAGCTTAGTCTGAGTACCGTTTAGGAATCCCTTTCCTGTCAGACCACCGGAACCGATAGCTATCTTCGACTGGTTGACATTGTATCCGGCACCAGCCAAATCTTCTTCCATGCCTAATACCACCTTGATACGTATCTGCTGGTGAGGCTCCAATACTTTATTAAAGAAGTAATCACTGGAATATAAGAAACCGATAGAACCGATAGCAAACATACCTATCAGGAAATAACTAAGATGACGCTCACTTAACGAAAGGAAAATAAGGTACCCAACTACCAGCATACACAGTCCCCATTGCACCCAAACCAAATTAAACGGAGTCACATATTCCGATATAAAATAAGCGATTAACAACACTCCAATGGTAACTAACAATATATTACGTACCGGTTCCCATTTCTTTTTATAAACCCATACCATTCCTGCCGCAGACAGCAAGACCATCGAGAGTACGGCAAACTCTCCTATCGGCGTCGGCGTATCGGCAATAAACACCTGATCAAAACGAATGCCTACCACAAAGTAAACTACCGCACACAACCCGGAAAACAGAACCACACCCGGCATCCCCTCCCGATACAGAACCAAAAAGAAAGCAGTATATACCAATGCGGATCCAGTCTCTCGCTGCAAGATAATAAGCATCATCGGGAACAGAATAAGAAAAACCATCATCCAGATATTCTTCCAGTTCTTCATGGTTAACGAATAGGAATTCATATACTTGGCAAGAGCCAGCGCCGTAGCAAACTTGGCGAACTCCGCCGGCTGCAAACTTACCGGCCCCATGACCAGCCACGACCTCGATCCCTTCGTATCAGGAGCTATAAAGATAGTAACCACAAGTAATATGGCAAGTGCTATATAAATCAGATAGGCAAACATATCATAAATATCATCTTCAAGCATCAACAGCACAAACCCTAATCCGAAAGAGCAGATGATCCAAACCAATTGTTTGCCTGCACGAGTGGAGAAATCCCAGAAGTCGCGGTCACCATAATCATAGCTTGCCCCGCAAACGCTGAACCAACCGAATGCAATCAGAATCAAGTAAACACAGATTGTTACCCAATCCAGTGATTTCCATATACTATCTCTCCTCGTCACCATACATTATCACACGATTACTCATTTCTTCCGCTCTTTCTTCGCTGGCAGGCGAAAGTTTTCCATTCAAATACTGTTCCATCATTAAAGCACCATAAGGTACTCCGTAGGTTGCCCCCCAACCACCATTCTCCACATAAACAGCAATAGCGATCTTCGGCTTGTCCATTGGGGCAAAACCTATAAATGCAGAGTGGTCATGTCCGCGATTCTGTGCCGTACCCGTCTTCCCACAGACTTCTACCCCCGGCAGGATCGCCCCGGCTATACGGCAAGTAGCACTTCCGGTAACTCCCGTAACAGCAGCCCGCATACCTTCTACAATTTCTTCATAATAAGAGCGGTCAATAGAAGTGTAACGACGTTCCCGGTAGGTACTATCCAATTCTGCATCTTGAATATCCTTCACAATATGCGGAGTCACAAAATAACCACGATTGGCAATGGTAGCCGCTAAGTTTGCCATTTGCAAAGGTGTACTTAGAACTTCACCCTGACCGATAGAAATACTGATTACCGTCAATCCATTCCATGATCCACGATAGGCCTTATCATAAACACCTGCATTTGGAATAAATCCGCGTTTCTCACCCGGCAAATCCGTTCCCAGCTTATAACCAAATCCTTGAGAAACCATGTGATCTTTCCATACAGTAAGTGCATTCTGCGGCGAACCGTATTTCTTATCACCAAACATGCGATAAAGCCCCCAACAGAAATAAGCATTACACGAAGTGGCAATTGCCGGTATCAACGGAAGTGGAGATCCATGTCCGTGACATCCCACACGCAGGCCTCCATAAATAAATCCATGAGAACAGGGAAACGATGTGGACGGCTGTATGATACCTTCTTGTAAGAATGTCAGCGCCTGGGCTGTTTTGAAAGTAGATCCCGGAGGATAAACACCCATAATCGCACGGTTCAACAACGGCTTCTGTTTATCTTTCTGCAACATATTATGGTTTTTCCCACGCTGACGTCCGATCATCAGATGCGGATCAAAATTAGGTGCCGATACCAGACATAAAATCTCCCCCGTTTCCGGCTCAATAGCCACAATAGCACCGATTTTATTCTTCATCAAACGCTCACCCAACATCTGCAAATCAATATCCAATCCCAATTTCAGGTTCTTGCCCGGTACCGACGGCCTATCCAGTTTACCATCCATATAATGCCCCTGAATACGCCCGTGCGCATCACGAAGCAAAACCTCTACCCCCTTTTCACCACGCAGGTATTTCTCGTATGACTTCTCTATACCTTGCTTACCTACATAATCACCACGGATATAATAATCATCAGCCTCAATATCTCTCATTGAAACTTCACCGATATCCCCCAAAGCATGCCCAGCAGCATTATAGGTATATTGCCGGATAGTACGCCTCTGAATATAAAAACCCGGAAATTTGAAAAGCTTTTCCTGAAACACACCACACTCTTCCGCTGAGAGCTGCGTCATAAATACCTGATGCGTATATCTGGAATAACCGGGATTCATCCAGCGGTTCTTCACATCTTTCATTCGCTTCAGCAACTGCTCTTTCGTAATATTCAGTGTACGGCAAAAATCGAGAGTATCCAGTTCTGTCACCTCTCGCGGTACGAATGTGATATCATACGCAGGTTGATTGAACACCAGCAACTTTCCATTGCGGTCATAAATCGCACCGCGCGAAGGATACTGGATTTTATTGAGGAAAGCGTTACTATCTGCGTTCTTCTTGTAAGTATCAGTCATGATCTGCAACACAAAAAGACGCATGATATAAATGATAACAATCACAATTGCTACCCCACCTATCACTAATTTCCGCTTTTCAAGTGTATAATCTTTTGCCATCTTACTTCTTCTTCACTCCTTCTATAGCCATGATACAGGTTACAGTCAGCAACGCACTTGCCACAATTCTCAGCAGCAACGTTCCGATATGGGCGAACGAAAAGAACTCTATGGTAAGTAATATTGCATGATGAATAAAAACGCTAACAATCAAATACTTCAGGAAAGGAACAATCCCCATCGACTTAACCGAAGGAACTATATTTTCAAGCGTATCCCGCGGTACAAACAGACGCAGGAAAGTAGGGCGTAAGAAAGCCAGAGCCACCGTAGCCGCAGCATTCATACCCGGTGTATCCGAGAAGATATCCACCGTCAATCCCAGGAAAAACGCCCACAGCATCAAAGCATTCCGCGGCGTTTCCGACTCGAATTTCAGTATGAGATAGATATATAGAAAAGGAGTGGCATAGCCGGCAATATGCACATTATTCAGTATCAGTACCTGCAATAGTACCAAACCGACAAACCAACCTATTTTATGCAGATAATTGATGACCACCTCTTATTTAATTAACAATTGATAATTGACAATTGACAATTAAGGTTACCCCATTAATTGCTTATCACTAAATACTCTAACACTTATCACTCCCATCATTTCCCTTCTTCCTTCTCCAATGTCTGCTGCTCTTCTTGTCCGGTACGGGCAATCACCCGAACGTTGCTCACCTTTCCGAAATCCGTGGCCAGTTTTATCTTCAACAGATAAGAGAGACCGTCGTGAGAATCGGACATATCATCCACCGTTCCCACCATGACTCCTGCCGGAAATACTGTGGAATAGCCGCTTGTCACCACCGTATCACCCAAGTTGAATTCAGCATGACGAGGTAAATCCTTCAGATATGCAAAGCGAGAATCTCCATATTCCCACTTCAAATAGCCAAAATACTCGCTGCCTACAATCTTACAACTGATGCTCGATTTACTGTTCAGCAACGGAATAACGGTAGAGTAATGCGGAGAAGTTTTATAGACAATGCCCACTACTCCGTTGGCATCTACCACTCCCATTTCCGGACGGATACCCGCAGAGGTTCCTTCATCAAGGGTGATATAGTTATCCACCCGGTTCAAACTGTTTTTGATGACATTCGCCTTGAATATTTGGTATTCTTCCGGTTCAAGCCGTTCCAGACTATAGAGCCGCACAGAGTCCATTCCTTTATTATTCAATGTTTTCTCTAGGAATGCCACTCGTTGCTCCAGCCACATATTACGGTCGAGCAAGTCTTCATTGACAGATTTCAGATGGAAATAAGAAGTAATAGTTCCCGAAACATCGTAAACTTTCCCCGCCACACTGTTGGCAGATGTGAAGAACACACTCTGCTGATAGTAGTTGAAACGAAACAATAAAACAAAACTGGCAGCCTCTAACAGTAGAAAGAGGAACCAGTAGTTGTATTTAATAAGAAAGTTCAGTAAATTTCGCATATGCCTTTATTACCGCATCAAGAATGAGAAACGATCCACATTCTTCAGCGCCACACCCGTACCTTTGGCACGGAATGTTAATCTTATCAGTCAAACGCTTATCAAGTCCGCGGAGCAATGCACCACCACCTGCCAGATAAATACCGTTGTGCACGATATCGGCATACAATTCGGGAGGCGTATTTTCCAATGCATTCAAGATAGCTGTTTCAATCTTTGAAATTGATTTCTCCAGACAGTGCGCTACTTCCTGGTAGCATACAGGCACTTCCATAGGCAGAGCCGTGATACGGTTCGGACCATGAACGATATAATCTTCCGGAGCATCCTCACCCAGTTCGGTCAAGGCAGCACCTACATTGATTTTAATACGCTCGGCCATACGCTCGCTGACCTTCACATTGTGCTGACGGCTCATATACTCCTGAATATCAGCAGTCAAGTCATCACCCGCAATGCGGATGGAGTTGTTGGCTACAATACCACCCAAGGAGATAACGGCAATTTCCGTAGAACCACCACCTATATCCACAATCATATTTCCTTCCGGAGCCTCCACATCGATACCGATACCGATAGCAGCAGCCATAGGTTCGAAAATCAGGTAGACGTCACGTCCGCCGGCATGTTCGGCAGAGTCGCGCACGGCACGCAGCTCCACTTCAGTACTACCTGAGGGGACACCGATAACCATACGGAGCGAAGGAGAGAACAGACGGTTGCGATTATTCACCATCTTTATCAAACCGCGTATCATCTGCTCGCAAGCATAGAAGTCGGCAATTACACCGTCACGAAGCGGACGGATGGTACGTATGTTTTCGTGGGTCTTTTCGTGCATCATCTTTGCCTTATCACCCACGGCAATCATCTTATCGGTGCGACGGTCGAGAGCTACCACCGAAGGCTCATCCACCACAATCTTACCATTGGTTGTGATAATGGTATTAGCGGTACCAAGGTCCATCGCTATTTCTTGTGTAAAAGAGAATAATCCCATGTTGTTAATTATGAATTATAAATTATGAATTATGAAGATGACAGCATGCTCGGCGCAACTAACTCATCATTCATAATTCATAATTCATCATTAATATTAGTGTTTGAAATGACGAATTCCTGTGGTCACCATCGCGATGCCATGTTCGTTGCAATAGTCGAACGAAAGCTGATCCTTGATGGAACCACCCGGTTGAATAACTGCGGTCACACCTTCATTTCCGGCAATCTCCACGCAGTCGGGGAAGGGGAAAAAAGCGTCGGATGCCATCACGGCACCTTTCAGGTCGAAGCCGAAGTTCTTAGCTTTTTCGATAGCCTGCTTCAAAGCATCCACACGTGAAGTCTGTCCCACACCGCTTGCCAGCAATTGCTTGCCTTTAGCCAGTACGATAGCGTTGGACTTGCTGTTCTTCACAATCTTGTTAGCAAAGAGCATGTCTTCTATTTCCTGTGCGGTAGGTGCTTTCGTGGTTGCAGTTTTCAAATCTTCAGGCTTCTCGATGTTCAGGTCGCGGTCCTGTACCAACACACCATTCAAGAGAGAACGGAACTGCTTCTTAGGCAGTGTGGCAGGCTTGCGAACCAGAATAATACGGTTTTTCTTCTGTCCCAGGATTTCCAATGCGTCTACATCGTAATCAGGGGCGATAATTACTTCAAAGAAGATTTTATTGATTTCCTCAGCAGCGTCCTTATCGATCACTCCGTTTGTGATGAGCACACCACCGAAAGCGGAAACCGGGTCACCGGCTAATGCATCGTTCCATGCTTCGAGCACCGTGGGACGTGAAGCCAGACCGCAAGCATTGTTATGCTTCAATACGGCAAACGTAGTCTCTTCAAATTCATCAATCAAGTCAACGGCTGCATTGATATCGAGCAGGTTGTTGTAAGAGATTTCCTTTCCGTGAATCTGGTCGAACATAGCTTCCAGATTTCCGTAGAAGTAACCCTTCTGGTGCGGGTTCTCGCCGTAGCGCAAAGACTTCTGATTATTGGCAGAGCAACGGAACGCAGAACCTTCTTCGCCATCGAAGTAGTTGAAGATGGCTGAATCGTAATGGGAAGAAACGGAAAACGCCTCTTTGGCAAACCAACGACGTTCTTCCAGCGAAGTGGTAGCTCCATGTTCCATCAACATATCGCGGAACGGCTGGTATTGTGCCTGAGAAGCAATGATAACCACATCATTGTAATTTTTGGCAGCAGC
>ENA-OVGE01003035-OVGE01003035.1-human-gut-metagenome-genome-assembly--contig:-NODE-3035-length-10110-cov-3.694083_pt1 | contig 10110 bp, 5 predicted proteins | sample MGYA00237769_ERZ505417 | MGnify/ENA primary metagenome ERZ505417 (study PRJEB26158, sample SAMN06016403) | human gut metagenome | biome: human gut; feature: ankylosing spondylitis patient; material... | reverse complement strand
GCTGTGCGCAGCGCTTGGCGGCCAGGGCGAAACGCTTGTCCAGGCTGTGTACTACCTGCAGGTCATCGCCGTCGGCGCGCCGTTTCAGGTGCTCGTCACCGGCTGCACGCCGCTTATCCGCAACCGCGGGCAGGTGGCCTACGCCATGGCCGCGGTTCCCGCGGTGCAGTCTCCCTCCCTGGGGGACATTCTGGACGCGGATCAGGCGGCGCGGGAGGCCGTGCGGGGACACCGGCCCGATACGCACTGAGTAAGGAGCGATGCTATGACCATCCTGTTCATCCTGATTACCATCCTGCTCTTCGGCGCGCTCATCGCCATCCATGAGTTCGGACACTTCATCGCGGCCAAGACCCTGGGGGTGCGGGTGGAGGAGTTCGCCATCGGTATGGGCCCTAAGCTGCTCTCCAGGACAAGGGGGGAGACGACCTACTCTCTCCGGGCCCTGCCCATCGGAGGGTTCGGCTCCATGGAGGGTGAGGAGGAGGCCTCGGACGATCCCCGGTCCTTCAGCGGTAAGCCGGCGTGGAAAAAATTCATCATTCTGGTGGCCGGAGCATTTTTGAATTTTGTGACGGGGCTGGTGATCCTGCTGGTGCTCTTTTCCGTGGCGGGGAGTCCGTCCGCGCCGGTGGTCAGCGGTTATCTGCCGGGGGCGGAGGACATTCAGGAAACCGGCCTGCTGCCCGGCGACGAATTCTACCGCATCGACGGGCACCGCATCTATTTCACGACCAATGTCAGCGAATATCTTGCCCGCGGGGGCGACACGCATGATATTGTCGTCAAGCGTGACGGCGAAAAGGTCGCGCTCAACGATTTTTACCTCGTCGCGCGCGAGTACCCGGGGCAGGACGGTAAGATGTACGGCTTCTACTTCGGCACGAAACCGGCGACGTTCGGCGCCAAGCTCCAGACGACGTGGTACAGTGCGATGGACTTTGTGCGCATGGCCTGGATGGGGCTGAGCGATCTGCTCGCGGGTGCGGTCGGCGTCAAGGACCTGTCCGGCCCGGTCGGCATCGTGAGCATGATGAACGAGGTCGGCAAGGAGTCGGCCACGAAGGCGGCCGCCTTCTCGAACATCGCCTATTTCTCGGCGTTCATCGCCGTGAACCTCGCGGTCATGAACATGCTGCCGCTGCCGGCGCTCGACGGCGGGCGCGTGTTCTGCCTGCTCGTCACGTGGGTGCTCGAGCGGATCAGCCGTCGGAAGATCGACCCCAAGTATGAGGGGTATATCCACACGGCAGGGCTCGTGCTGCTGCTGGCGCTGATGGCTTACGTCATGTATAACGACATTTCCAAACTTGTCACCTGAGCCGGGGCGGATTTGTCCGCCTCGGTTTTTTTACGGCTTCGGCCACCTTGGAGAGAGATAGGAGTGCTTATGAACAGAACGCAGACAAAACAGATCCATGTCGGCCCCGTCGCCATCGGCGGCGGCGCGCCGGGCGCGGTGCAGTCCATGTGCAACACGCACACCTCGGACGCGCACGCGACCATCGAGCAGATCGCCCGGCTGCATGACGCCGGGTGCGAGATCATCCGCCTCGCCGTGCCGGATCAGGCCGCGGCGGATGCCCTGCCCGAGATCGTACACGCCTCGCCCATCCCGGTCGTGGCCGACATTCATTTTGACTATCGGCTCGCGCTCGCGGCGGCGAAGGCGGGCGTGCACAAGATCCGCATCAACCCCGGCAACATCGGCGAGCCGGACAATGTCCGCAAGGTAGCCGAGGCCTGCCGGGTGCGCGGCATCCCCATCCGCATCGGCGTCAACGGCGGCAGCCTGGAAAAGCGCCTGCTCGAAAAGTATGGCCACCCGACGCCGGAGGCGCTCGTCGAGAGCGCGCAGGGGCACATCGACCTGCTGCACCGGTATGATTTTGACGACATTGCCCTGTCGATGAAGAGCTCCACCGTGCCGCTGACGATCGCGGCCTACCGGCTCGCGGCCGAGCGGTTTCCGTATCCGCTGCATGTCGGCGTCACGGAGACCGGCACGGCCTACAACGGCATCATCCGCTCCGCCGTCGGCATCGGCACCCTGCTGTCCGAGGGCATCGGCGATACGATCCGCGTCTCGCTCACGGCTGACCCCGTGGAGGAGGTGCGCGCCGGCATCGCCATTCTGAAGGCGGCCGGGCTGCGCCGCGAGGGCGTGCGCTTTGTCTCGTGCCCGACGTGCGGCCGCACACAGATCGACCTCATTGCACTTGCGCAGGAGGTCGAGCAGCGGCTCCAGGGACTGGAGCGGGACATCACGGTCGCCGTGATGGGCTGCGTCGTCAACGGCCCCGGTGAGGCACACGAGGCGGACTACGGCATCGCCGGCGGCAAGGACTGCGGCCTGCTGTTTCGCCGCGGCGAGATCCTCGGCAAGTACCCCGCGGACAAGCTGGCCGATGCGCTGGTGGACCTGATCCTGAGCGAAAAGTGAGGAAGCTATGAGCGAAAAGATCCCGTTTCTTGATATGTTCCCCGACTGCGCGTCCCTGCAGGATACCTGCGGCGGGCTCGACAAGGCCGAGGTGCTCGACGTGCTCATCGAGCGCGAGAGCATGACGATGCAGCTGCACACGTGGTTTGCGCGTATGCCGGCGCCGGTCGAGCGCACAAATATTGAGCAGCTGCTCGCGGCACAGTTCCGGCTGCGCGGCGTGCAGATCCAGGCGGAATATCCCGCCCCGGAGCAGAAAAAAGAGGAAAAGAAGGCGAAAGCCAGGGTCCTCATGGGCAAGCCCATCCCGAAGCGTGCGGACATCACGCCCATGAACGAGCTCACGCTTGAGAGCGGCAACGTCACGCTTGAGGGGCAGGTGTTTGCCGTCAACAGCCGCGAGATCGCCAAGTACGGCTCGGCCGTGCTCTCGTTTGACATGACCGACAGCACGAGCAGCGTGCGTGTGTCGCGCTTTCTGCGCTCGGACGACGATCAGGGCATTATCAGCCTGATCCATGAAGGCATGTGGCTGCGCGTGCAGGGCAAGATCAACTACAGCAAGTACGACGAGGACATGGTGCTCGAGCCGCGCAACATCGTGCAGGGGGAGAAGGTCATCCGCCCCGACAACGCGCCGCAAAAGCGCGTGGAGCTGCACTTACATACCCGCTACTCGGCACTCGACGCCATCTCCGACCCCGCGGATCTCGTGGCCCGCGCGGCCTACTGGGGCCACCCGGCCATCGCCGTGACGGATCACGGCGTGGCGCAGGCGTTCCCGGATATGTGGAAGGCGTCGAAGAAATACGGCGTGAAGATCATCTACGGCGAGGAGGGCTACCTCGTCAACGACGTGGACGGCACGCTCGCCGTGCACGGGCAGAGCGACCTGCCGCTCGATACGGAGTTCATCGCCTTCGATATTGAGACGACCGGCCTGCACCTGGACACGAACCGCATGACGGAGATCGGCGCGGTGCTCTTCTCCGGCGGCGAGATCAAGGCGGAGTTTGACACGTTCGTCAACCCGCACATGCCCATCCCGGCCGAGATCACGCGCCTGACCGGCATCACGGATGCCGATGTGGCCAATGCGCCCGACGAGGCGGAGGCCATGCGCCAGTTTCTTGACTTTGCGGGCGGGCGGCCGATCATCGCGCACAATGCCGACTTTGATACCGGCTTCATGAGTGCGGCCTGCCGCCGGGCGGGCATCCCGTTTGAGCCGGTGTATCTCGACACGCTGGTGCTCGCGCAGTACCTGCTGCCGGATCTCAAGCACCACAAGCTCGACCAGGTCTCGAACCGCCTGAGCCTGCCGGACTTCAACCACCACCGCGCGTGTGACGATGCGATGGTCGTGGCGCGCATCATGGACAAGTTCCTGCCCATGCTCGCGGCTAAGGGCGCAAAGACGATCGGCGACTTCAACGACCTCGTGCGCGGCGGCCTGAAGGAGAAGCGCCGCACGCACCACATCTCCATTCTGGTGAAAAACAAGACCGGCCTGAAAAACCTCTACGAGATCATTTCCCGGTCGTATCTGAAGTATTTTAAGCGCAACCCCACCATTCCCAAGAGCCTGCTCATGGAGTACCGCGAGGGCCTCATCATCGGCTCCGCCTGCGAGGCGGGCGAGGTGTTCGAGGCTGTGCTGCGCGGCAAGAGCGACACGGAGCTCCGACGCATCGCGTCGTTTTACGACTACCTTGAGATCATGCCGCTGGCCAATAACCACTTCCTGCTCGACAACGGCACCGTGCGCAGCGAGGAATCCCTGCGCAACCTCAACCGCCGCATCGTGCAGCTCGGCGAGGAGCTCGGCAAGCCCGTTGTGGCGACGTGCGACGTGCATTTTCTCGATCCCGAGCAGGAGATCTTCCGCCGCATCCTGCTGGCGGCCAAGAAATTCTCCGACGCGGACAAGGCTATGCCGCTCTATTACCGCACGACGGAGGAGATGCTCGACGAATTTGCCTATCTCGGCCCCGAAAAGGCGCAGGAGGTCGTCGTCACGAACACGAACGCCATTGCCGACAGCGTCGAGGTGTTCGAGCTCCTGCCGAAGGATCTCTACCCGCCGAAGATCGAAAACTCCGCCCAGCAGCTCAAGGATCTGGTCTATGGCAAGATGACGGCCATCTACGGCGACAACCCGCCGAAACTCATCGCCGACCGCGTCGAGACCGAGCTGCACGACATTCTCTCGCGCGGGTACGACGTCATTTACATGAGCGCGCAGAAGCTCGTCGCCAATTCCCTTGAGCACGGCTATCTGGTCGGCAGCCGAGGCAGCGTCGGCTCGTCGCTCGTGGCGTATTTCTCCGGCATCACGGAGGTCAACTCGCTCCCGCCGCACTATGTCTGCCCGCAGTGCAAGTATACGGACTTTGACTCCGGTGCGGGCTTCGGCTGCGGTGCGGACATGCCGGACAAGGTGTGCCCGAAATGCGGGGCGAAGCTCCGCAAGGACGGGTTCGACATCCCGTTTGAAACGTTCCTCGGCTTCGGCGGCGACAAAGTGCCCGATATCGACCTGAACTTCTCGGGCGAATATCAGGCCAAGGCGCATAAGTACACCGAAGAGCTCTTCGGCTCGGACCACGTGTTCCGCGCCGGCACGATCGGCACGCTGGCGGAAAAGACGGCCTACGGCTATGTCCTCAAGTACCTCGAGGAGCGCGGCAAGACCCTGCCGAAGGCGGAGATGAACCGCCTCGCGCTCGGCTGCGTCGGCGTCAAGCGCACGACCGGCCAGCACCCCGGCGGCCTCGTCGTCATCCCGCAGGACAAGGACGTCACGGATTTCTGCCCCGTGCAGCACCCGGCCGACGATCCAAACAGCGACATCATCACCACCCATTTTGAATACCACTGCATGGAGGCAAACCTCCTCAAGCTCGACGAGCTCGGCCACGATGACCCGACCATGATCCGCATGCTCGAGGATATGACCGGCGTCAACGCGCGCGAGATCCCGCTCGACGATCCGGACACCATGGGCATCTTCTGCAGCGCGGCGCCGCTCGGCTTGACGGACGACGACCCGATCGTCGGCAAGACCGGCACGATCGGCATCCCCGAGTTCGGCACCGGCTTCACGCGCCAGATGCTCGTCGACACGCAGCCGAAAGGGTTTGACATCCTCGTGCGCCTGTCCGGCTTCTCGCACGGCACGGATGTGTGGCTCGGCAACGCGAAGGACCTCATCATGTCCGGCACGGCGACGGTCAACCAGACGGTCGGCTGCCGCGACGATATCATGCTCTACCTCATCAGCCGCGGCATGGATGCCAAGCTCTCGTTCAAGATCATGGAGAGCGTCCGCAAAGGCAAGGTCAAGCGCGGCGGCTTCCAGGACGGCTGGGTCGAGACGATGCAGGAGCACGGCGTGCCGGAGTGGTACATCACGTCCCTGAGCAAGATCGCCTACCTGTTCCCGAAGGCGCACGCGGTGGCCTACGTCATGATGGCGTTTCGCATCGCGTGGTTCAAGGTGCACGAGCCGCTGGCGTTTTACAGCGCGTATTTCTACCGCCGCAGCCAGAAGGACTCGTTCGACGCCGACATGATGACCCGCGGCCTCGATTACACCCGCCGCAAGATCAACGAACTGCGCAACAAGCCCACGCTCACGGCCAAGGAAGAGGACCTGCTCGTGACGATGGAGGCCGTGTACGAATTCAACCTCCGCGGCTTTGAATTCGCACCCATGAGCCTCTATGAGAGCGACGCGACGAAGTTCCTCATCCGCGACGGGAAGCTCCTGCCGCCGTTCGTGGCCATCTCCGGCCTCGGCGAGAGCGCGGCGTGGAATCTCGTGGCCTGCCGCGCCGGCGGGCGCGAGTTCGTGTCGGTCGAGGAGCTCTCGGCCGCCTGTCCGAAGGTCAGCCAGACGCATCTGGAGCAGCTGCGCGCCATGGGTGCGCTCGGCGAGATGCCGGACAGCAGCCAGATGAGCCTATTTTGATTTCGTCACTTTTTTGCAATTTCTGTTTGCAACATGCGGCGATCCTTGGTATGATAAAACCGTATCCCTGTACGATTCGGCGCGGCCGAAAGAGGAGGTAATGCAATGAAACGTTTTCTGGCGCTGCTGCTGACGCTGGTCATGCTCGTGTCCGTCTGCGGTCTGCAGGCGTTCGCCGCCGACGGCGACACCCCGGCGGACACCGGCGACGAACTGGTCGTCTACACGCGCTCCGGCGCAACGCGGACATTCCATGTCGGCGATACTTTTTCGTATACCTACTGGTTCCGGCTGACGACCAAAGGCAGTTCCGTCAACAAGATCACGGGCCATGTGCTGTATGACAGCCAGTGCCTGACGGTCAATGCCGACGGCTGCAAGTTCCCGAACATGACCTCGCCCTCGACGAAAAACAACGCGGGCGACTTTGAGTTCCACGATACGTTCACGACATCGCAGGGCGGCGAGTTTGCCACCACGTCGCCGCAGACCATGGCGAACATTTCGTTCACCGTCACGCGCGGCGGCACGGCGTATCTGACGACGCTGCTCGAGGAATTGGAGATCAAGAAGTCCAACAACGACAAGTCCGAGCTCGTCACGAATTTCAAGAACAAGAACTGGTCGCCGACGATGTACTCCACGTACGACTATCTGCAGGATGAAAAGCCGTCGCTGGCCTCCACGCCGCTGAGCGCCTCGTCCGACGTCGCGTGGTACTATGCCGTCGACGCGGAGACCGGCGCGCCCATCCCGGCCGGGGTGACGTTTGAACTCACCGGCACGTCCGGTAATGGTGAGCACATCGAGCGCACGGCAACGTCGGACGCCTACGGCTTTGTCGGTTTCGGCACGGTGCCGTATGGCGAATCGTATTACATCCAGACGCGCACACCGGCCGGCGCCGAGGTGGCGTATATCATCAGCGACGGCGCGCGGATTCTGCCCAATGTGGAAAACGGCAAGCTGCAGCTGAACCATACGCTGCACTACAAAACGGCAGCGCCCAGCGAGCTGCGCTCGATCACGGTCACGTACGAGTGGACGAACGAGCAGATCGCGCCCGACGAGGTCTACACCAAGGACCGGCCGACGAGCGTGTACATGGAGCTGAGCCGCAACAGCGATTCCACGGTCGTGGCGCACCATTCGTCCGATCCCGAGGACGGACAGGCCGTCTTTGACAACCTGCCCATCCATGATGACAACGGCAATGAGATTACCTATGTCCTGACCACGTCGACGCTGCAGCATTACGATGCGCAGATCACGCGCACGGACACGGGCTTCCACATCAATTTCGTCTATCTCAATGACCACACCTGGGAGACGACCCGCACCGAACCCACCTGCACGGTGGACGGCTCCATCGTCTCCGTGTGCAAGGACTGCGGCGCGACAGACCGTGTCGTGCTGCCCGCGACCTGGCACAAGCTGGCCTATTCCGGCCACGCGGCCACCTGCACGCAGACGGGCTATGAGCGCTATATGTGCACGCAGTGCTCCTACTGGTATCAGAAGGAGGTCCCCGCACTCGGCCATGACTGGAGCGACTGGGATGTCGATCTCGAGGCCACCTCTCGCACCGACGGCATCAAGCACCGCACGTGCATGCGCTGCGGTGAGGTGGAGACGTATGCCATCCCGAGCGACCACCACGAGCACACCATGAAAAAGCGTGTCGTTGAGCCGACGTGCACCGAACAGGGCTATACGGAATACTACTGCGTCAACAAGGCGGGGCTGCCGTGCGGCGAGCACTACATCGTCGAGGGCAGCCGCACGCCGGCGCTCGGCCATGATTACGGCGGCGACAGCGGTGCCCACACGATCGTGGAGCCGACCTGCACCACGACCGGTCTGGTGGAGTATAACTGCATCTACTGCGGCTACACCTATACGGAGATCGTCAAGCAGCTGGGCCACAACTATGAGCGCGACCCGAACAAGAGCCGTGAGCCGGACTGCACACAGCCGGGCCTGAATTATTATAAGTGCGGCCGCTGCGGCGACGTGCATCAAGTGCGCGTTGAACCGCTGGGCCACGACTGGGGCGACTGGATCATTGACCGGCAGGAGACCGATCTGACCGAAGGCGCCAAGCACCGCATCTGCAAGACCTGCGGCGAGCGGCAGGATGTCACGATCCCGAAGCTGGACCATGTACACAACCACATCCCCACGGTCGTTGAGCCGACCTGCGAGCAGCAGGGTTACACGCGCTACACCTGCGCCTGCGGTGATACGTATATTGAAGAGAGCAGCTACGTGCCTGCGCTCGGCCACACCTGGGTCGAGACCGAGCGGCAGGAGCCGACCAATAAGACCGTCGGCGTCATCACCTATACCTGCCAGCGCTGCGCGAGACTGCGCTATGAGTACATCCCTAAGACCGAGCCGATCGAGACGTGGAAAAATCCCTACCGCGACGTGCGCAGCACCGCGTGGTATTATGAGGACGTGGCCTATGTCACACGCAGCGGCCTCATGGTCGGCACCTCGGCGATGACGTTCTCGCCCGGAGCCGAGATGAGCCGCGCCATGCTCGTCGCGGTGCTCTACCGAATGAGCGGCTCGCCGAGCGTGGCGGGCATGACCGCGCCGTTCACGGATGTGCCGGCCGACCAGTGGTATACGGACGCCGTCATCTGGGCGTATAACTGCGGCGTGGTCAGCGGCACGAGCGCGACGACGTTCGCACCCGGGCAGAACATCACGCGTGAGCAGATGATGACGATGTTCTACGGCTATGCCAAATTTATGGATTACAACACGGTGGCGGTCGCCGACCTGAGCGTGTTCCCGGACGGCGGGAGCGTCTCGTCCTGGGCGCAGACCGAGATGGGCTGGGCCGTTGCCAACACGCTCATCAGCGGCGTGCAAGAGGGCGGCGCGACGTATCTGCGTCCGCAAGGAAATGCCACGCGCGCCGAGGCGGCAGCGATCCTGCACCGCTTCGACCAGTGGCGCGTCAACGCCGTTGTCACGGTGAAATGAAAACAGGAGGAGATCATACCATGGCCAATCTTGTCATTACGATCGGAAGAGAAAACGGCAGCGGCGGCCGGCAGCTCGGCAGCGAGCTGGCAGCGGCGCTGGGCGTCAAGTGCTACGACTCGGAGCTCATCAATGAGACGGCGAAAGCGAGCGGCTTTGCCACGAGCTTCGTCGAGACGCATGAAGAGCAGCGCCCGGGCAGCTTTCTGTATTCGCTCGTGACGGGCGGCGGCGTCATTGCCGACGATCAGCCGTTCCCGGTGCAGATCTTTCAGGCGCAGTCGGAAGTCATCCGCACGATCGCAGCGCGCGAGTCGTGCATCATCGTCGGCCGCTGCGCGGACTATGTCCTGCGCGACGATCCGAATGTGGCGCTCGTGAACCTGTTTGTCCACGCGCCGATGGACGCCCGCATCCGCCGCGAGAGCGCGCGCACGAACACCACGCCCGCAGAAGCGGAAAAGCGCATCCGTCAGGTGGATAAGGAGCGTGCGGCGTATTATAACTTTTTCTCCTCCAAGCGCTGGGGCGATGCGCAGGCCTATGACCTGTGCGTCAACACGGACGGGCTGGAGATCGGCGACGTTGTCCAGCTCGTGCTCCGCTATCTGGAGCTGCGCGGCCTGCGCTGAACCAAAGGCAAAGCAAAACCGGCACTCCTGAAAAACTTTTTCAGGAATGCCGGAATTTATTGCTT
>ENA-OVGE01003023-OVGE01003023.1-human-gut-metagenome-genome-assembly--contig:-NODE-3023-length-10131-cov-4.238091_pt1 | contig 10131 bp, 9 predicted proteins | sample MGYA00237769_ERZ505417 | MGnify/ENA primary metagenome ERZ505417 (study PRJEB26158, sample SAMN06016403) | human gut metagenome | biome: human gut; feature: ankylosing spondylitis patient; material... | reverse complement strand
ATAGTATGGAAAATATAATATGTTGCAATGAAAGATATGGAAGTATTTAAACGATAATTGAAACAGCTTGTTAGTCTCCGCTAACATAGCAGACAGCGACACAAGACAGACAAGGGACAGCCGCAAAGACTAACAAGATAGACAAACAAGGCAAGACGATAGACACGGCACGACGAAAAGAGAAGAAAAGCCGCCGAAAATGGAGAAAATCGGCGGTCCAGGTATGGGGGATATTTTACATAAATAGAGAGAGTCGAAAAAACCCCCAACCCATCAGCTCTTTTCTCCACTATCCCACCTTCCATCCCCCCTCTCGTCTCATTTTTCGATCCAAAATCCCCTTCTTCCAACCCCAAAATCACCTCAAAACACCTCATTTTTACCCCAAAATGCCTTTAAAACTCCTCAAAATGGCTTTAAAACACGCCTATTTGCATCTATTTTTGTATATTGGCCCATTTTTGACCTGTTTTGACCAGTAGATGGTATGTATCAGTAAAACCGCAAGCCGGGGCCGTCTACAATAACATTTTTGTTTCTTGATTTACCTAAAATACATTGATTTTGATATTGACTGTAAATTGATTTAGTGATATAATTGAGCCATAGTCAAATAATATTAGCTTTCTACACTTCGAGCAGGCAGGAGCTTCTACATCTACATAGAGAATAGTCTGCACGGTGCGACTGCCTGCGAGAAGTTTCTTCTTCTACTATCCTCCCGTGCTGATACGTCTCACCAAGAAGCTGAAATAACCGCTCAGCCCGGGTAGTGGCAGTCTCCCCTGTCACAAGGTAGAAGCTCCTGCCTGATAGTAAGAACCCGGTTCAGCAGAGCCGATGAAGGTCATCGAACTCAAAATCGCTCTTTGAAAAATGAAAAAAATGACGATCAAAAATGGAGATGTAATGGTTCGCGTAAGCGATTTTTCGTATTTTAGCAGCTACCGTCTCTGCTTCACCTCTCGTATGATCCCGGAAGGGGCAGGGCTGATTGCAGACATTCACACATGGGCGCGTGGAAGCTACGGAACTCGCTGTGAGTCAATCGCTTCGCTCTCAACATCACAGCTCTCGCCTATCGGCTTTTTGTAAAGGTAACTGACGCTCCCCCGCTTTTGGCATGAACTGCTTCGCAGGCCAGTACAACGTGATTGTAAAGGCGCAGCGAAGCTGCTTGAAGTGAATGTCTACAACATACCTGCCCCTGAAAGCGAGGCGCTTCGCGCGATTTTCTTTTTCCTTTTCCCCAGTATCGGTAGCCTCATCACAGAACCTGGCCGAGCTTGAAGGGGCAGCTTGTAGATCCTATGCCCCCAACCCTCCCCGCTCCCTTCCCCGATAGAGGTAACGGGTAAGGGAGAGCCAAGGTATGTCTATATATTATAAGAGCATTGAAGGTTCAAAAAAGCGCATAATTAAGCCAAAAAATTTATTTTGCTGTGCAGTTTTTGACTGGTCAAAAACTGCAGATTTCTCTACAATAACCCGCATAGCAACCGAGGCTAAACGGGAGATTCCTCGATTGTAAAAAATGACTAAAAATTCCCTCTTATAGCCGAAAAGCACCTTATTGTGGCATCTTAGAAAAGTGCATAGCTAAGCCATTTACCCAAAAATGGAAATTTAAAAATGCACTATTTGACTAAATTCCAAAAAATCGTGACTAGTTTTTAAAGGAGGTTTTACACCATGTTCTTTTTAAAGGCAGATGGATACATTAACCAGAAAACCGGCGAGGTTGTCCATGATCTTTATACTGTAGAGGCCCCCGCATCACATGATCGTTATTATAAGTCGAGCTATTTTGGCAGTAACTTTATATGGGTGACTCCTCTGTGCTTGCAGCAGTTCCAGCAAGAGTCTCCAGCCTTCATCGCAAAGTTAGCTTATCTGTCAAGCTGGATCAACTACAGACAAGTCCTTATGACCCGCTTAGGCACAAAGATGACCAAGCAAGACATCATGGATCTATTAGGCGATTCCAAAAGGAATTTTTACAATTTCTGGAATTACGCTGTAGAACAGGGATACATCATCTACAACGAAGACTGCATTGCCATGTCTGCCTCTTATTTCTTTAAAGGTTCTGTCGCTGTTAAAGAAAAGTTCCTGGGCACAGATAAGCAAAAGCTATTCAGGATGTTTGTCCCAACCATCCGCCAGCTATATGAGATGAAACCGGAAGTAAGCCGAGCTACTATTGGGTATTACTTCAAATGCTTGTGTTGGGTACATCCCCAGGCCAACATTTTGTGCAGCAACCCGACCTGCACCTTCATCGAAAACATAAAACCACACAACATGGTGCAGCTGATCGAACAGATCGGATTAGATAAAACGAACGCCAGCCGCTTTAAAAAGGCTCTGACAGCCCCGATTCTGTATAACACAAGATACAAGGCGTACTACAATGCCATCTTTGGTGAGGAGCAATCGTTTCCTGTTAAGCAGGCGATGCTTGATCTAACCCTTGCAGCCATCAGAAAAGTTTACATCAACAACAAGGCTCAGGCGGTCATTTGTCTCAACCCAAACCTCTGCTACGCCGGTTACTATCCTGACATCGCCAGACGGCTCGGAGGTTTTGAGAAGCGTATTGTGGACGATGCCCCACACACAGAAATTCTCGGTGACGACGTTAATTGGGATGCGTCTACAAAACTGTTGACAGAGAACGGAATTGATGCAGAGGGAAATGTTGTACTTACAGAGGAAGATGAAGTGCCGCCCTGCATGGGAGTGTATCAGCCAGGAGATAAACCGTTTGGTAGACTCATCAAAACTAATAATGATTGGAAGGATGAAACAGCATGGAAATTTATAAAACCTATCTGCGAGAAAACTCCTCCACAGTGATGATTGAGCATTACCCGCTGGAGCCCTTCCCCAAAATACTGAACCACGCAAACGATGTGGACTTCGTATGGGTGGATAGCGATGCTATTCAAAAGTTTCAGCAGGAAGACGTCGACGATGTGTTGTCTACTCTGCCATTATGCTCTCCCTATGGTATCCACTACGTCATGGATGGCGAAGGATTGACTGTCACTCAGCTTGCCGCTCTTTCCAGCAGAAGATTATCTCCTGATAGAATACGAGCGCTTATCAAGATCGGCCTTCTTGCCACCTATCAGGTAGTATTAAAGGTGAAGGGGCCTGATGGTAAGGAGCGGGAAATCATGATGGAATGGACTTCCCTGAACCCCGGCATCTTTTATGCACAGCGCAGCCCAAAAGTAGATACCCTTCGTCATAAGACTCGTTTATATTATGCAGCTATTGGTGAGCGGTATCAGAACAGGAAAAAGAAAACAATTAGCCTGGACCTGCTTCCAAAGATTCATACTGAACTAAACATCATCTGCCGCTATCCAGATGAACCAGACATTTTAAAGGCAGGAGTCGTTATCGAGAATATGACAAATTTCAGTGATGACAGTTATCTCAGATATGTTCCAATATATACCAGCCCAAACTGCCCTGTCTTCTGGTGCAATATCGTAGATCCAAGGCTCTGCTATGCCGGTCATTCTTTAGAGGCTGTAATGGCTGTTGGAGGGTATCGCTGATTCCTCAAAACTCGCACTTGAAATAGGTGAGATAATGACCGCCAGACGGCTTGTTCCGCTACAAAAAGCAAAATCCTTACTGGCTTATCTTGAACCCAGACATCTACCTTTTTCCAAACCATCCTACAGGATTAAGTAAATCAAAAATAAGACCCGCTTCTATTTTCACAGCATCGTAAAGTATAGTGCTATGGACTTTGAATTCCCTGTTGACAGACTGTCGGAATTCGCGATGTTAGTTTGCTTACTTCCGGTTTCCTTTCAACTTTTTCTCTACTTCCTCTGGCACTGAGATCATCCCAAAACGCCATAGCAGGCTGAACGTGTAGCTCACACCCCTGACATCGACTAATTCTTTGGGGCGGGTAAATATAGCACCTTGCTGCTCCAATGCTCTCTCAAACGCCATCCGCACAGAACTCCATGCCAGAGATTTGCTGTTTTCCCGGCGGTCAATGAACAGTTCCTTTGTGTACTCCCCATTCCTTCCCTTCTTCAGCGTATAAGAAAAAGGCAAGCCGTACACGGTATGGAACGGGTAATTTTGAAAGGCAATGATGCAGTTCCAGAGATGCCCCTCCGTAGGCGCTCCTATTAGAATATCCACAGCCGCCTTCCGTGCCTTATAAGTTTTGACCCGTTCCGCATTCTGGCTGATTTCGGACATCTTATAGATCACCTTACTGTATGGCAGATATGTGTGCAAGGCAGAGTAGCTGAGACCCATAATATGCTGGATCTCCGCCATGGTTTTCCCCTGCTGCATGAGGGCTTGGATCTGCTTTGTCTCTGGATAGGACAGAATGTTTCCGGTGATCAAGAGCTTCTTAACTTTACCCGGTGGAAGGTCCAGCTCCAGGGCTGTGGCTTTGATTTCTCTCTTCTCCTGATAAATCTCTGCCGCTGTGTCGATCAGTTCCCGCATGAGGGCTTCCGGATCATAATCTTTCTTTGGGGGGCGTCCTCGTTTTAGTGACGTGTTGGAATTGTCATTTTTCATGTCTATCTACTTTACTCCTGTATTTTCCATGTTAATCTATTTTATAGGCGGTAAAATTAGGCGAAACCTACTCATCATTTCAATTCCGCCTGTGTTTATCAGCAAAACTGCACACTGTTCATTACAAATCAGAATACAGCTCCTCCCGGTACACGCCGTCCGCAATCAGCTTCTTAAAGCTCTCAACCACGGCAGCTTTATCTTCCTTGTATGTAACGCCGAACCAATTATCCTTGGTCTCCAGCACTTTCACGGTACACTTTCCATCTCTCAGCAGACCACCGATCAGTGTCGGCAGCAGGTACTCTGCTTTCTGTGGATTGGCCGGGACTTCCTTTTCAAAGAAGTTTTTAAATCCGTTCTCTAGCACAGTCAAGAATGCCGGATCATGTCCTTCTTTCGCAGGGAAGCCCCAGAAATTCATGGAAACATAAGATTCCGGATCCAACTTTACACCATCCGCTTCCGCTCCAATCACACCATCCTCCACGGTTTTGACAATATTGCTGGTCTCAACTGTTTAGTGTATAATAAAAATACCCAAAATTGCAGAGGCGATTCCCCAAAGTTGCCGAGGGAAATTCCCCAATAATGCAGCCGTGTTTGGTGCTTCTCTAAGTCTATTCGGGCGGTAGATTTAGAGAAACACCAAACATCCATTGCAAGCATACAGCACTTTTTGTATCCTTGGAATGTCGTTGCAGACAACATTCAAGGAGGAAAGGAGTATGATTGCAATGGACAAGGTTCATTCTATCAGACAGCTCTTTTATGAGCAAGGGAAAAGTGTCTCGGCTATTGCTGCTGAGACGGGGCATGACCGGAAAACGATAAGTAAGTATCTGGACATGACCGATTTTAACACACCGGAACCAAAAAAAGAGGATCCGGAAAATATGTGCCCGAAGCTGGATGCATATAAGCCATTGATTGATCAGTGGCTCCTGGATGACCGTAAGGCTCCCAGGAAGCAGCGCCATACCGCAAAAAGAGTTTTTAAGAGGCTTCTGGCAGAAAGCGAAGGCTTCGACTGCTCTTACCGGCTGGTTGCGCAGTACGTGGCCTACAGAAAATCGCAGATGCATCTTGACAGCAAAAAGTCTTATCTGCCGCTCATCCACTACCCCGGCGAGGCCCAGGCTGATTTCGGCGCCGCACAGTTCTTTGAAAACAGTTTATCCATTGAAGGAAAGTATCTGGTGCTTTCCTTCCCGTTCAGCAATGCCGGGTATCTCCAGCTGATGTATGGTGAAAATGCCGAGTGCTTCATGGAGGGCATGATCGCCATGTTTATGCATCTTGGAGGCGTCCCCACGGAAATCTGGTTTGATAACACATCAACCCTTGTCACGAAGATCCTAAAGGACGGGGGCCGTCAGCTGACGGATAAGTTTCTCCGGTTCAGTGAACACTATGGGTTCCGCTATAAGTTCATGAATCCCGAATCCGGATGGGAAAAGGGAAACGTGGAGAACAAGGTTGGATACAGCCGCAGAAACTTCCTCGTGCCGCCGCCCAGGTTCATGGAACTGTCCGGATACAACAGCCGTCTCCTTACAGAGGCTGACAGTGACATGGACCGGGAGCATTACCACTACGACCAGACGATACTGGAACGCTTTGGCGAGGATAAGAAGGCGCTTCTCCCATTGCCGGATGTTGCGTTTGATCCGGCCAGATATGAGACGGTACTCACGGATAAATGGGGCAGGTTTATGATTATTCCAGGGTTCTTTGAGCCACCTGTCCGGACTTTCAGGTTCTTCCGCAATTATCCGTTTCCTCTGCTTCTCATATATCTTAATTTAGCCTCCAGCAACCGTTTGCCACAGCGACCATACATTGTCCTTTTTATCATTTTGAGTCTGCTGTTCGTTCCTTCCACGAAGCCATTACTATACTCATATGCAACAGCATTCTCTATTGCTTCAATATCGCGTCTTAATCCGTCAGCAAAACTCTTTAGTGGCTTTAGAGCACTCTTACTATATTTCTCTACGAATAAATATAACAAAGGAACTTTTCGCTTCTTGAATATATTACGGAACTCTTTTATACAACAGTGCAGTTCCCTGATATTTGGATACTTTTCATAAATATATTTCTTATGGTCATCTGTGAGTTCTGTATTCATCCACATATGTCAGAATACTCCTTCACGTGTTATGTAATCTTTTTCTTTTCCTGTACTTCCTGTTTTATATTTTAAGCACTCTGTCCTAGTTCGGATATATGGCTGTGGTTCAAAACATTTCTTTTCCTTCTATTCTATTTTGCATAAATGTTCAAAAGCATTACTGATTGAGCCACAATAACCCTTTTCATATATTGCTTTTACTGTCTTACTTTTACTCCATCCGGAGTTTAAACACTGGATTATGAAGTCATAAAAAGGATCCAGTTTACTTTGTCTGATTCCATACATACTTAATTCTTTTGGATCGCCCTCGCGATATTTAGCAATTGTATTCCGACCGATTCTCATCCGCCTTACAATTTCACGATAACTACAACCTTCTTTTAAATACTTCTGTATCTGGCAGATCATTTGATAACGTTTTTCTGAAAATCCTAGACAGTTATCCACATTCGATTCGATTTTTTTTACACGGTTGTTCCAAATCCGTGGATTTATTAGCATGTGGGATATTTATTGCTGCTGGCAGTTCATGATTTAAAGCTTTTTTGACTGCTTCCAGAAGATTTTGGTGCAGGTGAAATCTGTCTGCAACCTGCATTGCATCCGGTAATTCCTCTGCAATCACTTTTGCATATGCACTTGCCCTATCACGTGTAACAACCTTGATATTTTTGTTATGCTTAAGCCATTCCCTGAGTGTATCTCCGTTTCTTCCATCTAATAATATAACTGGTTCATGTGTCTTTTCGTCTACAATAATGGTTCCATAAGTATGTCCCTTTTTATATGCAAAATCATCTACGCCTATCACATCACCTGCTTCTGGGTCCGGAAAAGAATCGTATCGTTTTAGAAGTAATCTGATTACTGTATCCCCGCTGATCTTAATCCCTAATGTATGACAAATGCGGGCGCACCCTTCACAACTGGTTTCCAATGCTAATGTACATATGAAATCAGCACATCGTTCTGTCATACGGCTGTACGTATTAAGAAATCCACGAAAGGTTTCCGCAAATGAAGTGACTTCGCAATCAGCGTTTATGCACTCATACTCATGGGAAGAAATTTCAAGCTGAACTCTTTTTCCAAGAATCGGTAAATCCTGAACCTTACGACGATACATTCCATGGTACTTATTTGTGGCGCAGTTGCATTTAGGGCAACTGCAGGTCTTGGATATTGATTTCATTTGTATTATAATTTTATCTTTTTGTTGCCTGATATCTACTATTTTCAGTTCTTTTTCCGGATAAAATGTATCTAAACATAGCTTATTGCCTGATTCCATCATCTAATAATCTCCTGAAGAATACTACAATGATTATAATGCATGCATGACAATGTTTAAAGACAGAAAACGGATATTTGCGGAAGAACCCGCCACCGCAGAATATTCACCGTCAGTACAGGAAAGTTACAAAGACAAAAAGTGTGTTCCCAAGTGATACAGCCCTTGAAAAGATGCTGTTCCTTGCGAGTAGAAATGTAACAAAGAAGTGGACTCAGCGTTATCGGAACTGGGATCAGGTGTTGAACCAACTGATCATTTTATACGATGAAAGACTGACAGCATACCTGTAAACAGAAAACAGGAGTGGATGTAAACACATCCAGCTCCTGTCTTCACCTTATCCCTTCGGCATTTATAGTATTCCCAGAAAATCCCACCTTATTCCTGAGGCCGGGTGTGGGCAGAGCCCACGAAAAAGGGATTGCTGATGCCGTTATTTGTGCTGCAAAAAATTTTGAAATTCATGTATAACCTGAGTCGAATAGGCAATACTATTACCAGCTAAATAATTCGACAGCAAAAAATCCAAAATTCGGACAATACAATTATACATATCTGGTTCTTATCAAAGAAGATTTTTCGTCATAGACACAGAAAATTTTACGCCCTCAACACATGCCCTCGCCGTAACAAGCGAGGGCTTTTTTTGAACTCCAGGAGTTCGCTTTATTTCCGTTACAAACTATATACTTCCATCATGAGTCGTATTCCGACTTTCAGACCTTCCTCAAAAGCGGTCTTCTCCCATGTGCAGCACACCGTCCCCTGCCGGTCCATAATCTTTTCCCAGAGTGGGATCTTATCGCCGACATAGTCATCTACGAGCCTATCCATTCCTTCCAAGCCACGCAGCCACTCTTCCAGTTCCTTTTCTTTGGTCTTTGCAACTTTCCCGGCGGCTGTGTTTTTCTCTACTGGATTGTTTTCCGTGTAATGCTAGTAGATCAGATCAAGCAGGTTCTCCACCGGCGGATAATACTCCGGCTCTGTTTTCTTCAAATACTCCTCCAGCATTTCCTTCAGTTTTTCTATAATGCTACCATCCTTCCCAACTGAGATTCACATCCTCAGTTACGGCACATATTACCGTAGACTTCTGTACATAGCAACCTATTTTTTGCGGTCTTTTGGACGGCCCATCTTCTCCTTTACCTCATCCGGCACATCGATCAGCCCGAACCGATAGAACATCCCATAAATGTAAGTCACGCCCCGGATATCCCCCAGAGCTTTGGGACGATCAACCACATCCTCTTTAACATTCTTCAGTGCCAAAACTATAGAACTCCATGCCAGACTTTTACTGTTCTCCCGGCGGTCGATCCACAGCTCTTTCGTGTACTCGCCGTTCCTGCCTTTTTTAATTTCGTAAGAGAATGGCAACCCGGAGTAAGTTTTGAATTTCACACCAGCATAAGCCAAAACCACTCCCCAAAAGTTTTCTTCTGTCGGATCAACCCTCCACCGCTTCATCGCTCTATATCTCCGCTGCCGCTCTGCTCCGACACTAATCTTCCCTTTTTCTGCTGTGCTTGGGAAGTACACACCTTTCCGATATGGCAGGTACGAGGTGACGGAGGCTTTGGAAAGTTTCAGAGTGTTTGCAGTTGAGAGTATGGAGGTTTTGTAGTCTTGTGTTTCACGGTATTCTTGAAAAGTAGCTTGCACCTTCTCCGCCACTTCAGATTCATACACACCGGCCGTGATGAGCAGCTTCCGTACTTTGATTGGATTTAATCCCAGTTCTTCGCCGATGGCCTGCAAGGACATCTCAGAATCATAAAGTGCCACAGCACTTTCCATCTGCTCTTTCAGATTTTTCCCGACATCGTACTCTGGCTTCAGCTTCTTTCGGCCACCGCCTGGTTTTCTTGTTTTCTTCATTTTACTCGTGCAACTCCAGCGGCAGTCCATCCGGGTCATGGAAGAAAGTCATCTTCTTGCCAGTGTAATCATCCACACGGATTGGCTCACATTCAATCCCGACCTCTGCCAGCTCATTCACTGTCTGCTCCACACTCTCTACACAGAAAGCAAGATGACGCAGACCGCAGGCTTCCGGGCGGTTCACACGCTTCGGAGGATTTTCCTCTGCAAAAATTTCCAGCTCTGTGTGTTCGTTAAC
>ENA-OVGE01003018-OVGE01003018.1-human-gut-metagenome-genome-assembly--contig:-NODE-3018-length-10147-cov-3.648533_pt1 | contig 10147 bp, 6 predicted proteins | sample MGYA00237769_ERZ505417 | MGnify/ENA primary metagenome ERZ505417 (study PRJEB26158, sample SAMN06016403) | human gut metagenome | biome: human gut; feature: ankylosing spondylitis patient; material... | reverse complement strand
TCGTCTCCGGCGTCGGCGGCGGCAAGTTCGCCCCCAACGGCAACGTGACCGGCGTGCAGCTGGCCAAGATGCTGCTCGTCTCCCTGGGCTACAAGTCCGAGAACGAGGGCTTCACCGGTTCTTCTTGGGCCACCAACGTGAATGTCCGCGCTGCTCAGAAGGGCCTGTATGACGGTCTGGAGAAGATGGACACTTCCGCTGCCATCACCCGTGACAACGCTGCTCAGATGGTTTGGAATGCTCTGAACGCTTACGAAGTCGAGTACAAGACCACCCTGGTCACCGACTCCAAGGGCCAGCTGACCTCTCAGGTCACTGTTCAGGACAAAGTGAGCGGCGTTAACAACAAGACCAAGACCACTCTGCTGGAAGACAAGTATGAGGCCGTGAAGGAAGAGGCAGGTATCCTGCTGGTCTGCAAGAAGGTTGATGGCAAGGATTACTACACCATCACCACCAGCGAGAAGACCTCTTCTGGTAAGAATGTTACCTACAACAAGGTTTATTCTGATGTTTCCGGTTTGATTGGTCAGAAGGTTCAGGTCCTGCACAAGGTTACCGATACTGAGAACCTGGTGTACGGTGTGTATCCTGACGAGGACTCTAAGGTTGTTGCTACTGTTGCTGCTGGCAAGCTGGATACCGTGAACGACAGCGCTAAGGTGAAGATCGATGGTACTGAGTATAAGCTCGATGGCACTCGCTCTGCTGTCTCCGGTGCAAACCACGTTTCCGTGTACGAGTACAACACTGTCAATGAGATCAAGAACTCTCTGGATGCTCTGATTTCCGATTCTTCTGCTCGTCCTTATACTACCAAGCTGATTGATAATGACGGCAATGGTAAGATTGATGCAGCTGTTGTTACCCCCATCTCTGTTGGTGAAGTTACCTATGCTGGCTCTACTAGCATCAGCGTGAAGGTCAATGGCTCTACTAACAGCTATAAGTTTGACGATGCTGACATCTATTCCGGTGTCGCTAAGGATGACTGGGCTGTCATCGTTAAGGCTACTAACAGCGTGAGTGACAAGGCTACCATCACTAAGGCTGAGGTTGTTAATGCTAAGGCTGAGGCTACCCGTACCGCTAGCGGTGCAGTTACTGAAGTTAAGGCTAATGGCACCTGGTATAAGGTTATGTCCGGTGTGACCGCTGAGACCAACAGCACCTATGACTTTGTGATTGTCAATGGCTACATCTATGATGCCGATGAGACCGCAGCATCCAGCAAGGATATTCTGTATGTTTCTGGTCAGGATGCAGCTGGCGTTGACGTGAACTATGACTCCACTGGTACTCTGGAAGTGAAGGCTTACTTCATGGACGGGACCAGCAACACCATTAAGGTTGCCAAGATCGATGGTCTGAAGCTGACCGATAATTCTAGCAAGGCATCTTCTACCGCTGCTTCTCTGAAGAGTGATGCAACTCTCGTTGGTAAGCTCTTTACCTATTCGGTCAACTCCTCCAAGGAGTATGAGTTGAAGGAACTGGCTAACACTACTGGCACTTCTAGCATCATTGAGTACAAGCCTGCCGGATCCGTTGTTGCAGCTCCTGTTACTAAGAACCTGGCTGGTTACTCTGATGTGAACGCTTCCGCAAAATATGCTGGTTCCACCAACAAGATGGGCGGCAAGACCTTCGCTGACGATGCTGTTGTCTTTGTCCAGTCCAAAGACGGCACCAAGATTGTTTCCGGTAAGACTGTTAAGGATTGGGCTTCTACCACCTTTAACAATGTGACTGGTACGATTTTGACCAAGGATTCCAATGGTATTAGTTATGTCCGTGTTGCCTGCCTGCGGGATACCTCTAAGGACGAACCCAATGCTGCTGGCGACCTGAAGTACGCTTACCTGACCGAAGATCCTGCTCAGATCACCTTGAAGAACGGCGACAAGAAGATGCAGTACATCGCTTGGGATGGCACTGAGCTGACCCTGACTGAGGATGCTACTTCTTCCTCTTATGCTAGCGGTGATGTGATTGCCTACCGTATGGATGGTAGCGACATTGAGATTGATGCAACTGCGTCTAACAGCATTAAGGCTCTGCCTGTTGCTATCGTTGGCTACAACGGCAATGATAAGAAAGCTAAGCTGGTTGTCACCGCTAACGCATTCACTCAGCAGATGGTTAATGACGGCATTGTGACCTCCGCTGGTGCAAACGCCAATGTTGACATCGATGCTGATGAGGATGCTGCGTTCATCGCTATCGATGATTCCGAGACTGCTGGCCACGAGGGTGGTAAGTCTGCTGTCCCGACCGCAAAGGAAGAGACTATTAACGGCACTACCTACGTTACCGCTAACGCTTATCTGTATTACGATAAGGAAGATAAGAACGTCAAGGCTATTGTCTATGATGTTGACAATGAGCTGAAGAATGCTCCTAAGTTCAATAAGGCATCTGGCGCACTCTACACTGCTCCTACCGCTGTGTCTAGCATTGCTGTCAGCAATCTGGCTGCTCCCACTAAGGGTGGAACTCCTGTTACAACGGCGACTGTTTCTAACGCAAGAGTAACTGTGGCTTGGACTCCTGCTGCAACCACCTTTGCGCCAAGCACCGTTTATACTGCAAGAGTGACTGTTATCGCTAATACCGGCTACTGCTTCGCAGATACTATCTCTGCTTCCAGCATCACCGGTGCGGGCGGCACTGTGTCCAACGTGAATGTTGCAACCAATGGTGCAAGCGTTACCTTTGACGTAGCATTCGCTGCAACTGGCGCTTAATCTTCCTTAAATCTGATTCAGGAAGATTCCCAAGTAAGAAAGAGCTTGTCTAAGCTCTAGGAACAATACCCCAGCCCTCCTGCGGGTTCCCTCCAAAGGGGGGCTGGGGCCGTTTTAATATCGAGGAGGTTTTTTCATGGGTAGAAAGAAAGAGATGAAAGAACTGGCATCTATTATCAAGAACTTCCGTAAGGGAGAACTTGATGTCAAGTTAGATGAGGAACATGTGGAGAGATGGCTTTCTCAGTTTTCTGAAGAAAGTCAGGATGTCATTTTGGCAGAAACTACTCGTATATTCAGCAGATGGCATTTTAACAGAGACTACATCAAGAACGAATTCTTGGATAAAGTAATTGATGAGTTGATGCAAAGATATTCCTTCCAATCCATTGATGATCTTTGCAACAATGTCGTATTCATTTCCATGCAGAAAATCGGCCAAAGCCAAAAGATACTGGTCGATATGTTGGAAAAATGTCTCGCCAAAAAATACGATGTCTCCCTTCAGAAAAAGGCCACAGATGGGCAACGGATTTTCGTATATCTCGACGATGGTCTTTATACTGGTAGTCGCGCAAGGAAAGATATTGCAGAACTTCTAAATGATGATCTTCGTCCCGGAGATAGCCTGGACGTTTTTTACATGATCGCCAGCTGCCGAGACACTAATTATAGTGAGCACGTATTACAGGGCGTTGCATTTAGGCGAGAAATCTCGTTCTGGATTAGGGCGTATAACTACATTGAAAATGATAGATCTGTCTTACGGCCATCTAAGGTCCTCAAGCAGGAAGAGGAAGCCTATGTCTATGAAGATTTCCTAAATACAATCTATGCTACGCAAGATTGTTATCGTGATGGTGGTTGGGAAGGCGACCCTGGAATCTTCTCTTCTGCGGAAGCACGCTACATCGTAGAACGAGAGTTTTTGCGAAAAGGAATCGACATTTACTATTCTATGAGCGATCCTAAGGGTACTTATCCTCTGGGATATGGTTTATGGCCCTCTTTTGGGTATGGTGCCTTTTGCGCTTCTGACCTAAATATCCCCAACACCTGTCCTTTGGTCTTGTGGTGGGGAAACTTAGATGAGCACGGCGATGCCTTGGATATATGGTATCCTTTGTTGCCTAGACGTACAAATCCGAAAGCAGATGGTATAGAACCTTGCGCTTGGTAAGGTAATTTACAGCCATCGGCAGAGATTGCACAAGTCTCTGCCGATGGCGCTTTTACTTGCTTGCAAATCAAAGGTAAGTTCGGTATACTAAACACACACCTACACCATCTTCATGCAAGCGACAGGAGGCAAATGCCATGCTGAAACTGGAGATCAAACTGGATGAACAGAAGGTCCGGGCGGAGGGCAAGTACAGCTCGGCGGCGATTTATGACGCGCTGGACAGGACCTTTTCTAAGTATCGTTTTCGGAGAGAGGTCTTGGCCGATGGCACCCTCTGCTATTACGGCAACGGGTTGGCACGGGACTATGGGACGTTCGGGCGGCTCATTACGTCGTTGAAGGATAAGAATTGGTTCGTGCCCTATCTGGTCAAGTGGCTCTGGTACAACAGCGACGATGGGGAAAACGAAGAGGACTTTACCATCGAGGATGTGCTGTACCACTACACCCATCGGGAGAGCTCCGCATAATGGCCCAACGAGAACATGGCTCCAATATTGCGTGAACCACTTTGAAGTGACCAACATCGGGACCAATCACGACTTGATGGAACCGTTTACTGAGGAGATAGAGGAACCGACAGAGCTGTAACAGTGCTTCATCATTAAAAATCAGCCCCAGATATATATTATATTCCTGAAACCAGCTGGCATGGCATCGACTGGGCCATCCAGATCGACACCACCCAGGGTGGGTTGCTGCTGACTTCTCAGCTATCCATCGAAACCAACAAGCTGGGACTCTGAAAATCACACAACAACATGGAACCGCTCCGAGACGCAAAAAATCTCGGAGCGGTTTTGCTTTACAAAGGAGACTATGAACATGAACGAAGAAATTTTCATCTCAACGATAATCAGGAGCCACAACCAAGCACTGCTTCAAAATTTGCTCCAAGTGGGCTGTATCATAAACCGAATCGATCATTGCGTTGAGCAGAGCCTCTACGTCAACTGCGTCCCACTGCACGACATAGCCGTTGTGCAGAAACAGCAGCCGCATAAACTCACGGATCGCGCGGCCATTGCCTTCCCGGAACGGATGAATATAGTTCAGCTCTGCCATGTAGTAAGCGCTGCGAGCTGCAAACGCCTCAAAGGGCACGTTTTCCAGCCATTTTTCCTGCTGCAATTGACCTAAGAGCCTTTGGAGCTTCTCTTTGATTTGAGAATAGGTCACAAACCTTGTTGGGCCTTTGGCGATGTCTTCCCGGCGGAAATGCCCGGCAAAAGAGTAGACGTCTCCCAACAGCTTGCGATGGATATTGCAAAGGTGCGTTGCGGTAAAGCGGCCAACTACAGGGGTACGAAAGATCTCTGCCTGACGCGCAGTAGAAAGGTCCGCTTCCACTTTCCGCAATAGGGCTGGGTCACGAATATCCAGCTTGTTCTTCAATACGGAAGAATCCGGATAGCAATAGATCGAGCTGGCTACTGAATAGACATCGTATTTTCCAAATGGATCAGCCATGGTACGCCTTGCTTTCGATCCCATAGCTGAGCAGAAGCTGTTGCACGGCGTAATCGCCGGAAATATGACCTTCCGCGATTTCTTCGCAGAGGCGGATCGCTTTCTGGCTCGGTTTCATTTGTTCTGCCGCATGAGTGGCTAACGTGTAGTTCACAGCGGCGGCTGCACGTTCTGTCATTGTAATCCCACCTTTCCCCGTTAGTATACCAAGATGATCTGAAAAAGACAACTGAAAGGAGCCATGCCATGAAAATAGGATATATCCGCGTCAGCACCCAGGAGCAGAACACGATGCGCCAGGAAGTCCTCGTGGAGTCTATCAGCCGCTTTGCCCGGAACACGAAAGATCTGCTGGAATTGGTGGAACAACTGACAGCTAAGGGCGTGGAATTTATCTCACAGAAAGAGTCGATTGACACCTCCACCCCTACTGGAAAATTCATGCTGACCATCTTCGGCGCTGTGGCGGAATTGGAACGGGAGTATATTCTCCAGCGGCAACGAGAAGGCATCGCAATTGCAAAAGAACAAGGGAAATACACTGGGCGTCCCATGAAGGCACATCCTGACTTTGAGAAAATCGTCTGCCAGTGGAGACAGGGAGAGATGACAGCCATAGAAGCCAGAAAACGCTTAGGAATCAGCAAAGCAACCTTCTACCGCAGAATCCAAAGTACGAAGAAGGTGTCAGCAGATGTCTAAGTATCCTTATGTGAGAAAAACCATCCGCTGGAAAGGCAGACGCTATGAGGTAAGGGGACAAAGCGAGGCAGAAGCCTTTGAGAAATTATCTGAGTTAATGTCTGCGCTCCGGGATGGTCGAGAGATCCGGAGCGGCGACACGTTGCTGGAGATCTGGTACCAGAAGTGGAAACGGGTCTATAAAGAATCTACGGACCTGACAACCAAGAGCCTTCGCTTATATGATGAAAAGTATCAGAAATATATCGGCCCTGTGATCGGAACAATGAAACTGAGGGACGTACATGACATCCACTTGCAATCCATCCTGAATGACCAACGAGGCATGTCTTTCTCCCACGTAACTAAACTCCGAATGGTCATGCAAGAGATGTTCCGACAAGCCTACCGATCTCGATTGATTCCATTTGATCCATCTGCTGGATTGAGACTCCCAAAGAACAGCAAACGGTCTCATCGCTCTATCACAGAAGAAGAAAGAGCCCACATCCTGGAGGTAGCGGCATATCACCCCTCCGGGTTATGGGTTCTTCTTATTTTATACAGTGGACTCAGGCCAGGAGAAGCCGCTGCGCTTCAGTGGAAGGATATTGACTTCGACCGAAACGAAATTCATGTCTATAAAGCCATTGAAAGCGGAACCAACCATATCAAGACGCCGAAGACCGCAGCAGGAATTCGAGATATTCCAATGCGGAAAGATCTTCGGCAGTTGCTGTGGCAAGCCAGAGGAGATCCTTTTTCTTTGCTCTTCCCGACGAAGAAAGGAACCGTCCGCAGCTCCACCAGCGTGTGGCGGCTATGGAATTCTTTCGCCAAAGAACTTGACCTTCACATGGGAGCAGAAGCACAGGATGGCAAGATCATTCACCATGCGATCGCACCGGACCTTACCCTCTATTGCCTGCGACATACTTTCTGTACAGATTTGCAAAGAGGCGGCGTAGCCATTAACATTGCGAAAGAGCTGATGGGTCACAGCAGCATTGCGGTAACTGCTGACATCTACACACACCGAGATTTGTCTATTTTGCACCAAAATATTTCTCGCTTGGATACGCTAAACACTGGAAATTTCAGGGAAATCACGTTATTTTAGTGGTGGGAAATTTGGTGGGAAAATGAAGCGAAAATTCTTGGGAATCAGCACTTTGAAACCTGAAGAAGGTTCTGTCCCTGGTTCTCTGCGTGGCTATGATGCTGTCCGTCATGGTCGTAGGGGCCGGGGCGGCGTTCTCTGATCAGTCCAAGATCAAGAACACTGAGGCTGTCGATGCTTGTACTGCACTGAACATCATCGGCGGTTACCCCGACGGCTCTTTCAAGCCCGAGGGCAACATCACCCGCGCTGAGGTCACCAAGATGATCTGCGTGGCACTCAACGGCGGCAAGAACCCCGCTGTCAGCACCAACACCACCCCCACCTTCAGCGACGTGCGCACCAACGCCAACTCCGCTTGGGCTGAGAAGTACATCGAGTCCTGCGCTTCCCAGGGCATCGTTTCTGGCGTGGGCGCTGGCAAGTTTGCCCCCGCTGGCAACGTGACCGGCACCCAGCTGGCCAAGATGCTGCTGGTCGCTCTGGGCTATAAGTCCGAGAATGAGGGCTTCACCGGCAACGCTTGGGCTACCAACGTCAACACCATCGCTTCCGCGAAGGGCCTGTATGCTGGCCTGGAGAAGATGGACGTTTCCGCTGCTCTGACCCGTGACAGCGCTGCCCGCATGATCTGGAACGCACTCCAGGCTTACGAAGTCGAGTACAAGACCAGCCTGATCGCTGGCCCCGACGGCAAGCTGGCTACCCAGATCACTGTCCAGGACAAGGTCGTTGGCTCCAACAACGACAAGATCACCCTGCTGCGCGACAAGTATGATGCTTGGGTCAACGTCGGCACTCTGGTCGGCGTGAGCAGCAATGAGATCACCCTGACCATGTCCGGCGCTGATCAGACCGCCAGCGACCTGGTCAACTACATCGGCACTGGCTCCCAGAGACAGGCTGACCCCACCATCAAGTTCTCCAAGCTGACCACCGACTACTCTTCCCTGGTCGGCCAGAGAGTCAAGGTCCTGTTCAAGAACGGTAAGGTCAACGATGTCATCGGCGTGTATGCCACCTCCGACAACACCGTTTACAACACCCTGATGAACAAGGTCGAGCTGGACGGCTCCAAGATCAAGTTCGACGGCAAGTCCTACTCCACCGAGCTGCTGGGCTCCACCAGCAATACGGGTGCTAGAGACGATAAGAATGCTCTCATCACCATCAAAGACGGCAAGCTGGTCAACGGCTATGCTCTGACCGAGTTCGATGACACCGCTGCTAACAAGACTTCTATCAATGAAGTTACCTTCGTGGACACCGATGACAACGGCAAGATCGACACCGCTATCATCACCACCAAGACCTCCGCTAAGGTCACCTATGCTTCTTCTTCCGAGATCGTTGCTGGCGAGACCTACAAGTACGAGGACGAGAACATCGACAAGGATTTCGCTAAGGATGACTACGCTGTTATCTCCGAGAACCTGTACAAGGATTGCAAGAACGTTGTGAAGGCCCAGGTCCTGAACGACACCATCAAGGGCTACAAGTCTAAGACTGGCTATGTCCAGTATCAGATCGGCTCCACTTGGTACAATGCTCAGAAGCAGTTCACCGACGTGGACACCGGCGACAAGGTCAAGGCTTATGCCTACAACGGCGTCGTGTTCGACATCAGCGCTGACGATTCCAACGGCGCTCTGCCCAGCATCGCTGTCGTGACCGGCCTGCAGGGCGCAGATAGCACCCTGTACGGCGATCAGGTCAAGCTGACCTTCCTGGACGGCACCACTAAGGTCGTTGCTCTGGATAAGGTCGTTACTTCCGCTGGTACTACTACCGATCCTACTATTGGTACCGCTTACAGCTACACCTCCTCCAAGGATGGCTACAAGCTGACCCAGCTGGAGAACAAGAAGTACAATGACTACCAGGCTCTGGACGTTATCGCTTCTTTCGCAAACCATAACACCTCTTCCGCTTCCGAGAATGGCATTGACTTCAATGAAGATGCTGGTACCTTGACCTTACCTAATGATCGTGCTCACAAGGGTACCTATAAGGTTGCCGATTCCGCTGTTGTTGTGATGGTTCAGGCCTCCGGTAAGGTAAAGGTTATCACTGGTAAGCAGTACAATGCTCTGACCAGCACTAAGATCGGTCAGACTAACAACTACACCAACAATGCCGGCTATGTCACCGCTGCCTTCACCAAGAAGGTTGACGGCCTGAACAAGGTTGCTATCCTGGCTGCTTATGTCAACGACGTTGATGCTACCGGCAAGTCCAACGACAAGTACGCCTACATCGTGTCCGCTGGCTATAAGACTGGTGACAACTACACCTCTTACACCATCTGGACCGGTGAGAAGAACGTTGAAGTTACTGAGAAGGTCAACTATGCTACTACCGGCGAAAACGCTCGTCTGAAGGGCATGGTCGTTGGTTACTCCGACATTGACGCTGACGGCTACATCAACGATGTTAACTCCTACACCGCCACCGCTGCTTCTGGCACTCTGGACACCACTCACATGTACTATGGCGGCATCCAGGGCGTGAGCGGTACCTCTTGGGTGACCGTTGACGGCGAGAATAAGCTGAACATCACCAAGGACACCAAGATCCTGAACATCGACTCCGCAGCCGATAAGGACGAGGAGATCGGTAAGCAGGGTACTGCTCTGCTGACCGCTCAGGAGATCGCTAACTCCGGTGAGTATTATGTCAACGCATACTACATCCTGGACGAGACCTTCGGCTCCAACGATAATGCTGACCTGGCCTTCATCGTTGTTGACCTGAAGGGCAAGATGGATGGCAAGAACGAGGTTAAGAACACGACTGAGGATCCTGCTGTCACTTTGGTTGCTGGCACCAATAAGATTAGCGCAGCTACCATTGATGCTTCCAAGCTGGAGGCTGGTAAGACCTATGATCTGGTTCTGACCACTTCCGAGAGCACTGCGAGCGCAGCTGTTGACGTCAATGTTACCC
>ENA-OVGE01003003-OVGE01003003.1-human-gut-metagenome-genome-assembly--contig:-NODE-3003-length-10193-cov-2.930065_pt1 | contig 10193 bp, 6 predicted proteins | sample MGYA00237769_ERZ505417 | MGnify/ENA primary metagenome ERZ505417 (study PRJEB26158, sample SAMN06016403) | human gut metagenome | biome: human gut; feature: ankylosing spondylitis patient; material... | reverse complement strand
GATAATCGACGAGCAGATGAGCGCCATGAAGAAGGGCTACGACTATACGATCCTGCCTCCGGAGCTGCGCTACTCCAAGGAGGAGGCGGAGGAGCTCCTCGACTTCCTTCGAAACAAGAACGAGCGCCTCTTCACCTACACCGGCCTCATCTACACCTACGCCGATACTGTTGATGCGCTTGAGCGCCAGGTCGAGCAGATCATCTCCGTCGGGCAGGGAAACTCGCTCGGCATCGAGCCGCTCTACTACCGCCAGCGCCAGGCTCTGAACTCGGTGTTGCCGCTCGGCATGAACCACGTCGATGTCACCCGCTACCTCACTACAGGCCAGATAGCCATGCAGATGCCCTTCGCATCGTTAGAGCTCAACCAGGAGGGCGGGGGCTATTACGGGCAGTCGAAGCAGTCGGGCAACCTCGTTATCTGCAACCGCAAGAAGCTCGCAAGTCCCATGGGGTTCGTCTGCGGCAAGCCCGGTTCCGGGAAGTCCTTCTCTGTGAAACGCGAGATCACCAATACAGTGCTCGCCTATCCGGAGGACGAGATCATCATCTTCGACCCCGCTGGCGAGTACGGAAATCTCATCGAGGCCCTCGGCGGCGTGAACGTCCGGCTCGCGCCCGATGCGGACACCGCGCTCAACCCCTTCGATTTGGCCGATGTGGAGGGGCGCGCCGACGCCGCGCAGCTCGCCTTCAAGATCGATGCCTTCCTGGCCCTTTCGAGCGCGATGATGGCGGAGTCCTCCGAAGGCCTTCCCGAGGCGGACAAGTCGATCATCACAAGATGCGTCGAGGCGGCCTACGCGAGATGCTCGCGTGGCGAGGGAATGCCGACGCTTTCCGATTTCCACGAGATACTCGTCGAGCAGCCTGAGGCGGAGGCGCGCGACATAGCTCTTCGCTACGAGCGATACGTCACCGGTGCGCTGTCGTTCTTCAACCGACAGTCCAACGTCGGCTTCGACAACCGCATCACCAACATAGACCTTCACGACCTCTCCACCAACATGCGCGTGTTCGGCATGCTCATCGCGTTAGAGGCCGTGCGCAACCGGATGTATGCAAACTTCGATCGGGGCGTTACCACCTGGCTCTACATCGATGAGGTCCAGTCGCTCTTCGGCCACCCCACCATCATCGATTACTTCGCGAAGTTCTGGGCGGAAGGAAGGAAGTTTAACTTGATTTGCACCGGCATCTCCCAGAACACCTCGCACATGCTCACTCACGAGCGCGCCCGCACCATGGTCCTGAACTCGGACTTCATGCTGCTCCACAAGCAGGCGAGCCAGGACCTCGCCGCGTGGTCGGAGATGCTCTCGCTCTCCGGTGCCGAGCGCGAGTACATCGACGAGTCCATCAAGGCCGGAGAGGGCCTACTCGTCGCGGGAGGGGCACGCGTGCCCATCCGGGACGACTTCCCCAAGGGCGCGCTCTACGACCTCTGGAACACCAAGCCCGAGGAGATCGCGCAACTGAAGCGAGCCCATGCCTTCGAGAAGAACGCGAAGAGGAGCCAGGGCTAGATGGACCCGAGAAGCCTCGACAACACGAGCGCCTCGATCGCGGACATCGTCACCGCCGATAAGCTCGATGCTGTGAGCGCGGGGATCGTGAAGGACGACGAGAGCCAAAGCCTCTCTGCCCTAAGCGAGAAGGAATCCGCGCTCGGCAAGAGGACAACGCACAATGCAAGCCCTTCCAAGGAACGCATGCGCAAGTCGCAAGGTGTGGGTGCGGTGAATGCCGATTCTGATGGCGCATCGGGTGCCGGGGATGCATCTGCGGGAACCGAGAAGGCAAACGCCCCGAGCGAGCGGCTCAAGGTTCGCCAGTTCCTGGAGCGCGAGGCCATCTCCGAGCTCGACGACACTGACGAGTTCGAGGGCGCGGGTAGCGCCTATGACGCCGGGCAGGGCACCAAGCGAGCGATTGCTACCGTGCGGGACAGGAAAGCAAAAGGAGCCCACTCCGCATCGGGCGGCTACAAGGGATCGAGCGCGAACGCAAAGGCCACCAAGAGCACGAGCGCGCAGGGCGCGAAGAAGGCGAAGACAACAAGCGCCCGAGGAGTCAGCCAGGCGCAAGCGAGCCACGCCGCCCAGGCGGCGGGAACCGCCGCGAAGACGGCTGCCTCGTCGTCCGGCAACGCGGCCCTCGCTGGCACGGTCGGCGGAAGCGGGCTTGCGGCAGGCGGTGGGGTGCTCTGCGGGGTCATCGCCTTCGTGCTAGTTGCGCTCGTCATAGGCCAGATAATCTCGGCCTTGTTCGGGTTCTGGGACGCAGAGGACAAGAAACGCTCCATGGAGGGGCTTCCCCCCTACATCACCTACGAGATGGTCGAAGAGGCCGTCCGCTGCCAGCAGGAGTACGGGCATCCCGCCGGGTGCACCATCGCGCAGATCATCTGCGAGTCGGGACAGGGAGATTCCATGAGTCAGCTCGCCACGCGCGACCACAACCTGTTCGGGATGAAATGGGCGTCGTCTTTCGCCTCGGCTCCGGAAGTCGTCGGAAAGGCGGGATGGAGCACGCAGGAGGAGTACACACCTGGCACATTCACGACCATCACGGCGTATTTCACGGTGTTCAAGGGGGATGTGGAGTGCATTCGCTTCCGAAGCCGCGTGTTCCTGCAGGCATCCCACTACCGCAACAACTCCCTCATCAAACAGGCCATCGCAGAGCACTCCTCTGACAAGATGGCGGAGGGTCTCAAGGATGCGGGATGGGCAACGAGCTCGGCCTATGTGGACTCACTCAAGTCCGCCATGGATACCTACAACCTGCGCCGCTTCGACTCGATGACGGTCGAGGACCTTGAGAGCGGGGCGCTCTCGGCCGACGCGATCATCGCCGCCGCCTACAGTCAGCTCGGCGTGCCCTACGTGTGGGGCGGCAACACGCCAGGCGTGGGCCTCGACTGCTCGGGACTCACACAGTACTGCTACCGACAGGCGGGCATCGCCATCCCACGAAACTCCGAAGATCAGGCCGCATTCGGGAGAAAAGTGCCGGTGTCTGAGGCTTCGCCCGGCGACATCCTCTGGAGGCCCGGGCACGTGGCCATCTACATCGGGGACGATCGCTACATTCATGAGCCGCATTCGGGTGCGGCCTGCACGATTGCAAGCGGCGCGTCGCACTTCGCGAGCGCCATCAAGATCAGATAGGAAGGACGGAAACATGACCAGAAAGAACAAGATCATGCTCGCTGCGGCTATCGTGGCAGCAGTGCTCCTCGTGGGCTCGGGCGTAGCCAGATGCACGATCGTCCAAAACGGGACGATTGAAGGTCGAGCTGCTGTCGAATCGGCAGAGGAGGCAGCAGTTGAAAACCCTCAGTCCGAGACCGACGCTGCAAACGGCGAAGCGAACTCTGACATCGAATCGCTCATCGGAACCTCGTGGGTGGGCGTGGACGACGCAACGCGCTCGCTGTCCATCGTCAAGGGAGCTTTCGTCGAGACCAAGGACGGCAGCACGGAGGTGACCTACTGGACACTTGACAGCGAGGAGCCGCTCTCATCCGGCATAGAGGCCACCGTGCTCGCCTCGAAGTCGATGACCGATGCCGCGAACCCCATTCTCGTCTCCGTGAGCAGCGAGGGCGCGGACACCGTGCTTCGATCGGACGCCCTCGCCTGCGCATACAGGCAGGTACAGGTCGGGGACAGGTCGCTTCACTTCACCGGCGTCACTTCCAAGCTCGAAGAGGCTATGGGGATCGATGCCGCGAAGATCGAGGCCGCTGTTTCGACGCGTGCAGCTGCCGTGTCCCCGAGTGCGACCCGTGCCATCTGGGATGCGGAGGCGTGGATAGATTATGCCAACAACGCGGCTACGACAACTTTCACGCTCGACGATGGGGCATCTACCATGATCTCGGTCACGCGCTCATCCGACGGCACAATCGAGGCGCTCTGATAAGGATGGGCAAAGTCAAAAGCCTCGTCTCAAACAGACGATTCATAGTGGCGTTCGCTGCTACATTCGCGCTTCTCGCCACGCTGTTCATTCCCTCGCAGTTCGCTTGGGGCTCGATTGCGGACGACATCAATGCATGGCTTTGCGGAGTGCTCCGCGACTGGTGCAACTGGATCTTTGCGGCTCAGACCGACGCGATGCGCTCGCTTGGCGCTAACGGCGTGCTATCGGCACCGTTCGAGACCATGCTCGCAAGCGCGGGAGATGTCTCCATGTACGCCATCGCGCGCGGTGTCTGGCAGGTCGCGGTGCTGCCCATCGGTTGCGGCGTGCTCGGGCTCGTCTTCACCTTGAAGCTCATCGAGATATCACAGCGCATGGACGGCAACCAATCCTTCCCGGGCGTGAAGGAAGTGGTGTTCCTCCTCGTGTTCTTCGCGGTATTCCTTTTCCTGATCCAGCACTCCTTCGACCTCATGGCGGCCATCTACGAGGTCATAGGCCTTGCGATAGACCGTGTGGAGGGACTTTTCGGCACTGGCGGCGCGCTGGACATGACGGCGGTATCCATCGTAACGGGCGATGACGATCTCTCAGCACTGCTCGCGCTGCTCGTCGTCGCGGTCATCAGCTGGCTCGTCGTGCTCGTCGCATACATCGTGGCGCTCGTCGTCTGCTGGGCGCGAGCGATACAGCTCTACGTCATGGCGGCTTTCTCCCCGATACCGCTGGCGTTCCTCGGATTCGACCAGACGCGCCAAATCGGGCTCGGGTACCTGAAGAGCTTCGGGGCCGTATGCATAGCAGGCCTCATCATCCTGATCCTGCTCATCAGCTTCCCCGTGATCCTGGGCGGCATCGTCGCCGTGAACCCGGGAACCGGAACGCCCATAGACGCGATCGCCAACGGACTCACCTACGCGCTCCAGTACCTCGCCATGTGCATCCTGCTCGTGCTGTCGCTCGTGAAGAGCGGAGCCTGGGCACGAGACATCGTGAGCGGGTTCTAGGTGCATGCCAGCAAGAGAGGAGGTGGTGCCTATGGGCTGACGAGGCACCCACAGGGGCATTCCACCAATCGACCCCAAGAAGACACAAGACGCAAAGGAGAAAGCAAAATGGACGACAAGAAAAACGTCTACATCACCCTGCACAAGAACTTCGTGCACGAGGGCATCGAGTACGAGGACAGGAAGACCGGCGAGACCAAGACCTTCAACTCGGTGACGCTGCCCAAGGGCACCGTGGTCAACGGACAGGATGTGAGCTACAGCCAGTTCAGCCCCCTCTTCGTGAACCCGTCCCGATTCAAGGGCGAGAACTACCGAGACATCCCCCTTCTGACCGAGAAGGAGGTATGGCTGAAGAAGAGCGTGCTTGAGCCGGACGGCAGCCCCACCCTCGACGAGGATGGCAAGCAGGTGCGCGAGGTCATCAAGGTGATGCCCGCTGCGCTCAAGGAGGGCATCGACAAGGGAAGGGCGGCCTACCTCGCATCGCTCGACGACAAGGCCAAGGAGGCCCGTGAGGCATCGGCCAACCAGACCCGCGAGGCCCGACAGGCCGAGCCCGTCTCCCGATAGGCGGTGCGACATGGAAGTTACAACGATTGGCGCTTCCGGCTCGAAGGCCCTGCGCTGCCTGCTCGCAGCGCTTATCGCCCTGAGCTCGGTCATAGGCTCTCTTGCGGTCTCGGGGCAAAGCGCATTCGCCGCAGAGACCGCCTCGTTGAGCATCGGGGGCAAGATTCCTTATGCGGGCTACACGACCACATGGATGTACGCCGACGGAGAGATGGCCTATTGCGGGAACCCCTCTGCGGCAACGCCACCTGCAGGCACCTACACCAAGAGCGCCATCAACTCGACCTCGGGGCGCGATGCGGAGACCATAGCGGACCTCTGGTTCAGCTATGGGAGTCCGGGGTTCGATGCGAGTCTCTGGCCAGGCACGTGGTATGACGGTACGGCCATGACGGATGCGCGCTATGCGGCGCTCGCGCACATCCTGCTCTCGGACACGTTCTCCAGCAATGGCAGCTACGCGCTCTACGGATGTAACGAGTCCTTCAAGGAGTGGTGCCGCTACTACGTCATCGGCTTCGACTCGTCGGGCACGATGTGCAACGACGATGCGACTGGTCGAAAGATCTCGCGCATGCAGGGCGAGGTTCCCTCGAACTTCGAGGCTTTCATGCTCTACACGGGCGCGGGAAACCAGCTGATCCTCTCGTTCAAGTACACTCCCTACGGAAAGATCGACCTTAAGAAGGTCACCGCCAACGAGGAGATGTGCGAGGGTAATCCGCTCTACTCCGTGGAAGGCGCGGTCTACACCGTGTACAGCAACTCGGGGCTCACGGATGTCGCGGGCTCCATCACAACCGACAGGGACGGCTACGGCATATTGGAGGAGCTTGAGCCGGGCAGCTACTGGGTAAAGGAGACCAAGCAGGCACCGGGGCATGCGCTCGACCCGACCGTGTATCCGGTCGAGGTGAGGTCGGACGAGACCACGCGGGTGAACGGCAAGACCGTATCCGACATCCCGCAGTCAGACCCCGTGGGCATGCTCGTCGGCAAGGTTGACGCCGATACCAACGAGAGCGAGCCCGAAGGCGATGCGACGCTCGAAGGCGCACTCTTCACCGCCCGCTACTACGCGGGCGACTACGCCGACGCGGCATCGGCCGAGGCGTCCGGCGCGCCTGCGCGCACCTGGGTGTTCGAGACGGATGCCGATGGATTCGCCTACCTGGCTGACGAGTACAAGCACTCGGGAGATCCCCTCTACTACCAAACCAACGGCGACGCATCGATTCCCCTGGGAACGGTGCTGATCCAGGAGACCCGCGCGCCCCAGGGCTACAACCTCGACGATGGGCACGGCAGGGATCCGAAGGTGTTCTGCGTGCGGATCACGCAAGGCGGCGCGGTCGGCGAGTCCGTCTACACCTACAACTCGCCCAAGGTGCCCGACACTGTGAAACGCGGCGACTTCCGCCTCGTGAAGGAAGTGCCCGTGGAAATCTACGACTCTCCTAGCGGCGACATGCCACAGGAGGTCGTGCGCGTGCTCGTCCCAGGGGTCAAGTTCGAGCTCTACAACGACTCGGAGAGCGCCGTGCTCTCGCCCGAGTCGGGCAAGCTCGTCGAACCCGGCAACCGCGTGTGCACCATCACCGTCAATGAGAACGGACTTGCCACCACGAAAGACGACAACGCCAACGTAAACGGCTGGAGCAAGCCTTCCGACTGGACAGGCGCGCTTGCGTACGGCACCTACCGCATCCATGAGGTGATTCCGCAAGACGTAGCAGACGCCTTCAAGGCCAAGTGGGGAAAGACGCTCCTTCCCGTGGAGGACTGGAAAACCACGATCCGCGAGGAGGGGCAATACGACCCGCCGCAGCTCGTGAACGACCACATCCCGCAGACCCCTCTCAAGGTGGTCAAGGTCGACACCGAGACCGGCAGGCAGGTCCCGCTTCCCGTGAGCTTCCAGCTTGAGGACGCGAGCGGCAACCTCGTCACCTATACCTCCCACTACCCCGCAACCGATACCATCGACACCTGGACGGCCAACGAGCGCGGGGAGCTCACGCTTCCGATGCTGTTGGAAGAGGGCGACTACACGCTCAAAGAGGTAGAGGCGCCCTACGGTTACGTGAAGGAGCTTGAGGGCAAGGCCTTCCATGTGGACGCCGACTACAACGGCTGGGACGACCCACTCGTGATCGAGTTTTCGAACATGCCCCAGAAGGCGACCATCACCGTGGCGAAGACTGATGCGTTAACGGGAGATCCGGTCGATGAATCCGTCTACATCGTGAAGGCGGCAGAGACGATCCAGACGCCTGACGGCACGATACGCGCCCATGAGGGCGAGATCGTGGCAACGCTCACAACGGGCGAGGACGGCAAGGCGACGACGCCTGAGCTCTACCTCGGCACCTACACGGTATACGAGGCCAAGGCAAAAGACGGCTACGCGCTCGACATTGCCGAGAAGACTGTCACGCTCGAATACGCGGGGCAGGACGTGGCGTTGTATGACCACGAGGAGGCCGTGACCGACGAGCCCACGACCCCTTCGATCAAGAAGATGGACGCGCTCGACCCTGAGAAGGCAGTAGCAGGTGCCAAGTTCCACGTCTGGAACGACGAGGGCGCCTTCGACGAGGAGATGGCCACCGACGAGAACGGCGTCATATCCCTCGCCTACGCGAAGCACGGAACCTACCACATCCAAGAGGTCGAAGCACCTGAAGGCTACGTTATCGCAGACCTCGACGACGAGGGCAAGCCGACCGTGACCGACTTTGTAGTCAACGACCAGGGCATGATCGAGTGGGACGAGACTGGCGCCATGGCCGCCCAACACGAGTTCACGCTTGAGAACATGCCCAAGACCATGAAGACCACAGCGACCGACTCAGAGAGCGGGACGCACGAGGGCCAGGCGCGCGATGAGCTCACTATCGTGGACACCATCGAATACACCGGCCTCATCCCCGGCAATGAGTACACCGTGAGCGGAACCCTCATGGACAAGGCCACCGGCGAGCCCGCGCTCGATGACGAGGGCGACGAGATCACGGCGTCCACCACCTTCACCGCAGAGGAATCCTGCGGCACGGTAGACGTGACCTTCACCTTCGCGGGAGTGAATCTCGCAGGCAAGTCGCTCGTCGCATTTGAGACCATGGAGTTCGGTGGCGCGGAGTACATGGTGCACGCGGACATCGACGACGTGGAACAAGCGGTCGCCATCGTGGACATCGCCACCAATGCGCGCGATGCCGAGACCGGCACGAATGTTGGCACCATCGGTGAGCGCGTGAAGCTCATCGACGCGGTTGCCTACACCGGACTCGCGCCGGGCAGCTCCTACAAGCTGTTCACCATGCTCATGGACAAGGCTACCGGAAACCCGCTTACGGGCGATGACGGCCTGCCCATCGTGGGAACGACCGAGTTCGTGCCCGAAACGCTCGATGGCACCATCGACGTAGAGGTTGAGACTGATTCGCGCGAGTTAACGGGGCACGACATTGTGTTCTTCGAGAAGCTCTCCGATGCGGAAGAGAATATCATCGCAACGCATGAGGACATCGAGGACGAGGGGCAGACAGTGAGCTTCCCTGAACCCCTCACCGAACCCGAAAACCCAGGCAAGGGATACCCGAAGACCGGCGCTTTAGCCGAGGTCGATCCCGTCACGGCCAGTGTCGCAGTGATCCTGCTCTGCGGCATCGCAGGTGCGACCTACGCCTTTGTACGCCGCTCCCGCAAGCAGACCGACGCCATCGCCGAGATGGAAGAGGGAGTATTGGCTGGAGCCGACGAGGATTAAATCCGACTCTTTGCCCGTGCAGAGAAGCAATAGCTGATGGCAATTGAGCGACAGGGTGGGGCGCTCGACATGCGTCCCACCCTTTTTCGATACAAGGAGCAAAAGATGGAGAGAATACGAAAGGCGGCGAAGGCCACGAGTGTAATCGTCATCGCCATACTCACAGCGCTTGTTGTCACCGCACTATGCTCACCAGAGGAAGATTGGACAGAACTGGCTGAGATGATGGAAAGCCTGGATGGTCAAAGTGACCTGGAAAGACAGATTGATTGGGATAATCTCCCGAAAGAGGTAGTCGCTTGGGTCGAGGTGCCTGGCACGAGCATAGACGAGCCCATCGTCCAAGCATCTCCCAACTCTCCGGACGCATACCTCTACAAAGACGTGTTCGGCGAGGGGGCATACGGCACGCCTTACATTGACTGCGAATGCTCGATAGATTCTCGCTTCGTCATGGTCTACGGCCACCACATGTCCGATGGTTCCGTGTTCGCAGGCTTCGCGAGCTTCATAGATGAAGGTTATGCGCAAGAGCATGATGAAATCATCGTCTACAAACGCTCAGGGGAGATTCTTAATCTCAAGCCCATTGCGGTGAATATCGTGAGCGCTAGCCAGGAGAGCCTTGTAATAGACCAAGAAACGGAGGTTGCATCTCTTCTTAAATCAGTGGATCTAAAGCTAGCAGAAGCAAGCAGCGATGGACAACTCTTCGCATTCGCAACCTGCTCTTATCAAACCTGGAACAGCAGAACCGTTGTTTACGCATGCACATCTAGCGTAGCACGTTGACGACGAGCACGACCTCTACTCCAATCCTGCCCGGCCTAGAACGTCCCTTGACTCCTTTGCATGCCATTTCCGTATGATAGATCAGGGTGAGAACAACGACTTGTCCTGCCTTCGCGG
>ENA-OVGE01003001-OVGE01003001.1-human-gut-metagenome-genome-assembly--contig:-NODE-3001-length-10195-cov-5.116272_pt1 | contig 10195 bp, 10 predicted proteins | sample MGYA00237769_ERZ505417 | MGnify/ENA primary metagenome ERZ505417 (study PRJEB26158, sample SAMN06016403) | human gut metagenome | biome: human gut; feature: ankylosing spondylitis patient; material... | reverse complement strand
TAAGGGCGAGCAGCGACACCCTGACGGACGCCTTGGGCCCGAAGCGCTTGCAGATCATGTCCATGCACAGGAACGACACCCACGAGAGGGTGAAGCCGCAGTCGAGCGCGAGCCACGGGAGGCTGATGAGCTCCTTGTTCGCGAGCAGGTTCATTAGGATGACGCTCACCACGAAGCAGGTGACGGTGGCAGACGGGATGCTGCGCAGCAGGACCTTGTAGTCCTCAAGGGTACGGCGGAACATGTCTTCTCCTTTGGTTTTAGCTTGTAACGCGCTGGATATCGGAACCGAACAGCGCGGGCGCTCCTTGGCGGCGCCGGCGAACCATCATAGCGCAGGGCGGGAGTGCTAGGGAAGTGTGGGCGGTGTGGGGCGAGCGCCGGCGCGGTTCGTGTGCCTACGACTCGCCTCCCTGGCATGGGCGGGTTGCTAGTCCTGCTCGGCCACGACGCGCTCCATCGCGGCGACGAAGCGGGCCACCTGCGGGGTGGGGTTGGGCGGGTAGCACAGAGAGCACGGCACCTGGATGCCGCAGTCGAGCGGGATGCCCACAAAGCCGGGGTGCACCTCGGACCACGCGCCGCTCGTGAGCACGCCGTCGCCGTGCTCCTCCGCCTCGTTGAACAGGGCAAAGTCAAAGCTGTCGGCCTCGATGACGCGTACGTCGCGGTCGATGGCGAGAAGGTCGCACAGCTGGTCGGTGGCGTCGTTGCCGTGGCGCAGGATGTGGATGCTCATGCCGTCGAGGTCGTCGAGCGTGAGGCGCTTGCGGTCTGCGAGCACGTGGGTGCGCGGCACGTCGATTTTGAAGGGCGTCGTGAACAGCGGCAGAAGGCGGCACGAGCCGCCCCAGCGAAACGTCGAGTAGCTCGACTGAACCACGTCGACCTCCTCGCCCAGGCGCGTCATGACGCTCGTGCGGGGGTCGTAGAGGTCTCCCACGGTCACGATCTCGAGGCGTAGGCCGCTCTCGCGCTGCTGCACGCTTGGCCACATCGAGAGGGTGTTGCGCCCCGGGCACATGAGCGACACGCCCAGGCGCACGGCCTCGCCGCCGCTGTCGACCTCGCGGGCGCGCCGCAGGGCCGCCTCGCTGCGGCGCATGATCTCGCGGGCGTCCTCGACGAGGCGCGCGCCCGCCGGCGTGGTGCGCACGCCCGCGTGGGAGCGCTCGAACAGGGTCACGCCATGCTCGGCCTCGAAGCCAGAGACCTGCTTCACGAGCGCCGGGGTCGAGATGCACAGGCGCTCGGCCGCCCTCGAGAAGCTCCCGAGGCTTGCGGCGGCAACGATGGGGTCAAGTCTTCTGTCGTACACGAATGCCTCCAATGGTGCAATAAAGGCGCAGCTCACGCATGGTATAAACCTGTGGTTATCACAATTCTAACAATTGAGTAATTCACGCGCGAGGTTTGTCTCGGTAGCGTTTATCTCGTCTTTTGTATGGGTGGGACGCATGTCCCCGCCCGCGGGCGGGCCAGGGGGCTGGCGTACGCGCGGGCGCGAAAGAGGAGGAAACGTATGAACAACTGGCTTAACCTCGAGGGCGAGGTCTGCGCCGTCACCGGAGCGCTCGGTGGCATGGGCGTCGAGATCTGCCGCGAGTTCGCCCGCAACGGCGCGAACATCGTGCTGCTCGACCTCGACGAGGAGAAGGTCAAGGAGGCCGCCACGGCGCTGTCCGAGGAGTTTGGCATCCACGCCGAGGGCTTCCGCATGAACGCCTGCAGCGAGGACGAGGTCCAGGCTGCCGTCGACGCCACGATCGCCGCCTTTGGCCGCGTCGACGTGCTCGTCAACACCGCCGGCATCCTGCGCTTCGCGCCGATGGAGGACCTGCCGCTGTCCGACTGGAACGACGTCATCAACGTCAACCTCACCGGCTACTTCATCACCTCGCAGCGTTTTGGCCGCGAGATGATCAAGGCCGGCCGTGGCCGCCTCGTGCACATCTCCACGGTCGCCAGCCACTCGCCCGAGACCTTCTCCGGCGTTTACAGCTCCACCAAGGCCGGCGTCAACATGCTCTCCAAGATGCTCGCCGCCGAGTGGGGCCCCTACGGCGTGCGCTCCAACTGCGTCGAGCCGTGCTTCGTGAAGACGCCGATGAGCGCGAGCTTCTACGCCGACCCCGAGGTCGAGAAGAGCCGCAGCCGACTCATCGCCACGCGTCGCATCGGCGAGGTATCCGACATCGCCAACGCCGTCATGTTCCTGGCCTCCACCCGCTCCGACTTCACCACGGGCGACGCCATCAAGGTCGACGGCGGCTTCTCCAACATGATGGGCGACCTCACCGCCAAGCCCGGCGGCCGCCGCGCCTTCGCCGAGAACTACCTCAAGGGCCGCGGCGTTGACCTGTGGACCGACGAGGCCGGCGTCAAGACCCCGTCCGACCAGTAGGCTCTTTGCCCCTTGGGACGATATAGCCCGGAGCTTTATCGTCCCAAACCGCAGGAAACGTGGGACGAAATTGCTCCGGGCTAATTTGTCCCATCTTCGCTAATCAGATCAGAAAGGCTCGAATGGCTTCCGAGAACTCCAACAAGGGTCGTGGCGTCGTCCTCACCGCCGCCTGCGTCACCATGTTCTTCATCAGCTCCATCGCCCTGTACTCCGTCGTGAGCAAGAACCTGCTCGCCGTCTACCCCGACTGGTCGGGTGCCCTCACCTGGGCCTTCCCCGTCTTCCAAACGATCATGGCCGTCACCGGCATCTTCGCCGGCCGCATCTCCGACAAGATCGGCCCGCGCAACGTCGTCATTGCCGCCGCCGTCTGCTACGGCGTGGGCTGGTTTATGTCTGGCACCGTGACCGCCCCGTGGCAGTTCTACCTGTGGTTCTCCGTCGTCGCTGCCATCGGCAACGGCTTGGGCTACAACCCCGCCCTCACCACGGGCCAGAAGTGGTTTATCGACAAGAAGGGCCTCGCCTCCGGCATCACCCTGGCCGCCTCGACGGCTGGCCCCGCCGTGCTGTCGCCGGTGCTCGCCTCGCTGCTGATTCCCAGCCTGGGCATCTTTGGCGCCCTCAAGGCCCTGGGCGTCATCTTCTTCGTGATGATTCTCGTCTCGGCCCTGTTCCTCAAGGCCCCGAAGGCCGGTTGGCTGCCCGAGGGCTACGTTGCCCCCGCCGCCGGCGCCCACGCCGGCACCTTTGGTGACCTCACCCCCGGCGAGATGGTCAAGACCCCGCGCTTCTGGGTCCTCATCGTGACCTTCGCCTTCGCTGCCACCGCCGGCACCCTGCTCGTTGGCAAGGTTGCCTCGATCAGCGCCGTGCAGCTCTTCGACGACCCCAACTCCGCCGCCGCGGTGGCCCTGGGTGGCCTCGTCGTCACGGTGAACACCTGCGCGAACCTCGTCGGCCGCCTCTCCTTTGGCCAGATCATCGACAAGATTGGCGCCTACAAGTCCCTGCTCGTGAGCCTCGTCGTGACCATCGTTGCCCTCGTCATCATGTCGATGAGCTTCACGCAGGCCATGTTCTTCGTGGCGCTCGCCCTGCTTGGCTTTAGCTTTGGCGCCCTGCTCGTCATCTACCCGCCGCTGACCGGTGGCGCCTTCGGCACCTCCAACCTGGGCGTCAACTACGGCATCATGTTCCTGGGTTACGCAGCCTCCACCTGGATCAGCCAGCCCATCACCGCCGTGCTGTACCATGCCGAGGCCGGCAACGCCGCCTATCAGCAGTCCTTCTACGGCGCCATCGTCATCGCCGCCGTGGCCGTTGCCCTCACCGTCTACATGATGGTCTCCGACAGCAAGAAGAAGGCCCAGGCCTAGGGCTTGCCCCGTTCCATTCCGCGTGCCCGTGTTCGCACCTCCCGCTCGGGTATGCACGCACTCTCTCCCCGGTCGGCCGATAGCCCCTCGGCCGACCCCCGCAGGTAACCGGTGCCGCGGGCGCATGAGCTCGCGGCACCGTACGATGCTTAAGGAGGCATCCATGTCCAATCCCGTCCGCATTGCCGTCATCGGCGCCGGTGCCATGGGCCGCAACCACATCCGTTTCGTGACCGAGGAGCCCGAGGCCGAGCTCGTCGCCATCGCCGATGCCTTCGAGGGCGCCCGCGCCACTGCCGACGCCGCCGGCGTACCCTTCTTCACCGACCCCGCGCAGATGATGGACGAGGTGAGCCCTGAGGCCGTCATCATCGCCACGCCCAACGGCCTGCACCTCTCCGTTGCCCGCGAAGCCATCAAGCGCAACATCGTCCCGCTGGTTGAGAAGCCCATCTCCGACAACCTCGAGGACGCCGAGGCCTTCGCCGCCGAGGCCGAAGCCGCCGGCGTGCCCGTTCTCGTGGGCCAGCACCGTCGCCACAACCCGTTCGTCAACAAGGCCAAGCAGATCATCGAGAGCGGCGCGCTGGGCAAGCTCACCGTCTCCTCATTCCACTACATGATCTACAAGAACGACGAGTACTTCGACGTCGAGTGGCGCCGCAAGAAGGGCGCCGGCCCCATCCTGGTGAACCTCGTCCACGACGTCGACCTGCTCCGCTACCTGCTGGGCGAGCCCGTTGCCATCCAGGGCATGCAGTCGAGCGCCGCCCGTGGCTTCGAGACCGAGGACTCCGCCGTTGTGAACGTGCGCTTCGCCGACGGCTCGCTCGCCTCGATGACCATCTCCGATGCTACGGCCAGCCCCTGGAACTGGGAGGCCACCGCTCGAGAGGACCCGCAGTACCGTCCGTTCGACGCCGACGCCTACTTCATCGGCGGTACCAAGGGTGCCCTGTCGCTGCCGCGTCTGCAGGTCATGAGCTATGACGGCGACTCCAGCTGGCACAAGCCGCTGCAGATGGAGCAGCCCGCCGTTGACCCGGCCCTGCCGCACAAGATGCAGCTCAAGCACTTCGTGCGCGTCGTCCGCGGCGAGGAGGCCCCCGTCGTGACGCCGGCCGACAACGTCAAGACGCTGCGCGCCCTCAACGCCGTGAAGCGCGCCGCCGAGACGGGCGAGCTCGTCGAGCTGTAGGGCTTTGACGTTGCGAGCTTGCGACCCATAGCATGCCGCCCGGGGCGGGAGGAACGTTTCCTCCCGCCCCTCTTTTGCGTGCGTCGATGGCTGGGGCGCTGTCAGATGTCTCAATCGCGGCTGTGGCTACTGGCGAGTAATTCAACGGATAGTCCCCACTCGATTGGGCGGCGTGCCGTATGCTGTGCATAAGCCAGTCTCAAGTATATGGGGGACGTCATGATTCCAGATGAGCTGATCGTTGTTTCGCAGTCGCTCCTCCTTACGATGGCGCCGTGGCTGCTGCTTCTCATTCCTCTCTACTTTGTCGTGAGGAGTGCTGTGCGCTCGGGAGTCAGGCAGGCTCTGAAAGACGGCTCGTACAAGAAGGACTCCCCGAAGGACCCCGAGGACACGGGGGAGCGTCCGTAAGCCCGGCTGTCGTGCCAAGACACGCGCCGCGAGGCCAATTCCTACCTGGGAGCGGGGTGACAAAGGGCTCTGATCCTTTTGTCATTTGTCGCGGGCGTTGTGTAATTCGCGGATAACGGTGGAGGGGAAGAGGAGCCTGTCATGAGGCTCTGCGACCTTCTCGCGCTATTCTCGGACATAAAATAATGCAGCAAAACTGGGACAATAGGTCTCCGTGGACTATTGTTCCAATGTGCCGTCTGGCGAATATGTTGTAGGCGCGCGGCTATAACGGCTCACTCATTGTTAGGCTTGCATACATTGGGTAAGCGCCGCGGGGAGGCAAGCTTGGCCCACGCGCTAGGGAGAGGAACGCATATGACCCAGGTTCAGGAACTGCCGCGCACGTTCGAGGAGTTCAACGAGCAGCGCAAGGCGAGCTTCATTCGCGTCAAGGACTTCAAGCAGGCGGGCAACCGCATCGTGGGTTATCTGTGCAGCTATACTCCGCTCGAGATCATCGACGCGGCGGGTGCCTCGAGCGTGGCCCTCTGCGGTACGTCCGACGAGGTCATCCCCGAGGCCGAGCGCGTCCTTCCGGCCAACCTCTGCCCGCTCATCAAGTCGACGTATGGCTTTGCCTACTCGCAGAAATGCCCGTTCACGTACTTCTCCGACATGATCATTGGCGAGACCACCTGCGACGGCAAGAAGAAGATGTTCGAGCTGCTCGGCGAGTTCAAGCCCGTGCACGTGCTGCACCTGCCGCAGAGCCGCGAGCGCGCCTACGAGCGCGAGGGCTGGCGCGAGGAGTGCCGCCTGCTCAAGGAGCGCCTCGAGGAGCTCTACGGCATCATGATCACCGACGACGACCTGCGCGAGGCGGCCCGCCGCCGCAACCGCCTGCGCGCCGCCCAGCTCAAGATGTTCGAGCTGCAGGCCCAGCAGCCGCCCGTGATGGGCGGCGTCGAGCTCATGAGCACGATGTTTGCCGGCACCTTCAACTTTGACCTCGAGAGCTTCACCGCCCAGGTGGAGCAGAAGGCCGCAGACCGCCAGATTGCCTACGAGGCCGGCGAGCGCCCCGTCAGTGCGGGCGCCAAGCGCATCCTCATCACGGGCTGCCCGGTGGGCGGCGTCATCAACAAGATCGGCCGCACCATCGAGAACAACGGCGGCACCGTGGTCTGCATGGACGACTGCTCGGGCGAGCGCACCTGCCGCATGATGGTCGACGCCGAGGCCGACGACATCCTGGGCGCCATCGCCGACCGCTACCTCGACATCAACTGCTCGGTCATGACGCCCAACGACGGGCGCATGGACAACACCCTTGCCATGTGCGAGAAGTACCACGTCGACGGCGTGATCGAGAGCGTACTGACGGCCTGCCACACCTTCAACGTCGAGAGCGCCAAGATGCAGCGCGCCGTCGAGGGCGCGGGCATCCCGTACATGAAGATCGAGACCGACTACAGCACGGGAGACCAAGGCCAGATCGACACGCGCATCGCCGCGTTCATCGAGACGCTGTAGGAGGCGCGCATGCGGGGCATTGGCGTAGACATTGGCTCGACGGCCACCAAGGTTGCCGTGATGGAGACGGGCGAGCTTGCGCAGACGCTGCTCATGCCCACGGGCTTCTCGTCGGTCGACGCGGCCGGGCGCGTGAGGGATGCGCTGGCCGAGAAGGGCGTCGACGTGGCGGTCGAGGACGTGCGCGTGGTGGCCACCGGCTACGGGCGCATCGCGGTGCCCTACGCCACCAAGGTCGTGACCGAGATCACCTGCCACGGCCTGGGCGCGGCGCACCTCTTTGGGACCGACGGCACCGTCATCGACGTGGGCGGCCAGGACACCAAGGTGATCCAGCTTGCGAACGGGCGCGTCACTAAGTTTGCGATGAACGACAAGTGTGCGGCTGGCACGGGGCGTTTCCTCGAGGTCATGGCAGACCGCCTAGGCATCGACCAGGTGGAGCTCGCGAGCCTGGCGCGCGCGGGCGAGGACGTCAAGATCTCGAGCATGTGCACGGTGTTTGCCGAGTCGGAGGTCATCAGCCTCGTGGGTCGCGGCGAGCCGCGCGAGAACATCGCCCACGGCATCATCGAGAGCGTGGTCTCGCGCGTGGCGTCGCTCGCGGGCCAGGGGTCGCACGCCCCCTACTTCCTCACGGGGGGACTCTGCGAGAACGACTACGTGGTGGAGCGTCTGGGAGCGCTTCTGGGCAGCGAGGTCACGACCTGCCCCGAGGCCCGCTACGCCGGGGCAATCGGCGCCGCGCTCAAGGCCAGCGAGCTGTAGGTTCTTCTCGGCAGCTTGAGACGTAAGAAGGCCGGGGTGGCCGCTCTTGTGCGAGCGGCCACCCCGGCCATTTTGAGTGGGACAGTTGCTCAGGCAGGTATTGCCCCAGCTAGTTCACGGAGACGCCGCCGTCGACCTTGACGCAGGCGCCGGTCATGAACGAGGCCTCGTCGGAGGCGATGAACAGCACGACCGAGGCGAGCTCCTCGGGCTTGGCCTGACGGATGTCGGAGTCAAGGCCGGCCATGGCGCGACCCATGCCAAACTGGTTGATGCCGGAGCCTGCCATCATCGAGCCGGCGATCTCGGTCTCGACGCCGCCCGGGCAGACGGCGTTGCAGCGGATGCCGGAGTTGGCGTACATGTAGCCGGTGTTCTCGGTCATGCCAACGAGGGCGTGCTTGGAGGCCGTGTAGGCCACGCCGGCGCGAGCGCCGTTGGTGCCGCCGATGGAGGCGACGTTCACGATGTTGCCCTTCGTCTCCTGCTCGAGCATGACCTGGACGGCCTTGCGCATGGCGTACATCGGGCCCTTGACGTTGACGGCGAAGACCTGGTCCCAGCGCTCGTCGGCGATGTCGGCGATGGGCTCGAAGCCGTCCATGATGCCGGCGTTGTTGACGAGGATGTCGAGCTTGCCGGTCTGGGAGACGGCGAAGTCGACCATGCCCTCGTTGGCCTCGCGGCTCGAGACGTCGCCCACATAGGGCAGGACCCTGCCGGGAAGGCCGGCCTCGGCGACCTCGGCGGCGAGCTGCTCGAGGCGCTCGGCGCGGCGGGCAACGGCCACGACCGTGGCGCCCTCCTTGGCGAAGTCGTAGGCGATCTGGCGACCCATGCCGGCGCTGGCACCGGTGACGACGACACTCTTACCCTCAAAGCGCATGGCGAATCCCTTCTGTGGGGTCACGGACGCCCCTGTCCGCGACATTAATATGTTAAGTATCAAGAAATAGAAACGCCCGCCCATCCTGGGTTGGGTGGGCGGGCGCCTATGAGGGCTAAGCGGTTGTGCGAAGGCCGCTGGGACGATAAAGCTCCGGGCTATTTTGTCCTAAACCGGGACATTGACCTACGGGGTAGCCGCCCGCCTGATGGCTACTGTCCCAACTTGCCGCGTGGAGCCTCCACGGTACCACGGTGTGGGGCCTGTCTCTTCTTATGTAAACGTGCTAAACTGGGCCGCGATCCAAAGGGGAGCTGGCGGCACGCCGGCTGAGAGGGACCCATCCCGGTCCGACCCTTGACCTGATCTGGGTAATGCCAGCGTAGGGACCCCAAACGTGCGCGTATGAGGCTCCCGCCAATGGCGAGGGCCTTTTTGGTCCTCGCGGAAAGCGAGGTTTGCATGGAATGTAGCGTAGCCATCCAGGTGCTGCCGATGGACTCGGCCACCGACGAGGACACGATCCGCGTCGTCGATGCCGTGATCGCCAAGATCCAGGAGTACGACGTCAACCCCTACGTGGGCCCGTTTGAGACGGCCATCGAGGGTGATTACGACACCTGCATGGAGGTCCTGCGCCAGTGCCAGCTCACCGCTGCCGAGGCGGGGTGCGGCCAGGTCATGACCTACGCCAAGATCAACTATAAGCCGGGTGGGGCCGTGCTCTCGACCGAGAAGAAGGTTGGCAAGTACCACGAGCAGGAGCGGTAGGGCCATGGCTCGTCGCACGCCCGCCCGCTGGATTGCCCCCACCGTCACGCTCGTGGCGCTTGTCGCCCTCTGGCAGCTCGTCTGCTCGGTGGGCCTCGTTCCCAGCTACCTGCTGCCCAGCCCGGTGCAGGTGGTCGAGGCCCTCGTGGCAGACCTGCCCCTGCTGCTGAGCCACTCGGTCACCACCATCGCCGAGGCCGTCATCGGCCTTGCCCTGGGCGTTGCCGTGGGCTTCGCGGTGGCGGTGCTGATGGACCGCTTCGAGGTGGTCTACCGGGCGCTCGATCCCATCGTGACTGTCTCGCAGACGATCCCCACCGTGGCCATCGCGCCGCTGCTCGTGCTGTGGTTTGGCTACGGGCTCATGCCTAAGGTGCTGCTCGTGGTGCTGGGGACGTTCTTTCCCGTGACCGTTTCGCTCGCGAGCGGCTTCAGGAGCGTCGACCCCGACGCCATCGATCTCATGCGCTCGATGGGTGCCAGTCGCGCGCAGATATTTCGCTATGCCAAGCTGCCTGCCGCCATGGGGCAGTTCTTCGCGGGTCTGCGCATCAGCGCCACCTACGCGGTGGTGGGTGCCGTGGTCTCCGAGTGGCTTGGCGGCTTCGTGGGCCTGGGCGTCTACATGACGCGCGTGCGCAAGTCCTACTCGTACGACAAGATGTTCGCCGTGATCCTCATCATCTCGGCACTGTCGCTCGCGCTCATGGGCCTCGTTTCGGCCCTGCGCCGTGCGTGCATGCCGTGGGAGAGGGCAGAGAGGAAAGACCAGTAATGACTATGAACAAGCTCGTCTCGCGCCGCGGCTTCGTTGCCGGCGCCGCCGCCGTCTGCGCCGCCGGCCTTGCCGGATGCGGCGC
>ENA-OVGE01002999-OVGE01002999.1-human-gut-metagenome-genome-assembly--contig:-NODE-2999-length-10201-cov-86.944313_pt1 | contig 10201 bp, 8 predicted proteins | sample MGYA00237769_ERZ505417 | MGnify/ENA primary metagenome ERZ505417 (study PRJEB26158, sample SAMN06016403) | human gut metagenome | biome: human gut; feature: ankylosing spondylitis patient; material... | reverse complement strand
TTGGCGAATCGCCTATCCTCAACAAGATAGAGCGGGAAAGCCAATATGTCAATGGGCTAGAGGCAGGAAAGGTTTTCTCCCTCAACGACCAATATCTCTCAGAGAATCTGCAGGCAGCGGAAAAGCAGGCAGCCAGTTTTCAGGAGCTCCTGGATGAAAGCGATGCGCTCTATGTCATCTCTGCCCCAAGCAAGCACTATGCTCAAATAAAGGAGGCATTAGAAGCTGGCAAACACGTATTGTGCGAATCGCCTATCACTCTTCAGCCTCAGCAATGGAAAGAACTCAAGAAAATAGCAAAAGATAAGAAGGTAGTCTTGATGGATTCTATCAAGACCGCCTATTCCGTAGCCTATTACCGACTCTTACTCTTGGCTAAGGGCGGTATCATCGGTGATATCATGTCGGTGGATGCAACCTGCACCAGTCTCGTAGACTTTGACCCGACCCAGGATTCACAGAAGAGTCTTTACGAATGGAACAGTATCTGCGCCTGGGGACCGACGGCACTCCTGCCTATCTTCCAGCTTCTGGGCACAGAATACAGCAGCAAACAGATAGCCACTCACTTCCTGAACGAAGCAAAGCGCTATGATGCCTTTACCAAGATATCCTTCCTCTATCCTCATGCCGTAGCTTCGCTGAAGGTTGGTCAAGGCGTGAAGTCGGAAGGCGAATTGATTATCTCGGGCACCAAGGGATACATCTACGTACCAGCCCCATGGTGGAAGACCGATTACTTCGAGGTGAGATACGAGAATCCGCAGAACAACAAGCGCTACTTCTACCAGCTGGATGGAGAAGGGTTGCGCTATATGCTCCTCTCCTTCCTCAAAGCCATCCGCACTGGCAAGGACTTCTCGTATGTATCCGATGACATATCAGAAGAAATCGTCAAGACTATCGCCAATTTCGAGGCAAGAAAAGACATGGTCATCATATAGATTCGTCTACATGACGTCCATTTCCTTTCTTGAAAGCTTTTTCCTTTTAGTCTTAACGGCATTTATATAATTTAACAACTATTAGTGCAAGAAAGCACAAGTTTCTCTGTTATTATACATATAAAAATAAGCAAAAACAATAATACGATGAATCAGAAATTGTTAAAAAGCCATACGATATTGGCGATTTGTATTCTAATCTTATCCGTCATCCCTGTTGTGGCAATAGGTCCCTATCTCCATCAGTTTGCAGATGACTATGTATTCGGAGCTCCTGTCTACAAGGCTTGGACTGCCACCCATTCATTTGGGGCATGTATTCAGGCGGCCTGGGCTGAATCCATGCATATCTACCAGACATGGCAGGGTACCTATTCGGCATGTTTCCTGATGGCATTACAACCTGGAATTTTTGGCAAATACTGGCTTGTACCGATTATTCTATTGGGAAGCCTAATTCTTTCCACCTATACACTGGGATACACAATATTACGCAGATTGCTACATATCAGCAAATTGGAATACACTTTCATTTCTACTCTATTTGTATTAATGACCGTACAGTTCGTATGGTCGTTCTACGATGCATTCTGCTGGTATAACGGAGCGATGTACTATACCTTATATTATAGTATTTCTTTGTTCCTTGCCTCCCTACTCATCGAATTCCATCTTACAAAATCCATCATAGCGAAAATCATCATCACGCTGGTTTCCGCAGCACTCGCCATATTCATTGCCGGCGGCAACTTTGTTACCGGTCTGGGTATGCCAGCCATTCTCTTTATGGCAATCGTATGGATGTGGGTGGAGAGGAAGAAGACTCCTTTCTTCTTGCTTTCTATCCTTATCATTTATGCCTGCGCTTTTGCTTTCAGTGTATTTGCACCAGGCAATACTGTCCGCCAATCCACAGTCACCAGTCAACCGAATGTGGTTTCAGCCTTCTTTATTGCGATAGCAAAGGGCATAGAATTTCTCGCTGATGCCATTAAAATCACAGAAATACTCATGTTTACCATTCTCATACCTTTTCTTGCAAGATTAGCCAAGGCATCCCACTTTAGGTTTTCTCATCCATGGCTTTATCTGCTCATCTCTTTCCTACTCTATTGCGCCTTCTTTTTTCCAAACAGCTATGCCATGGGAACCAAAGGAGCAGACAGAACACAGAATGTATACTTCTATGTGCATCTGTGGATGATTTGCTTCAATATCTACTATCTTTCTGGTGCTCTTCAGCGCAGAGCGGCTGATCTGGAACCAATAAGCGTTGCTATTGTAAACTTGACAGAGGCAATCAGACTGAAATATAATAAATACTTCAGATGGCTACCGGTATATTACTGGCTTGTGTTGGTACTTTCTATCACAGCAAAGCCAACTACTACCAACAGAACACTCTCCTTGCTGCGTAGAGGAACAGCACAGAAGTTTGATCTAGAAATGCAGCAGCGCGAAATTGCCGTAAAGCAAAGCAAGGCAGATCATCTGGTATTAAATCCGCTTACCGTAAAGATGCCATCCGATGCCTTCCATGATATCACTATTTATCCAGGTTATTGGATTAACCGAGGTATGGCAAACTATTATGGCAAGAAAACGGTAGTAGCATTACCTTTCGATGATGGCGAAGAAACGCCAGCCAAGTTGTTAAAACGCTGCCGTGATGAAGTAGGTCCAGGCGGAATGACCTTTATCGAAGGAAAATAAATCAGAAATAACAATACCATTCATTAAACAAAAAAGGTAAGTAGCCAAAACTGCTACTTACCTTTTTTATGTTTCAAGCGATCTTCTATAATCTTGCTAACAGCAACAAACTGATAGATGCCTTCATAGCAGGCACATACAAATCCTTCCTTACCATCACGAAAGCCACCCTTCTGAATATAAGCACGGAAGAAACGCACCAACGGACGATAGAACAAAGCTGCCATTCCATAATTGCGATCTTTCTTCTTTTCTATCTCGTTAGCTGTATACTGGTTGATTTTCCCCATTCTACTGGCAATACTGTCGTCTGCCAGATGAACCAAAGCCATATCTGCATGGGTTGCTGGTATCTTTTCTATCCTGCCCTTGATAATAGGGTCGGCATGGATGACAGCAGGCCATACCGTATCCTTCCTGATAAAGAAACGCAACTGATAGTCGGGATAGAAACAATGCATGAATCTTCCCATAAAGCGACTCTTGCGTGGCACATACAATCCCAATGGAGCATTCTCCTTCCCTATTAGGGAATAAAGATATTGTTTCAGTGCTGGGGTGACCAGTTCATCTGCATCCACCACCAGTACCCATTTGCAGGAAGCTGCATCTATGGCTGTCTGTCTTGCCGGTTCACAAATCTGATAACTGCCTCTAGGGAAAACAACTATCTTGCAACCATTACGCTTTGCAATATCCAAGGTATCGTCGGTACTTTCCATGTCGCAGACAACCACCTCGTCAAAGCCCTTCACTGTATCCAGCACCTGCTGAAGATGGCAGGAGGCATTATAGGTATTAATAACCACCGAGATGCCATTTCCCTGCTCTTGTTCTACACTTGTCTTATCCATATATCTATGCTCTATAAATATTGATCGATACCATTTGTGCAACGAACCAAACGCTCCTTCTTCACCTGGTTCAAAACATCTTTATGCATGTTCTCTTGGGCTTTAGACGCCTCCTTGTGATAAAGATGGTACATGATTCCTCCCATCTTCAGAGCCTTCTTCCGAACGCCAGCAAAATGCAGGCGATAGGCAAACTCGGCATCCTCATGTCCCCATTCCAGCAAATCCTCATTGTAACCATTTACCTTGATGGCATCCTCTCTCCAATAAGCCATGTTGCAACCTCTGAGATGGTCGATTCTACGGGCATAGCGAAAAGCCAGCAATCTGCGGAACACATGAGAACGGAAGCTATTGCTTACATAACTGAAAGGCATGTTCCAAAGATTCACATTGACTACCTTTGTATCCAAAATTTTTTTGGAAATCTGGGCAGACAGCAGCACTCTACTTCCACAGACGAAACATCCTTTCTGAGCCATTTCTATATGGTCTTCTACAAAATGAGAACTCAAAACAACATCTCCATCAACTTGGATGATATAATCACCCGTAGCCTTTGCTATTGCCTTATTCAAAATGGAAGTTCTTCTGAATCCCTTATCTTCCTGCCAAACCCAAATTACCGGTACTGGCATTTTTTCAGCATAACGGTCTATCAGTTTTTTAGTCTCTTCGGTAGAACCATCGTCAGCAATAACAACTTCATCAGGCATAACATGCTGATGCAACACGCTATACAACACGAGTTCTAAGGCTTTAGGCCAATTGTAAGTCGTAATCAATAATGTTGTTTTCATAAACCTAACTTTTTACGTTTAAAATAATGCAAGATACTTTTGCGATGTACCCATCGCCAATCGTGTATCTTCTTTGCTCCTATTATTTTTTGTAATATTTTCTCATCCATTCCCCGCAGTTTCACATACTCTCGTGCCACACACTCGAAGACATCCATTCTTCCGGTAAACCGCGTCAGGTTTTCCACACATTCCTTCATCGGCGGATAGCCTGAGTAAAACCTCATACGATTGATATCGATAAGCGAGAACGTATAATGACCATCAGCCTGAAGCTGATACAGCACATTGCCGGCATTCAAGTCAATATCGATGATGCCTTTCTGGTGCAATCGATTCACAAAGTGCGCATAATCTGCCGCCATCACCCTGTTGAATTCCTCTGGGGAGTTCAACTGATCGTTGATAGGCATACTGTTATCAATATCAGAGATAAAGTAGCAATAGTCAATAAGTCCCTTTACCCTCGTTTCAATATATCCAAAGCCTTCGGGAGTGGCAAAGCCATCTGCCATCAGCCTAAGGGCATTCTCATAGGCACGGAAAGCCTTGGTAGAGCGGAAGAAGCTATATCCTATCTTCTGAATGAAATTAGGCTGCTTGTATCTCTTCACCACAACTTCTTTCTCTTTTCCATCAAACTTTACATGAAAAGCCTTGATAACATTTCGTCCTTCAAAGATACAACGTCCCTCCTGCTCGAACACATCCGGGATGCGTTCGATGAAACTTCTCATCTCTTCGTATTTTGGGTTTATCTTTATCTTCATTTGTTTACAGTACTTTTATATTTTTGCCTAGGATGGTTAGGAACGCCAGGGAATAGCATTTCCAGACTATTATCTTCTAACATCTTAGGAATTATAAAATTTCTCAAATAAATTTTGTCTCGCCTTACAATTGCCGATAATTCATCTAAAGATATCCACTCAGAACAAACAGTACAAATCATAGCCTTTAAGCTTTGATAAGGCATTCTTTGTTTTACACGAGTACTTGCAATATTAGGCTCGGAACTTGCAATATTAGCCCCAGAACTTGCAATATTAGCCCCAGAACTTGCAATATTAGCCCCAGAACTTGCAATATTAGGCTCGGAACTTGCAATGTTAGGCTCGGAACTTGCAATATTAGGTTCGGAGCTTGCAATATTACCAGTCATAGGCAACCGATACTTGGTTCCTCTACCATATCCCTCTTGAACTAGCAATTTATGCTTACACATATCTTTCAACAAATCGGCGACTTCTGCCTTATGCTGGTTAAGGACAACCCTTAAGTTCTCATTTGTAATATATCCATCTGTGCAAGCTGCATTAAGAGTCAACAGGCGTTCATGTCCCAAAGAAAAAACTTCTGTTCCAAATATCCGAACCAATCTATCCTTTGTTCCTTCATCCATCATCGACTCCATCATCATTGTGAGTTCCACTAAGTCAGGCTGACTTAATGTTCTCAACATAGGTGCTCTCCAATTTGCAAATCGCCAACCAGCCAATATCTTATCAACTCCACTTCCCGCTTTTTCGGCAGAGCCAATCAGCATAAACATCTTTTGAAGAGTCTTGTTACGACATACGCTAGCACTTTCTCCATAATATTGCATTTTAGAAACCAACAATGTTCCCGGGTTAGTAAAAACAATTTTATTGCTATACAAACGCACTACCATTGTTGCATTTTCCGAATAATCGGTATGAATACAAAGATTTACTAATGCTTCACGTACAGCCACATGCGCAGGGGTTTCATCTCGACGAATATTGCCCTCCAAGATGAAAGGTTTTGGCAAGACCGCTGATAATCTTGGAAGAACACGAAGATAGAATTGGAATAAATTTGCCTCCCAAGTTCCATCAGGACAAATACGATTGGTCCATCGTATTTCAGGATTATCTGATAGTTTTTCCTGGTAATCAGGAAAGAAGTCGGGGCAACATTCATTATCAGTAATGGCGTCTTCTTTACCAAACATCAAAACTCCTGCCATTGTAAAACCTTCTTCTTTCGTTCCACGATCTGTACGATAAGCACCTATCTTTTTAAGAAACTCAAAATCAGACAAAACAGACCAAGGATGGTCTGGCTTTGCCAACTTAAATAATTGACGATATTGAGCAATAGACTCCATATCTAAATCATCTAATGAATAATTTCTCAAAATGCGGCTATCAGCGGGATTAGAAACATTCGCATCTGAAAACATACGCTGCACTTCTCGCTCCGTACATTTATAATCACCTTCATGATTGCGCTTAAAAGTACCATTGTAGGGTTGAGACGTTCTATAAACAGGACGCTGTTCTCTGGATGCACGAGGAATAAAGAATAACATAAGTTTATGACCTTTGTAATCTTCTACCACGACATCTTCTGTTTTTAACAGGTTACAACTAACCGTAGCTCGATTATTCACATTATTCCAAAAGTCCTTTGTATATTTCTCAATCTGTTCATCAGATAGATTATCTATATAGAACTTACCTTTTTTTTCTATTACTCCAAGCACGATAACTCCTCCTTCGCTATTGGCGAAGGCTGAATAGGTATCCCAAAAGCTGCCAGGAAATCCACCGGCAGCACTTTTAAACTCCAAGTCATCACTCTCTATACTATTCAAGAGTGAATCCAGATAATCCTCGAAGTTTAATCTATCACGTACTTCTAACATACTATTCTTTTATATTCTTAAACTAGATACCATCCAGATATCTCATAGGTTGCAAAGATACGAAAAACTATCAGAAAAGCAAAATTTTAGGGAAATTATCTTTCTTCCTTTATTGATACTTGCTTTTTTTTATCTATTTTCTTGCAAGTTTAAAGTATATTTCATAATTTTGTAGCCAAAAACATCATTATAGTTTTCATAAAAAATAAGAAATCCAATGAATATTCAAAAACTGAAATATAAATTCCATAGCGGAAAAAACAGCAAACCCTGGTATTACATCAAGGAATACGCCCGTCTTTATACTCCTGCCTGCATCCTGATATGGAGGGGACAGCGTTTACTAGCCAAAGCCAAGAAACGCAAAGATTATGACTATATTCTAAGCCGAGTAAACTACTACAACAAGCTTACAGAAAACTATCTTCATCTCAACAAAGATTTGTGGGAAAAGAAAGCTGTAAAAGTTGCAGAACAGCCGATGACCCGCCAGAAGGTATATTATCTGGATACCTTGGAGTATGCCCGCTGTTTTAACGGCAACAACAAATGGAATCTCCTGCCTGGTGACATCACGTATGTGGAAGATATTCCTACCATTGTAAAAAGCCGCCCAATTCATGGAGAAAACCAGAACTCCGTATTGCTCAAGATGGACAAGGTACGCCATTTTATCTTCGTGAAGGATAAGCTTTCGTTTGCAGAAAAAAAAGACCAGGCTATCTTCAGAGGGAAAATAGCCTGCAAGGACATCCGTGTGCAATTTGTAGAGAAGTTTTTCGGAAATCCTCGCTTCGATATCGGAACCATAGATCTGATTAAGCCAGAATGGAAGAGCGACAAGATTTCCATCTACGACCATCTGAAATACAAATACGTGATAGCACTGGAGGGAAATGACGTGGCAAGCAATCTGAAATGGATTATGTCTTCCAATTCCATCGCCGTGATGCCTAAGCCATATTATGAAACTTGGTTTATGGAAGGAACTCTGAAGCCAGACTATCATTATATAGAAGTAAAGCCTGATTTCTCTGATCTTGAGGAAAAGATGGACTATTATACTGCTCATCCAGATGAAGCGCAAGCTATCATCAACCACGCTCACGAATATGTAGAGCAATTCAAGGATAAGCAGCGTGAGGATATCATCTCGCTGATGGTTCTAGATAAGTATTTTTCTCTGTTAAAATCTAAGGATTAATGTCTAGAAAGGATTCTTTCAATTATGAAAGAACAATCCTACCGATTATTCGATGGGCAGAATGATGACAGATAAGACGCCTAGACTGTGGCATGTAGTAGGCAGCAATCTGAACTATGCCTTCATCATCAACAACGACACCATTCTGGAGAAGACTGCCGATGGTGCCCTGGATGTTTATGATGCCCACATGAATCCTGTAAAGAACTACCGTCTGCCAGCTAAGCAGTTTGACAAAGCCATCAAACAGCTTAACAGGTTCTTTAAATAAGAAAAGGAAAATCCCCGAAAAGCCCCTTCCGCATTCCAGGTTTTCATATACCCGGAATACAGAAGAGGCTTTATCCTTTTATGCTTCCTTCCACACTCTTCTCTTGAGCCACAACGCCAAGATGGGGTCACTCATTTCCAGATGCTTAGGAGCAGGTATTGTAATCAGATCTTTCACCATCAAGGACTTCTTGAGGCGGGTTACATTGGCAGCAGTACCCAGGCGATAGGTTTCCAATATCGCCGTCTGGGTGAAACCGGTATGTACTCCATTGGTGACGACATGCAGGAAATTCATCTGATAGGCTGAAAGGTCTTCGGTTTGCTGGATAAACAAGGGCTCGCAGGCATCCAGCAACCGGTCTATTCCATATTTCAAGTCCTCTTCTGTAGCTGCAGAATCATCTTGCACGCGCAACCATACAAACCATGCCAACTGCTGTACATAAGAGGAATACCTATCTGTTACCTGACAGATTTCTCGAGCCAGCTCTTCAGAAATATGCTTGCCGGTAGATTCGAAACGCTGACAGATATACTCCACCCAGTCTTTCTCGCTAATTTTATTCAGATAGAAGAAATCACCAAAGCGATAGAATGGGTAACTGGCATTCTGGAACATCTGTTCCATCATGTGTTTCTTGCTGCCATAAAGACAGTAAGATACATGGCTCTGTAATTGCCATACGCTACGGAGTTTCTTCTGGAAGGTCAAGGAATCTGGAAAATCACCTATCTGCTGAAATTCATCGATACAGACTACTATATGACAACCTTTTGACCGAGCTATCATTTCCGGAAGTCTCAAAACCTCTTCTGTTGTATTGTTACCTGCATTATACTCCAAAGAGGAATCAGTCGAAGTAGCCCGAACCACGGCCGTGGCAAAAGCATTGATAAAATCATTCTCCGAACGACAACCAAAGGCATCTATACGAGCTATCCTGATGTCTTCGCTCTCTACAAGCGAACACACCTTATCCACCAATGAAGTCTTACCCATACGACGAGGTGAAATCAATATCGTATTCACTCCATACGTAAAGTTCGCCTTCAGGCGTTCTGTTTCCTCTCTACGGTCGGTGAAGGAATCTCCCTCCACACGAACACCGAATACAAACGGAGCTTCTTTACTTTTTCTCATAATCACTACCTTATTATATACTAATGTAATTTGCATGTAAGCTCGACACGCCCTGGGCTAGGAGCTTTTCTTCTGCAAAGAAAATGCAAACGAGCGCAATGAAAGCTGACTTTCAAATTGCCGAGTGCAGCTTTTCTTCTGCAAAGATAGCAAAAAAAAACAAATTAAACAAGGTTGTTTTAAACAAAGTTGTTTAAAACTAGCATTTTTATTACGAATTAACTAATAGTCAATGGATTACGGGTAAGACACCAAAGAATTTAACGGGAATATTTTTAAAACACGGACAAATTGAATTTGTCCGGATGGTTGTCCGGCAGATTTATAAGTACCAGAAAAACAGTACGTTATGAAGCTACAGACAATTTGTCCGGACAAATTCAATTTGTCCGTGTTATTTTTTTATGAGAAAGGAAGAAGAAGAAAAAGGGGGTTACGGATTGAGACGAAAACCTGTTATCCGAGAAGCTATAACCTGGCACCCGAGAAACTATGATTTAGCACATAAGAACCTATGTTTTCCGCCCCACAAAACTATGACTTAGATTTTTTAACATAAAGCTCTAAAGCAGCCAAAGGAGAATAAGAGAGGTTGGAACGT
>ENA-OVGE01002988-OVGE01002988.1-human-gut-metagenome-genome-assembly--contig:-NODE-2988-length-10251-cov-3.655453_pt1 | contig 10251 bp, 8 predicted proteins | sample MGYA00237769_ERZ505417 | MGnify/ENA primary metagenome ERZ505417 (study PRJEB26158, sample SAMN06016403) | human gut metagenome | biome: human gut; feature: ankylosing spondylitis patient; material... | reverse complement strand
AGAGCGAAGCGAAAAGTGTTTTTTGCGACGTACACACCGCCGCAAAAACGGATTGGATATTTTTTGCGCCGCTGCGGCGGCGCGAACTCTGTGAGACCGTTTGCCTTTTGGCGGTGTAAAACGGCTGGGCTTTACGGGGGCGGGAGGCTTGACAAGCGCCCCGCCTGTCCTGTAAACTGATAGAGCCGCACAGGCGGCATTTTGAGAGAAAACGGAGGCTTTGCAGCACATGATGATTCTGGTTGTAGACGGGCAGGGGGGCGGTCTGGGCCGCCTGCTGGTCCGCGAGTTGAAGGGTGCGTTCCCGCAGGCGGAGATTGCGGCCGTCGGGACGAATTCCACCGCCGCGAACGCCATGATGAAGGCAGGGGCGGACTTCGCCGCCACGGGCGAGAACGCCGTGGTCGTCAACTGCCGCCATGCCGACATCATCGTCGGCGCGGTGGGGATTGTGATTGCCGACTCCATGTGGGGCGAGATCACGCCGCGCATGGCGCAGGCTGTCGGGCAGAGCGACGCGCGGCGCGTGCTCATTCCGATCAATCTCTGCAGCAACCTCGTTGTCGGCGTGTCGGAGATGTCCATGTCAAAGCTGGTACAGGCTGCAGTCGATACCGTTCGCCGCCTGACAGAGAAAAAGTGAAACAGCGCCCTCAGCCGTTTGGCGGCCGGGGGCGTTTTTCTGCGCGCAGGTATAGGAAATGAAGTGCTTGGGAATTCTTGGAATAGACGGTGCGCTTTATCTTAATAAATGGAAATATCTTCCAAAAGTTGCAAATAGTTACAAAAACGTGTGGAAGATTGACATTATATTTATTGGAAAGTTCCTCCTGAAAGGTTGCCGTACATTGTGATTTGTGGTAAAATAAATTCGGCTGCAGGGGGAGTGCTGATGACCCGCGCAGCCGTTGGAAGGGAACCGCAGCCTTGACTGCGGCTGGCAGCTCCGCGCAGGGAAATTCTTGAGACGGAGCAAGGCGAGCGCCCGCTTCCGCTGCCTGCGGGGAGGGCGCAGAACACACAAAATTTGGAAGGAAAGGGTGTACACATGAAAAAACGAATTTTCGCGCTCATCATGGCCATGTGTCTGGCGCTGAGCCTGCTGCCCGCGTCTGTTTTCGCTGAAAACGAAAGCGGCAGCGACGTGGTTTACGGCAATTACGGCACAGGCACGACATGGACACAGGACAAGAAGGGCACCGGGACGATTGAGTATAAAACCGGTGACGGAAACACCATCACGCTGAGCAAGAAAGCGACCCCGCTCGGCGACAACACCTACCGGATTGATCTGGAGGTCAAGACCACCCAGACCACCACGACCACGCCTCCCGGCGCGGCCGCGACCGTGCTGGTGCTCGATACCTCCGGCTCGATGGACTACTGCGCCGAGTGTGGTCAGAAGAATTACCACGCATCCGGTTGTGAGCATTATCAGGAGCCCGACTGGGACAATTGGTTCCCCGATAATTCTGTCAAAACTGAAGAGACCCGTCTTGCGGCAGCAAAAACTGCGGCGACCAATTTCCTTGACAGCTACAAGGGCGATACCGCGGGCGTTGGCCGCTATGTCTCCCTCGTGAGCTTTGCCGGAAGTGCAAGCGTTAAATGCGACTGGCAGGATGTCTCCACCACGGCTGGCTACAACGCTGTTGTGAGGGCAATCAGGAGCCTTTCCGCGAATGGCGGTACGAATCTGGATGCGGGTCTTAAAAACGCGGCGAATCAGTTCACGAAGTCTGCGGTGAGCGGCATCTCCAAGGACAGCAGAAATGTCATTGCCCTGACGGATGGCGCGCCGACGAAGTCTGCTAGTCACGGCAATGGCACCAATGGCAGCTGGGCGATTAATAACGAGACGGCCAACACGGCGGCCACGCTGAGAACAGCCGCCAGTGTATACACGGTCTGCTTTGGCGCGGCCGGACAAGACACATATCCGGGTGGTTCTACTGTTGATGTATTTTTGGAGAAAAACATCGCCACCCCCGCGACCGCGGACACCAAGTACGCCTATAACGCCGCGGACAGCAGCGAGCTCAATGCGGCGTTCAAGGCCATCACCACCTCCATCACCACCGGCATCAGCAGCGGTACCGTGACCGACCCGATGGGGCCGAACATCAGCGTCAAGGAGAAGCCCGAGGCTTTCCGGACGGAGGACGGCAAGGCCTATACGTGGGAGTTGGCGAACGGCGTAAAATCGACCGACGGCAGCAAGACCACCTACACCTATCAGCTCTCCTACACGGTGAAGCTCGACACCTCCGGCGAGAACTTCAAAGAGGGCGAGTATTATCCCACGAATGCGAAGACTACCTTCACCAGCGGCGACAAGACCTTCGAGTTCCCCGTCCCCGGCGTCAAGGGGACGATCCCGAGCTATCAGGTGAAGTACGCCTACACGGACCCTGTCCCCGCCGGCGCGCCCGCCCTGCCCGCGGATGAAACCCACAAGCTGCACACGGACGTCAACGTGGCCGCGAAGCCCGCGCTGGACGGCTATGTGTTCAGCGGCTGGACGACGGACGACGCGGCTGTCAGCAGCGACGGTAAGTTCAAGATGCCCGGACAGAACGTCACCCTGACCGGCTCGTGGACGCTCCGCAGCGACCTGAGCTATACCGTCAACTACTACTGGAACGGCACGACCGACAAGGTGGCGCCCTCCAAGACCGTGGGCGGCCAGACCTTCGGCGCGATCGTCACGGAGAAGCCTGCCGCGATTGACGGCTATACCGCCGTCTCGGCGGACAGCAAGAGCCTGACGATCGGCACGGGTAAGAACGTGATCAACTTCTATTATTATCAGAACGTCACCCTGACCGCGAACAGCGGTACCGCTGTCTATGACGGCGAGGAGCACAGCGTCTCCGGCTTCACCAGCGCGCCCGACGGCGCGGACTTCAGCGCCGTCACCGTCGGTGCGAAGGGGACGAATGTCGGCACTTATCCCGCGCAGTTCCCGGAGGGAACGGTCGGCACGGTGGACGCCACGGAAAAGTATATCGTGGCCGAGGCGAAGGACGGTCTGCTGACGATCATGCCGATCGGCAGCATCGTTGTGACCATCACCGGCAACACCGAAACCGTGACCTATGACGGCGACGAGCACACCGCGACCGGCTACACGTTTACCACGAAAAATCCGCTCTATACGGAGAAGGACTTCACCTTCACCGGCGATGCCACGGCGAAGGGCACCGACGCGGGCAGCTATCTGATGCATCTCGATGCCAGCCAGTTCCAGAATACGAACAAAAACTTCAAGAGCGTCACGTTTATCGTGGAGCAGGACGGCGCGCTGACGATCACCCCGCGCTCCGTCAAGCTGACCTCCGCCACGGACGAGAAGGTCTATGACGGCCAGCCCCTGACACGCCCCGATGTCGCCATCACGGGTGACGGGTTCGTTGCGGGTGAGGTGAGCGCTATCCGCGCCACCGGCACCGTCACGAACGTCTCCGACGGCGAGCAGCCGAACACCATCGTCTATACCACGTCCGTGGGTTTCAAGCCCGGCAACTACAGCATCGAGAAGGACGAGGGTACGCTGAAGATCACCCCCGTGACCGACAAGGTCACCGTGACCATCACCGGCAATAACGGCAGCGTGGGCTATGACGGCAACGAGCATTCCGTGACCGGCTACAAGGTCGAGAGTATCAGCAATCCGCTCTACACGGCGGCTGACTTCGCCTTCAGCGGCACGGACTCTGTCACCGGCACCGACGCGGGCACCTATATGATGGGTCTGACCCCGGCGCAGTTTGAGAATACGAATCCGAACTTTGAGAACGTCACGTTCAGCGTGACCGACGGCGCGCTGACGATCACCCCGATGCCGCTGACCATCACTGCGGGCTCTGATAGCAAGGCCTACAACGGCACGCCGCTGACGAACGATACGTTCACCAGAACCTCCCTTGCCGCGGGCGATACCCTTGCGAGCGTCACCGTGACCGGCAGCCAGACGGATGTCGGCTCGAGCAAGAACGTTGCGAGCGATGCGAAGCTGATGCGCGGCGACAGGGACGTCACGGCGAACTATGCCATCGATTATCTGCCCGGTACGCTGACCGTCACGAAGAACGAGAGCGCGAAGCTCACGGCCGAGGCCTACAAGGGCGTCTATGACGGCGGCGAGCACGATGCGGTTGTCAAGACCGCGCTCAGCGATCTCGTTGACGACAGCGTCTGGACGTACAGCTACAGTCTGGACGGCGAGCACTACACCGACGAGATGCCGCAGGTGAAGAACGTCGGCGCGTACCCTGTCTGGGTCAAGGCTACGAACGATAACTATGTCGACCTTGTGACCGTCGTGACCGCCGAGGTCACCCCTGCAACCGTCCTCGTCACGGCGGACAGCCACGAGTGGATCATCGCCGTCAAGGATACCTGCGTGGGCGACCCTGAGCCGGCGCTGACGTATCAGGCGGAGAGCCCTGTCGCGGGTGAGACGCCCGCCTTCAGCGGTGAGCTTTCCCGCGAGCCGGGCGCCGAGCGCGGCAAGACCTACCAGATCCTGCAGGGCGACCTTGCCCTCGCGGATGGGGAGAACTTCCTCGCCTCGAACTATGTCCTCCAGTTTGTTCCCGGTGAGCTGACCGTCAAGGCGCGCGACATCACCATCACCAAGACGGTCGACGTCACGAAGGCCTTCGTCGGCGACAAGCTGACCTACACGATCACCGTCACCAACACCGGCGACGTGGATCTGCAGGATGTGGCGGTTGTCGATGAGATGCTCGGCATCGAGCAGGTCATCGGCGAGCTGAAGGCCGGCGAGAGCTGGACGCAGCAGTTCACCTACACCGCGCAGGAGAGCGACGCGGGCAAGACCCTCGTCAATACCGCCGTCACCGGAACGAAGGACGAAAAGACCCTCGATCAGGTGGATTCCGACGGCACCGAGATCACGCAGAAACCCGTCCCCACCGGCGACCAGAGCATGGTCGGCCTGTGGACGGCGACGCTCCTGATCTCCGCGGCCGGCGCGGCGATCATCCTCGCCCGCAAATCCAGGCGCAGCAAGTAAGCAATCTCGATAGCTGACAGATAGCTGAAAAAACAAGCAGCCCCCGGCACCATAGGTGCCGGGGGCTGCTTTCTAAAGTCTCACAGAGTTCGCGGCTTGGGGCCGCGAATAAAGTAAAATCCGTTTTTTTGCGGCGGCGTGTACGCCACAAAAAACACTTTGCGCAGAGAGTGTGTTTTGCGTGCATGGCACGCAAAAATGCGCGGTTCGGCGCGAGAACCTATTCCACAAAAGGGCTTGCCCTTTTGTGGAATATTTATGCGTCCAGCGCCTGCTTAAGGTCGGCGATGATGTCGTCCGCGTCCTCCAGACCGACGGACATGCGGATCATGCCGTCCGTGATGCCCGCGGCTTCGCGCACCTCATGCGGGATCATCGTGTGCGTCATGGCCGCCGCCTGTTCCACAAGCGTCTCCGTGTCGCCGAGCGACACCGCCAGCGAGCAGAGCTTGAGGTGGTTGATGAAGCGCTTACCCGCTTCGAGGCCGCCGCGGACGTCGAAGGTGATCATGCCGCCGCCCCCGCGCATCTGGCGGCGGGCGATCTCATACTGCGGGTTCGATTCGAGCAGGGGGTAGCGCACCGTCTCGATCCGGGGATCGGATTCGAGCCATCGGGCGATTTTCAGCGCGCTCTCGTTGTACTGCCGCATGCGCACGCCGAGCGTCTTCATTCCGCGGCAGACGAGAAAGGCCGTGAACGGAGCGATGACCGCGCCGAAGTGCATCAGCGTCCCGAGACGGCACTGGCGCAGGAACTGCTCATCGTTGGAGATAACCGCGCCGCCGAGCAGGTCGCCGTGGCCACCGATGTACTTTGTCAGGCTGTGGATCACGACGTCCGCGCCGAGGTCGAGCGGGTTGGTGTTGTAGGGCGTGGCGAAGGTGTTGTCAACGAAGAGTTTCGCGCCGTGGCGGTGCGCAATCTCGGCCACGGCCTGCAGGTCGACGAGCACCATCGTGGGGTTTGCGGGCGTCTCGACGTAGATGACACGCGTATTCGGACGGATGAGCGGCTCGAGCTGGCTGAGGTCGGCGGCGTCGAAGCTGTCGTGCTCGATACCGAAGCGCGGGAGCCAGTCGCTCGTGATGTCCTCCGTGCCGGAGTATTTCGCCTTGGTGAAGATGACGTGGTCGCCGCACTTGAGCTCCGCGAACAGCGCGCCGGAGACGGCACCCATGCCGGAGGCGTAGGCCACGGCACCCTTGCCGTGCTCGAGGGCGGCCAGCTTCTGTTCGAGATAGTCCTGCGAGGGGTTCGTGATGCGGCTGTAGGCGAAGCTCTCGGCGTAGTCATCGCAGGCCTTCACCGCGTCGTCGGTGGAGTCAAAATAGAACGTCGAGGTCTGGTAGATCGGCGGGATCAGCGCGCCGTAGGTGTCGCGCGGCTCACCCGCGTGCACCTCCAGCGTGTCAAAGTGCAGGCTGTCCGCCTGCAGGTCGGGATGTCGCAGCTTCAGCTGGCTCATAATAACACCTCCATAAAAAATATGCCGGGATACGGCTTTTCCTGTATCCCAGCATAGCATATTTCCGGTGAAAGCAGAAATACCCGATCCCTATCGCCGTCCATAGGAAAAAGCTTTACCCCTGCGCGGCGACGATGTGGCGTTTCATGCACGCGAGGAACGCCTCCTCGATCGGCCGCAGGGCGCGGCCGCGGATGCTGATCCAGCCGATGTCGACGGTGTCCTCCGTCTCGATGGGGACGCAGGCGACCTCGCGCGCGAGCCGCGGCGAGATGACGCCCGTGCCGACGTCGTAGGCGTTGCAGCTGCGCATGAGCGCGGTGCTCACATAGAGGTCGCTGATGTAGACGACCTTGGGCGGGTAGAAGTTCGGCAGCATCATCTCCTCGGAGAAAAAGCCGGGCGAGTCCGCCGTCTGCTCATAGACGATGCAGGGATATTCCATCAGCTCGTCCGTGCGGATGCTCCTGCGCCCGGCGAGCGGGTGCGTCACGGAGAGAAACGCGTGCGGCCGCGCCTGGACGAGCCGGTGGAAGGCGAGATTGTTGTCCTCCAGCACGCGCTCCATGTGCCGCCGGTTCACATCCGAGAGGAAAATCACGCCGAGGTCGCTCGACTGCTTGCGCACGCTCTCGATGACGACGGAGGTCTGGTTCTGGTTCAGCCCGAGCGTGTAGCGGTCGGCGTCGAGCCCGCCGACGAACTCCTCAAACGCGCTCACAACGAAGTCATAGTGCTGGCTGCTGATGAAAAACGACGGCTTCGGCCCCTCGGCGCTGCGCTGGAAGTACTCGTCGATGTAGTCCGCGTCGCGCAGGAGCTTGTTGCTCAGTTTGAGCAGCTGCCGCCCTTCGTTTGTGATGGCGATGCCGGAGGAGGAGCGTGTGAAGATCGTGATGCCCAGCTCCTCCTCGAGTGCGTGGACGAGACTGCTGACGCTCGGCTGGGAGACATAGAGCTTCTGCGCGGCCTTGCTGAACGAGCCGCATTTTTCCACCATGGAGATATATTTGAGCTGCTGCAGCGTCATGTGCTGTCCGCCTTTCCCGGCCCGGGGCCGCTGTTTTCTCCATTATATCGGATTTTCCCGCCGGTGGCAACGGCCTTTCCCGCCGCATATCCATGGGAATGGGGGCGGCCGCGCGGAAACGGAGGAGGTTTTCATGGCAAAGGTCTATCTCTCGCCCTCGTCACAGGTGAGCAACCCCTACGCGTGGGGCTCGACGAACGAGGCGGCGCAGTGCCGCCGGATTGCGGACGCGGCGGCGGCCGCGCTCACGCGCAGCGGCCTTTCAGTCAAAAACAACCAGACGGCGTCCATGGAAGGGCGCGTGGCGGAGTCGAACGCGTGGGGTGCCGACCTGCATGTCTGCATCCACACGAACGCCTTCAATGGCCGCGTGACGGGAACGCGCGTTTTCAGTTGGAACGATGCGGGCCGGGGCCGCGCCGCGGCGCAGGCCGTCTTTGACGAGCTGGCCCCGCTGACGCCCGGCACGTCCGACAGTCTCAGCACGAACCAGACGTGGTATGAGCTGCGGCGTACCGCCGCGCCGTGCGTCTATGTCGAGGCGGAGTTTCACGACAACGCCGAAGCGGCCCGCTGGATCATAGAACACACGCAGCAGATCGGTGAAGCCGTCGCCCGCGGTATCTGCCGCTATTTCGGCGTCGCCTACGCGCCCACGCCGGAGCCGGAGGGCGGGACGCTCCACCGCGTGCAGGTCGGGGCCTACGCCGTGCGCGCAAACGCCGAGCGGATGCTTGCGCGCTTGCGCGCCGCGGGCTTCGAGGGCTTCATCACAGAATAATCTAAAGAGAACCAATAAGCGGCGCATCCGAACGGATGCGCCGCTTGCGCTTGGCCTTTGATCTCGTGATGGTGTAAGGGAATCACGCCTTACACCGTGGGACAGAGCTTGTCCGCGAGGGCACGCGCCTGCGCGAGACCGTCGGTCTGGGAGATCTCACCCGCGCCGTAGACGCCGGGAATCAGCACCTCGCCGACGTTCCGGCAGCCAAGCAGGGAGACGGTCTTGCGGTAGGCGAAGACGATGCCGTCGAACGTGTCCATGGCGGGCTCGGCGCAGCAGGTGATAAGCGCGGCGGGGATTCCGGCGGGGAACTTCTTCGCGTTGTAGAGCGAGACGAAGCGGTCAATGACGTGCTTGATCTGCGCGGGGAAGGTGTACCAGTAGACGGGCGCGGCCAGCACCAGACCGTCCGCCGTCTCCAACTCACGCGCGATGTCGTTGAAGCCGTCGCCGCCGAAGGCGCAGGCCCCCTCGCCGCGGTAGCAGGCGCGGCAGTCGCGGCACCCGCCGAGGGGCAGAAACGCCGTGTCAAACCGCACCACGCGGCATCCCTTCTCCTCGAGCGCGGCGGCGAGCGCGTCCGCCATCTGTGCGGTGTTGCCCTTTCTGCGCGGACTGCCCGTCAGCAGAACAATTTTCTTTGCCATGTTGTTATTCCTCCTGTGATGTGATTTTAAAAATAAAAAAGCCTCGCAGAGTTCGCGGCTCGGGGCCCGCGAATCAATCAAAATCCGTTTTTTGCGGCGTATACGTCGCAAAAACCACTTTGCGCGGCACGAGCCTCGGCCCAGAGAAACTGGCCTCGGCAGATCCGACGGTTGATGTCGGCCAGTGTCGCAGCCCCGCCTGCGGTGGGGCAAGGCGCGGAGCGAAGCGAGAGCCCCTTCATCAAAAAAGGCGTAGCCTTTTTTGGTGAAAAACGCGCCCCGCGGCTCTGCCGCGGGGCGCGTAGGTCTTTCAGCTCCGTCCGTGGATTTCGCGGTGGCACTTGGGGCAGGTGATGACGATCTTGCCCTTTCCGCGCGGGACGCGGCAGACCGTGCGGCAGTTGGGACAGGTGAAGTATTTGTGGTCCTTGTCCATGCGCTGCTGGCGGCCGGTGCTGCGGCGGCGCTGCACGGGATAGACGAACTTCGTGAGGAACCACGCGTTCTCGGCGCGGCGGCGCTGCAGGTTCCGGGAGAACATCCGGAACACCGCCCAGAGCGTGAGCACCATGGCGACCGAAGCGACCGCCGCGTGCGCCGTGCCGTTTTTGACGAAGATGTTCACAATGTCCAGCAGGATAGCCAGCCAGAGGGCGGCCATTCCCAGATGATCGGCCCCGTTGCGGCCATACATAAAGCGGGAGAAGGCATTGCCTACCTTCTGGAAAAAGTTCATAAGAGCGCCTCGATTCCATCAATCTACAAAACGATACATTGTATTTTACAGGAAAACTCCCCGCAGGTAAAGACCCGGCCCACAAAGTTTACAGAATGGTCACGATTTGGTACCTGAGTCGGAGAATACGTTTTATGCGTATATTTATGCAGATATACACGGAATGATTCTGTGCATCACGCCTGATGACAGACTGGTATCTCGGATGAAACAGGACAAATTCAACAAAACCACAAGGTGGAGTGAAAATTTATGCATTTTGGGGTTGACATTTATACAAAGCTGCTGTATGATAGCCAATGTCAGGAGGAGCTGATCGAGGAAGAGACAGCACCGCCCGCCTGACGGCAGACAGAAGCAAAATAATTTTAAAATAATGAAGTGAGGTAAGAATGATGAAAAAGCTGATGTGTCTGATTCTTGCCCTGGTCACGGCGCTGAGCCTTGTGGCCTGCGGCAGCAGCAACGGCGGCAACAATACCAATACCGGCGATGTCAAGCTCAAGGTGCTTGAGGGCGTTGTGGATTGGCCTGAGACCGAGCCC
>ENA-OVGE01002986-OVGE01002986.1-human-gut-metagenome-genome-assembly--contig:-NODE-2986-length-10256-cov-2.840506_pt1 | contig 10256 bp, 7 predicted proteins | sample MGYA00237769_ERZ505417 | MGnify/ENA primary metagenome ERZ505417 (study PRJEB26158, sample SAMN06016403) | human gut metagenome | biome: human gut; feature: ankylosing spondylitis patient; material... | reverse complement strand
TCGCCAAGGAGTTCATTGACGACCAGGATGCCGGCGCCCCGCACTTCAAGGAGCTGCAGGAGAAGTACTCCAACGAGCGCATCGAGACCGTCGGCCCGAAGCTGCGCGCCATGTTCTCCTGGAACAAGGATGGCGTCAAGGATGCCGACGAGGCCAACTCCTTCACCGGCAAGATCGCCCGCGCCCAGGTTCAGTGATTTTCGCTGATTAGCGCATACTAAAAGGCCGCCGCTCCGATTCATTCGGAACGGCGGCCTTTCGCTTATTCCAAGGGATCTACTTGATAACCCACGCAGAAGTGTCGGTGGGGAGCTGGCCTTCGGGGGTCAGCGGGCCGGACGCCAGCACCACGGAGCCATCGGGCAGCGCGACCGGGGCATTGCCGAAGTTGGTGATTGAGGTGAACACCCGCCCGCCAACCGCCGCGCGGGTGTACGCCACCACATCGTCGCCCATGTCCACCTGCTCGGCCGTGGTGTCGCGCGTGGCGGTCAGCGACTCCTGGCGAATCGCCAGTGCGGCGCGATACAGCGCGAGCATCGAGTCCGGGTCGGCTTGCTCCACGTCCACCGCGTAATCCTTGAACCACAGCGGTTGCGGCAGGTGCGGGTCGGCGGCCGGCGTCACGCCCTCAGCGCGCGTAGCCGGCGAGAAGCCGAAGGAAGCGCCCGTGCCGAACTGGCCGGCTGCGCACAGCGGCACATGGTTTTCGCCGGTACCGTCATCGGCCGGAGCCGGACGGCTGAAATCGGCCACGGCCGGCTCATCGGCGGCGGTCCACGGCAGCGGCACGCGGCAGCCGTCGCGGCCCTTGTCCATCGTGTTGCGGGTGGTGTGGAAGGCGGTCGGATCCTCCAAGTGATCCCACGGAATATCGGCCACCTCAAACAGGCCCAGTTCCTCGCCCTGATAGATGTATGCGGCACCGGGCAGGCCGAGCTCCATCAGCGCGGCGGCACGGGCACGGCGGGTGCCGAGCTCGCGGTCTTCGGGATATGTGGTGCCGTTGCGCAGCAGCCAGTCGTGCGGCAGCTGGTGGTAGGGCGCGCCCTTGACCTGCGGCAGACCGTAGCGGGAGGGGCTGCGCGGCACGTCGTGATTGTTCATGACCCACGTGGTGGTGGAGCCGCCGGTTTCGGCCGCCGCCTTAAGACCCGCGGCGATGGCCTTGCGGAACTCGTCGGCATACCAGTTGGCCTGCGCGAAGTCGAAGTTGAAGGACTGGCCCAGCTCGTCCATCGAAGCGTACAGGTGCTGGTGCTCAGGCACCACCCACGCCTCGGCCACGGCAAAGCGCGGCGGGTTGTATTCGTTGAACACCTTGCGCCACTCGCGGTAGATGTCGTGCACCTCACGACGGTCGAACAGCGGGTGGCTGAAGTCATGATTCAGCACGCCGACCACGCTGTATTCGCGGCCGAGCTCTTCCAACGGCTTGGATTCGAGATCCTTGGCCAGGCCGTGCGCCACGTCGATGCGGAAGCCGTCGGTGCCGTGGTCGGACCAGAAACGTAGGGTCTTCTTGAACTCCTCGTGGATGTCCGGATTCTTCCAGTTGACGTCCGGCTGCGCCTTATCGAACAGGTGCAGATACCACTGGCCGTCGGCCACGCGCGCCCAGGCCGGGCCGCCGAAGAAGGATTGCCAGTCGTTGGGCGGCAGTTCGCCGTGCTCGCCGCGGCCGTCGCGGAAGATGTAGCGGTCGCGCGCCGGGGAGCCGGGCTCGGCGGCGAGGGCCTCTTGGAAGAACACGTGCTTGTCGGCGGTGTGGTTGGGCACGATGTCCACGATCACTTTGATGCCGGCCTCGTGCGCGGCCTCGGCCATCGCGTCGAAGTCGTCCATGGTGCCTAGGCGCGGGTCGACGTTGCGGTAGTCGATCACGTCGTAGCCGCCGTCCGCCAGATCCGAGGGGTAGAACGGGGAGAGCCAGATCGCGTCGACGCCGAGGTTCTTCAGGTAATCCATCTTCTCGGTGACGCCGGCGATGTCGCCGAGTCCGTCGCCGTTGACGTCCTTGAAGCTGCGCGGGTAGATCTGGTAGACGACGGCCTGCTTCCACCAGTCGTCATTGAGGTTGTTGGCGGTCATGCCGATTCCTTCCTGTTCCGGGTGCGTTGTGGTTGGGTTGTTCCGGTTGTGCTCGAACTGCTGTGTGAAGGCCCAACCGTTGTATTGATGATGACAACGATATCATGTGAATTACGCATGCAAAAGTCGATTTATCGGCGTTTTGCGGTGGTAACGTAGTCACGCCTGCGCGGACGCTGCTGTTGCGGCAGGCGGCGCGGTGGTTTCGCGCAGTATTAGCGGAGTGTCCGGCCGTACGAATGCCGGTTCGATTGACTTGCCCGCAATGGCATCCAATACCATGTGCCCGGCGGCCACGCCCATTGCGAACGGGTCCTGATGCAGTGTGGTCAGTCCCACGGCGGCGGACAGGGTGGAATCGTCGAAGCCGATGATGGAGATGTCCTGAGGTACCCGCCGCCCGTATTGACGCAGGCGATACAGCACGGGTGCGGCCATTTCATCATCCTCAAAACAGAAGGCGGTGATGCTGGGGGAGGCGTTCAGTACGGCGTTCAATGCCGCGTTGCTTTCGCCAAGACCGCGTTGAATGCTCAGGGGCGTTAGCTCGATCCCCGGATGGGCGGCAGCGGCATCAATGACGCCCTGCAAACGAGCCTCGGCACTGTAGCGCATGTTGGTTTCGGTCGGGGCGCTGCCGACGAACGCGATATGCCGGTGGCCGAGTGCAATCAGGTGCTCGATGGCCGAACGTGTGGCGGCGTAATCGTCAATGCTCACGCCTGCGTCGAACCCATCGGTGGAGGGAATGTTGATGCCGACAATCGGCACGTGCATATGCTTCAGTCGCTCCACTTCAGCCGGCTCAATGTCGAAGGAGCTGACAATCACCGCATCCGCATTGCGTCGCACGGGCAAATCCGCAAAGAAGTCATGGCGCTCGGCGGCGTTGCGCATGGGGTAGGGCACAGTGTCGTAGCCGGAGGGGCGCAGCGCCGAGTCAAGGCCGGCGAAGATGTTTGCATTGAACCAGGTGGTGATGGTCTCGCTGGCCAGCAGCGCAATGCGGAACGACTGGCCGGACTTCAGTGCGGCGGCCGAGCGAGAGACGGAGTAGTCGAGCTTTTCGGCCGCGGTCATCACTCGGTCTCGAGTCTCTGGAAGCACTAGATCCGGCTTGGCGAAGGTTCGGGACACCGTGGATACGGAAACGCCGGCCTCGCGGGCCACCGCTTGAATGCTTGCCTTGGTCATAGCCGTCGCTCCTTCGCCGTCGCGAACAATCATTGTCATGACAACGATAACATGCCCATAACAAGTCATCGTCTTCGGCTATCTCGATTACGAGGGGCTGATTTAGACCAATTTCCCATTGCCGGAATCGATCACCGCTTCTCTCGGCGCATCACGGCGGCTAGGGACTGCACGCGTGGCAGGTCGAAGACCTCGTCGGTATGTACCACGTGGCCTGAGCTGTCCGCCAGCGGCACGCGCCAGTTCGAATACTCTCTGGAAGTGCCCGGCTGATTCTGGGAGCGGCATTCGCCCACGCCGTCCACCAGCGCTGCCTGCAGCAGCAGCGACGGCGTATCGGTGAGCATGGCGTGCATCGCTTCCACGATTTCCTGCACATGGCCTTCCACATCATCCGCCACGGTCTGCGAGATATAGCCGTTCTCCACCAGACGGTTCATCATGGCCGTGCGCTCGGCCATCGCCGAGGCGGCGAATGCCTCCACCGGCTCGCTCAGGAGATGCAGCTCCTCGCGCAGCTTGACGTGTGCGAAGTTCAGGTAGCCGGCGGTGGGTGGCAGATCGTGCGTGGTCACCGAGGCCAATGCCTGTTTGCGATAGTCCTTGGGTGCGCGGTACGGGTCGCCGGCGTTCGGCGAATCGTCCACGCGGTTGAACCATTCCACGTCAGTGCCGAGCACGCCGTGATCGGCCAGAATGCGGCGCACGTAATCCGGTACGGTGCCCAGATCCTCGCCAACCACCATGCCTCCGGCGCGCGTGGCCTCGATGGCCAGTACTCCCAACATCGCCTCGTGGTTGTACGTCACGTATGCGCCGTTGCGGGCACCGAGCCCCTGCGGAATCCACCACAGGCGGAACAAGCCCAGCACATGGTCGATGCGCACCGCGCCCGCGTGCTCGTACATCGAATGCACCATCTCGCGGTACACCTGGTAGCCGGTGGCCTCCAGGTAGCGCGGGTTGAACGGTGGCTGGCCCCAATCCTGGCCCTGCTGGTTATAGAAGTCCGGCGGGCAGCCGACCGTGACGCCACCTGAGGCGAAGCGTTCCGGATTGGCCCAGGCATCCGCGCCGAGCCCGTGCACGCCCACGGCCATGTCCTGCATCAGCCCCAGCGTCATGCCGTGGTCCAGCGCCTCCTGCTGTGCGGCGTTCACCTGCTCGGCAGCGATCCACTGCAGCCAGCGGTTGAACTCGAACAGGTCGTGGTGCTCCTCGACGAGCTGGCGCACGGCCGGGTCGTCGATGGTCTTCTCGAAGAACCAACGGTTCTCGCCCCACGGCGCGCCCCATACCTCGAAGCACAGGCACCATGTGGCGAAGGAATCGAGGTCCGGGCCGGCGGTGGTCTTGAAATGCTCGAATTCGAGCTCGCGCTTGTTGTTGCGGCCCGCTTCGAAGATCAGGCGCAGCGCCGGGCGCTTGGCCTCCCACGCCGCGTTGATGTCCATCGGGGTCGATTCGTCGTTGCGCGCGGCCACCGAATCATGCAGCGCATCCACCTGCGCGCGCACGTCGGCCGGCAGTGTGGCATATTCGGGGATATCCTGCGGCCGGATGTACGTCACGTTGAGGAATCGGCGCGATTCCGGTAGATACGGCGATGGCTCAAGCGGCGGAATCGGCGCGCCGGCGTGAATCGGATTGATGAGCATGAAGTCGGCCTTGGACTTCTCGGCGGCATCTGCCAAAAGACGCTTCAGATCGCCGTAATCGCCGATGCCCCACGATTCGCGGGACCGCACGGAATACATCTGCGTCATCCAGCCCCACCGCTGGTGCTCGGCGACCGCCTCCGGCACGGGAATGCGCGCGGGGGCGGCGATGATGGCCGCCTTGCCCTCGCGCCCGTCAACCGTGACGGTCAGCGTGTGGTAACCCATCGGCAGGTCGGGTGCGATGGTCAAGTCCGGCTTGCCGGAATTGAGGTTCGGCAGCAGGGCAAAGTGGCCAAACGCGGTGCCGTCCTCCAGTTCGATGGAGGCGGTGATGTCCGCGTCCGACGAGCAGTTCAGGGTGATGCCGGTCGGTTTGCCGGTGGTGGCGACGATGGTGGAGGGGAGCAAACGTTTGCTGTTTTCCACCTCAAGTTGGGTCATGGAGCGTACGATGGCCTCGTCGCTGGATGCGTCCACGTCGAGGGCCTTGAGTACGGCGACCAAGGCCGCGTCGCTGATTTCGGTGTAGGTGCCGAGCTGGTCGATGAATGAGGTGGCAAGTCCGCAGGCTTTGGCGAGCTTGATGAGCGGGCGGGCGAGTCGTTCCGTGCTTTCCGCGCGCTGCGGGGCACCGGAAGCGGCGTTGTTGGTGGTGTCTGCGATGGTGCCGGTGCTGGTTGCTGCGTCGTTGCCGTATGCGTCGGTCATGATGACTCCTTGCTTGCAAATCGGGTACTGCTAGTCGTTTGCATTGCTGTTCGAGGGCCGCTCTGCGTTGAGGTTCCGGCAACCTGACAGACCAATGTTCGAGCTGTTCTGCCTCTACCGTAACTCATATTGACAACGATTGCAATACATTCGGTGAGTTGGACGAGGCTAGAGGTGTTGGTGTTTGTCGTGATGGCCCGTTGACTATCCCCAGTCGACTTTGCCGACAGCCTCGCCGGCGGAGGTGAGGTCGAACGGGTTTAACCAAACACGACGAACGATTGCGGGGAGAGCGTCAGCTGCCCGCCGCACGTCGGCGTCGGAAGAGAGCTCGTCCGGCAGGTATTCCGTGAGGAATGAGGCGATTGAGGCACCTGAATCGGCGTTGAAATAACTGGAATCGCCTTCGTGCTCCATAGGCGTGTCGGTATTGCGCAGCAACAGGTTGTAGCCGTTCGGGTGGCCGTCCCGGCGCCAGTCGAGGTAGAGGTCCATGTCGAAGCCGGCCTGCATCGATTCGTTCGGATGGCCTGGACGCCATCGGCGGACCGACCTGGGTGGATTCCGATAAGGCGGCCGTATGGGTGACCAACTGGGACACCGAGCGCAACGGCTCCTCGCTCACCACCCGTGACGGCACCAGCTACCTGCTCGCCAACGCCTTCATGCTCGCCTACGATTACGGCCAGCCGCACATCTTCTCCGGCTACTACTACGCCGGCGTCGACGACGGCGCTCCCGGCGCCACCCGCACCTCCGTGCCGGACATGACCTGTCCGACCGACGGCATCGAAACCGCCGGCACCTGGCACTGCGCGCAACGCTGGACCGCCATCCGCGGCATGATCGGCTTCCGCAACGCCATGGCCGGCACCTTCACCGCCACCGTGGCCAAGGGCTCGGCCGTCGCCCTATACGCCGGCGCGACGCCCGCAAACTGGGCCGGCACCCGGAAATACGATCCGTCCGATCCCGCCTGGTTCACCGGCGAAACACCGCATAAGGGCGATGACACCGCCGCCAAGTCCGCCGATTCCGCAGCGTCCGCCAAGTCAGGCGACGCCAAGTCCGGAAAGGCAACGTCCGATGCCATCCGCCGCGCCGCAACGCTCGCCGCCATCCTCCTGCCCGTCATCGTCGGCGTCACGTTCATGGCGATAGCTCGCAGGAACGGCAAAGCCCAGTCCGACAACAGCGGCCCGAATAACGACTGATTCGGCCCCGCTCAGCCGCGCACCCGCGGCGCGGCGGTGGAGTCGCGTACCAGCAGTTGCACGGGGAAGATCTCGTGCGGCTGGTCCAGGGTGCGCCCCTCGATAAGGTCCAGGGCCTTGCGCGCGGCGGCGACGGCCATGTCGTACGGCTTCTGGCGCACGGTGGTCAGCCCCACCTCGCCCGAGAACGTGCTGTTGTCGAATCCGGTGACGGACAGGTCGGTCGGAATCGCCATGCCGCATTGGCGCAGGCGGAAGAACAGCGGAATCGCCAGCGAATCCTGATGGAAGCACAGGGCAGTCGGGGCGTCGTCGCGCGCGAGCAGCGCGGTGAGGGCGGCGTCGACCGGATCGTCGCCGGCCTGCATGTCCATCGTCTGGCCGGTCACGCCGTCCAGTTCGCTGCACGCCTCCAGGAATCCGGTGACGCGGTTGTGCGAGCTGAAGCCCATCGTGGCATCGAACGTCTCGTACAAATACAACAGGTTGCGGTGGCCGAGCGTGGTCAGATGGCGCACGATCAGCCGGATGCCGGCCTTGTCGTCGATGCCCACGGAGGCGGTGAACCCCTGCGAGGCCGTGTTGATGCCGATGAGCGGGATCCGCGTGGTGTTGAGTCGCCTGATTTCGGCCGGGGTGATGGCGAACGACGAGACGATGACCGCGTCCGCGTTGCCGCGCACCGGCAGTTCGTCGAAGAACTCCTCGCGCGCGCCCGCGTCGCCGATCGGTTGGATGACCAGATCGTAGCCGGCCGATCGCAGCACTTCGTTGAGGCCTTCGATGATGCGCGAGGTGAACCAGTCGAGCTTGCTGCTGCCCACCAGCAGCGCCACGCGGTGGGAGCGGCCCGATTTGAGGATGCCGGCCATGCGGGATACCGAGAAGTCGAGTTGTTGGGCGGCCTCCATCACCTTGGCGCGCGTTTTGGCGGAGACCATGTCAGGGCGGGAGAACGCGCGGGAGACCGTGGCGGTGGAGACGCCTGCTTGCCTGGCGACGTCCTCGATGCTGGCTTTCATGGCCCCTCCCGGTTTTTCAAAGTTGACGGTGTGACAAACTTCTCTTCATTGTAAATCATTGCAGTACGTTTTACGACAGTCATAGTGCAATGGGTTGCGATATTGCGACACGCCGAAAATATAGACCAATATGGTCTCAAAAGCTTTGGAATGTAACGGGTTGCAAATGTAACGGTTTGCATGGCTGAGAAAGCCGGGTTGCCGAACTAGTTCGACACCCGTATACTGAACCGTGTTCACTTAGAGCTTGCGAGGAAGTAAGGGAGATAATGAAGATCAAGAAATCTCTCGCCGCGCTGACTGCAACCGTGAGCATTATGGCACTTGCAACCGGTTGCAGTTCGAGCGGTTCGTCACGCCGTCCGCCTCGACGGCGCCAGCGACTGGCGCATCTTCCACCAGGTGGTGCTGCCGATGAGCCGCAATTCCATCGCCGCGCTCGCCATCTTCACCTTCCTGTGGAACTGGGAGGACTACCTCTGGCCGTTCCTCATGATCGCCGATGACGACAAGCAGCTGTTGTCGGTGGGCATCAAGATGTTCTCCGGCCAGTACGGCACCGATTACGGCGGACTGTTCGCCGCCACCTCCGTGACCATCATCCCGGTGGTCATCGCCTACCTGGTGTTCCAGAAGCAGTTCATCGCCGGCATCGCCACCGGCTCTGGCAAGTAAACCCGGCCGGTTTCGGCTGAATCCGAACCGCGCCGCAGTCTCCCACCAGTCCCGGGGAGCCGCGGCCGCATCACTCGTATCATCGTGGATAACCGTACAGAAGGGGTAACCATGGCACAGTCACCACAACTCAAGCAGTCGTCTCCGACCTCGCCCGATCCGCAGGACTTCCGCCTCGACGCCACGCCGGCCATGCGCGCCGACAATGTGGTGTCCGGCGAGCACTGGCGCATCGGACTCATCACCGATTCGCTCGTGCGATTCGAATGGTCCGATTCCGGCGTATTCGAGAACCGCCCGACCCAGACCGTCCTGAACCGCGATTTCGGTAGCCCAGTCGAACGCCGCGTCACCGAGCGTGACGGCCGCGTCATCATCGACACCGCGGCCCTGACCATCGTCTACGACCAGCAGCCGTTCAGCAAGGAAGGCCTGAGCGTGGTCGTCAAAGGCGTGGCCGACACCCAGTTCAACACCTGGCATTACGGCGACGCCCAGCGCGGCAACCTCAAAGGCACCGCCCGCACGCTGGACGAGGCGGACGGCGCCATCGAGCTTGACAACGGCGTGATCTCGCGCGATGGCTGGGCCGTCATCGACGATTCCGCCGCCAACATCATCATCGAAACCGACACGGTGAACGGCAAGGCGAACCCGTTCGGCACCTGGGTATCCCCGCGCGCCACCGCCGAAACGGACTTGTACTTCTTCGGCTATGGCCACCGCTACATCGAGGCCGTACGCGACTTCTATCGCCTGACCGGCCCCACGCCGCTCCTGCCGCGCTTCGCCATGGGCAACTGGTGGAGCCGCTACTACCGGTACACGCAGGACGGCTATCTGGCCCTGATGGACCGCTTCAAGCGCGAGGGCATCCCGTTCACCACCTCCGTGATCGACATGGACTGGCATCGCGTGGACGACGTGGACCCGAAGTACGGTTCCGGCTGGACCGGCTACTCGTGGAATCGCGAACTGTTCCCCGACCCGCCGGCCTTCCTCGCCGACCTGCACCGGCGCGGCCTGCGCACCACACTGAACGTCCACCCGCGCGACGGCGTGCGCGCGTTCGAGGACGCCTACCCCGAAGTCGCCAAGCGCGTCGGCATCGACCCGGCCACCGAGGAGAACGTGGAATTCGACCTCACCAACCCGGACTTCGTGGACGCCTATTTCGACATGCACCACCGCATGGAGGCCGAAGGTGTCGACTTCTGGTGGCTGGACTGGCAGCAGGGCGGCGTGACCCGCCAGAAGGGTCTCGACCCGCTGTGGATGCTCAACCACATGCACTACCTCGACTCAGGGCGCGGTGGCAACTGGCCGCTCACCTTCTCCCGGTACGCCGGCCCCGGCTCCCACCGCTACCCGGTCGGCTTCTCCGGAGACACGATCGTGACCTGGGAATCGCTCGCCTTCCAGCCGCAGTTCACCGCCACCGCTTCCAACATCGGGTATGGCTGGTGGAGCCACGACATCGGCGGCCACATGTTCGGCTACCGCAACGAAGAGCTGGAGGCCCGCTGGTACCAGCTCGGCGCGTTCAGCCCGATCAACCGACTGCATTCGTCCAACTCGCCGTTCTCCGGCAAGGAGCCGTGGAACTTCAACCGTGACGTGAGCGCCGCGATGGTGGACGCGCTGCGTCTGCGCCACGCGATGATGCCGTACTTGTACACCATGAACTACCG
>ENA-OVGE01002983-OVGE01002983.1-human-gut-metagenome-genome-assembly--contig:-NODE-2983-length-10259-cov-4.471482_pt1 | contig 10259 bp, 9 predicted proteins | sample MGYA00237769_ERZ505417 | MGnify/ENA primary metagenome ERZ505417 (study PRJEB26158, sample SAMN06016403) | human gut metagenome | biome: human gut; feature: ankylosing spondylitis patient; material... | reverse complement strand
CGACATGGGGGATGCTGACGTAACCGCGGCCGCGGCGCTTAGCCGTAACCAGGTCGAAGGAACTGTTGCGCAGGATGTTCTGGCGTGGGGTGTGGTCCTTGGCCCAGCAGTCCTGCAAAACGCCGTCGGCATCGCGCAGGGTCAGTACGGCGTGGTAGAGCACCGGCGCAGCATGGCTCCACGGCTGGATGCCCTCGATCTCAATCGTATCGCCCGCGGCGGGGCCTTCGTAGACGGCGTAGCCCTCGGGGTCGGTCACGACGAGGGCAGCCGACGCGCCGTCGGTCTCGCCGTCCAGCTTGACGAGGGGCGTCAGCAGGCCGGTGGTGTTGTCGGCGGCAAGGTCGGCCCTGAGCCAGATGTCGTTGATGTGGACCTTGCGTACAGATAGACCGAGCGGAAGATGCCCGAGAAGCGGAAGAAGTCCTGATCCTCGATCCAGGCGGCGCTGCTGCGCTTGTAGACCTCGACGCAGAGGCGGTTGTTCTCGTCCTGAATATACGGTGTCAGGTCAAATTCAGACGGGGTGAAGCTGTCCTCGGCATAGCCGACGAACTGGCCGTTGCACCACAGGTACATGGCCTGCTCCACGCCCTGAAAGCTGACGCAGACGCGCTGGCCGCGCAGGGACTCGTCCAGATCAAACTCTTTGACATAGCTGCCCACGGGGTCATCGTTCCAATCGACCTGCGGCGGGCGCAGGCAGCTGCGGCCATCCCACGGGTAGAGGGTGTTGGTGTACTGCAGCTGACCGTAGCCCTGCAGCTCAATGTGCCCGGGCACGCGGATGGTGCCGAAGCCGGACAGGTCGGCGTCCGGCTGCCAGAAATCCGCCGGGCGGGCGGCAGGGTTGGCACTCCACGCAAAGCGCCATGCGCCGTCCAGTGACTGGCGCAGCGATGTCAGGCCGCTTTCGGCCTCGTCCAAGGTGCGGCAGCAGAGATGGTCAGAGTGTGCGTCCAGCCGGTTCACAGCAAAGACGGTGGGGTCACTCAGCCAGCGAAGTTCAGGGGTCATAGGGATCTCTCCTTTACACAATCAGGTTCTTACCGTCATTCTGCCACAGGGCGCGCGGGGTGTCAATGGAAAGTTTCACGCAGATATTTTCCGTATTTTTTGCATCTTTACGGGAATTGTGCTGTGTTTAACACTTCGCGGCAGGATTTTTTGAGATTTTCCGTTTTGTCTGGTGGCAGATTGTACGCTGCAGCACCAGATATAGCGGTGACGGCAGGATTTTTGCGGGGTGGGTTGTTATAGTCGGCACATCTGTGGCGCAAAAAAGCGCCGCACCTTTTTGCAGGGGCGGCGTTTTGGGGTCATACTTCTTCTGTCTCCGCCTCCGCGGCGGCACGCAGACGCTCCCGCACGGGGCGCAGGGCCTCGGGCAGAGCGTGGGCGGCGCGGTAATCTTCCACAGCGCGCAGCAGATCGGGGCTGATGCCCTCCTGCCGTAATGTTTCCATCAGATCAGACATCCAAGACATCTCCTTGCGGTTGGCTTTGCCAAACCGATTTTTCAGCCTTATCATAGCACAACCGCTCCGGTTTGTGTAGGGGGCGTGGGGGCATTTTTTGCCAAATTTTTGCCCGGAAAATGCCGCAGGGTGGAACGGATCTGTGTGCTGCCGTGCAGACGAAGGAGCTTTTCGTGCCCAAGGATCGTGCGGCAGCGGATATTTTGTGGAAAGCTGTCGAAATGGCAGGTGTTCCGCGTTGTGGGTATCCACTTTTGGCTCAGAATGGTAAAAATTCCGGAAATTCGATTGACAAATCCGAATATTTATCGTATAACCTATATATGGGAACAATTCCGGAGGGAATGCGGAACTCGTGCCCCTGCCCGTTCCTGTCGGAGGAACCACGGTCTGGTTCTGGTGCCGGGTGCGCTTGGTTTGGTGCAGACGGTAAGTATAGATTGAATTGAAAGAGAGGAATCCCCGTTATGATGAACAATGAGATCAAAATGCCCGCTAACTTTGCTGCGATCGATGAGAACGAAATGGTGTACCTGCAGGGTGGCGCAACCACCGAGGCTACCGCTTGGGACGTGTTCCTGAACGTTGGCAAGCTGTTCAACTACATCGCCCGCGTGTTCTCCGCAGGCAGCTCCATCGTCAACAACATCAATGTTATCGTGACCACCTTCCAGACCCTGAGCACCTTCAGCCTGACCGCTAAGAACTAAGGTTTGGGCCAAAACCGAATCAGCATTCACAGGGCATCCGCTCCGGCAGGCGCGGGTGCTCTTTTTTGCTGCACAGGGCGGGAAGGCATTCGCCCCCAAATGCAGGAAAGCAGCCGTTTTTCTGCAAAGCGGGCGGATTGTCCATTGACAAGGCTCAAGAGGGTGTCGTATACTAACGATGCCTTGCAAGAAACCCCGCATCCGCGGAATAAAAGAGGAGAGAGAATATGAAAAATAACAACAGCAGCATCAAGACCGTTGTCGCTGTCGGTATCGGCGCGGCATTGTTCTTTGTTCTGGGGCGTTTTGTGGCCATTCCCAGCCCGGTGCCCAACACCAACATCAGCCTGCAGTACGCCGTTCTGGCCCTGCTGGCTGCCATGTACGGCCCCGTGGCCGGCGGCCTGATCGGCTTCATCGGCCACACCCTCATCGACCTGTCCTGGGGCGGCAGCCCCTGGTGGAGCTGGGTCATCGCCTCCGCCTTTGTGGGCGTTGTGGTGGGCCTGTTCTCCAAGAAGCTGAACCTGCAGGAAGGCGAGTTCAGCAAGAAGCAGGCAGCTTTGTTTGCGCTGGCCAATATCGTGGCCCATCTGCTGGCCTGGGTCCTGGTGGCCCCCGTGCTGGATATTGCCATCTACGCCGAGCCCGTCAAGAAGGTGTTTGCACAGGGTGCATTTGCCGCAGTGTCCAACAGTATCACCGCTGTGGTGGTGGGCGGCCTGCTGGTGCTGGCTTACACCAGAACCATCGCCAAGAAGGGCTCTCTGGATCAGGAGTGATCCCCGCATGAAACCCGGCCTTTCCATCTGCGCCGTCCGGCCCGTTGGAAAGGCTTTTTTGATGAACAGCTGAGGTACCATACCCATGGCAGAACGTAAACCCATCATCTCATTCCGCAACTTTTCCTTCCAGTACCGCGCCCAGAAGCGCCCCACCCTGACCGATATCGATCTGGAGATCTACCCGGGTGAACGGGTGCTCATTGCAGGCCCCTCCGGCAGCGGCAAGAGTACGCTGGCGGGGTGCATCAACGGGCTGAACCCGTTTTCCAACCCCGGCGCGTGCACCGGCACCCTGACCGTAGACGGTGTGGATGCGCCTCACAGCAGCCTTTTTGAGCTTTCGGCCCATGTGGGCACGGTGCTGCAGGACCCGGACGGCCAGTTCATCGGGCTGACCGTGGGCGAGGACATTGCCTTTGCACTGGAAAACAGCTGTACCCCGCAGGATGAGATGCACGCCATCACCCGCCATGCCGCCGAGCTGGTGGGCATCGAGAACCACCTCGGCTATGCGCCGCACGAGCTTTCGGGCGGGCAGAAGCAGCGGGTGAGCCTGGCGGGCGTGATGGTGGATCAGGTCAGGATCCTGCTCTTCGATGAGCCGCTGGCCAACCTCGACCCCGCTACCGGCAAGCAGGCCATTGAGCTGATCGACGAGATCCAGAAAAAGACGGACACCACAGTGCTCATCATCGAGCACCGGCTGGAGGATGTGCTCTGGCGGAACGTGGACCGCATCGTGCTGGTGAACGGCGGCACCATTCTGGCAGACCTGCGCCCGGACGAGCTGCTCTCGGGCAGCCTGCTGGCGGAAAACGGCATCCGGGAGCCGCTGTATGTCACGGCTCTGCGCTATGCCGGGGTGGATATCACTCCGGACAAGCACCCCGCCCATGTGGACAGCCTTGTGCTGGACGATACCGACACCCAAAAGCTCCGGGACTGGTTCACGGCCCGGCCCCGGCCCGCCGCGCAGCCGGAACGGGAGCCGCTGCTGGAGGTAAAGAGCCTGAGCTTTGGTTATCAGAAAGGCCAGCAGACCCTGCGGGATGTCAGCTTCTCGATCGGCAAGGGGGAGATGGTGAGCATCGTGGGCCGGAACGGCGCGGGCAAATCCACCCTCTCCAAGCTCATCTGCGGCTTCGAGACCCCGGACGCGGGCGAGATCTTCCTGAACGGCAAGCCGCTGGCTGAGGAGAACATCCGCCGCCGCGCCCAGCACATCGGCTATGTGATGCAGAACCCCAACCAGATGATCTCCAAGACCATGATCTACGAGGAGGTGGCTCTGGGTCTGCAGCGCTCCGGCCTGACCGAGGAACAGATCCGGGAAAAGGTGGAGGCGACCCTCAGGGTCTGCGGCCTGTATCCTTTCCGGAACTGGCCCATCTCGGCACTGAGCTTCGGCCAGAAAAAGCGGGTGACCATTGCCAGCGTGCTGGTGCTTGACCCGGAACTCATCCTTCTGGATGAGCCCACCGCCGGGCAGGATTTCCGGCACTATACCGACATCATGGAGTTCCTGCGGGGCCTGAATGCCCGGGGTGTGACGGTGGTGATGATCACCCATGACATGCACCTGATGCTGGAATACACCCGCCGCGCGCTGGTGTTCTGCGACGGACGGCTCATTGCCGACCGCACCGCGGCCGCCGTTCTGTGTGACCCTGCGCTGGTGGAGCAGGCGGCCCTGAAGGAGACCAGCCTGTACACGCTGGCCAACCGCTGCGGCATTGCGCCCGCGCAGGAATTTGTAGAGAGATTTATTGAGCAGGACCGGGAGGTGAGAGAGGGTGGCCGCTAAGACTGTTTTGAATTATCTCCCCCGGGAGAGCGTCGTCCATAAGATGACCGGAACCACCAAGCTGGCGTTCTTCCTGCTGTTCACCTTTGCCAGCATGATCACCTACAACACCTGGGTGCTGCTGGGCCTGTTGGTGGTCAGCCTGCTGGCCTTCAGGCTGAGCCGGATCAAATTCCGGGAAGTCCGGTTTATGATGACCTTCATGCTGGTGTTCCTGCTGCTGAACAACCTGTTCATCTTCCTGTTCGATCCCAATCAGGGGACCACCCTGTACGGCACCCGCACGGTGCTCTGCCACCTGTTCTGGCGGTATGACCTGACAGCGGAACAGCTGTTCTACATGATCAACATCAGCCTGAAATATTTTGTGGCCCTGCCGGTGGCCATCCTCTTTATCTCTGCCACCGACCCCAGCGAGTTTGCTGCCAGCCTGAACAGCATCGGCATCTCGTATAAGGTCGGCTATTCGGTGGCCATTGCCCTGCGCTACATCCCCGATATCCAGCGCGACTACCACAGCATCAGCCAGGCCCAGCAGGCCCGCGGCGTGGAGCTGGGCAAAAAGGAGCCCTTCTTCAAGCGGATGAAGAACTCTGTCAACATCCTGCTGCCGCTCATCCTGACCAGCCTGAACCGCATCGACACCATCTCCAACGCGATGGAGCTGCGCGGCTTCGGCAAGAACAGCAAGCGCACCTGGTATACCCAGCGCCCCTTTGCCCGGCGGGACTTCGTTGCCCTGGGCGTGGGCGTGGTTCTGCTGCTCATCAGCCTGACCGTGACCATCCGCTTTGGAAGGTTCTATAACCCATTCCTCTGAATAAAAAGGCATCCCCGCACTTCCTGTTTCGGCAGGCCGTGCGGGGATGTTTTGCTTTTACAGACCGTTGGATCAATGATGCCGCAAGAGAAAGGGGCTGTGTTACGCCGCGTCCACGAACTCCTCCGGGTCTTCCACGGCATCGGTGATGGTCTCCTCCGCGTCATCGGAGAAGTCGGCAGGCTGCTCCGGGTGGAGCAGAGCGTTGAGCAGGTCACGGAAGTCGATCAGGCTGTCATCCACCTGCTGGTTCCGGGCCAGCAGATCCTGCACCATGTCGGGCTTGTCGGTGATGAGGTCGTCCACGCCCAGCTCCAGCATGTGGGTGGCGACCTTTTCGCGGTCGATGGTCCAGGCAGACACAGTCTTGCCCCGCAGATGGACGGCGTTGACCATGCCGGAGGTGATAAAGGTGGTCTCCACGCTGAAAAAGTCGGCATCGGGCAGGTCGTAGTAGTTGCCTACGCCCAGAGCCAGAATGTAGCCGGTGGGGTACTCAGGGGCCAGCGCTTTGACCTTGTGCAGGGTCTCGTAGCTCTGGGAGGTGATGACGCAGTTGGAGCTGTCGAAGCCGTATTCCCGCAGCAGGCATACGGTCTCAGCCTCCAGAGCAGGGGTGGCGACGCTGGGCTTGATCTCCACGTTCAGGCCGATGCGGCCCCGGCAGAGCTGCAGCACCTGTTCCAGGGTGGGGATCCGGGTGTTGGCAAAGCGGCTGCTGAACCAGCGGCCTGCGTCCAGCTGAGCCACCTCGGCGTAGGTCAGATCGCAGACCTTTGCGTTTTTGCCGGTACAGCGTTTCAGGTTTGAATCGTGGGTCACCACGACCACGCCGTCGCTGGTCATCTGCACATCCAGCTCGATGCGATCACCACCCTTGAGGATGGCCGACCGGAAGGCGGGAAGGGTGTTTTCCGGGGCCACGGTGCAGTCGCCCCGGTGGAAGGTGACCAGTGGGGTCACGCCGCCCACGGCGGTGAGCAGGGCATCGTCCTGGGGCAGGGCATAGAGATAGACTGCCATCAGCCCGGTGACCAGCGTGACCCCGGCCACCGCAGCGGTGAGCAGGGGCCAGCCGCCAAAGCGGTGCGGTTTGCCCTCCGGCAGCTTTTCCGGCGGGCAGTCACGGCAGCGATCGTAGAGGAATGCGATGATGGTGCACTGGGCCGTGGTGACCTTGCAATCCAGCAAAAAGCCGAAGAAGGGAATCTCCAACAGATACAGCGCACGGGCGAGCAGCAGCATGGCGCGGGTGCTCCGCAGTCCGATCAGCGCCGCCACGCTGTAAACCAGCAGGGAGGCTCCGAAAAAGACCAGAACAGACCGGATCAGCGCACTGAGGTTCCACCGCAGCAGCACACCGGCCAGCCGGGGCAGCTGTGTTTTGACATGGGCTGCGCTCTCCTGAACGGCTTCCCACAGGTTTTTGCGTTCCAGCGTAAAGAGGGGGAGCACCAGGACCCAGAACAGGGTGAACAGGAACGCCGCACCCAGAATGAGAAGAAAAAGCACCAGATAGAGCGGTTTCGCCCGGACAAGCCCAAGGATGTACTCCGGCACAGCCAGCTGAGAGATATAGTTGTAGGTCACGAATACATCTGTAAAGGGGATGAGCAGGGCGCAGTAAAGCAGGATGGGCCAGTTTTTGGGGAGCAGGACATGGCGGATATCCCCCAGCGACCGGACGAACAGGGAAACAGGACGCAGTGTTTCACCCCGGCGGGCCAGCGCAAACCCGTGCAGGAGGATGGAAAAGCCGTACAGGTTCCAGCACGCCGCCAGAAGGACGATGAGCACGATCCCGCCTAAAATGGTCGGGGAGGTAAAAATTTGATGCGCGCTGTTGTTGGTCAGGTAGTTCACCGGCGAACAGCGCAGTGTCAGCGACCAGATGCCATTCATGGCAGGCAGAAACAAAAGATAGGTCAGGGCTTTGTACACCAGCACGGCTGTCAGAACGGCAGCGGAGGCCCGGTGCAGCAGGGTCAGGGCATGGTTCCGGGTGTCCTTGTAGGCCCGGTGTGCCCGCGTGAGGGAGCGGAGGAGATGCTTCAATTTGGATTCCACCTCGGTACTGGGATATGGTTCCGTCATTTTACAGTAGTATATCACAAAGCCGGGAAAAATGGAAACGACACGGATCGACAGTTTGTTCCAGAGGGCACAGGCGCTTTTCAGCGGAGCAAAAGCGTGTTACAATAGGGGCAGAGTAAAACAGACAGGGGAGGAACACCCAATGCAGATCATGGATCAATTCGGTGCAGCACCGGGGGCAGAGAGCGTCCGGATGCCCGATGGCACCGAGCGGACACTGGCGGCAGAGCACGCCGCGGCCATTCTGGTCAACGAACAGCCAGCCTTCCGGGTGGTCTGCACGCCGGAGCTGCTGCCGCAGCTGGCGCTGGGCCGCCTGCTGACCGAGGGCTGGATCACCTCTGCTGACGAGGTGGAGCGGGTGGCCGTCTGCGCGCAGGGCCTCAAAATAAGCGTTCAGCTGCGCCACCCGCTGGCGGCAGCGGAACAGGCCGGGCAGGAGGTGCCCAGCTGCTGCACCGATAACCTGACGCTGGCCAGCCCGGTGCGGCTGCCGCCGCTGGCCCCGGTGCCCCAGCGGGAGATCCCTGCCGCATGGGTGGATGCGCTGGCCGGTGCCATGGGGCAGGGCCTGCCGCTTTACCGTGCCACCCATGCCGTGCACAGCTGCCTGCTGCTGCGTGCGGGCAGGATCTTGTACCGGTGCGAGGATCTGGGCCGCCACAACGCGCTGGACAAGGCCGTGGGCTGCGCCCTGACAGAGGGTGTGCCGCTGGCGGAGTGTGTGCTCTTTACCAGCGGCCGGGTGCCGGTGGATATGGTGCGCAAGGCCATCCGGGCCGGTGTGCCCGCGCTGGTGAGCAAGAGTATGCCCACGGTACAGTCGCTGGAGCTGGCAGAGGAATATGGATTGAAACTGTTCATCCGGCAAAAGAAATGATTTCACCAAGAGCTTTTGAGAGAAATTGTAGGGCTTTGTTTGTGCGTATACGTTGACTAACCGATGGAAAAGATGTTATTCTTATAACGAAGAAACCGTTCCGCACTGTTGCAGCAGGTGGAACGGCTGTTTTCGTGCCCGGGAGTTCCGGGCACAGCTGAATCAAACAGGCAGGTGATACAATTGAAGCAGGCAAATCATGCGCCGCAGTCCTTGTGGCGCAGGCGGCTGCCCGGCTATGCGGCCATGGGTGCGGCAACGCTTGCCATGGCGCTTGGCCTTGGCGGGCTGATGCACAGCCGCACCACGGTGGCCGGAACGGCTCTGCCGCTGGCAGATGCCGACGCTGCCACCTATGGTGTGAGCGCGGTGTACCAGCTGGATGACACCACATATTATGTGGTGGGCAGCAGGCAGGGCTTCCAGAGCGAGGTGCAGGCCGGTGTGACGCTGGACCGCGATGGCAATGTGCTGGATGTGAAGATCCTGGCACAGGCCGAGACCGACAGCCTGGGTGCTCAGTGTGTGAACCCGGAGTTCACGGCCCAGTACCAGGGCGCAGCTCCCTTCACGCTGGCAGGCAAGCGCTACACTGTGACCGACCCGGCCACCGGCACGGCTTTTGCTGCCGCAGGCAGCGCCGAGACCGACGCTGCCCCCGCTGAGGCCTTCGACCCCGCCGCATGGCGTGCGGGCGATACCTCCCCGGAGGCCGAGGCTACCCGGAAGATGTATGAAGCCGGGCTGACCCTCTCGGCCCTGAACGGCCAGCCGATGGACGACGCGCTCATCCCCCCGATGGACAACAGTGCTGAGGCTGTGGCACGGCGCAAGCTGTACGCGGCGTGTCTGAGCAAGAGCGCGCAGGACGGCGAGGAACAGGCAGTGCCTTATGCAGACTGGTCCGCTGAAAAGCAGGCCGAGTACAAGCTGCAGGCCGCTGATCTGACCACCCAGGGCAGTGCGGCCGACACGGTCAGCGCTGACATGACCCAGGTGGATGCACTTTCCGGTGCAACCATTACGTCCACGGCGGTCACGGACATCGTCAACAATTCTTATTTCTATGTAACCGAGGTGCTCTGCGCAGAGTGACCTCACGGAGGAATGGAAACCTATGGCAAAAACTGATTTTCTGACGGCTGACATGACCCGCCGTCAATTTATGAAGATCTCGGGCAAGAGCCTTGCAGGACTCACCCTTTCCGCATCTATGCTGTCCCTCTTTGGCTGCTCTCAGAAGCAGGTGGACGCCGGTGCTGTGGCGACCTGGGCACTGCCCCAGGGTCTGCTGGTGGTCAATGCTGACCTGTGCACCGGTTGCCAGCGGTGCGAGATCAACTGCACCCTGACCAACGACGGTGTGTGCTCTTCCTACATCAGCCGTGTCAAGATCCAGCGCCGCCTGAATCTGGACGGCGACGGCAACGGTCTGCTGTCCGGCACCGACAACTGCTTTGTCTACTTCCCGGATACCTGCCGCCAGTGTGAGGATCCCGCCTGCGGCAATGCATGCCCCCAGAAGGCCATTGTCACCAATGAGCAGGGCATCCGCGTGGTCGATACCGACAAGTGCATCGGCTGCGGTGCCTGCGTGGAGGCCTGCCCCTGGCACATGCCCACCGTCAACCCCGAGACCGGCAAGTCCTCCAAGTGCATCGCCTGCGGTGCCTGCGTGGCAGGCTGCC
>ENA-OVGE01002975-OVGE01002975.1-human-gut-metagenome-genome-assembly--contig:-NODE-2975-length-10283-cov-4.278354_pt1 | contig 10283 bp, 13 predicted proteins | sample MGYA00237769_ERZ505417 | MGnify/ENA primary metagenome ERZ505417 (study PRJEB26158, sample SAMN06016403) | human gut metagenome | biome: human gut; feature: ankylosing spondylitis patient; material... | reverse complement strand
AGGTGGGGGCCGCCGCTCTGCTGGCTGATTTCCGGGCCGTAGCGGCCGCAGGGCTGCGCGGCAGCCCCCGTGCCCCGGTGCAGGGCGATGCCGCCCGCAAGGCCCTTGCAGCCGCCGATGCGGCGATCCAGCGGCTGGGTGCGCAGGTGAACCCCAAGATCACCTTGAGTGTGCTGGCTGCAAGATTCCGTGGGCTGTAACCTCTCAGGCGCTTCGCTACTACCTGTCCTGCTGGCATAAAGTTATCCTGCGGTAGAAGAATGTTTTAGAGCCGTAGGCGATTTTAGCGAAAAATGAATCTTCTGCCAAGGGCTCCCCTATTAGGGGAGCTGCCGAGCGTTAGCGACGGCTGAGAGGTTTAGCCGGGTTTTGCCCAAAACAAAAAGCTCCCCCTTTCGGGGGAGCTTTGTCGGAAAGAGTCTTATTGGAGTCAGCGTCTCCGTGCTTTTCTGCGCCGGCCCAGATTCAGCGAGCCGCCCCCGGCAACAAGGGTGAAGAAGCTGAGAACAGCCAGAAGAACGATGAGAGCCGCCATCAGGAGAAGCGTGGTCTGAAGGTCGGTGCGAAAGTCGGAGACATATTCCTGATGGGTCACAAGGTCTACCGTGCCCACCTCATAGCCGTCCAGATAAACGGTGGCTGTGCCAAGGACAGCTCCGTCCTTGACGGTGGCGGAGATGTTCTCCTGAAGGTCATAGGTGAAGGTCACCTTGTCGTCCGCATGGCCGTAGCCGCTGACCGGCGCGGCAGCGTAAAGCTCCACTTCCTCATAAGAGCGGCATTTCTTCAGGGGGGCGGTGGTCAGCGGGGTCTCGGTGTCCACCAGCTCCCGGTCAGAAAAGCTTGCAAAGGCCCAGTCCAGGATCTCGGAGGCCTCCCTATAAATGTTGTCAAGGTCGGAGCCCAGCACCACCAGCCCGTAGGTGTGGCCGTCCTTCTGAGCAAAGGTCACATAGCACCGGCCCGCCAGGGTGGTAAAACCGGTCTTCATGCCCCGGATGTAATCCCGGTAGTAGGGGTACTCCGGGTTGAGCATCAGGTTGGTGGAGGTGATGGTGCGCTCGTTCTGGTGCAGATTGGTGGCAGGCAGAGTATAGCTCAGGGTGTTTGCCACCTGCATATAGGTCTCGTTCTCGGCGCAGGCCTTGGCAATCAGGGCCAGATCGTGGGCCGAGGAGACGTTGCCGTAATCATACAGGCCGTGCACACAGGTAAAGCTGGTGCTGGTGCAGCCCAGCTCTTTGGCACGCTGGTTCATCCGGGCCACAAAGGCGGTCAGGTCGCCGTCCGAAACATCACTGGCGATCACGCTGGCTGCGTCGTTGGCGCTGGCCACCAGCAGGCCGTACAGCAGGTCGATGCGGCGCACCGTTTCACCGATGCGCAGGTTGATGGTGCTGCCGTTGGCGTTCTGGATGTCCTTGAACTCCTGGGTCAGGCTGGCGGGGATGGTGATCTCCGCGTTCATGTCCTTGCCGCTTTCCAGAAACAGCAGGGCTGTCATCATCTTGGTCAGGCTGGCAATGTAGCGCTGCTGGTCCGCGTTCTGTTCCAGAATGGGCTTGTCGATGTCCGCGTTGAACAGATAGACTGACTCGCCCTCGTTCACGGTCTGGATGGGCATTTCGTATGCGGCCAGACCGGGCAGGACAAGGGTCAGGGCCAGCGCTGCCGTCAGCAGCAGGGCCGCCGCCCGGCGGAAGAGAGTAGAGTTCTGCATAAGCGTATCCTCCAACGGAAGCTCCCGGCTTCCCTGAATCAAAAACTAAAACACTATATAAAAGAATACCATAAATGAAGGAAAAGAGAAAGGTGGTTTTTCACAATGTTGTTACCTTTTGGTGGAAAAGTTCCCCGGGACGAGGGTGCGGTGTTCGTGGCACCCAACGCCACGGTGCTGGGCGATGTGGTGCTGGGACCGGGCTCCTCGGTCTGGTATGGTGCGGTTCTGCGCGGGGACGACGGCACCCTGACCCTGGGCGAGAACACCAATGTGCAGGATAATGCGGTGCTCCACTGTGATCCGGGCGGGGCGGTCACGCTGGGTAAGAACGTGACCGTGGGCCACTGTGCCCTTGTCCACGGGTGCACCGTGGGAGACGGTTCCCTGATCGGGATGCACGCCACCCTGCTCAACCACTGTGTTGTGGGCAAAAACTGCATCATCGGGGCCGGTGCGCTGGTGCCGGAAGGCAAGATCATCCCGGACGATTCCCTTGTGGTGGGGGTTCCGGGGAAGATCATCAAGCAGGTCAGCCCCGAACAGGCAGCTGCCAGCCTTGCCAATGCCGCCCACTATGTGGGGGAGGGCCGCCGTCACGCCGCAGCCCTGCGGAAAGAGGAAAAAGGTGAAACCGAGTGAGCGAAATAATTTCGTGCGAAGCTTAACAGAATTTTCACAAGATTTCACAAGAAAGTAATGACTTTTGCGCCGAAATCGGGTATACTATGAGCACAAGGGAGCGGGGCCGCAACCGTCTCCCTTGCACATGATTCCTCCTCACACCAAAGCAATACCCCAAAACAAAAGTCCCCTCCGGTGTACCGCAAGCGCCGGAGGGGACTTTTGTTTGTCTGAAACAGCGCCCCCGGCAGAGTGATCCTCTGCCGGGGGCGCTGTGTTATATCAAGTTTCAGAGGGAACCGTAGATGCCGCGCACGGAGACTTCGCCGGTGAACACATGCTCCTCGCCGCTGTCGGTGCGGACAACAAGACGGCCCTCCTCGTCCACGTCCACGGCCTCGCCTGCTCCCTGCCCGCCGTCCGGCAGGTCAAAGGTCACCCGCCGTCCGATGTTGACACAGGCGGCCTTGTACTCCTCCCGGAAAGGTGCAAAGCCATCCCGCGCAAAGGTGTACAGGGGCCGATCAAAGCCGAAATCCGTCAGGGCCTCGGCCAGCCAGCCGGGATCCTGCTCCAGATCGATCGCGGCACCCTGCAGGGCCAGCGAGGTGCCGTGGGGCAGGTCGGCGGCATCAAAATAACTCTGCGGCTGGGCCAGGTTGATGCCAATGCCGCACAGGATGCCCCGGCCCTGCTGCTGGTAGCCGTAGCAGACGCTTTCGCACAGGATGCCCACGATCTTTTTGCCGTTCAGCAGCAGGTCGTTGGGCCACTTGATCTGGCAGTCCACACCGTAGCGCAGGGCCAGCTGCCTGCGCACGGCCAGGCTGGCCAGGAGGGGCAGGGTGGCGGGCTGCGCCAGCGGCTCCCGGATGGCGACCGTGTAGTACAGCGCCTTGCCCTCGGCGTTGACCCAGGTGCGGCCCAGGCGGCCCCGCCCGGCGGTCTGGTTGGTGGTGTATACCGCGCCCACCGGGCCGAACTCTTCAAAATGCTCTTTCATATACGCGTTGGTGCTGCCGCATTCGGGCAGATAACGCACCTCATTGATGCTCATTGCTGCGGTACCTCTTTGTGTGCAAAGCTGGTGATCCTGCCCTTGTCCAACAGCATCACGCCGTAGGTGTTGGGGCCGGTGTAGCAGCGGCCGCAGGAACCCGGGTTGAACAGGAACACGCCGTTTTTCTGGAGGGCGATGGGTTTGTGGGTGTGGCCGAACAGCGCCACCTCAGCGCCACGGGCGGCGGCGGCATCCGCCAGCGTGTCCAGATCGTATTTTACACCGTACATGTGACCATGGGTATAGAAAACGACCACCTGATCGAAGGCGGCCAGCCCATCCAGCGGCTCCAACGCACCAAAATCGCAGTTGCCGGCTACGGCGTAGACCTTCATCTTGGGGTGCAGGGTCAGTGCATCTTCCAGGTCGCGCAGGCCATCTCCCAAAAAGACAACGGCATTTGCATCGCTTTCTGCGTGCAGGATGCGCTCCACTGCACTGGCGCTGTTGTGGCTGTCGCTCAGGATCAAAAGTTTCGTCACGGGACTACGTCCTCCTTATTTATACGTATTAAACCTCTCGGTCGCCTTCGGCGACAGCTCCCCTGTCAGGAGAGGCGGCAATGCGAAGCATGGACAGAGAGGTCAGTCTGCCTGCAAAGCAAGCAGCTGCTTGTACACTTCACTCTTGGAATACGGCGTGCCCTGCGCGGCGGCCTTGGCGGCGGCAGAGGCTGCGTAGCCGTTCCGGGTCAGTTCCAGCGCCCGCTGGGCGGCCTGCTCCAATGTCAGTTCTTCTTCGGCTTCGGCGGCGGGCGCACCGGCCATCACCAGAACATACTCGCCGCGGGGGTCATTCCCGGCATAATGGGTCTGGGCCTCGCCCAGCGTCGTTTTCCAGATCTCCTCGTGGAGCTTGGTCAGCTCCCGGCAGAGGGTGATGCTCCGCTCAGGGCCGAAGGCGGCGGTCAGGTCGTCCAGCGTGGTGCGCAGTTTGTGGGGCGCTTCGTAGAAGATGACTGTCCGCTTTTCCCCCTGCAGCTCGGCCAGCCGCTCCCGCTTCTGTTTTTTGTTTACAGGCAGAAACCCCTCGAACACCCAGCGGGAGGTGTCCTGACCGGAGACGGCCAGCGCCGTCACACAGGCGGAAGCTGCCGGAACGGGCACCACCTTGATGCCCCGGGCCAGTGCGTCCCGCACGATCACCTCGCCGGGGTCAGAGACGCAGGGCATACCGGCATCGCTGCACAGGGCGCAGTTCTCGCCTGCCTCAATGCGGCGCAGGATCCCCTCGCCCTTCTGCAGGGCGTGCTCGTAGTAGCTCACCATCGGCTTTTTCAGCCCCAGAAAGTTGAGCAGCTTCATGGTCACGCGGGTATCCTCTGCGGCAATAAAATCTGCCGCGCCAAAGGTGGCTGCCACACGGGGCGGCATGTCATCCAGGTTGCCGATGGGTGTGGCAACGATATAAAGAGTACCTGCCATAGTATCCTCCCATTTGATTTGTACAAAACCTCTCCGTCATCCCTATGGGATGCCGCCTCTCCTACCAGGAGCCGCAGCCCGCACTTGGCGCGCAGCGCCTGAGAGGCTCAGCGTCCATACATTGCCGCGCCTGCCGAGATGAGCACATCCGGCTCGACCCGCAGCCCTGTTTTTCGGTTCTTCTGTGCTTCCACCAGAAACAGCCAGGGGGCGGCATCCGGCCGGTTCTTCACAAAGGCCAGCCGCTTGGGCTCCAGCCGGTTGGCCCGCAGGACCGCCAGCACCTCGGCCAGCCGCTCGGGCCGGTGGCAGAGCGAGAGCCGCCCGCCATCCTTCAGCAGCCGGAACGCGCATTTGCAGACATCGTCCAGCGCGCAGTCCGTCTCGTGGCGGGCAGTGGCCCGGGCCCTGTCAGCGGCCTGTTCCCCTGCCGTGAAATAGGGCGGATTGCAGGCGCACAGGTCGTAGCTGCCCTCGCCCTCCCGGAAGGAGCGCAGGTCGGCGCAGACGGGCGTGATGTGCTCAATGTCCTGTTCGGTGCAGGCGGCGGCCAGCAGCGCGCTGGCTTCGGGCTGCAGCTCCAGCCCCAGGCAGGGGCCGCGGTGGCCCCGGTCGTGCCATTCCAGGCTCACGATGCCGCAGCCGGAGCACAGGTCGGCGGCGCGCCAGGCCCGCTTTGGCTCCGAAAACCGGGCCAGCAGCAGCGCGTCCGAGCCAAAGCGGTGCACGGCTGAACAATAGACTCTTGTTCTATTATACAAAATCTCGGTGGAATGTTCCATATACAGCACCTAAAATCCACTGCCAAAATATCGGGCGGAAAAATCGGGGAAAATTGTGCATGAAAGAAAAGCAGCAGACCCGCTTTTGACAGGTCTGCTGCTTTTGATGCGTTTTCAGTGTTCGCCGTGAAATTATTCAGCGGTGATAGCACCGGTGGGGCAAGCACCCTCGCAAGCGCCGCAATCGATGCAAGCGTCTGCATTCACAACTGCAACACCATTCTCAATGGTGACAGCACCAACGGGGCAAGCGCCCTCGCAAGCGCCGCAGCCAACACATGCGTCAGAAACCTTGTGTGCCATAATAAAACTCTCCTTTTATCACCCGTGCACTAGCTTTAAGAAGAAGTCTGCCCTCGCACGGTGCCAGCAGGCTTCCCCGGAATTCATCCTTGTCTGCATTCTAGCAAAGTGGAAAAGAAAAGGCAAGACTAACCGTGTGCCATAAAAGCCCAAAGTTTTATTTTTGTGGGGTTGCACAAAAGCAAGGCCTAACTTTGCGGGAAAATTAAGAGAGTTTTTTGGCGAAAATCACGAAGAAAGGTTAGTTTTATGATACTAACCGCCGTGATATCCCACTATTTTTCTGGGAATTATTTCTCTTTTTTGGGGCATTTGCCGCAGCCCTCGGCATGATGGTGACCAATCTCACCATCGGCAAGAAAAAATACGCCGACTACGAAGAAGAAGTGAAAGCCGTGCGCGACCGTCTGGAAGGTCTGCGCGACCAGCTCATCGATCTCGTCGACGGCGATGCTGTCGCTTTTGAGCCGCTCTCCAAAGCCTACAGCATTCCCAAGGACGATCCTGAACGCGACACCATCATGGAAAACGCCCTCTACGAGGCCAGCGTTGTGCCAATGAGCATCATGGAAACCGTTCTCGCTGCCGCAAAAGAGCTTGAAATCCTCGTTGCAAAAGGCAGCAAGCTCGCCGTCAGCGACGTTGGCGTCGGTATCCTCTTTGCTCAGGCTGCCATTGAAGGCGCATCTCTGAACGTCTACATCAATACCAAGTCCATGAAAGACCGCGAACGCGCCGCCGCGCTTGACGCCAAAGCCGATGCCATCATCGCCGAAGGCGCCGCGCTGAAAGCGCGCATCTATGACGGCGTGCTCGCAGCCATCAAATAAGGAGGTTTTGCCAATGGCTCAACAAATGCTCGGCAAAGAAGTCGTCGCCAAAATGGAAGCACAGCTCACCCCGCTCACCGAAGATCTGCGTGCCAAGGGCATCGATCCATGTCTGGCCATCGTGCGTGTCGGCGAGCGTCCGGATGATCTGTCTTACGAACGCGGCGCCATGAAACGCATGGCCAACATGAACGTCAGTGTGAAAAACGTCGTCATGCCGGAAGACGTCGATCAGGCGGAGCTGGAAAAAACCTTCGCCGCCGTCAACGACGATCCAGCTGTGCACGGCATCCTGCTCTTCCAGCCGCTGCCAAAGCATCTCGACGTCGAACCGCTGAAAGCCATGATCAATCCGCTCAAAGACGTGGACAGCATGAGCCCTGCCAATGCAGCAAAAGTGTTCGCCGGCGACAAGACCGGTTTCGCCCCATGCACGCCGTCTGCCGTGATGGAGATCCTTGCCCAGTGCGGCGTTGAGCTGCGTGGCAAGCGCGTCACCATCGTTGGCCGCAGCATGGTCGTCGGTAAACCACTGGCCATGCTCATGCTCGGCAAAAACGCCACGCCAACCATCTGCCACACCAAGACCGTCGATCTACCAGCGCGCTGCCGCGAAGCCGATGTCCTCGTCGCCTGCGCCGGCAAGGCGAAAATGATCACCGGCGACATGGTCGCCGACGGACAGATCGTCGTCGATGTTGGCATCAACATGGATGAAGCAGGCAAGCTCTGCGGCGACGTCGATTACGATGCCGCAGAATCCCACGCATCCATGATCACCCCAGTGCCAGGTGGCGTTGGCACCGTCACCACCGCCATCCTCGGCAAGCACACCATCCAGGCAGCGTATCTCCTGAACGGCCTGGAGATGCCAGAATAATTGATGCGAACGACAAACACCCCATAGCAACAACAGCCCCTCGTGGATTTTCACGAGGGGCTGTTGTTGATTTCTGACGGTTCTGGTTTTACAATAGAGAAAAATGTGTTGAGTGTGAAGTTTTATTGACGGAGGAGGGGGAAGATGACGCAGGTGGAAACTAATATTTCCATACGGCCACTCAGCGGTGGTGATATTCTATTGATGGAAACGTTCCTCTACGAAGCGATCTTTGTGCCAGAAGGCATCACAAAACCACCGCGGGAGATTGTTCTGCAGCCAGATCTGGCCATATATGTGCGGGAATTTGGTAAATGTATTGATGATCATGGTGTTGTTGCAGAGATAAATAGTGAGATCGTTGGTATGGCGTGGACGCGCATCATGGCTGATTATGGCCATATCGACGACGCCACACCTTCGCTTGCGATTGCCGTGCTGCCTGAGTATCGTGGACGCGGAATCGGCACAGCATTATTAGAGCAACTATTGGAGCAGTTGCGCGCAGCCGGGTATGTTGCGGTATCGCTTTCCGTGCAGCAGGAAAATCCTGCGTTGCACCTGTATGAGCGCTTGGGATTTGAGCCGGTGCGTGTGGCAGATGGTGAGGTTGTGATGAGGTGTGCACTGTAAAATTTTAGGGGGCTTAATATGCTGGAACAAATTCCTGATGAAAAAGCAATGGTTGCTTTATTGGGACAATCTTTGTATGATTTATGGGCGCAGCTGTGCCTGCTGATCGATGAAAAATATGATATGGAACATTTGTGGAATTCTGGCGGAAAGGCATGGACTTATGAATACAAATATCGTCGTGGCGGAAAAACGTTGTGTGCACTTTATGCGAGAGAAAATTGCGTGGGCTTCATGGTCATTTTGGGAAAGAGCGAACGGCAAAAATTTGAAGTGGAGCGGCAGGATTTTTCTGAAGAATGTCGCTCGGCTTATGATGGTGCGCAAACCTATCACGATGGCAAATGGATCATGTTTGAACCAAAGGATGACACCTTGTTTGGTGACTTTATCAAATTACTAATGATAAAAAGAAAACCAAATAGAAAAACAACTGATTGATCCAGCGAAAAAACTCCCCCGTGGCGAAGAACTGTTCTTCTTTACGGGGGAGTTCTGCATAATATTATCTTTCTGTAAGCCAATCGTCGATGGTGAGGCAGTGAATTTCACGGAATTGTCGGAGCTGCTTGTCGTTTGTGAGAAAAGCGTCGCATCCATATACACAAGCGGTTGCCAGTTGTAATGCATCCAATGATTTGAAGTCCTTGTAAGCAGCGCGAATTTGCGCTGCTCTTGTAGCAATTTCGAGATTAATTGACAGGACAGGGATATGACAATCGTTCAGAAAATCCGCGCATGCTTTGATTTTCGCCTGATTATTTGTGCGATATGGATGAACTAGATATTCCATACAGGTCAACACAGATGTTAATAAAAGTCGATCGTTATACAGAATCTCTTCGAAAATCTGACGTGTTTTGAGCCCAAAGTGAATGTCATCGTCGAGAAAGTAAATGAGCGGTGTAGTATCAAGAAATACTTTTTTATACTCGGTCATCGTTGCGTAATCCTTTAACATAATCTTGAGCATCTGTGTGGAACAGTTTTTCACCGCGACCCATATATTGTTTTAAATCAGGCTTGCTGTGTGTTTTATTTTGTTCGTCTAAAAGTGTGATGATGACTTGGTCATTTTCATCTTCATCAATAACGATCTGAGAACCATCATAGTGGCCGTTTACAGCAATCAACATAAAATGACCTCCTTACTAAGATTTCTTAGTTTTTCTTAGTATTATTATACAAGTTGCTGAGATATAGTTCAATCTTCTTGAACCATTTGAAATGATCTTGGCTTCTTTTACTCCACCGCTTTCTCCAAGAGCACGAGTTCGACGCCGTCGATGCCGTTGAACTGGCAGGGCACGATGGTGACTTCGCGATAGCCGAGTTTATTATAGAGGGTGCGTGCAGGAATGTTGCGCGCATTGGTATCGATGCGCAGGGCTGTACAGCCTTGCTCGCGTGCGGTGCGCTCGTAGAACTGAGCAAAAGCGGTGCCGAGGCCGTGACCTTTGGCGGCGGGATCGATGACGAGGGTGTGCATGACAAGCACGTGGTCGTCGTCGGCTGCGATTTGCCACGGAGCGTCGGTGTATTCGTCGCCCTGCAGATGATTGAGGATGGCGGTGCCGACGACGGCGCCGTTCTGCTCCTCCACGAAAAGATCGCCGCGGTCGAGCGCAGCTTCGGCGGTGGCGCGGGTTGGATAGATATCGCGCACCCAGCCGATGGTGGTGCGGCCGGCTTCCTCTTCGGCGTGGATGTGGTCGTAAATGGTGCTTACAGCGTCGAGATCGGCGGCAGTGGCTTTGCGAAATGTGACAGTCATAGGGGAATGCTCTTTTGTTGGTTGGGATGCGAGCACTTTTTCGAGAAGCTGCAAACGGATCTCCGGCAGCCCTTCGAAGCAGTGCGGATGGATCGTGATGCGCTGGAAGCCGAAGCTTGCGTAAAGCGCGAGGGCGCCGCTGTTGCGTTCGTTGGTGTCGATGCGCAGCGCGCGGCAGCCTTCTTCGCGGGCGTGGCGTTCGTAAAAATCCAGCATGGCGCGGGCGTAGCCCTGGCGGCGAAACGTGGGATCA
>ENA-OVGE01002969-OVGE01002969.1-human-gut-metagenome-genome-assembly--contig:-NODE-2969-length-10290-cov-2.945970_pt1 | contig 10290 bp, 9 predicted proteins | sample MGYA00237769_ERZ505417 | MGnify/ENA primary metagenome ERZ505417 (study PRJEB26158, sample SAMN06016403) | human gut metagenome | biome: human gut; feature: ankylosing spondylitis patient; material... | reverse complement strand
TAACGTACCGATGGTACCATCCGTGATATACACCTTATTGCCATCAAGCACATAAGTGTAAGTCCTCACATTTTCCGCCACGAAAGACACCGTCTTTCCTGAAATAGTTTCCGTATGAAACGCACCGGACTTATGGCCTATGTAGCAATTCGTCGTAAAACTTTCTACGGTATTAGCATTCAGGAAACGGTATGAAACGGCTCCTCCTGTAAAACCGTCTTCATCGGCATTGTCTTCTTCCACCGCTTCTCTCGCCATATCACGAAGGTCTGTCAACGGCAACCAATACCCTATGACTCTTCCGCCACCTGCTTCATCATCGTCCTTATCGCAAGAAGAAAAAAACACCAACCCCAACAACAGGCACAGCATGAATCCCGGCAACTGCCATAATTTGAAACTTTTCATATCCATCACATTTTATCTTTTAATTAATCATTTATCGGCCACCGGGCGTATGGCTCCCCCGAGACAACAGTCCATCCCGTCTGTCGGTCCAGGCTCACCACCTTGGAATCCCAATCCATAAACCAGTAGATTACCATAAGAATACTGCTCAAACGTGCCTGTCCAATAAACGCTAAGCCCATTGGTAAGGACTGTTGACCCTATCCGCCGCCCACACAAGGGGAAAAAGAGCTTGTTCCCGTTGGGAGCAATGAACAGCAGCCCTTCCACATTATTATACAGAACCGTTTTCACGAGACAATCTTCCACCAAGTCATCCATTTCTTTCCGCGTGGGCATGCGCAAGCGGCCCTGCGATTTCACGTAAGCAATGTCCAACTCCGTACCGCTTATCTCCTTCGGAGGATTCACCCCGGCATAATACTCATAACATCCGGGAGCAGGCACATAAAAGTCATAAGTATCAATAATCCCTTGGTACTTGACAGTGCCCGTAGGATCGCCCCATCCGCACAAAACGCCGGTCTGCTCCGGTGAAGACGCATCCCAATTACACGAGGCCCATTTCACCCGACCTCCCATGTCTACCAGTTCGCCAGCCGTAGGCACATCGATACCATCGTCAGCAGGCTTCATCGTGAATGTTTTCGTATTGCCATATTCATAAGCCCCGTCTTTCTCAAAATATGCCCTGTAATAATAGGTCGTATTCGGTGTCAAACCTTCCAGAGTCGTTTTGAAATCTCCTGTCTCCGACATACCTACCTGTACTTTCACTACCCCTTCATTGCCGGCTTCCGGTGATTTCGATGTCCCGTAAACAAAACCATAAGCATATACCTCAGGCACTGTCCCGGTTATGGTGCACGTCCCGGAAACCTCCACTGTGGTGGAAGATAATCCCGAATACGGTTGCGTCAGGATGGTCACGGAATATGCATCCTTGTCACCGTTGCCGCCACCCGTCCCGCCGTTATCATCGTCGCTACACGATACAAAAAACATCATGCCCAAAATCCAAATCCAAACCGGACATTTAAAACATAACTTTTTCATTTTTTTTAATTTAATGTTGTTCTCGAATTCAGTTTACCATGCAAAGATAGGCAAATCGAGAAGATGAAACGGAAATGGATAGTTCCAAGAAGTTGACAGAAATATTGCCATTTGATTAACATCCCTATTCCGTTCCGGAACTAAAAGGAAGGGAAAAATTTACGTCACACTTCATTTCCTGTGAAAGGTCTCCGAAAAAGTCATGATGAAGAATACAAGAAATACGCCACAACAAAGAGATATCAATATTTTCTTTGCCGAATATTTTATATACGTTAGGCCGTGTGCAACACAACTGTCTTGCAAACCATGTCACCGTACGCCCTTGCTCGTGAAGCGTGCAAGCTATAAGCTGTCCGATATGCAGCATACCCCTCTTTATTCATCCGGACTCCCAGCGGACATGTTAAATCCAACATAAGAACTGCCTGTATATAGAAAAGGCGTAGGAATCTTACCTTTGCCCGTTCCGAGTTCCAAGGCCTTCGCATGCCCACCTGTCAAGAACGAGCAACGCAGAAAGCCCACGCCGATATGTATACGGCATGTCCTTTCCCCGAAAGGAAGGGACAGTACGTAAATATACATACCACGAGGACGTTACCGGTTGCCATCTGTTCTTTCGACAGGTCAAAAGGTGCGAAGTTCTGAAACCCGAAAGCCAGACGCTTGTAAACGTCTTCTCCATATATAATGCACATATCCTTGCCCACCCTTGGGCTTTCTGCGGAAATGTACAAGGCAAATATAGGAAAAAATGATGAATACTGATGTTCTCCATTCATTTTTTCTTCTTTTTGCAGTATCCGAACTTATCTAAACCTATTGGTCAGTAAACAGTGATAAACGAGTGATGAAGAAATTCTCCTATTGAAAATCAGAAGAAATATACTACTATGTATTGCATAGTACCAATATAATACATATCTTTGCATAGAACAAAGGGGCGCACCGGCCGAACGTCTCCTTACTTAAACGTTAAAAGCCTATGAACGTAGACAATGCAAAATCACAAATGCGGAAAGGAATGCTGGAATATTGCGTCATGCTGTTGCTGCGCAAGGAACCGTCATACGCCTCCGACATCATCACACGGCTGAAGGAAGCCGATTTGATTGTCGTGGAAGGTACGCTCTATCCGCTGCTCACCCGCCTGAAAAAGGACGGACTGCTGAGTTATGAATGGCGCGAATCCACTCAGGGACCTCCGCGTAAATATTATGCCCTGACGCTCGACGGCGAAACCTTCCTGGCCGGACTGGACTGTGCCTGGAATGAGCTTTCCGCCACCGTGGGACACCTGAAATCGGAAAGCCCCATAAGGCTGCCTTTACAGGGAAAAGACTGAATCCTTAACTTTTAAATTCGAAAGCTTTATGAAAAAGAATATCACCATCAACCTGTTCGGTTCGCTGTATGCCATCGACGAAGATGCCTACGAACTGCTCAACCAATACCAGAACAACATGCGCCGTTACTTCTCCCGTAAAGAAGGAGGCGAAGAAATCGCTGAAGACATCGAACGCCGCATAGCCGAACTTTTCGACGAACTTAAAGCATCCGGCGTAGAAGCCATTACCATCGAACACGTGAGGGACATCATCTCACGCATCGGTAATCCGGAAGAAATGGACGGCACCGAAACGGAAGCGACTGCCGACGAAACGGATGATGCCCCAAAGGAAAGCGAACGCAAAGAAAACGTACATAAGAAACTGTTCCGCAATCCGGACGACAAAATGTTGGGTGGCGTCACCTCCGGACTGGCCTGCTATTTCGGTATCGACCCGCTGTGGCTCCGTCTGCTCATGATATTATTTGCCTGGTTCTCTCTCGGCACTTCCATTATCATCTATCTCATCCTGTGGATCATCATTCCGGAGGCGTGGACTCCCGAAGACCGCCTGCGCATGCAGGGTCGTCCCGTCAACATGGAGAACCTGCGCGACGAAATCATAGACGGCGCACGCAAAGCCGGACAGTATGCTTCGGCCCCGAAAACCCAAAAGACGGTACGGGGATGCCTGACCGTCCTGTTAGACATTGTGACGGCTATATTCAAAGGTTTCCTTTTCCTCGTCGTAGGCGGTATCCTCCTCTTCGTTACAATCATGTTAATCGCCATCCTCATCGGGTTTTGCCTGTATTGCTTTTCCGCTTTTACGGGTGGAGTGAGCGACGGAGTGTTCAGTTCGCCTGCCGAACAGTCTTTCTTCAATGCATTGATCAACGGCAGCCTCCGCCAAGGCATCTATTGGACGGCATTGATAAGTTCCATCACCCTGCTTATCCTCACTTTGTATATCGGTACACATTCCATCCTGCGCATGGCGGGACGCATACAACCCATGACTTTACCCAAACGGTTGGCCCTCATCGGAGGATGGATTATCACAGCCGTAATCTTTATCGCTTCGATGATCCAAAGCAGCATTTCCTACGACTGGTACATACGGGACTACAGAGAGGAGCAAAGAATCCGTAACGATTCCCTCGAACATCAAAGGCAATTAAGCTATTTAGAACACGAAGGTTGGAAAGTCGTCCGGCACAAAGAGTGCGGAAACAACTACGTGAAAAGCGGAGAATATTATACGGGCAACAGGGACGTGCAGTATATAGACGCATGGAACTTCAACCGGAAAATGGAATATGAGGTAGAACGAACCGTCCATGTGACACCGGGTATTTACCGTCTGGAAGCCGCCGCACGAACGGACGGACAAGGCTGTGAGATTTTTGCCTGTCATGATAACCGTGAACGGAAGGCTGACGTCCCCGTATATGGAAACCAAGGCGGGGAAATCTGGCAGGATGCCCAACGACAGCAGACGAGCGGAAACATTACGCTCGGCATGTGGAAAGATATTACCGAAGCCAATAAAGGAAGAGGTTACGGCTGGAGCATAGTAAGGATGGACAGTATCGTGACGCACGACGGCACAATCCGTTACGGCGTAACGAATATCCGTAGCGGAAAATGGAATGGAACGTGGTTCTCGGCCACGGATTTCAAACTGGAAAAGACCGGCGACCTGCCCAAGCGGCACAAACCGCTCACTCCGCACAAATCCACCCGCCGTTCATAGAAAAAGTTCCCTGATATGAGTTCGGTCCTTCACAGGATACCTCATATCAGGGAACTTACACAATATTAACCTAATTTCTACTGTACTTATTCTTCATGGAAACCAGAAAAAGGCGTGTTTCTCCATCCTGGTTCGTTTCCGAGTCCGGACTTTTGAAACGCATGGTAAAGATAGGACAATCCTTCTTTTTTATAGGTGACAGATAAACACAAAAAATGAGACATTTTCATCCAAATGCAATCCATGCACCATTTCTACCTGTTTTTGACGCTCTTTTTATCCTGAATTTCCGAAAGGACAGCATACGCAAGAAGTTACCAAATCTCGTCCCAGATATTGCGATTGCTTAACTGCTCCGCATTCGTGTATTCGTCGTGGATACCCATCGAACCGAGAGACCCACAAAGCATGTCTTGCTGCTGCAACGCCATCACGCTGACCGCAGGAGTTGAATATTTCTTTTTTTCCATATCGTTTGTTATTTTAAGATTTTCTTTCCGTTTACAATATAAATTCCTTTCGACAAACCGTCCAAGGCTTCTGAGGCCTTCACTCCGGAACGCACGAGTACACCGGAAATGCTGTAGACATCCACCCGGACATCTTCTGCCGCAAGAGCCGTATCGGTGATTCTCGTAGTACCGAAATCAAGTGCAAGGAAGTTGACCTCTTGCGCCTCGTTTTCAGGTAGAGCCAGATATGCCTTGTTTGCCCCGTTCATGATGGAAGAACCACCCTCAACAGCAAAGTAGAAGCCAAGTCCCTTTTCGCCATCGGCCAGTTTGTAGTATTTGCAACCTGCGTCAGCGATGGTCGCCGCTTCTATCGTACCATCCAACAGGTTATTTTCCGGACTGGCCACGTTGGCCACGCTGTACTCAGCCTTATAATCTCCAACCGCACCTTTCAAAATGACACCGGTACGCCCCGGCACGGTACTGCCTGCCGGATAACGCCAATCCACAGCCACGGTAGCAGCATCTTCATTCGTCACCACGCCGCCAGTCAGCCCCTCAGGTACGGTAAAGGCATTGGCAGAATAATAAGTGGCCATGCCTACGTCAGACACTCTGATGGACTGTGAAGCCGCTTCGGGGGCACCAACGTAGTACAAGCGGAAGTTGTCGGCTTCCCAATGTTGTCCATTTCCAGCGACTATAGCTTCACCCTTCACTCCTAAATAAAGGACACCCCCACTTACTGTCATCTGTAGTTCCGTAGTAGAACCGTCATTGTCCCCAGTAGCAGCACTATAAAGCGACTCATTGCCATTAAAATCGGCAAACTTCATGTTCACATTGTCCAACGAAGCATATAAATTCACATTAGCAGCATCACGAGTGCAATAAGTAGCGGCTTTCAATAAATAAGTGCCATCCGGCAAATTGACCATACCATCTTCTGTCCCACCTATTTTAGTATAATAATGAGCTCTACCTACATTATTACTTTCATTGGCCGACCAACTATAAGACCACAGTGCGGCATCGCCTTTTCCCTCCGTGGTAACCTGAGGATTAGTATATTCCCCAAGTGCGGCCACAACCCATCCGTCCAAAGTCTTCATGTCCTCTACCGTCTGGTAGATATTCGGATTCCTGATGAAACTGGTCAGGTCGATGGGAGACTCAGCCGATGCTTTGGCCAAGAATTCCACCGTCATCGCATCTCGGCAAGCTAAATTCAAGGCTGCCACGTCGGCCACCACTCTTTCATAGGTTAAAGCCGCATCATCCAAATCATTCACGACTTGTTTGTATGTATCCGTCCCGTCAAGCCCCGTTATTGCGTCAGCCAATGCCCTGGCCTTGTCCAAAGGATATATCATCCCCCTCCAAAGTTCGGCATTCTCAACTTGCGCTGCAAGCTTTCCCGTATGGGCAGAAGCCTGTTCCTGCATCGCTGACATCGACGTTTCTTTCAGTGCCTTTTCTGCCTCAGCAATACCTTGGGCCAAAGCTTCCTTCCCTGCCGTAGACAAGACATAGGTACCGTCCTCCACCTTTGCATAAAACGACTTGGCTGTTTCCACGGCATTTACCAAGGCTTCCACGTCGGCTTGCACGGCCCGAGCGGCAGACATGGCATCGGACACGGCTTTCTGCGCAGCCTCCACGCCGTCGCCCGAAGCATCCTTGTTTTCATCATATACCGTTTGCAACTCTCCGGCGATGGCGGTTGCCCCTGAAGCCATGAAGTCGCCGATGAGCACCTTTAGCATCCCTAATGCGCTTTGGAATATCTCGGAAGCATCTACCTCGCCCAAATACGTCAGGCGGAAAGTGTCGAAAGCAGTCCAATCCTTTCCGACATGCGCCTCTTTCTTCACGCCTATCTGCAACGTGCCGTCCATCACTACCGTACGGACTTCATTCCCCGCATAACGCCCTGCAAGAAAGGCATCCGCCGCCTGATCCATATTATTAGGAATACCATTTCCATCATCTGCCAACAACTGAAGCGGAGCCTCGTCCGCATTGGCATATAAAACGGCATTTCGCGCTCCTGCGGCATCTACATTGCCTCCCGGACGATAATACCCTTGGCAAGACACCAGATAAAGCCCGTTCTTCACTCCCGTCAGGACTTGGTACACATCGAAGTTTTCATTATCGTATGCTTCCGTACAAGAATTTGTAGACTTCGCAGCCCTTTCAGGCCCGATGAGCGTCAATGTGCCGCCGATATGGCTTTCCTGCCAATCGCTCGGTTGTGACCGGTCGAAGTTAGCACCTGTAATATAGAAGGTTGCATCTATTCCCTCTTCTTCCGTGGCCTTTTCCAAGGCACTAATACGCTGTTCCTTAGACACTAAAATCCATTGGTTATCAGTCAATTGATCCGTTCTACTCAAGACAGTTCCCGAACCCGAATAATACAAATAGCGACCGTTGCCAAACAAAGAAAACTCATAAACGTCGTCTTCCTGGTTTGAATCTATGAAATCATACCCGTTTTTATCTTTATCGATATAGTCATCTTTCAAATATTTATCGGACATGGTCTTGATGGCATATTTCCCATCGGGCATCACTTCTAACGTACATAACAAGCCGGGCTGCCCTAACGAAGCCTGTGTACCCCAACTGTTTGCACCGAGCAAAAAACCATTCCCAACCTTATTGTAAAGGTAAAACTCTCCGCCCTCAGAAGGCAATGGTTCACCTATCCAAGGAGAATTCTCTTGTGCCCAAATGCCATCCACTGTAGCACATGCCAACAACAAGGCCATCAACGACCTACATATCCCCACTGACGAGGATAAAGAAACCGGTAATTTCTTCTTCATGTTTAATAGTTTTAAAATTCAATGTTTTCCATCGTGTCATAGCCCAATCTGTTAATGAGGACATGAACAACACAAAATTATACCTTTCCCTTTTCAAAGAATGGGACACAAAATAACAAATGATAGGACATATTTTACTAAAAAGCCTTTTTTAAACCAAGGACTGCTTTTCCTATCATATTTCTATAGAAAAGATGAACTTAAACTAAGAAAATCCGGTTTGAACGCTTAACCATTCAAACCGGATAAAATAAGATTGAAACGACTAACTTTAAAAGTTCCATTTCGGTTTACGCTTTTCCAAGAAAGCCCGTCCGCCCTCCTGAGCCTCATCGGTCATGTAGTAGAGCATCGTGGCGTCCCCGGCCAGTTCCTGGATACCGGCCTGGCCGTCCAGTTCGGCATTCAGCCCCACCTTTATCATACGCAAGGCCAACGGACTGAGCTGCATCATCTCCTCCGCCCACGCCACATATTCGTCTTCCAATTCGGCCAAAGGTACCACCTTGTTAACCAGTCCCATGTCGAGGGCTTCCTGAGCATTATACTTCCGGCATAGGAACCATATCTCACGGGCTTTCTTCTGCCCTACGACACGAGCCAGATAAGAGGAACCGAAACCGGCGTCAAAACTCCCTACGCGCGGACCGGTCTGTCCGAAAACGGCATTGTCCGAAGCTATCGTCAGGTCGCACACCACATGGAGCACGTGGCCTCCGCCGATGGCAAAGCCGTTGACCGCCGCAATCACGGGCTTGGGCAACGAACGGATTTGTTTTTGCACCTCCAACACATTCAAACGGGGCACACCGTCGTCCCCGACATATCCCCCATGCCCTTTCACGTGCATGTCGCCTCCGGAACAAAAGGCCTTGTCGCCCGCTCCGGTCAACACGACCACACGGACATCACGCCGCTCGCGGCAAATATAGAACGCGTCGCTCATCTCCGACACCGTACGCGGCGTAAAAGCGTTGCGCACCTGCGGGCGGTTGATGGTGATACGGGCAATACCGTTATAAAATTCAAAAAGAATATCCTCGTATTCTTTCAAAGTCGTCCATTCTCTGTTCATATCCTTTATCTTAAAAAGTTCTTCCATTCCTCCTTTATCACATGATAATAATTCCGTTGCTCTTCGGCATCGGTCTCCGCATCGGTAAACACTTCCAACAAGACAGGTGCCGTGGCTGTTTCGTCCAACAAATCATCAAGGGCGGCCAGAAGGGACACGGTATCCGTGGCACGTAAATAGGTGAATCCCTGCGATTCGGCCCAACCTGCCGCCGACGCGCCATGGGAAGCCGTCACGAAACGCCGCGTGTCTCCCGCCATGTCCAGTCCGGGCAAGGCATGGAAAATAGCCCCACCACCGTTGTTCAACACCACGATGCGGAGGTTAGAACGTATATGGCCGTTCCATAACGCATTCATATCATAAAAGAAACTCAAATCGCCTACAAGCAAGAAATTCAGGCGGTCGGACACTGCCGCATAACCTACCGCAGCCGACACGGAGCCCTCAATGCCGTTCACTCCCCTGTTGCACTGCACTTCCACACCTTCGGGCAGGCGGCACAATTCCACCAGACGCACGGCCGAACTGTTGGCCAAATGGAGCACTGCATGGGGTGGCAATGCCTCCAACACGCGCCGCACGGCATACATCTCGGAATATCCGGTTTCCGGAGAGGCTAACCGGGCACAACTTTCATGCCATAGCTGCGTATACGCCCCGGACGACAAAGCCTCCGACCGGAAAAACAAACGGAAGAAATCAGCAGGAGAAGCCTCCACAACCGTGGTCAACGCACAAAACAAATCCGCCGGAAGGCCGTCCGGCGAAACATGCCAGTGCACCAACGAAGGCGTACGCCTCAGGAACTGTTTCAAACGTTTCGACACGACATGACCGCCTACGGTAATCACCAAGTCCGGGCGCAACGCCTGCAAGTCTTCCTCACGGGCTGCATATAACAACGCATCGAAGCCCCGTACCGCATCCGAAGCCGACGGACAATTCCCCAGCACTTCTGTCAACCAAGCCACACGGCCGCCGGACAGACAGGCCGCTACACCCACCGCCTCGTCCGAAGACATCTGCCCCGACACGACCAATACCCGCCGGTACTTGGGAAGCTCTTCTTTCAGGAAGAAAGCCAAAGTCCGTCCCTCATCGGACATATCCCGCCGTACCATACGCCGGACGGAAGGCAAAGCTTTCACCGTAAAATGAAACAACGGTTCGGAAAGGGGCACATTAATATGCACCGGCCCGTAACCGTGGTGGTCCACTTCGAGCAAGGCTTCATTGACAAGCCGATTGGCATACCACTCATCTTCCTCGGTACGTACCTCGGGCAGGTTGACCGCCTTCCGCACCAAACCACCGAAAACACAGATCGGAAGAGCGTCGTGTAGGGAAAGAGTGTAGATCTCGGTGGTCGC
>ENA-OVGE01002962-OVGE01002962.1-human-gut-metagenome-genome-assembly--contig:-NODE-2962-length-10315-cov-3.745809_pt1 | contig 10315 bp, 10 predicted proteins | sample MGYA00237769_ERZ505417 | MGnify/ENA primary metagenome ERZ505417 (study PRJEB26158, sample SAMN06016403) | human gut metagenome | biome: human gut; feature: ankylosing spondylitis patient; material... | reverse complement strand
CTCAACAAGCAGACGGCAGGAAATGTGAGTGTGTATTAACACTCGCATTGCTTGCCAGTCGTGTGTGTGGCTATCCACACGCATTGCTTGCCTGTATCTAAAACAACCGAAACGGCCCTTGTGCCGCTGCGGAAAATTAACCGAAATTCAAGCATTGGGAGGTAACGAGTATGAGAAAGATTTTGTCCTGTGAGTTTAACCTGGACACCGCCTGCGTGGAGCTACGCTTGGAAGATGGAACCTCACTGTCCATCGACTGTACGGCTGTGGAAAATGAGGTGGCAAACAGTATGTATCAGCGGTCGGAACTGGACTGGCTGATCTACAACGATCCGTTGGCTTACGCAAAGTTGATTTTGAATGGTGATCCGATTAGGTATCTGAAAGTAGTAGCAGATAGGAGATGGAACGAAATTGATTTTGGGTAATATTTAAATATTACATAGTTTTCTCCTGAAAAGCACTTGACAACCCGCAAGCCATATGTTATAATCCCATTAGACAAGAGAAAAGCCCCCTAGAAACAGTTGGCGCTGTTTCTGGAGGCTTCCCACACGCAAATCTAATTTACTGCACTTTCATAATACCAGGAAACTGGGGATTTGTCAATGTGGGCTTGTACTTTTGAAGAAAGGAGAACAAGCCTAATGCGTTTTTATGTAAACAAGTACGCGCAGCCTACTGGTGAGCATGAGGTACATCGCTCCAATTGCGCCTGGTTGCCTGATGCAGAAAACCGCATCTACCTGGGGGATTTTGCTACTTCCCAGGCTGCTGTAAAAGAAGCACGCAAGTACTACAGCTGTGTAGACGGTTGCAAGCATTGCTGCCCTGAAAGCCACACCCGATAAACACGATAAGGTGGCCCGCCCGCTTATGGGCAGGCCACCTTCCTTTTTTGAGGAGGGAGAAAGATGGTTGCTAAAATTTCGGATGTTGCGGAAGTGCAAGGTGGCATAGTTTTAAGCAGAAAAGAAGCGAAGACCCAAGAAGAAAGCTACTGCTCTTATAAGCGCCTCACGCTTAGAGCATTTGATAGAACCGGCAGCATCCATGTTTCAGATCTAGAGGACTTTTATGCCTGCGAGAGCTTGGACAATGCGTTGTTTACCTCAAAAGGGGACGTTGTGGTTCGTCTGCTTTCACCTATGTACCCTGTGTATGTAGAAGATAACTATGAGGACATTTTGGTACCTTCTCAATTTGCCGTGTTGCGGGTGAAAGATAGAGAAGTTATTATGCCAGAATATCTACGTCTTTGGCTGGCGCAAAACAGTATTCAGGATCGTGTTCTTAATTTAGAAAGCGGGACGGCGCAAAAGGCTGTAAAGATAAAAACAATTTTAAACTTGGAGATTTCTATCCCCGCTTTGGAAGTTCAAAAAAAAGCAGTGATGATCGATACACTAAGCCGTCGCCGAGAATGCCTATACCGTGAATTAATCGAAGAAGAACGAACGCTCACCGAGAGCTTATTAGAGAATATTATTGGAGGAATCAACAGATGACGACAAAAAAAGATATTGAAAACGCATTGATGCGTGGTGCGGATACACTGCGGGACACCATTGATGCCGCAAACTATAAGGATTATGTTTTGCCAATCATGTTCGTCAAGTATCTGAGTGATTCTTATGAAGATGCTCTCGATGAACTGAAGAAAGAATATTCCGGAATTCGTCTGGAGCGGCAGAAGCGCTACTTACCTTTCACTATCGCGGAGGAATGTTCGTTTCAGTCTTTGTACGATCAAAGATTTTCGGATAAAATCGGTCAGTTAATCAATGCCGCCATGCGCAAAATTGAGGCAGATAACAATCAGCAGTTGGCAGGCGTTTTGAATACCGTAGATTACAATAGTGAGAATGCGCTTGGAACGTTGGATCATAAAAAAGCAATTCTTCGTGATTTGTTGGAGGACTTTGAATCTTTGAGCCTGCGGCCTTCTGAAATCGAAGTGAAACCAGGTCAGGTACCGGCAGACGTGATTGGCGATGCTTATGAATACATGATCGGTCAGTTTGCGAGTATGGCGGGGAAGAAAGCAGGGTCCTTCTATACCCCGGCAGCTGTATCGGAAATTATGGCCCGTATTGTAGATGTTCAGCCTGGTGAGCGCGTATATGACCCCACCTGTGGATCTGGTTCGTTGCTGATCAAAGCTGCCAAGAAGCAAAACAGCAAGGAAGTATCTATCTATGGCCAGGAAGTAAACGGTTCTTCTGTTGCAATGGCCAAGATGAATATGTATATCCACGAAATCCGGGATGCAAAAATTGCCTGGGGTGATACTCTGGCAAATCCGCTTTTCCTGGATTCAGATGGTAACCTGCTGCTCTTTGATGCCATTGTTGCCAATATGCCTTTTTCTAAGGATAAATGGGCGTCTGGATTTAATCCTGGCGGCGAGTCCAGTGGCAAAGGCAAAAAAGAGTTTAAGATGGAAGCCTCGTTGGATAAATTCCATCGCTTTGATTGGGGCGTTCCTCCTGCCAGCAAGGGCGATTGGGCGTTCTTGCTCCACATGATAGCAAGCCTTTCTGTGAATGGAAGAATTGCCGCTGTTGCTCCTCATGGTGTGCTCTTTCGTGGCGCTGCGGAAGGTCGCATCCGCCAGAAAGTGATTGAAGAGAATCTGCTGGATGCTGTTATTGGTCTGCCTGAAAACCTGTTCTACGGTACACCTATTCCGGCTTGTATTTTGGTGTTTAAGAAGAATCGCCCCAACACGGATGTGCTCTTTATCGATGCTAGTAAAAAGGATGAAGACGGTAATCCTCGTTATATCAAGGCAAGTAATCAAAATGAGTTGGGACAAACGCATATTGACGCAATTATCCAGGCATATCAGGATCGCACAGAGAAGGATAGATTCGCCCATGTGGCAACGCTGGATGAAATTAGGGAGAATGAGTATAACCTGAACATTCCCCGTTATGTGGATGCCTTTGAAGAAGAAGAACTGATTGATATTCAGCAGGTGCAGTCCAATATTGCTCGGCTAAAAGCTGAAATTGCAGAGGCTGAGAAACAGATGGACGCATATCTGAAAGAATTGGGCCTTTGATATGTCTTTATACGTGAAGTGGAGGCCTAACAATGAGTAATACAGAAAGAATCCCCAACGGTTACCGTATCACAGAGGCGGGAATTTTGCCTGTTGAGTGGCGGGCGAAAAGATTAAACGAAGTTGCAACTGAGCTGACAGAACGTGCTGGCCAAGATATGTATGAGACAGTCAGTATTTCTGCTGGAATTGGTTTTGTCAATCAAGCAGAAAAGTTTGGTAAAGAGTTATCCGGAAAACAGTATGAAAAGTACATTGTGCTGCATAAGGGTGATTTTTCTTATAACAAAGGAAACTCTAAAACATCTCCCCAAGGGTGCATTTACCGCTTGAATGATAGGGAGTCCGCCGCAGTTCCTAATGTGTTTGAGAGCTTTAGAATCAAAGAGCAGGATGCAGATTACTATGAGCAGTTGTTTTTGAGCGGATTCCTGAACCGACAACTCTATTCTAGGATTAATCGTGGTGTACGGGATGATGGATTATTGAATCTAACAGGAAAAGATTTTTATAGCTGCATGGTTCCAATTCCACCGAAGAATGAGCAGAAAAAAATTGCTCAAATCCTTGCACATTGTGATAAGGTCATTGAATTGAAACAGCGTCTCATTGAAGAAGAAAAGAAGAAAAATCAGTGGTTGTTGGAGTTTGCTTATAAATTATCAGGTGCACAATATACGAAAATATCTCTTAAAAATTGCGGAAAGTGGTTTAGTGGGGGGACACCTGACAAACGCAACAATGATTATTGGAATCATGGTACCATTAAGTGGGTTTCGTCACAAGAAGTGAAAGGAACACATATACAGGACACAACCTATAAAATTACACATAAAGCGATAGCGGAATCTACAACAACAATTGCTCCCGCATATTCGCTGCTTCTAGTTACAAGAAGTGGTATTTTAAAACACAGTATTCCAGTTGCATATATTAGCGAAGATATGGCAATCAACCAGGATATTAAAGCGTTGATTCCAAAAGAAGGAATTGATTATTACTATCTACTCTCGTACTTGAAGTATAAAGAAAAAGAACTGGTTTCTACGTATGTTAAAACTGGTACCACAGTAGAAAGTATTATTATGAACTTATTTTTGAAACTTGAAGTTCCTTTCCCGTCCTATGAAGAGCAAATAAGAATTTCCAATGTTATTCGCTGTAATGATAAAAAACTACAAGCATTAGCAGAGGAAGTGGAATGCTGGAAAGAAAAGAAAAAAGCGCTTATGCAATTTCTATTGACAGGAACTGTGAGGGTAAAACCTAATGAAGAGCAAAGATAAAAAGAATGAAGCTCCTACGAACTTTCCTGATATCAAGACTGTAGAAGGGCTGAAATTGTATTTGGATGATACAGCAAATCGTCTGAGAAATAGTCCTTATCTATATCATTACACAACAGTTTCCAATGTGATCAAGATGATACAAGGGAAAACATGGCATCTTGGAAACGCAGCTGGAATGAATGACAATCTGGAATATAAAAATGGCGATCCACTTCGTTGGAACAATCTTTTTTTCAGTTGCTTTATGTGTGAAGATAAAGAAAGCATTGGTATGTGGAGCATGTATGCACAGCCATGGGAAAAAGGAGTAAAGGTTGCACTTCCAAGAAAAGTAGTCCGTGAATGGATTAAAGACACAAAAGAAATTCTGGAAATTTCAACGACAAACTATCAGCCCACAGGAAGGGCAATTGCTATTGAAGAAAGTGGAGCCTCTTTGAAATTATCATCGGTTGCCTATTGTAATGCAGATAGCCTGCAGGAAACAAAAGCCAATGAAAAGGTAATGTGGAGTACCGCAATCAATACCAATATTAAAAATGCTGTGCGAATTCCCGAATTGACCGGGTACATAAAAGATATGGCCTGGTCTTATGAGAAAGAAATTCGTATTAAAGCAGAATTCGAGAATATTAGAAATATAAAGCGCGTAGCAATTCCGCTGACCGATGAAGTTATTGATGCAATGACCATTACGGCCAGCCCTCTGTTTGAAGGTGATCTGCATGCAGAATTGGAGCGAGAAATTGCTCGACAAGTAAAAACAGAGGAAAGTATTTTTACCCATCGACTGAATATTAAGACGATCTGCCAAGGATGTGAATATAAATTGGCGTAATCAATGGTGGATAGCAGATAAGTGAGGGAAGAAACATGCCTGACCACACAATTTTTAATGAACGTCCTGAATCTCAGGACCGTGCGTTAAAAGTAATTGAAAAACTGGGATATACGATTGTTCCCCGGAGTGAAGCAGAGAAAAAACGTGGCTCTCGTCGGGCTGTGCTGTTTACGGAAGAACTGCAGTCTTTTCTGAGCCACCAGACATATCAGTTTGGCACGGAAGACAGATTCTTTTCAGGAGGCTCCATTGCTAAGGCGATGCAGACTGTAGACCAGTTCAGTGGTGCCGGACTGTATGCTGAAAACAAGGCGATCTATGAGCTTCTCTGTGCCGGCAAAAGCATGGAAGAGGATCTGCCTGACGGAACCCGTCAGTCCTTTGATTTGAGTTTCATTGACTTTGAACACCCGGAAAATAATACATTCCAAGTGACGGATGAGTTTGAAGTAGAACGTTCTAATGGTAAATTCGCTCGTCCGGATATCGTAGTGCTGGTCAATGGCATCCCTCTGGTGGTCATCGAATGTAAAAAATCAAGTGTTGATGTAATGGAAGGTGTCAACCAGAACATCCGTAACTGGGGTGAAGAGTATATTCCGCATCTATTCCGTTACACACAGTTGGTTCTAGCGGTTAATCCGGATAAGGTGCTTTACGGCACTTGTGGAACGCCTGCAAAATACTTTGTGTCCTGGCACGAGGACGATAAAGAATGGCTGAACGACTGGTGCCGGAAATGCTCTCCGGATGGTCATATCAAGGAACAGGATCGAGCATTGGTTTCGCTGTTGCACCCGGAGCGACTGTTGGATCTAATCCGCAACTTCATCATTTACGATAACAATGTAAAGAAAATTTGCCGGTATAAACAGTACTTTGCAGTAAAAAAATGCATGAATCGTATTTTGCTGAAAGACGGCGCAAATACCAGAAGTGGAGTGGTTTGGCACACACAAGGTAGCGGAAAAACTCTCACTATGATTATGCTGACCAAAATGATTCTGCGTGAGAGCATGCAGCCGAATAGCATGATCAAACAGCCGCGTTTTGTGATGGTAACTGACCGTATCAATTTGGACAAACAGATCAGGGATAACTTTATTCACACTCAGATGAGTCCTCACCGTGCCAAGACCGGCAAAGGTTTGATTGAATTGCTGAAAGAGGAGAGTAATACGGTCATTACTGCACTGGTCAATAAATTTGAAGCTGCAGTAAAACAGGAATACTGTAATGACAGCGAAAATATTTTTGTTTTTATTGATGAAGGGCATCGAACACAATATGGCAAGCTGAATATCTACATGAACCGAGTTCTGCCTAACGCCGTGAAGATTGCATTCACAGGTACTCCCCTGATGCAGAAAAAGCCGAAAGAAAATAAACGTGATATTATTCCGGCAAGAGATACCTATGAAAAGTTTGGTCCTGAAATCGACAGATACACACTTCAAGATGCCATTGACGATAAAGTAACGGTTCCTATTGTTTATGAAGGCCGCGTGATCCCCCAAAAAGTTACCAGTGAGCAGATTAACTCCCATCTGAAGTATATTACGGTAGGCCTTACGGAAGAAGCTAAGAAGGATCTGGAGATTAAGTATAGCCGATTTGTTGCTCTTGCTCAGACAGAAGCGCGCCTCAATATGATAGCATTTGACCTGCATGAACATTTTATCAATTATGTTAAGCCAAAGGGATTCAAAGCTATGCTTACTTGTGCTTCACGTGCAGAAGCAGTGCAGATTTTTTATAAATTAAGAGATCTCGGCGGAGTTACTCCGGCTGTGGTTATTACTCCTAACTCCGGTAGAGAGGGTGATGATGAAAACAACACTCCCCAGACCGAAAAAATTATAGGAGAGTTCTTCCGGAAAGAGGTTGATCCCCTTTTCAAAAATAACTATGATGCCTATGAAGACTCTGTAACGGGGAGGTTTATTGATCCGGAAGGCGATGTTGATCTACTGATCGTAAAAGATAAGTTACTCACCGGTTTTGACGCACCAATTGCCGCTGTGCTGTATGTGGACAAAAAGCTGAAGGATCATACTCTCTTGCAGGCTATTGCCCGCGTGAACAGAGTATATCCAGACAAAGATTTTGGCTTGGTCGTCGATTATATGGGAATCTTTAAGAAACTGAATTCTGCTTTGGATTTGTATAGTGATGAGCAATCCGGAATGAATCTATTTAATCGTTCAGAAATTCAGTCGGCAATATCTTCGGTTTCAGAGGAAAAGCAAAAGCTGGAGAAAGTTCATCAAGAACTTTGGAAAATATTTAAGGGGATCGATCCAAACGAGTCCAGTGCAAATGTATGGCAGGAACGTCTCAGAGAGTATGATGTGCGCAAAAATTTCTATGAAAAGCTGTCTGCCTTTGCAAAGATGGTGGATTTTATGTATTCCAGCTACGAATTATTTGAAGCTGTTGGATTTGATCAGGCAGAAGTTTATCGTAAAGACTATTTGTTTTTCAAAAAACTAAAGGATAGTGTATCTCTTCGCTTCAATGATCGTGTGGACTTTTCACGATATGAAGATGGCATTCGCCAGCTGCTGAATACCTATGTGAATGCAGAAGACGCAAAAATCCTGATTGAACCGCTGGATATTACCAACAAAGAAAAGATGGAGGAACAGCTTGCTCGACTAGGGTCTAGTGAAGCTAAAGCAGAAGCCATTCAAACACGTCAGGTTGAAGTGCTCGAAAGTCAGCGGTATGTAGATCCGATTCGTTATATGACTTTCATGGAAAGAATTAAAAAGACCCTTTCGGACTATATGCAGGAGCGTGACAGTGAAAAGTACCTTTCTTCTATGGAGAAAATGGCAGAGGATTATCGAGCTGGCCGGAGTTCAGTTAAATATCCAGAGAATATTGTGGATGATAGCGATGCAAAGTCTTTCTATGGTGCTGTTTGTGCAGGCATTAAAAAGTCAACTGGTGTTGCTGACGTAGAAATTACAGATGCGATGGGCGAATTGGCCTTGAACATCAAAGACGTTATTGTGAAACACACAAAGCGTGACTGGAGAGACAATGTCATTGTACACAGGGACATCAAAAAGGCGCTCGATGATTTGCTGTTTGACTATATGGAAGATAATCAACTTGATTGGAGTTTGGATACAATCGATATCATTATTGATGAAATTATGATGGTGGCAAAGAAGGGCTATTGATATGGAGAAAGTCAGCATTATGTTGCCAACATCCCAAAAAACGGTTGAGGTCAATCTTGATAGAAAGACGATGAAAACATGTCGCCTAAAGGTCTATCCGACACAGGAAATTGTGTTATCAATACCACAGACAGTACCGATAGAATGGGCTGAAGAATTTTTGACAGACAAAAGCAGCTGGATTGAGTCAAAGTTAGAGTCCTTTCAGAGAACAAGTGGATATGCAGCGACAGATGAGATTCGAAATGGCTTCTCCATTAAAATGCTTGGCGAAGACATGCTGTTTGTTTTAACGGAGTGTGATAAGGAACAAGTGTATTCTGAAGGCAAGCGTATCTATATTTGCTGTCATGACCCAGATGATCAAGAAAAAGTCTGGAAATTATTTGAAAGCTGGTGGCGCAAACAAGCAAAAGCGATTCTACAAAAACGAGCAGAGCATTGGTATCCGATTATCGAAAAATATGGAGTTGCAATGCCAAAAGTTGCAGTTCGTAAGATGAAAACCTTGTGGGGCAGCTGCAGCGTAAATCGAGGAGCTATAACTTTCAATTTTTACTTGATTAAAGCTCGGATGCCTTACATTGATTATGTTATTCTGCATGAGCTGACTCATTTTTTGTATCCAAATCACAGCAAACAGTTTTATATGTTCCTGTCTAACTACATGCCTGATTGGAAAGAACGAAAGCGTATTTTGGATCAGGAAGTGGTACACGGCCTGTGAGGTCGGATGTGAATCAAAAAATGTTTATTATTTCGGTTTGGAGCGAAAGGTATGGAGCTTGAGGAAGCGTTGAAAGCGTCAAAAATGCCGATGATAGTTGTGCATTTCGATGATAACTTCGAGACCACGCATACTGAAGAATATAACATGGAAAATTTTGAGTTAGCAGAGTGGCAGATTGAGAGTTTGGCCAGAATGCTATTACCTTCAATTCGTGAGTATTATAGCAATCCCGAGTATACCGACGAGGTTAATGAGCGGATGAAGCAACAAAATGAACAATCAATAGATGTTTAAGGTTAATGGTGCAGAATATGTAAGGTAAGCCTGATGGTCAATAGCAACGAGAAATTATAAGCAACTATGGCTATGCCTTCTAATAATGAAATGCCAATACTTTAATTTAAGATTACAAAAGATGCTTATTAATCTTCTGCCGAGGACGAATGATTATGAACATTGAGACTGATTTGGTCAAGAAAAAAGTATTTTCCTCATCAATTAATCCTAGCATTCAAAAGCACTCTCAAGAGTATAAGGCCCTCGCAATTCTGCGGTATCTTTATCCTCAAAAGTTTTCGACTATGATTAATGGGGAAGCTCCAGATCTTCAAGATAATGAGAATGGTGTGGGTATTGAAGTCGTTTCTGCTGCATCAGAAAATGATATGAGAGCTTCTCGAGCCTTTTCTGAATTACACCAAACAAAAGGTGGGGATAATGAAAAAAGTGAGGAGCGGATCAGGGCAAGTGGCTACAAATTTGTGCCAGTACAAGGAAAGAAAGTCGGAATCAGCACAACAGGAACTTCAGACAGCGAAAAAGTGCTTGTCCAGAAAATTGTGCTGAAAAAGGCGGGGAAAATTCAGCAGTATAAAAAGAATTTCCGAAAAGTTGGGCTAGCGATACTCTTTTCCGAAACCCCAACTTCTTACGCAGAGGACCATTGTCTGGAATGGGTTACTGAAGTACTAAACAACTTCCAAGATTCATTTGATTTTGTATATGTATTATCCCATCGTTTTTGTATCTATTACGAAATTCAAAAAAATGTTTCAGAAAAACGGTGCTTCACAGAAAACGTATATAAATCTCTTTCTACTATAGCGAGGATGACGGCGGAAGGACAATTGTCTTTAACGGATTGAATATTACGGTGCGGCGGAGCCGCCAGTCCGGTGTGGCGAGAGCCACCTGTCC
>ENA-OVGE01002959-OVGE01002959.1-human-gut-metagenome-genome-assembly--contig:-NODE-2959-length-10321-cov-5.989967_pt1 | contig 10321 bp, 6 predicted proteins | sample MGYA00237769_ERZ505417 | MGnify/ENA primary metagenome ERZ505417 (study PRJEB26158, sample SAMN06016403) | human gut metagenome | biome: human gut; feature: ankylosing spondylitis patient; material... | reverse complement strand
AGAGCAATTAACCTACGCTCATTTCCAATAAATTACACTCTTTTCGTAACTTCCGCGCGCAAATTTACAACATTTTTGCGAGAAATGCCGCCTTTGCAGGGCATGTGTGCGAAGTTCATATATAATATGTGTGTTTTGTTGGAAAACAGACAGAGTGAGACGCAAAACCGAGACACGAAAACGGGCGTTTTTGAATGCAAAAATTGAAAACTGGTTTCCAGTGCATTTATCCCGCATGGGAGCAGAGAAAAAATATGTCTGACATATTTTGAATTATGTCGGACATATTTTAAAATACAAGGCACATATTTTTACCCCTCCGAAAACCCGTTTGAAAACCGTGGTAAAAACGCAGACAAACACGGCACGAAACATTTGTGTGCCTCGTGCCGTGTTGAAAAATAATTGACTTTCTTAGAACGGAGGTGCGTCGTCGGTAGGCGGAATGCCCGCAAACGGGTCGTCCTCGGCAGTGGGTGGGGGCACGTTCACCGCTCCGGGGAACTGTGGCGCGGTTTCATTGCCTGTAACAGGCGAATACGCGGAACTGTCGCTCGACGAGGAGATTATGTCGTCGTCGGGGTTCTGGAAACGTGCGAACTGCGATTTGAACCTCAGCACCACGTCGCCCACAGCGCCGTTTCGGTGCTTGGCTATAATTATCTCGGCCATGCCGTGCATGTCCTTTCCGTTGTCTTCGTAAATGTGGTAGTATTCCGGGCGGTGGATGAAGCATACTATGTCGGCATCCTGCTCTATTGCGCCCGATTCGCGCAGGTCGCTCAACTGCGGGCGTTTGCCTTCGTTGCCCTGACGTGTCTCGACGCCGCGGTTCAGTTGCGACAAGGCAAGTATGGGAATGTTCAGCTCTTTTGCCAGCTGTTTCAGGGCGCGGCTTATGTTGGAAACTTCCTCCTGGCGGCTTCCGAAATTCATGCCGCTTGCGTTCATGAGCTGAAGGTAGTCTATCATTATCAGTCCCACCTGGTGCTCACGCACAAGGCGGCGTGCCTTGGTGCGCAGTTCGAATATTGAAAGCGAAGGAGTGTCGTCGATATAGAGCGGCGCGCCGTACAGCTTTTTTATCGACTGGTCGAGCTGCACCCATTCGTATGGGGCAAGTTGCCCGCTTTTGAGCTTTTCGCCCGGAATCTCGCACACGTTTATTATAAGGCGGTTAACCAGCTGCACGTTGCTCATCTCGAGCGAGAAGAAAGCCACCGGGGTCTTCGAGTCGACGGCAATGTTCTTGGCCATGGAGAGCGCAAAAGCCGTTTTACCCATTGCGGGGCGGGCGGCGAGTATTACGAGGTCGGAGTTCTGCCACCCGCTGGTAATCTTGTCGAGTTCGGTGAAGCCGCTTGCTATGCCGCTTAGGCCGTCGTTGCGTGCGGCGGCTTTGCGTAGCACATTGTACGCCTCGTCGATTACAGGGTCGATTTGCGTGTATTCCTTTTTCGTGTTTTGCTGCGATAGCTGGAACAGTTTTCCCTCGGCTTCCTGCATAAGCTCGTCGGCGTCCTGCGTTTCGTCGAATGCCTTTCCCTGAATGTTGCTCGTGTATGAAATAAGCTGGCGCAGCATGTATTTCTGAGCAATGATGTTGGCGTGGTAAACCAGGTGGGCCGTAGATGTCATTTTCTGCGTGAGCTGGGCAATGTAAAAAGGCCCGCCCACGTCCTCAAGGTCGCCGCTCGTTTTCAGCTGTTCGCGCACGGTGAGAATGTCAATCGGCTTTTGCGCGAAAGCCAGGCTCTGAATGGCGTTGAACACCAGTTGGTTCCGCCGTTCGTAGAAGCTGTCGGGCTTGAGTATGTCGCTGACCATGGAATAAGCGTCGCGCTCAATCATCAGTGCGCCGAGCACTGCCTGTTCAAGGTCGATGGCTTGCGGTTGCAAGCGGCCGAAGTCGTCTTCGGCAGGTGCTTCGGTGCTGCGTTTTCTTGCAAATCTCCTTTTTTGTGTTTCGGGCATGTTGTGTTTCGGTAAGTTCGGTTACGAATTATGTGCTTTTGGAAGCAAAATTAAAGAATCTTGCCGAGAGTGCAAAGGCGGCGGGCCGACATGGCGGCAAAAGCGATATTACATAGCCTGGAAACAAGCCATTACGCAAAGTATTGCTAATTTTGTAACCGCATGAGCAATATTTTAAAGATTATATATGAATACGAATTGCGGTAATAATAAGATGACAAGAAATTTAAGGATTTATATGGCTGCGTTGGTGTCAATGCTTTGCTTTACACTTCGTGCGCAAGTCAAGCCTGCGGCGGGCGGATACCCGATAGCCAACTTTGCCCTGACGGTAAACGTGTCCGAACAGGGCGACATGTACGGCCAGGTGCTGCAAAACGTGGGAAAGTTGGGCGGGTGGCTGTTGGACCGCGGGCCTGTAAGGGTTGAATTAGAGAAAGACGGCAAAAAGGAAACTCTATCGCAATTCAAAGACAAGGACATAAGGCGCGTCTTTCCGTTTGTAGAGGCGGAATACGCCAAATCATCGCATATTTCCTCGAACATAAAATTGAAAACGTTTTGCCCGCTCGCAGTGAACGACGCTGAGACATCTTCGCTGCCGGTGCTGATGTTGGAAATGGAATGTACCAACCCGACAAGGAAAGAGGAAACTTTCACGATTGTAGTAAAACCCGGCAACGAAATATGCGGGCAAATGTCTTCGGACAATGAGGGGAAACGGAGTGTGGCTTCGAACGGGAGCTTCGCCGTGGCGGCAGACGTTGACGCGGAATGGAGCGGTAATGCTTTCCGCGTACCCGTGGCACTCAAGGGCAAGGAAATGAAAACTGTGCGCATAGCCATTTCGCTGTACGACAGCGATTGGATTTCGGCAAGGAACTTTGCGTCGGCGGGCGAAGTTGTGGAACATGCCTGTTCTGTTTGGGATATTCTGGAAACAAAAACCGAGGAGTTTTCGCAGGCTATTCCCGAAACAGGGATAGAAGATGTGGATACCTATCTTAGGTGGTATATGGTTCCGGCAATATCGCTGACACGTTACAACAAGAAAGGCGAAATACTGACCATGGGGTACATGGAACTGAATCCGCGCGACAGTTATTGGACTACGTGGGTGCATTTGCTCCTTTATAAGGACGCCGAACGCAAGATGATAGAGGAGTGTCTGGCTGCAGTATCACCGGCCGGGAAAATGCCTACGACGATATTACCCGTGATTGAACGTGAAGACGACTTGGACATCAATGCTTTCCTTATACTGCGCGCCGCGCGTTTTTACCAGCTGTATCACGAGAAAGATAAGCTGCTTTCTTACTGGCCGGTATTGAAAAAGGCTATGGACTGGATTATCTCACGAGACACGAAAGGGAAAGGCTTGCCTCGGCAGGTGTCTTTCTGGGGCGATTGGAAAGACGTGAAAGGAGTGGAAGACAGAGAATATTCACCGTTCTCGGCATTGGTGTACCTGGCCGCATTGAAGAAGATGATGTACATGGGCGAGGAGTGCGGTGACAGCGTTGCTATAGAAAAATACGAGGAAGCATACAGGAAAGGCTACGATATAGTAAACAAGCCAATCGAAGAAGGCGGCATGTGGAACGGACGTTACTATTGCCAGTTGTGGAAGGACGACAGCGTGAATGACAAGCTGCTGGAAGACCAGACGATAGGAATACTTTTTGATGTGGTTCCACGCGACAAGGCCTTGAAAATTATAGAATCGTTGAACGAAATGAGTCTGACTCCCTACGGGGTGGCCGAGACATTTCCGTATTATCCTAAGGAGTTCGGTCTCGACCCGGCCACTTATCACAACGGCGCCGTATGGCCATGGGTTAACTTCATGGATTGCTGGGCTCGCATTCGGCTGGGTCAGAAAGATGACGCAATAGACATTATAAAAAGGGTGGGGCGTGCCGATATAATAGCTTCAGGAGATTGGTCGGCCAACGAACACATAAACAGCCTTACGGGTGAGAACCTCGGTTTTCATATACAAGGTTGGAGCGCTGCCTTGTTCGGTACGGTTTACTTTGGGTTGGTCAATCCAGATATTGTTCCTTAAACATACTGCTAATGCGCATAAAAACACATAGCGCGAAGACAGGAGTCGGAAAAATAATTTAATTTTGCAACGGATTTATGACTTTAGATATGAACCTTGATGTTTTGACAGCAGTTAGCCCTATAGACGGGCGCTATCGTTCGAAATGCGAGCCTTTGGCTCCTTATTTTTCAGAGTATGCCTTGATGAAATACCGCACAAGGGTTGAAATTGAATATTTCATCTGGCTGACGGAAATTCCTTTGCCCCAACTTAAAGGGTTTGACAAGGGAATAGTGCCGCAGTTGCGAGCGATATATAATGATTTTTCCGAAAAGGATGCCGCAAGGGTGAAGGAAATTGAAAAGACAACGAACCACGATGTCAAAGCAATCGAATATTTCATAAAGGAAAAACTCGACGAAATTGGCGGCTTTGAGCCGTACAAGGAGTTTATACATTTCGGCCTTACGTCGCAGGACATAAACAATACTTCCTTCCCCTTAATGCTTAGCGACGCATTGAATGATGTGTATTATCCTCAATTAGACGGACTGATAGACAAGCTGAATTCATTTGCCGAAGAGTGGAAAGACATACCCATGCTTGCACGTACTCACGGGCAGCCTGCTTCGCCTACGCGATTGGGAAAGGAAATAAAAGTATTTGCTTATAGGTTGGAACGTCAGAAGGAGCAGCTGAAAGGTCTTAGGATTACAGCCAAGTTCGGCGGGGCTACAGGTAACTTTAACGCACATCATGTGGCTTATCCCGAAATAGACTGGAAACAGCTTGCGAACAAGTTCCTTGCAGAACGTCTTGGGCTGGAGCGCGAAGAATACACGACGCAGATTTCAAATTACGATGGTTTGGCTGCAGTGCTTGACGCGCTTAAAAGAATTAATACTGTAATACTTGACCTTGACCGAGATTTTTGGACGTATATTTCCATGAATTACTTCAAACAGAAAATCCGGGCAGGTGAAGTCGGTTCATCGGCTATGCCGCACAAGGTAAATCCGATAGACTATGAAAATTCAGAAGGAAACATAGGTATAGCAAACGCTTTGTTTGAACATTTGTCGCACAAGCTGCCTGTTTCACGCCTGCAGCGAGATTTAACCGACAGTACTGTAATACGTAATGTGGGAGTGCCGTTGGCGCATACGATAATAGCGATACAAAGCACGATGAAAGGATTGGGGAAACTGCTTATCCATAGAGAATCGATAGACGCAGACCTCGATAACAACTGGGCTGTTGTGGCTGAAGCTATACAGACTATTTTACGCCGCGAAGGGTATCCTCATCCTTACGAAGCATTAAAAGCGCTGACAAGGACGAATACCGAAATAAAGCAGAAAGATATAACAGATTTCATAAAGACATTAAATGTTCCTGACAACATAAAAGAAGAATTGAAAAAGATTACGCCCCATAACTACGTAGGAATATAAAAATCCCAAATAATACGTATTACATTGGGCGCTTGAAAAAGTTAAGATAAAAATGACCTGTGTCAGGCCAATAATTCATTTATATTAATCATTAAAGAAAATCCGAGATGGACAAAGAAGAATTTATGAACCGGCAGCCGGAGCAGAATTCCGGTAATGAAAACAAAGAAAACACTAACCGGCCGGCTTATCGCAGAGTTAATGTTTATGACGGAACAGGACGAAGCGGTAATAAAGAGGAATATAATAACCGTCGCGCTTATGGCGATCGTTCTTATGGCGGTAATTCCCGGCGAAGAGATGGTGAATCGTATTTTCGCCAAAGAGGAAATAATGCTAACTATAACTCAGAAAGGAACCATAACCCCTACGGAGGAAATTATTCTGACCGCAGGCGCGGCTATGGCAGTTCCTATGACGAATCTGCCGAATACAACCGAGGAAAGTACAGCTATAATAAACGTCCCCGTGTATATGAAGGCGAAAATGATTCATACTCGCTTGGAAAGTTCGCACGAAAGGAAGCTCGTGGCGGACGCTATGAATATCGTTCGCAACAGAACAATCCCTCGGGAGCAGGTTATGGCTCTCGTCGCAAACATTCGCAAGGCTATGACCCGAATGCGAAATATAGTTTGCCTAAACGTATACAATATGCAGAGGAGAATTTCGACCCGGACGCACCTATAAGGCTTAACAAGTTTCTGGCTAATGCCGGGGTCTGCTCCCGCCGTGACGCTGACAAATACATACAGGCCGGTGTAGTAACGGTAAATGGAGAAATTGTAACAGAACTGGGAACAAAAGTAAAACGCAGCGACGAAGTGCGTTTTCATAACGAACCGGTTTCGCCTGAGAAAAAAGTTTATGTACTTTTGAATAAACCTAAGGATTATGTTACGACAAGCGATGACCCGCAGAAACGCAAAACGGTAATGGAACTTGTGCGTAACGCATGTAAGGAACGGATTTATCCGGTAGGTCGTCTTGACCGTAACACTACGGGTGTGCTTCTGCTTACAAACGACGGGGAGCTTGCTTCAAAGCTAACTCATCCCAAGTTCATGAAGAAGAAGGTGTACCATGTTTATTTGGATCGTAACGTTACTGCTGCCGATATGCGTCAGATAGCCGACGGAATAACTCTTGATGACGGCGAAATACATGCCGACGCAATAGAATACGCTTCTGCTGTTGATAAAAAACAAGTCGGTATAGAAATACATAGTGGAAAGAACCGAATAGTGCGTCGTATTTTCGAAGCGTTAGGTTATCACGTAATAAAGCTCGACCGTGTTTACTTTGCCGGGCTTACCAAGAAAAATCTGCGCCGCGGGCAATGGCGTTATCTTACACAGGAAGAAGTAAATGTATTGAAAATGGGAGCATTCGAGTAGTTCGTAAAACAGAATGTTCCAATGTAATCATATATATTTAATATGGAAAAAATCAAAAGAATCAGAATAGTAGAACTTCTCAAGTCGAAGGACTACGGTGCCAAGGTAAATGTAAAAGGATGGGTAAGGACACGCCGTGGCAGCAAGGCCGTAAATTTTATTGCCCTCAATGATGGTTCTACAATAAAGAACATACAGATTGTTGCTGACGTCGAAAAATTCGACGACGAGCTAATAAAGCAAATAACGACCGGCGCGTGTCTGAGTGTAGACGGAGTTTTGGTGGAAAGCATAGGAAGCGGGCAAAGTGTGGAGCTGCAAGCTGAAAACATAGAACTGCTCGGAGCATGCGGAAGCGATTATCCTATGCAGAAGAAAGGACAGAGCTTTGAATACATGCGTCAATACGCACACCTTCGCTTGCGCACAAATACTTTCGGTGCGGTGTTCCGCATACGCCATAATATGGCAATAGCAATACATCGCTATTTTCACGAGCACGGCTTTTATTATTTCAATACGCCTCTAATAACAGGAAGCGATTGCGAAGGAGCTGGACAAATGTTCCAGGTTACGACAATGAACCTTGCCGATATAAAGAAGACTCCTGACGGTAAGGTTGACTATTCAGACGACTTTTATGGAAAACCGGCTTCGCTTACTGTTTCGGGACAGCTGGAGGGAGAACTCGGTGCTACGGCATTGGGCGCTATATATACTTTTGGACCAACGTTCCGCGCCGAAAACTCGAACACGCCACGCCACTTGTCGGAGTTTTGGATGATAGAGCCGGAAGTCGCTTTCAATGATATAGAAGACAACATGAACCTTGCCGAGGATTTCATAAAATATTGCGTGCGCTGGGCATTGGAGAACTGTGCTGACGATATAGAATTCCTCAACAAAATGGTTGACAAAGGATTGATAGAACGCCTTAAGTTCGTTGTCGAGAATGATTTTGCCCGTATGAAATATACCGAAGGCATAGAGATTCTCGAAAAAGCTGTAAAAGACGGCCACAAGTTTGAATTCCCTGTTTATTGGGGTTGCGACCTCGCGGCTGAACATGAGCGCTATTTGGTAGAACAGCACTATAAACGTCCGGTTATCATAACCGATTATCCCAAGGAGATAAAGGCGTTCTACATGAAGATGAACGACGATAACCGCACAGTGCGTGCCATGGATGTGCTGTTCCCGCAGATAGGTGAGATAATAGGTGGCTCGGAACGCGAGGAGAGCTACGACAAACTCAAGGCAAGAATCGAAGAACTGCACATACCAATGAAAGATATGTGGTGGTATCTTGATACGCGCAAGTTCGGCACATGCCCGCACAGCGGTTTCGGCCTTGGCTTTGAACGTTTGATACTGTTCGTTACGGGTATGCAGAACATACGCGATGTAATACCGTTCCCCCGCACACCCAAGAACGCAGAGTTTTAATTTATATCAAAGTTTAAGAAAAACGGAAGTTGACATTTTAGTCAGTTTCCGTTTTTTTTTGTTCAACTAAGCAGGTATGTCCTCGTTAATGTGCAAAAAAAAATTAACATTGTTTTGCCGATTCGTTTTTATTATTTTCCTTTGCATTCAATTTAACAAAAATCAAACGATTTATAAAATAATTTGTTTATTCTCTAAAAAGTAGACTATGAGGAAATTTTTTACAACTTTTCTGTTCCTTACTGTAATCCTATTGGTAAAAGCGCAAGACTTTACTGTCGATTTCCTAAGCTATAAGGTAATAGATGTTTCGCAAAAGACGGTTGAAGTAACGGGCATAGAACACGATGAGTCGTTATACGGAGTAGCTGCCGTTCCTGCAACAGTAACCTATGAAGGTATGGAATACACGGTAACAGGCCTGGCCGATGGTGCGTTTTACATGGAAGTATGGATAAAAAGCGTTACTCTGCCCGAGACCCTGTTGAAGATAGGGAGTAATGCGCTGGCATATACGGCGGTAGATGAGATAGATATACCGGAGGGTGTTGAATATATAGGCGAAGATGCTTTTGCGGGGACAAAAATCACGGGAATCACTATACCCCCTAAAATAGAAAGTTTGAGCGCAGGCTTGTTCTTCGATTGCTATTACCTTAAAGACGTGAACTTGCCCGACGGGTTAAAGGCCATTGGCGACGGCGCTTTCGGTCATTGTTTCGACCTTGCCGGAATAGCAATTCCCCATGGGGTAACAACCATAGGTTACGGTGCGTTTTTCCTTTGTGAAAGTCTTGCTTCCATAGCTATCCCGGAAAGCATTACCAGTATAGGGGAACGTGCTTTCCATGCATGTGAAAACATTACGGAAATAAAGATACCGCAAAGCGTAAAAAGCATAGGAGCGGGAGCTTTTTCCGACTGTGACAAACTCGAAACCGTCAGCCTGCCCGAAGGAATTACCGAGATAGCCGACGAACTGTTTATAAGGTGCGTCAGCCTGCGGAACGTGAATATTCCCGAGAGCGTGACTTCGGTGGGCGACTACGCTTTCAGGGAATGTGCCAAGATTTGGGAAATTGAACTTCCGGCAAACGTGTCCAGCCTTGGCAAGCAAGCCTTTTACGAGTGCGCCAACCTTGTGAACGTAAGCCTGCCCGAAGGCCTGCCGGTTATCGAAGGCTATACATTTTATAAATGCCGAAACCTTTATAACATAAATATCCCCTCTACCGTTACGTCAATAGGCAGCTATGCGTTTGCCTCTTGCGGGAGTTTGCCCGAGATTACCATTCCAGGCAGCGTAAAGAGCATAGGCAACAATGCGTTCGACAATAGCTGGGGATCGTCTGCGCTTAGGAAAATAAGCCTTGCCGAAGGCATAGAAACCATAGGGGACGAAGCCTTTGCCGGCTGCGAGAAACTTTCGGAAGTGGTTATACCCGGGAGCGTGACAAGCATTGGCGATGCCGCTTTCAGTTCTACAGGCATTTCAAAGGTAACACTGCTGCCCGAAGTGCGCATAGCCATCGGCGCGGGTGCCTTTGATGTGGCCAGCGATGATTTGACGGTTTATGTGCATTCAAATTTGTTGGAGGAATACCGGCTTTCGGAGGCTTTTGCCGATTGCGTGGTTGAAAGCCTGCCCGTTTCAGTCAAATTCCCGTCGCTCGCGGAAAGCCTCGTTGCTAGGGACGGCGCGTTGAACAATCCTTCGGGCTTGGATATTACGGTTTACGACGCGGCGGGCACGGTTGTTTACAAAGGCAACGACGTTTTGGTTAAGCAGCCGGCAGGCGTGTACATAGTGCGTAGCGGCAGTGTGGCAATGAAATTGGTTCTCCGATAAAAAAACATGTAAATCAAATTCCGGGAACGCGGCTTTCATGCCGACTGTTTTGGTCTGCATTCCGAGGGTTTTGCAAAGCCTTTGTCCAAGCGGGTTTGGAGAGGACAAAAAATATGTCTGACATATTTTGAAATATGTGCCTTGTATTTTG
>ENA-OVGE01002943-OVGE01002943.1-human-gut-metagenome-genome-assembly--contig:-NODE-2943-length-10371-cov-1.853432_pt1 | contig 10371 bp, 7 predicted proteins | sample MGYA00237769_ERZ505417 | MGnify/ENA primary metagenome ERZ505417 (study PRJEB26158, sample SAMN06016403) | human gut metagenome | biome: human gut; feature: ankylosing spondylitis patient; material... | reverse complement strand
CACGGTGAGGAAGTTCTTGCCGCAGCGCTCGTGGACGCCCCCCGCTTCCAGGGGGGAGCACACCACGCCGTCCAGCCCCACGATGGAGGCGATCTCCGCATAGTGGAGGACTACCTCCTCCATGGGCTTTTCGATCCACAGCTCTTTTTCGGTGCCGGGCAGGACAGCCAGCTCTTCCGGGCTGACCGGACCAACTCGGCTACGGCTGCGCATGGTATTAGCCATAGCGACTTTTTCTTCAAATGTCATAGGACATATACTCCTTTTATGCGGATCAGAACGCCGGGAATACGGTCATGGTATAGAAAACATAAACAAAAGGCAGGATCAGGGTGATGAGTGCGCCGCTCTTGATGATCGACTTCAGGTCATAGCCGCCATCTGCCATGCACATGGGAACCGCAGGGGTAGCCATCGGGGTCAGAAAGGCGGTCATAGCACCTGCGCGGACAAGAATCGAAACTCCGATAGGATTTGCGCCCAGAGCGGAGCAGGTCAGCAGGCAGATGGGGATGAAGACTGCGGAGACCGAGCGGTTGAGCATGAACTGGGTGAGCAGGAAGGGGATGATGAAGAACAGCGCACCGAGGACATAGCTGTTGTGGGTGCCGCCGACAGCGGTTGCCAGAGCGTTGCCGATCATGTCGCCTGCGCCGGTATTCGTCAGTGCGGTACCCAGAGCCAGTGCGCCGACAAAGAGCATCAGCATATCCCAAGGAATGTCACGGAGTGCGGATTTCTGATCGACGACGCCGAACAGAACCATCAGCAGGCTGCCGACAAGGCCCAGACCGATATTGATGCGGCCGACAAGCAGGCCACGGACGCGCAGAAGAAGGCCGATGACGCAGATACCGCCATCAGTGATGCGCAGAAGAAGGCCGACCGGGCCGACGCGGACGCGAAGCAGGCCGCGGCCGACAAGGCCGCCGCCGAGAAGGAGCTGACGGAAGCCAGGAGGCAGCAGGCCACGGCGACCGGCGACAAGACGAAGGCCGACGAGGCGGTGAACGCCGCGCAAGCCAAGCTGGATGCGGCCAGGCAGGCCGAGGCCAAGGCGCTTGAAGCCAAGCGGAAGGCCGATGCCAAGGTCGAGCAATTGTCCAAGGATGATGGAGGTCTTTCCGACCTGGCCGCGAAGCTCGAAGCGGCGAAGAAGGCCGCAGCCGACGCCGCAGCCGCCCAGCAGAAGGCGGAACAGGCGCAGAAGGATGCCGATAAGGCGGTGTCCGACTCCTCTTCCAACGCCGAGGCGAAGCAGCAGGCCGCCGCCGATGCCAAGAGCGAGGCCGACGCCAAGAAGGAAGCGGCAGACGAGGCTCAGGACAAGCTGTCTCAGGGCGCAGTGGCCTACTTCGGCGACAAGGGTGCCTCTCAGGCAGTCAAGGTTCTCACCGATCCGACCGTCACCGAGTATCTTGACGCCATTCATAATGGTGCCAAGGGTGATGCGACCACGTTGGACAACATGATCGAGGCCCTGAAGTTCATCCAGGAAGCCAATCAGCTTCGCGCGAAGGAAGGCCTGCAGCCCCTCAAGGTCAGTGACACCCTGATGGCACAGGCCATGGCGGATGCGGATTATGCCAACAACAACGTGAACCATCCACTTCAATTCCCCGCCAGCGAAAACCTCGCCTGGGGTTACACTGATCCCTTTAAGGGCTGGTACGACACGGAGAAGTCCATGTATGAGAAGGACATGTCCGACGGTGTCCTGGATTGCAAGGCCTCGGACGGCAAGCCCTTCAACCCCTGCGATTATGGCCATTACACCACGCTGGTCAACCCCGATTTGACCCTCACCGGTTTCGGCGTCAGCCAGAACGGCAACATCACGGGTACCAACGGGAACACCCATAGTCAGCTGTTCACCGAAAACGCTAACGGAATCGGCTCCGACGCGGGCCGCATCATGGACGTTGACGCATACCTGGCTGATTTGACTGCCTACCGTGACTCCCTGACCGGAGCCGACGCCGCATACCAGACCGCATTGTCCAAGAGCAAGCAGGCCGCACAGGACGCTTCCGATGCGGCCAAGGCGCTGGCCGCCGCCCAGCAGTCCGCACGGAAGGCCGCTGAGGAAGCCCAGCAGGCCGCGCAGAAGGCCAGGGATTTGCAGGCTGCCGCCGACGAGGCGCAGAAAGCGTATGACGAGGCCGTGAAGGCGAACGAGGACAAGGCCAAGGCGTTGGAGGAAGCCAGGAAGGATCAAGCCGATAAGAACGCGGCTTATTCCGCCGCCCAGCAGGCCACCAAGGAAGCCCGGTCCGCAGCCGCCACCGCCACCGACGCCCAGACCGCAGCCCAGACGGCAGTGGACAAGGCGAACACGGCAGTCGCCGCCGCACAGGCGAAGATCGATACCGCCGACAAGCAGGTCAAGGCCGCCGCCAAGAACAAGACGGATGCGGAAGCCGCGATCAAGCAGGCCAACACGGACAAGACGAAGGCCTTGGCCGACCTGGCCGCCGCCAAGACCGCGAAGGCCGAGGCCGAGAAGGCCAAGCAGGCCGCGCTCGACGCCAAGACCGTTTCCGACGCGAAGGTTGAAGCCGCCGACAAGCAGGTCAAGGCCGCCGACGAGGCCATCGCCGATGCCAAGGCCGCATACGCGAAGGCGAAGGACGACCTCAACACGGCCACCGGCAAGCTCAACGACGCCCAGAACACCATCAAGCGTCTGCAGAACGCCGAGGAGAACCTCAAGAAGGCGAACGCGAAGCTGACGGAAGCGCAGTCCAAGCTGGATGAGGCGAACAAGGCCAAGGATGCGGCCGACAAGGCATACGAGAAGGCCAAGGCCGACTATGATGCCAAGCTCGCCGACAAGCAGGCGTCCGACAAGGAGCTCGCCGCCGCCAAGCAGGCCGAAGCCGAAGCCCAGAAGAAGGCCGAGGAGGAAGCCAAGAAGCAGCAGGAAGCCCAGAAGAAGGCCGACCAAGCCAAGAAGGATGCCGAAGCCAAGAAGCAGAAGGCCGAACAGGCCAAGAAGCAGGCTGCAGGTGTGACGAACAATGGTCTGGCCTCCACCGGATCGGACACCACCGCAATCGCCACGCTGGCGGCGATCATGACCATCGCCGGTGCTGGCTGCGTGCTCGTGCGTGTACGTTCCGCCAAGCATGCCGATGGATGGCATGCAGTCGAGGACTGATTCTCACCGCACCAAACGTGTTTTGCCCGCCTTCGACCCGAAACAGGGGAGAGGCGGGCAAAACCGTATTCCCACATACCGAAGCAAAACGGTAGCTTCTTTTGTTACTATCAGAAAAAAGTCAGTGAATTGCGTGAAAGGGTCTGGCTATGAACGATGTGGGCCATGCGCCACTCCCAGGCGACGTGCTGCTACACCAATACCTGCAACCAAACAACATCACCATGTACCGTCTGGCGAAAGCCATGAACCTGCCACAAATCACCGTCAGTGGAATAATACGCGGGAAAAGACGCATCACCACAGGCCTCGCATACCATCTTGCCTACGTGTTGGGCACATCACCGGAATACTGGCTGGAATTGCAGATGAATTACGACATTGAAAACTACGACAAATTCAACGAAAGCGGACTGACGGTCCTCATTGATAATACGGTCGGCGACACTGTCCAATCAGAACGATGACTCCGCTAACGCCAGTTTCGTCCATGCCCACTTTGATGGCCTCGATTCCGCCAATTCGTTTTCCGCTGCCGCGCATTGTACTGCTGAGGATATTCTGTGCTGGCGCTTGTCCTTGTATTTTCTCCCTCGGAGTGGCTGAATAGGGCTCGTTTCCATTGGTTTGCGTTCATAGAATTCTTTCTTAGTTGGGAGAGGGGACTTCTTATTGAGAACTATTCCTATCTGACATAAGATACATTATCGGCTAAAAAAACGATTTTAGGATAATGCTTGTTTCGCTTCCTTCTAGAAGAGCTCGTTTTGTATTGGTTTGCTGAGTCGTGCGTGGATCAGCTTGATATAGTCGGGATCGAGTTCGCTTGCCGTGCATTGCATGTGTTCGAGCAGACATGCTTCCAATGTGGTGCCGCTTCCGGCGAACGGCTCCAGCACGAGACCATCCGCCGGGGTGACGAGACGGACAAGCCAGCGCATGAGTTCGACCGGTTTGACTGTCGGATGGAGGATGCCGTCGACTTTCGGCCGTTCAGACGGTGAGGCTTTCGGACAATACCTGAAAACCGGGTAGAATCGACTCGCGCCGCCCATATCGTCATATTCGGCGCCGGTATGGGTCATGCCCCAGCCGTCACCGGGTTTCGTGCTTGCGCGTGGTTTGCCTTTTCGACTGACGGTGACGCCGGACTGTCGGTCGAGTTCCTTGGCCGTGGACTGGTCGAACAGCATGTTCGGCGTGAAACGGGCGGCAGCCGTGTAGTCGGTGCGATTCGCTTTGTCCGCACCATATACATGGTTGTCTCTCGGCCCGGAGCCGAACCGTCCATGCTGGTTCTTGCCCTTCGACTCCGCCTCGTCCGCCGTGTTGCGGAATGGGACGCGGCATGCGTCGATATGCAGTGCGCCTGTCCCGTGTCCGAGCAGATTGTGGGCGAGATTCCCGTCCAACGGCTTGCGGGCCAGACAGATGGGTTCGTGCGCGGGCTTCAGCTGGCTGTACCAGCCTTTGAACGGTTTCGCCGTCTCGGATCGCGTCGGCTCCACATCCTCGCGGCGTTCCCGGTCGATCATGAGCGTCGCATCCGAACCGTGTGGCATGCCGGACGCGTACACCCAGTCGATCTGGTCGCGGATTTCGAAGCCCGCATCCTCGATGGCGCATGCCAGCCGATGATAGGTGCGGCTGGCCGCGAACGCCGCCACATGCCCGCCCGGCTTCAGGACGCGCAGGATATCCTTCCACAGGTCCACGTCGAACGCGATGCCTGTGGAATCGAAGCTGCGGTTCATGAAACCGATCTCATACGGCGGGTCGGTAACGACGGAATCCACGCTGTTGTCCGGTAAGGAGGCGATGAGCCGGCGACAATCCCCCTTGTATAGGCGGAGGTTGTCGCCCAGATCTTCCAGCTCGATCAATGTCGGAACCGTTTAGAATTCCGGGTCGGTGCCGTCGCCGTTCGGATCCGTGCTGGCTGGCGTGGTCGTAGCCCACGGATCCATTGCGGGCTGTGAGGGTGCTGCAGGTTGCGCCGGTGTCTGTGCGGGAGCCTGTTGGCTGTAACCCTGCTGCTGGTAGTTGTTGTATGCGCCTTGCTGATAGCCGTTGTTCGGCTGCTGGTATCCGCCGCCGTAATTGTTCTGCCGGTAGCCGTTGCCGTTGGACTGTTGGCCGCTGGTCTTCTGAAATTGCGTGACGCCGAACCGGAGGCTGACACCCAAATCGGTGACGATCATTTCAAGATTGCTACGCTGTTGGCCGGTGGTCTTGTCCGTCCAATTGTTGGTTTTCATGTAACCGGTGGCTACCACGCGCATGCCCTTATAGCAGGAGCGCATGATGTTCTGGGCGAGGTCTCCGAATGCTGCGCATCGCATGAATACGGCATCCCCATCCACGGTCTGCCCGTTACGGTCACGTCGACGCGTATTGTGCGCGATGGTGAAAGTGACCGTATCTCCCCTCTGCTCGGGGTTTGCTGTGATATTGCCTGCGAGTGTGAGTGTCGGCTCTCCTGCCATGGGTTCCTGGTCTCCTTATTTTTTTCTATGTGAACATATTCAGTATAACAAGCATATACGAAGAAAAGGCATGTCGGATAAGCATCAGGACAGAGGAGAAAAACCTGATACCAATCCGACATACCCCTTTTAGCAGGATGGGCTCACTCCACTACGGCGGAATGAGCCCATCAAGGTTTCTATCCGATCAGCGTGACCGCCTTACAGGCGGATACGCTTCCTCGAACCAGCCAGAGCGAGAGCGATACCAGCTCCGGCGAGGACCCCGGCCCACAGGAGCATCGGGGTGCCGACACCGGTGGAGGCGAGACCCTTCTCCTTGACGAGCACAGTCTCGTTCGGTTTGCGCGCGTCACCATAGGAGATAAGCTTGCCCGTCTGGTCGTACACCTTCTCACGCCAGTAGTAGGTGCCGGTTTCATGCACGGTCACGGTCGGCGAGTGGATGCCGTCCTTCGCGTCGACCTTGCCGGTGACGGTGATGAGCACGTCTCCCGACTGGTCGCCGTCGGCCTGCCTCCACAATTCGAATTCAGCCTTGGCCGCATCCGAGCAGTTCTTAAGCAGGAGCTCATCGTGCAGGTCGGCCTTGCCGTTTTCGAACGTGACCTCACCCTGCGACTTTGTGGACACCTCGCACTTCGGTGTTTCAGGCTTCCGGACGCGCACGATCTCGGATGCGAGTCCGAAAGCGTGCTGCACCTTGCCGTGGGTGAGCTGACGCCATGCGAGGGCGGCGAGCGGATTATGGTTCTGGTCGCCGGTCAGGCTCGGTGTCATGACCCAATGCCAAGCGTAGGTGCCCGATTCGGTCAGGGTGAACGAGTCGGTCGTGTAGGTGCCGAACTTGGTGACATCCTTGATGTCGGTTTCGTGAACCTTCACCGCGTTTTCGGGCACGGTGTCGGTTTCCTCGATCGCGGCGGACGGGTCGTCACTCACCTTGTAGAGGACGCCGTGGAAGTCGAGGCTCAGCGGGGTGCCCTTCGGGGTTTCGCCTTCGGTGACGTTGGTCTCCGGGTAGGTGGGCCACACGTCCTTTTCGTTGGTCTTGGCGACGACGAGCTTGTCGACGGTGGTCTCCCCCGCCTTGACTTCCTTGCTGGACACTGTGGAGTCGAGCTTCGGGGTGAGGCGGAACATGACGGTCTCATCCGCCGTGAACGGGGCTTCGTGCACGTCCTTGGCGAACGGGTAGTCCCTGGACGGTTCGATGCCGGTCTGGTTTTTCGTGTCCTGGTCCCTGTTGGCGATGTCGTACACAAACGTCGCGTATCCGGACGGCGGGTTCGTCAGGTCGATCCCGTTTTCGGCCTTCCACACGCCGGCCGGCTTCTCGCCCTTCCTGCTGGACAGGAGGTAGTCGCCTGCCTTGTTCGTCGTGAACGTGGTGGTGGCGAGCTTCACGGCCTGCCTGGGCAGTTCGACGGTCTTGCCCGAGGCCGCGTCCTTCTGCGCCTGTTCGGCCTGTTCGCGGGTCATGCCCCCGTAGAGCGTGCCGTTCACGCGGATGGTGATCTGGTTGGCTTCCGTTTCCCTGCCTTCGCCCTGGCCGTCCTTGGTGTGCAGCCAGTCGGCGGTGTCGGTCTTGCCGTCACCGTTCACGTCGGACACGCCCAGCGTGACCTTGTCGCGGATGACGCCGCCCTTTTCAAGGTAGACGACATCGGTCCTGTCGGACGCGGCCGCGGAGCCGATCTGGACGGCGGGCCGTTCGATGCCGTCGGCGCCGGTCACCTTGCTCTGGTCGGTCTTGTAGGCGGCGGACACGCTGGACGTGATGGTCGGCTGCATGTTGCGCACGTGCAGCGTGGTCTCCGCTTCCAGCACGTTGTCAGACCAGTCGTAGTCCGTGGACAGGTACTGCTTCATGTTGGCGTCCTGCATGTCGGGCGTGATCTGCCACACCCACGTGTACCAGCCGGTGTCCGGCAGGCTGCGTCTTCACGAAGTCGGGGTCCATGGTGATGGAGGCGGCGTCCACATGATTGGTGGCGCCGTCCTTGTCGCCGGTGACGGTCGCGGTCGCGGCCTTCACCCCATCCTTGACGGTCGTCTGGCCTTCGACCGGCTTTTTCGCGAAGTAGTAGAGGGTGCCGGTGCTCTTGATGGTCGCGCCTTCAATCCAGTCGCCACCGGACGGGTCCACATGCCAGGTCAGATCATCTTCGGGCGCATGCCCGTATTCGATGCGATGATCGGTCTGGTTGGATTCGATGGTCGGCTTGAAGTTGTTCAGCACCTCGAACTGGATGTTCTTCGACACGGTCTCGGGATCGGTAGCTGCCATCAGGTTCTGGTTCGGCGAGGACAGTTTGGCGGCCTTCGGAACCTTGTAATTAAAAACAGGCATAACCTTGCCATTGCCGGTTGCGGTCCACGCGACATGCTGCGCAGAATTCGTGGTGGTGCCGCTGATCGTGTTCTTGCCGGTCTGGTCGAACACGGCCGGGCCCTTCAGGGTCGCGGTGTACGTGATTCCTGAAAGGAAGCCGCCGTTCCCGTTCTGGATGCCGACATCGATGGTGCCTTTGCGTTGGCCGATCGTGTACTGGTATCTCATGTCGAGGTTCGAGGGCGTGTTGGCGACCGCCTCATTCCACAACTCGTTCATCTTCTTCGTGTACGTGTCCCAGCTGGTGCCGTCCTTCCAGCCGAGGCGTTCGATGCCTTTCAGGTATTCTTCACCCATCGGATCGAGCTTCTGGTGGATGAGGCCCGCGATCGCGGCCTGCGTGAGGTCGTCCGTGTTCCCGTTGTACTTGTCGGTCAGCCATGCGAGCCGTTGCGCGTCCGGTTTCGTCTTCGCGTCGGTCCACTCGCCCCACGTGCCCGCCGTGCCCGTGTAGAGCGTGTCGGCCTGGATGCAGTACACGTTCTTCCCGTTGACCTTGTCGACCACGCCGAGCGACTGCTCCATGTCCTCGTACTTGTGTCCGTTGCTGAACGTGATCGTACCCATGTTCGCCCACAAGCCCGGGTTGCCGTTCTGAATGGAGCGCTCAAACGGATCACGCATGTCGGCCGCGTCCGCCGTGCCCGCGACGAGCATGCCCGCCGCCAAGGTGGCGACGGTCGCACTGGCCGCCGCGATCGTGCGGACCACATGTCGGATTGTGGAACCGCGAGTGGGATTGTTGTTTCTCCCCATATCGTCTCCTCTGATAGGAAGGATATTTTGTCGCCAGTGATGGTCACTGGACTCTTGCGGTTTTTACCATAACGTCAAATCTTGTAATTAACCGGTTTTTTATTGAAATTGACCGAAATTGGCGGCGCAAGCCCCGTCTTTTTAAGACTGGGGTAAGCCACCATTTTTTGATTAGTCATTATTTTTCGTGGTAAGATTTTACGGTATGAGCCAGAAGGTACGAATCGTCAAAGTCAAGCACACGGGCGCGTCCGTGTACCTTGGCGACGATTCATGCCGAAACCACTGCTGGACGCGCAATCCCGAACGCATCATGGGCTGGCTGTGCGATGGTTGGCGTACCCGTTTCAACCAACATCGGGAGCATAGGACAATCCGCCGCTACATGGAGGACATGGAATCCCATGAGCGCATGTGGGTGGACGTCTCCTTGGGCGGGGCGACCGTCGGGGAACCGTTCAAGGACAGCGAGGCTCGAATCCGGTGTTCTTGGCTCGCATGCATCCCCTCCGCTATTCTCGCCAGTCCCATGCGCGTGGAGAATTCGGAATGGTATGCCGCGTTGAAGCGCAAGAAAATCAATGGCGGTCGTGTCCCGGGATTCAAGTCCCGCAAACGCGACCCCCAGTATTTCGTATGCTGGCGCAACCAGAACAAGACCGGCAACGCCATCTACCATCAGGTGTCACGCAAGCGCGGAGTGGTCGTAATCACCGGAAGCGTGAAAAAGGAATTCCGTAAGCCGGGCGAAACGGGATGCCGTTGGACGCTCTCCATCCACGTGCGCGTCAGCCAACCCATCAGGGATTACACGAGCGTGGCGGTGAATTGGACGGAACGCACTCTGGCGTTCACCAACGAACCGTCGCCCATCCGACGGAATGCCACCGGCAAGCAGACCGGCATCGACCGTGGCTGCGTCCACACGTTGACCTTATCGGACGGAACCATGCTGGACATGCCGCAACCGTCCGAACGGGAGAAGCGAGAGTATCTGCGTCTGCAACGCAAGCTCGCCCGACAAGACATGACCAACAGCCGACGTGGCGGGAAAACCGCGAAATTCCAGTCGAAACGACGCAAACTCACATTGAAGCGCATGAGTTCGATACGCCGTCACATCAACAACCGCAAGGACGATTGGGTTGCGAAGACCACGACCCGACTGGTCGAAGACTACGACCTCATCGCCTTGGAAGCGTTGAACACCCGGCAAATGACCCGCAAGCCGAAACCGAAACATGACCCCAACCATAAAGGACGCTACCTGCGCAACGGCTCGGCGGCCAAAGCGGGATTGAACCGCAGCATCCTCGGCAACCGTTGGACGGACATCCTGAACAAACTCGAATACAAGACACGTCTCGCCGGAAACCGACTCATACTGGTCAACCCGGCGTACACGTCCCAGACCTGCAACCGTTGCGGCCATGTCGCATTGGAGAACCGTGAAAGCCAAGCGGTCTTCCAATGCGTCAACTGCGGCAATAAGGACAATGCGGACATCAACGCGGCCAAGAACACCCTCGGCCGCGCGATACACACAACCGGCATGGACGATGCCGAGGGCGTGG
>ENA-OVGE01002942-OVGE01002942.1-human-gut-metagenome-genome-assembly--contig:-NODE-2942-length-10371-cov-5.509791_pt1 | contig 10371 bp, 9 predicted proteins | sample MGYA00237769_ERZ505417 | MGnify/ENA primary metagenome ERZ505417 (study PRJEB26158, sample SAMN06016403) | human gut metagenome | biome: human gut; feature: ankylosing spondylitis patient; material... | reverse complement strand
ACATCAAGAAGGGCTACACCGTGACCGGTGAGACCTACGAGGAACTGGGCAAGGCCATGGGCGTCGATGAGGCTGCCTTTGCCGAGACCATGAACACCTGGAACGGCTATGTTGAGGCCAAGAACGACCCCGACTTCGGCCGCACCAGCTTTGCAAACAAGCTGGATACCGCTCCCTACTATGCCATCAAGGTCACCGCAGGCGTGCACCACACCATGGGCGGCCTGAAGATCAACACCAACACCGAAGTCCTGAACGAGAACGGCGAGGTCATCCCCGGCCTGTTCGCAGCAGGTGAGGTGACCGGTGGTGTCCACGGTGCAAACCGCCTGGGCGGCAACGCCGTGGCTGACTTCACTGTCTTTGGCCGCATTGCAGGCGCAGCTGCCAGCAAGTACGCTGCATGAAACGCCTGAAAAGCTGGCAGAAAAACCTGATCTTTGCGGCCGTGGTGCTGGCCGCGGCAGCGCTCCTGTTCGTGCTGTACCGTGCCAACGCCCCCAAAGCGGAGCCGCTGGTGGCCGTGATCGATTTCGGCGACGGCATCACCGAGACGATCCCGCTGGACGAGGACCACGATTATCTGTATGATGTGGGCGATTATATCGTGCATCTGCAGGTAAAGGATGGGGCCGTTGCCTTCCTCGACAGTCAGTGCCCGGACCATGTGTGCGAGCAATTCGGCTGGCTGAGCGAGCAGGATGCCTGGGCCGCCTGTGTCCCCGCCGGGGTCTATGTAACGGTGCAGGCCGCAGAAACAGAATAAAACAAAGAGGCCGCCGTGCAGGATCATCTCCTGCACGGCGGCCTGTTGTATAGGGGAAAATGTTATTTCACGTATTTGCCTTCGCAGATATTCTTGCAGCAGGCGCTGATGGGGAACCAGCAGCAGTCCCGGCAGATATCGGCCAGCATCTCGGGGGTGGCTTTGGCATCGATCTCCCGGATGAGGGCCTGGTAGTCGTATTCCTTTTCCTCCAGCCCGAAATACTCCACGGTCTTGCGGTCGTACCGCTTGACCTTTTCCTGCGTGTCGCAGAGGTCAGTCCCCAGCTTGTTGGGGCAGCAGGAGCAGAGGGTGTCGGTGGAGAAGGTGAGCTGGATCTTCGTCCCGGGCACCTCCCGCAACTGGTGAACGACATCATTCATGTGTTCCACAAAGGCTTCGCTGTAGCCATGGCCGGAGTAGCCCTGGGTGCAGAGCAGGTGATGCGGGCGCAGTACGATGCTCATGCCTTTTTTACCCCCGGGATCCGCTTCCGGATGTTCAGGCCCAGCACGCAGGCCAGCACAGCCTTGATGATGGCGGTGGGGATGAAGGGAAGAACGCAGGCGGAAACAGCCACAGACACGGTGCTGTGAGCGACGATCACGAACAGGATGACACCCACGATATAGTTGACCACGGTGCCCACGACAACCGCCACGGGGAAAGCACCCTTGAATGCATCCCTGTGCTCCACGCCCAGGCCGATGATGTAGGCCATGATGGGGAAGGAGATCAGGAAGCCGCCGGTGGGGCCGACAAACTTGTCGATGCCGCCGGAGAAGTTGGCCAGCACGGGCACACCCACAGCGCCCAGCAGCAGGTAAACGAGCGTGGCAATGGCGGACAGCTTGGAGCCCAGCACCACGGCAGCCAGCGTGATGGCGAAGGTCTGCATGGTCATGGGCACGCCCAGCGGCATGGGGATGGAGATCTGTGCCATCACGGCGATGACGGCGGCAAACAGGCCCGCGTAGCAGATATCGCGCACCGAGAACTTACTGGTCTGATTCATGGTAAAAAATCCTCCTCTGATTTGGTACAAACAACGTCCCGATTAAACCAGAAAGCGGCAGACAGGTCAACTTGCGATTTGCACAAAGGTTTACAATCTGTGAAAATTTGCTGAAAAGCGTGCAAACGAAATTTGGACGCTTGTGTATCCGGGCAAAATGCGATACACTACACCTATACATAGGAAAGGAATCTGACAGGCCGCCCTCCGGCAGGCCTGAATCTGATAGGAGGAACATGATGATCTGGAATAAGAAGAAGGACGGCGCGGAGAACCCGGGTGCGGAAACGCCTGTGGCACAGACTGCCAAGGCCCCGGTGCTGTTTTTGCAGAAGAACTGGAAATGGCTCGTGCCGGTGGTCTGTGTGGTGATCGCGGGCGGTGTATTTTTGCTCAAGCCCAAGAGCGCCAGCACCACAGCCGTGGACCCCAGCTATCTGGAGACCAGCCCTGAAGTGCGGGATGTCTCCAACACCCTGAGCGGCACCGGTACCCTGAACCCTGCCAACACCTACACCGTGAAATCTCTGGTGGAGGGCAAGGTGCTCACCGGCGAGTTTGAGGAGGGCGACGTGCTGGATGAGGGGAGCATCCTCTACACGCTGGACAGCTCGGACGCTTCCACCAATTTTGAAAAGGCTGAGATCGCCATGCAGCAGGCACAGCGCAGCTATGACAAGGTGGTGGACCGCCAGTATGTGCGTGCCGAAGTGGATGGCACCGTGAGCACCCTGAAGGTCGCCAAGGGCGACGAGGTGACCAGCGGGCAGGAGGTCGCCATCATCCGCGACAGCTCCAAAATGCTGCTGACGCTGGAATTCCCCGCCGCTGATGCCGCCAATTTCAGCGTGGGCCAGACCGCCCAGGTGACGCTGGACGGCACCTTTGAGCAGCTGGACGGCACCGTGACCAGCGTGACCGGAACGGATGCCCTGAGCACCGGCAACCTGCTCACCCGCACCGTGACCATTGCCGTGCGGAATGCAGGCGGCCTGACCACCGCGCAGGCGGCCACCGCCTCCATCAACGGGGTCAGCTCCATCGGTTCTGCCACCTTTGGCTATCAGGCAGAGCGTACCCTGACCGCACAGGCCGCAGGCACCGTGACCTCCATCCATGTGCAGGAGGGCCAGACCGTTGCCAAGGACGATATCCTGATCGAGCTGAGCGGCGATGACCTGACCGAGAGCATCCAGTCGGCCTCTGAGACCCTGCGCAGCGCTGAGATCTCCCTGCAGAACCTGCAGGATACCATGGCCAACTATACCGTCACCTCTCCCATCAGCGGCACCATCATTGAAAAGGATGCCAAGGTGGGCGACGCGGTCAAATCCGGCGATACCCTCTGCGTCATCTATGACCTGAGCTATCTGGAAATGGTCATCAATGTGGACGAGCTGCAGATCAGCTCTCTGACTGTGGGCCAGAAGGTGCAGATCACAGCCGATGCCGTGCAGGACAAGAACTATGTGGGCACTGTGACCCGCGTCTCCATGAAGGGCACTTCCAACGGCGGCACCACCACCTACCCGGTGACCATCCGCATTGACGAGACCGACGGCCTGCGCCCCGGCATGAACGCCAACGCCGAGATCGTGGTGGCTGAGGCTGCCAATGCCCTGACCGTGCCCAATGCGGCCATCGTCCGGGGCGGCTATGTGCTGGTGACCCAGGATTCCCCCAGCGCCTCCAAGGCGGATGCCACCATGGAGGCCCCCGAGGGCTTTGTCTATGTGGCCGTCAAGACCGGTGTCAGCGATGATGATTACACCCAGATCGTCAGCGGCATCCAGGAGGGGGACACCATTGGTTACGACCCCAACTCGGTCAGCAGCGACAGCTACTATGACGATGGCAGCGGCATGATGATCTTCTGATGGGAGGATGGAATGAGTGCTCTGATCGAATTTGATGCGGTCTGCAAGTATTACCAGATGGGCGACACCACGGTAAAAGCTGCCGACCACATCACCATGAAAATAGAAAAAGGCGAGTTTGTTGCCATTGTGGGCCAGTCCGGCTCCGGCAAGTCCACCTGCATGAACATCATCGGCTGCCTGGATGTGCCCACGGCGGGCACCTACCGGCTGAACGGCCGGGATGTGGGCAAGATGAGCCGGAATGAGCTGGCCTCCATCCGCAACGAGATGCTGGGGTTCATCTTCCAGCAGTATAATCTTCTGCCCAAATTGAACCTGCTGGAAAACGTGGAGGTGCCGCTGGTCTATGCGGGCATCCCCCGCGCCGAGCGTCACCGCCGGGCCCGCGAGGTGCTGGAGCAGGTGGGGCTGGGCGATAAGCTGAAAAACAAGCCCAACCAGCTTTCGGGCGGCCAGCAGCAGCGCGTATCCATCGCGCGGGCGCTGGTGCGCAACCCGGCGATCATTCTGGCGGATGAGCCCACCGGCGCGCTGGACAGCCACACCGGCCGCGAGGTGCTGGGAATGCTGCAGGATCTGCATGGGCAGGGCCATACGGTGGTGCTTATCACCCATGACAACTCTATTGCCGTGCAGGCCGACCGCATCATCCGGCTGGAGGATGGTCAGGTGGTCTACGATGGCGACTCCCGCGCGCCGGAAGCCATCGTCCAGCCGACGCTGAACTTTGAACCGGCAGAACAGGAGGGGAACAAATGATCATTGAGACCTTCCGTCAGGCCCTCCAGAATGTGTGGAGCAACAAGCTCCGCACCTTTTTGACCATGCTGGGCATCATCATCGGTGTCATGGCGGTCATCGTCATCGTGGGCCTGGGCAACGGCATGACCCAGAGTATGCGGGACAGCTTTTCAGCACTGGGCACGAATGCCCTGTCCATTCAGGTCTGGGGCTACGGCTCCCGCACCGCCTCGGTGGAGGATGTGTATAAGATCGCGGATAAGAACAAGGAGCTCATCTCCGCAGTCTCGCCCCAGATCGATTTCAGCAACAACACCCCCAAGGTGGGCACCACGACCTACCGCTACGGCACCAGAGTTTACGGTGTGGACGAGCACTACGCCGAGATGAAAAACTATACCCTCGCCCAGGGGCGCGGCCTGCAGTACATGGACATCAAGGACAACAAGCAGGTCTGCATCATTGGTGATTACCTCAACCGGGCGGCCTACGGCGGCAACGCGGTGGGCCAGACCATCAAGCTGGGGGCCTACAAGTTCCGGATCGTGGGCGTGCTGAACGCCAAGGTGACGGACAAGAACATGCAGCAGGGCTCCGACGATGACTGCATCTATCTGCCCTACACCACGGCCATGCGGCTCTCCAACCAGTCCAGCGCCAAGAACTTTGTTGCAATTATGAAGGACGAGAGCCGGGCCAACGAGGCCAAGGCGGTGGTGGAAAGCGGCCTGTACGACCTGCTCAAGAGCGACAACGCTTATTACATCTACAGTGCCAGCGAGTGGCTGGAGGAGATGAACGAGATGATCAACATGGTCATCATCATCCTTACCGGCATTGCCAGCATCTCGCTGCTGGTGGGCGGCATCGGCATTATGAACATCATGCTGGTGTCGGTGACCGAGCGCACCCGGGAGATCGGCATCCGCAAGGCACTGGGTGCCAAGGAGCGGGTGATCCTGTCGCAGTTCGTGGTGGAAGCTGCCACCACCTCCGCACTGGGCGGCGTGCTGGGCATCGTCCTTGGCTATATCGTGTCCATGGCGGCAAACCGCATTCTGCCCATGATCTCCAGCGACATTGATGTGACCGTCAGCCCCTCGTTCAACTCCATCGTGGTGGCCTTTGGCATCTCAGTGGGCATCGGTGTGCTGTTCGGCTATCTGCCCGCCAAGCGCGCCGCAAGGCTCAACCCCATTGAAGCGCTGAGATATGATTAAAAATGAAACCTCTCAGCCAGGCAGTCGGCCTTTGGCCGGGCTGCCGGCAGCTCCCCTGGCAGGGGAGCCAGGTATAGATGAAACCCTTATTTAAGGAGGATTTTCCATGAAAAAGCGAATCCTTGCATTTCTGCTGGCGGTGAGCATTGCCGTGTCGATGCTGGTGCTGCCGGCATCGGCAGCGGGCAACGCCAACACGGCGGTCCAGCTGTCCATCACGCTGAACGCGATGGACAGCAGCCAGCAGGCTGCTCTGAACGCTGTGGTCACCCGCGGTGCGCTGGCCCGGATGCTGGTGTCCTACTCCACCTACCGCGAGAGCGTGGGCTCTCAGGGTACGGTGGGCACCCTGTTCACCGACCTGCCCGGCACTTCGCCCTATGCCCCCTATGTCCGCATTGCGGTGCAGAATGGCTGGATGAACGGCTACACCGACGGCTCTTTCCGGCCCGACAACGCCGTGACGCTGGAAGAAGCGGTCACGGCCATCCTCAAGCTGATGGGCTATAAGATGACCGATCTGAGCGGCTCCTTCCCCAACGCACAGCTGAACAAGGCCAGTGAGCTGGGCCTGCGCAATCAGGTGGACCGCAGCCAGGGCGAGGTGCTCAACTACGAGGAGTGCGCCCTGCTGTTCTACAACGCCCTGACAGCCAACGCGGCCAGCGGCAGTGCCTACGGCAGCAGCCTGGGCTTCACGGTCTCCAATGGCCAGGTGGATACCTCCAGCGTCATGCTCAAGAGCCTGAAGGGCCCTTTTGTGGCAGGCGATACGGTTCAGCTGCCCTTTGTTCCCAAGATGGTCTACCGCAACGATAAAGCGTCGGAATCTGCGGAGCTGAACAAATACGACGTGTATTATTACAGCGAGAGTTTACAGACACTGTGGGTCTATACCCGCCGGGCCGCTGGCCGCATCACGGCAGTTTCGCCCAGTGCCAGTGCCCCCACCAGTGTAACGGTGGCAGGCACCAGCTATACGCTGGGTTCCTCTGCGGTGGCCTCCCAGGTGTCCTCCCTCAACGGCGGCGGCGTGGGCGAGGTCGTCACCCTGCTGCTGGGCATGAACAATGAGGCTGCCGGGATCGTGACCGGCGAGGAAGCCGACAGCGTGTTCTACGGTGTCGTGCAGACCGCCACCCGCAGTCTGGTGGAAGAGAACGGCGCGGATGTTCTGCAGAAGGTCTCCGTCATGTGCACCGATGGCATTGCCCGCACTGTGAACGTGGACAAGAGCCTGAACTTTCCGCAGGGGTGGCTGGTAGAGATCAAGGTCACCCCGGAGGGCGAGAGCGTGGAGCACATCGAGGACCGCCGCGTCAACGGCACCATCAATACCAATGCCACTGCTCTGGGCGCTGCCGCCCTGGCCGACGATGTAGAGATTCTGGATACAACTTCGGAGGGTGTGGCTGGGACGGTTCGTCCCAGCCGCCTATCGGGGGTAACACTGAGTGACCTTGATGTCCGCTACTATACCGTCAACGATGCCGGACAGATCGACCGGCTCATCCTGAACGATGTGACCGGCGACCTGTGGAGCTACGGCGTGCTGGACGATGTGAAAAATCTGGCCATGAATTATTCTGACCTGAAGAGCCTCGTTACCAGCATTGCGGCGGGAGACTCCGCCTCCGGCACCACGACCACGACAGGCACCACCACCGGATCGGCCACGGGCGGCACCGACGGCTCCGGCTCTGCCTCGGATACCACCACCACTGTGACCGGTACCACGGCGGCAGACCGCCTGTCCAACCTGCTGGTGCCCACCACCAGCGAGATCCTGTGGGGCATCGTCTCGGGCGATATCCTGAGCACGGCCTGGCAGAAGCTGACCAGCAACACCGGCTCCCTGATGAGCATTGGCTTCCAGCAGATCGCGGAGATCACGGGCACCCCCTTCAAGCAGATCTTCAACTACATCGGCGGCGGGGCGACCTATATCTGCTACGTCAACGGCGCGGCGGCCAGCTACACCACGGCCATCAAGTATCCGGTGCTGGCGGGCGGCATTGCCGTGCGGCAGGAGACCACCGGCTCTGTCAAGGCCATGATGCAGCTGATGCCCCTGAAGATCGACAAGGTCGGCGCGGCCTCGGTGCTCTCGGGCAATGAACGCTACGAGATGGCAGACAATGTGCAGGTCTACCTGTGGTACAAGGGCCAGTATTACCCCACCAAGCTGGCTCAGGTGGATGCGGACGGCTACCAGCTGACCGGCTGGTACGATAATTTCGGCTGCGCTGCCGGAAAAAAGGTCCGCGTCATCATTGCGGTCAAGAACGACTGATGCTTTATTACAGCGGCCTGAGCCGCACACTGCGGCAGCTGCGCTGGGTGCTTTACCCGCGCCGCTGCCCTTTTTGTGACCGGGTGTTGGGAAACCGGTCTGCCTGCCCGGACTGCGCCGATGGGCTGGCAGAGCTGCGCCGTGCACCCTCCATGCGGCTGCGCGGCTCCGAGCACTACCTGGGACGGCTGGATGGGGCAGCCGCACCCTACCGATACACCGGCCTTGTCCGCCGCGCGGTGCTGCGGGCGAAATATCAGGGCGCGCCCTGGGCAGCTGTGGAGCTGGGCGTGGAGATGGCCCGCCTGCTCTTTGGCAGCGAGATCAGAATGTGTGGTTCTGAACCCCTGCCCGAACCGGTGCCGGGCCTTGACCGGGGTTACGACTGCATCCTTCCGGTACCGGCCTCCAGCAAAAAGCGCGGCTACAATGTGCCGGAGCGGATGGCACAGCCCCTTGCCCGGGCGGTGGGCGTGCCGGTGGTCACAGACGCGCTGACCCGTGCCCGCTCCACCCGGCGGCAGGAGGGACTTTCCCTTGACGAGCGGCTGGCCAATGTGGCGGGTGCCTTCCGGGTGGCCCGGCCGGAGGCTGTGGAGGGAAAGCGCATCCTTCTGGTGGACGATGTCCTGACCACCGGAGCCACGGCCTCGGCCTGCGCGCAGGCTCTGCTGGATGCCGGTGCGCAGAGCGTGTTCGCTGTGGCGCTGGCTACGGTGGAGTTTCCGCAGCCGGTGGGCAGCACAACGGCCATTGCCGAAAATGAAGAAGAAATTTGAAAATAGTGCTTGACAAAACACCATTCTTCGGGTATACTGATTGAGCTGTGAGCGACAAGCTCGATCAGATGTCCGGGTGTAGCGCAGTTTTGGTAGCGCGCTTGAATGGGGTTCAAGAGGCCGTGAGTTCGATTCTCGCCACTCGGATTGAAACAAGACCGACGATTTCAAAAGAGATCGTCGGTCTTGATTTTTTATTCGGCTGTTTCTGGTGCGCTGTCCCGGAGGGGCGGGCACCGCTGCAAGGAGGGCGAGTCTATGAATGCTGCACTGCGCCGGGATGCGGATGTGATCCTTCGTTCCAGCCTGAACGCTGTTCTGCCGGATGAGGCGGTGCGCCGCGCGCTGCGGGATCTCCGGCCCGGGAAGGGCCGGGTGCTTCTGGTGGCGGCGGGCAAGGCGGCCTGGCAGATGGCACACGCGGCGGTTGAAACGCTGGGCCGGGTGGATGGCGGCGTGGTCGTGACCAAGTACGGCCATGTGAAAGGTGAGATCCCCGGGGTGGCCTGCTATGAGGCGGGCCACCCGGTGCCGGATGCAAACGGTTTTGCGGCCACCCAAAAGGCGCTGGCGCTGGTGCAGGGGCTGACTGCCGGGGATACGGTGCTGTTCCTGCTTTCCGGCGGCGGCAGTGCGCTGTTCGAGCAGCCGCTCGTTCCCGGGGCAGAGCTGCAGGACATCACGAGCCAGCTGCTGGCCAGCGGGGCCGACATTGTGGAGATGAATACCATCCGCAAGCGGCTTTCCGGTGTGAAGGGCGGGCGGTTCGCGCAGCGCTGTGCCCCTGCGCAGGTGTTCAGCATTGTGCTGAGCGACATTCTGGGGGACCCGCTGGATATGATCGCCAGCGGCCCGGCGGTGCCGGATACCTCCACCTGCGCCCAGGCGCTTGCCGTTGCCGAAAAGTATCATCTGGCACTCTCAGCACAGGCCCGGGCCCTGCTGGCGCAGGAAACGCCCAAAACGCTGGACAATGTGACCACCCGGATCACCGGCAGCGTGCGGGAGCTTTGCCATGCCGCGGCCAGCGCCTGCCGGAATCTGGGATATGTACCGGTTCTCCTGACCGACCAACTCTGCTGCGAAGCACGGGAAGCAGGCAGCTTTCTTGGCTCCATTGTCCGCACCCAGGCAGGGCAGGGGAAAAAGCTGGCCTACATCGCGGGCGGCGAGACCATCGTTCACCTGACCGGAAAAGGGCTTGGCGGAAGAAATCAGGAGCTGGCCCTTGCGGCTGCGCCTGCCATTGCCGGGCTGAACGCGGCGGTGTTCTCTGTGGGCAGCGATGGCACAGACGGCCCCACCGATGCCGCCGGCGGCTATGTGGATGGGGATACCCTTGCCGCGCTGGAGGCCGGAGGCTGGAGCGGATACGCTGCTTTGCAGAACAACGATTCCTACCACGCCCTGAAAGCAGTGGATGGCCTGATCATCACCGGGGCAACGGGCACCAATGTCAACGATGTGGCGGTGGCCCTGATCGGGGAAAAAACACCGCCTGTGAGCCCGGAAGTTTCCCCGGAGTTGTGATTGCATTCCTCCGTTGAGTATGTTATACTGAACAGCGAACTGAATAGAAAACAGCAGGTGCGTACCGCCCGCGGCTCTGGCCGGGGGCAGGCACGTTAAAAGGGAAGCGGGTGCAAATCCCGCACGATCTCGTCACTGTGATAAGGG
>ENA-OVGE01002923-OVGE01002923.1-human-gut-metagenome-genome-assembly--contig:-NODE-2923-length-10435-cov-7.211946_pt1 | contig 10435 bp, 8 predicted proteins | sample MGYA00237769_ERZ505417 | MGnify/ENA primary metagenome ERZ505417 (study PRJEB26158, sample SAMN06016403) | human gut metagenome | biome: human gut; feature: ankylosing spondylitis patient; material... | reverse complement strand
AACGACCCCCTGATTAACAGTCAGGTGCTCTAACCAACTGAGCTACTGAAGCAGTCTTTTTTATAGTTTTGCGGTGCAAAAGTACACGTTATTTTTGAATTAAAGAATATCTTTGCATTAAAAAATTACCAAATGGACAAAATTATAGGCATAGGCAACGCCCTTGTGGATGTGCTCGTACACGTAAGCGACGAACGGCTGGCGGCTATGAACCTGCCCAAGGGTTCAACACAATTCATTGGCAGAGAACAATTTATCGAGTCACGCAATACCATTACGGCAATGAATCCCGCCCGTGCACGCGGAGGTTCGGCGGCAAACACAATATCCGCGCTCGCCAACCTTGGCAACAGCTCCGGACTGATTGCCAAAACAGGGCGCGACGAAGACGGCGACTTCTACGAAGCCGAATGCCGCAAGGCCGGCATGGACACGTTGCTCAAACGTTCCGAAACCCCGACCGGCGTGGCCACCACGTTTATCACGCCCGACGGCCAGCGCACTTTCCTGGACTACCTCGGGGCGGCAGTGGAGCTAACGGCCGACGATATAACCGACAACATGCTTGCCGGCTACAAGTACCTGTACCTCGAAGGTTACCTCGTGCAAAACCACGCGCTCGTGGACAGCGTTGTGTCGATAGCCAAACGCATGGGAATGAAAATATGCCTCGACATGGCAAGCTACAACATCGTGGAGTCGGACCTTGAATATTTCACCACGCTCGTGCGCAACTACGTTGACATTGTTTTTGCCAACGAAGAGGAAAGCCTCGCCTTTACCGGCCTCGAACCAGCAAAAGCATTGGAAACCATAGCCGGCATGTGCGACATAGCCATAGTGAAGTTAGGAGCAAAAGGCTCGACAGCCGCCCGGCGCGACGCAAGCTCAGGAACGCTCGAAAAAGCTGCCGTAGCTGCGGGAAAAGTGGAACACGTAACCGACACCACCGCCGCGGGCGACTTCTTCGCGGCAGGATTCCTGCACGCCCTGGTGCACGGCCGCACGCTCGAAGAGTGCCTGGAGGCCGGCACGGTGCTTTCGTCGGAAATAATACAGGTTGTAGGGGCCACACTCCCCGAAGAACGCTGGAACGAAGTGCGCCGCCGCATAAACGAAATTTGTAAATAGAGCAAAACATATACGATGAAACGGACATTAAAGCTCATCATCCTGGCCGCATGGCTCGCATTGCCCGCCACGGCGCAGAAAAACCACAACTTCGAAGTATCAAAGAACCTCGAGATATTCAACAACCTGTTCAAGCAGCTCGACTTGTATTACGTAGATACGCTCGACGCCGACAAACTCGTCAAGACTGCCACCGGCTCAATGCTGAACACCCTCGACCCTTACACCGAATATTACCCCGACGACGAGCGCGACGACCTGAAGCAAATGCTCACGGGCAAGTATGCCGGAATAGGCTCGCTGATACACTACTCGAAGAACGAAGACCGCTGCATTATCTCCGAACCTTTCGAAAACATGCCCGCTGCCGAGGGAGGACTGAAAGCAGGCGACGTGATATTGAGCATTGCAGGCAAGGAATTCGGCCCTAAAGGCTCGCAAAACACAAACGAGTTCACCGAATCGGTCAGCAATGCCTTGCGCGGCGAACCGGGAACGAGTTTCATCGTCAAGATACAACGCCCGGGCGAAGACAAACCGCGCGAGATAAAACTTACCAGGCGGGCAATAAAGACTCCCCCCATATCTTACTACGGCATGATAGCCGAAAACACCGGCTACATCTACCTTTCCTCGTTTCCCGAGGGAGCTGCCACCGACGTGCGCCGCGCCGTGATAGACCTCAAGCAGAAAGGAGCCAAACATTTAGTGCTCGACCTGCGCAACAACGGCGGCGGCTCAATGCAGGAAGCCATCGACCTGGTTAACCTGTTCATCGGCAAGGGCAAGACCGTTGTTGAGCTGAAAGGAAAGATAAAGTCGGCCAACGAGACGTACAAAACGCAGCGCGAAGCCCTCGACCCTGACATTCCCCTCGCGGTACTGGTGAATGGCAACACGGCCTCGTCGTCGGAAATAACCGCCGGCACGCTGCAAGACTACGACCGCGCCGTGGTGATAGGCACACGCACCTACGGCAAGGGACTCGTACAGCAGACGCGCCCACTGCCCTACGACGGGGTGCTCAAACTAACCACCAGCAGGTACTACATCCCCTCGGGGCGCTGCATTCAGGCCATCGACTACTCACACCGCGCGGCCAACGGCGCAGTGAACCGCATTCCCGACAGCCTTACTAACGTGTTCCACACGGCAGCGGGACGCCCCGTGCGTGACGGCGGCGGAATAATGCCCGACAGCGTGGTCAAGGTCGACAGCGTGGCAAACATAGTGCTCTACCTCAACCCCGGAATGATTACGAGCGACGTGCTGTTCAACTTCGTTACCGAATACACTCACCGCCACGCCACTATCGACCCGCCCGAAAAATTCGACATCAGCGACGAGGAATACGAAAACTTCAAACGCTATGCCAAGGAGCACAACTTCACCTACGACCGCCAGAGCGTCAAGCTGCTCGACAACCTCAAGAAGGTGGCCAAGTTCGAAGGCTACGACGTGGCCGAAGACATCAAGGCCCTCGAAGCCAAACTGACGCACAACGAAGACTACGACTTCGAGCACTGGAAACCCGAGATAAAGAAACTGCTGAACAACGAGATAATGCTGCGATACTATTACCGCCGCGGACTGATACGCAACTCGCTGAACAACGACAAGACGCTCGACACGGCGCTCGCCGTGCTCAACAACCCGCAGGAATACCGCAAAATGCTCGCACCGCAACCCGGGCAGGCACAAGACAGCAAACCTTCGGAAAAGAAATAACAGGCACTCCCCCGAACGTTCCCCCTCCCGCCCTGTCCGCACGCACACCCGCACAAGCGGAGCACCGCTCCCCCGACCGGGCGCAAACGGCAGCGGAAAATGAAAACTTTTGTGTGAAAAATAAACACCCCCATAGGAGCAAATAAAAAATATGTGCCTTGTATTTTAAAATATGTCTGACATAATTCGAAATATGTCAGACATATTTTTTACCCCCTCCAAACCCGCATGAAAACTGAGGTTTCGCCCACCGACAAAATAAGACACGCCACCGCCCGCAGGCGTCCGCCAATTTTCCATGCGCCGCCACAAGGCTGCAATGTACGGGCACACAACGCGGCTGCCGGGACAAAGAGCGGCAGAAATGCATGATTTTCAAATCACCCCGCGAGGCCGCCGCAAAAGAACTTGCACGCCAAACAAAAAAGTCGTATTTTTGCCGCGATAACTTTAACAATCAAATAAAAAACATTAAACACACCGATGAATTTCGTTGAAGAAATAAAGTGGCGGGGTATGCTCCACCAGATTATGCCCGGCACCGAAGAACTTTTCGACAAAGAACAAGTAACGGCATACCTGGGCATCGACCCCACGGCCGACTCACTCCACATAGGCCACCTGTGCGGCGTTATGATGCTCCGCCACCTGCAACAAGCCGGGCACAAGCCCATTGCGCTCGTCGGCGGGGCCACCGGCATGATAGGCGACCCCTCGGGCAAGAGCCAGGAACGCAACCTGCTCGACGAGGAGACACTCGCCCACAACGTAAACTGCATAAAAAAGCAACTATCACATTTCCTCGACTTTGAAAGCGACGTCCCCAACCGCGCCGAGCTCGTGAACAACTACGACTGGATGAAAGACTTCAAGTTCCTCGACTTCGCGCGCGACATCGGCAAACACATCACCGTGAACTACATGATGGCCAAGGACAGCGTACAGAAACGCCTCAACGGCGAAGCACGCGACGGGCTTTCGTTCACCGAGTTCACCTACCAGCTCCTCCAAGGCTACGACTTCCTGCACCTCTACCAGACCAAGAACTGCAAACTGCAGATGGGCGGAAGCGACCAGTGGGGCAACATCACCACCGGCACAGAACTTATACGCCGCACACTCGGAGCCGAAGCCGAAGCATTCGCCCTCACATGCCCGCTCATCACCAAGAGCGACGGCCGCAAGTTCGGCAAGACCGAAAGCGGCAACGTATGGCTCGACCCCAAGCGCACCACGCCCTACACCTTCTACCAGTTCTGGCTCAACGTGGCCGACGACGAAGCCGAAAGGTACATAAAGATATTCACCTCACTGTCGCACGAGGAAATCGACGCCGCCATAGCCGAACACCGCCAGGACCCCGGCCGCCGCACGCTGCAAAAACTCCTCGGCAAGGAGATAACCACCATGGTGCACTCGCAGAAAGACTACGAAACCGCCGTGGAGGCTTCGAACATCCTGTTCGGCAAAGCCACAAAGGAAAACCTGCTCAAACTCGACGAAGCCACACTGCTCGCCGTGTTCGAAGGCGTGCCCATGTTCGAAGTTGACAAGGACAAGGTGCTCGGCGCACGCGCCGTCGACCTGCTGGCCGAAACAACAAAGTGCTTCGCCTCGAAAGGCGAGATGAGGAAACTCACACAAGGCGGAGGCGTAAGCGTAAACAAGGAAAAACTCGACGCGTTCGACCGCGAAATCACGTCCGACGACCTGATAAACGGAAAATATATAATAGTTCAGCGAGGAAAAAAGAACTATTTCCTCATCATTGTAAGATAAATTCATAACTTGCGGGAGCTTACGGAACACTACACTACCTAAGTTCCCGCAAATTTTATAACCTAAAACGATATGAAAACAAAAGCATTACTCCTCACCGCCTGCACCCTGCTGGCAACAGTTCAGGCTACCGCGCAGAAACGCGCCGAAAGACTCAGCCTCGAAAACCCCGAATCGTTCTCGATGATACTCATGGGCGACCCGCAATCCTACGTGAAATACGACATCAACCAGCCCATCCTGGAACTCACCACAGCCTGGACGGCCGACAACATAGAAAACCTCAAGATAAAGGCAGTGCTCGTTACGGGCGACCTTGTAGAGACGAACGACAACGCCGTGCCCGTACGCAGCATGGCCAACCAGACGTCGCGCCAGATGTGGGAATCGGTTTCGCGCTCGTTTGAGCGCCTGGACAACAAAGTTCCCTACATCATCTCGCCGGGAAACCACGACTACGGCTACCGCAGCGCGGAAAACGGCCGCACCTGCTTTCCCGAATACTTCCCCGTGGAGCGCAACAACAAGTGGAACGACGCGCTTGTGGCACTTTATCCCAACCGCAACGGCGACCAGTCGCTCGAAAACGCCGCCTTCGAGTTCTCCGACAAGAACTGGGGCAAACTGCTCGTCATCTCCAGTGAATTTGCTCCGCGAGACGAAGTGCTCGAATGGGCCAAAAACCTCTGCACATCCGACAAATACAAGAACCACCGCGTTATATTCCTGACCCACAGCTACCTTAAAGGCGGTGCAAAGGCCGAGCGCATAGTCAGCGAAGGCTACAAGATAACGCCCCGCAACTGGGGACAGGCCATCTGGGACAAACTGATAAAGGTAACGCCCAACATACGCTGCGTTATCTGCGGACATGCGGCCGAACCCGACAGTTTCGAGGGCCACGTGTCATTCCGTGAGGACAAGAACGACGCCGGAATAACCGTGCCGCAGATGATGTTCAACGTGCAGGCTCTTGGCGGCGGCTGGGAAGGCAACGGCGGCGACGGGTGGCTGAGAATCCTCGAGTTCAAGCCCGACGGCAAGACCGTGAGCATAAAAACATACTCTCCCCTGTTCGGAATATCGCCCACAACAAAGCAATTCGCCCACCGCACCGGCAAAATCGACCAGTTCGACATGATTCTTGAAAAATAGAATCCGCATTCGTGTCCCGGCAGCATGCACGCCTTTCCCGTGACAGCAAGGAAAATACTCACAACTCTTGTTCTCTGCGCTCCGGCTCTGACGGCCGGGGCGCAAAGCGGTTTTGTGGAACGCATGGACGGCATACTCGCCGCGCGCCGCGAACGCATGGCCGCCAAATACGACACGGCATACATCAGACTGCCCGAAAAGAAGTGGACGGTGAAACTGCGCACAACCATGCAGGGCACCGACCTCGACACCAAGGGCAAACTCGAGGGCATGTCTTATCGCTCGATGCTGAAAACCGACATCAGCGCGACCGTGGGCGCAAACATAAGCTACCGCGGCCTTACGCTCGGTTTCTCTGTCAACCCCGCCAAACTCTACGGCAAGAACAAGGACAACACCTTTGCTTTCAGCTCCTACGGCAACCGCATGGGCATAGACCTCTCCTATTCCTCGGCCAACACTTTCAGAGGCAAAGCCGAATACGGCGGGGAAAACCACGACGTGGGCGCGGGAAACGTGAAGATGAAGCTGCTCGAGGCCAACGCCTATTACTCGTTCAACCGCCGCAGGTTCTCGTTCCCGGCGGTTTTCACGGGGTCGCAGGAGCAGCGGCGCAGCTGCGGCACATGGCTTGCCGCGATGTCGGCCTTTGCAGGGAAGTTCACCACGGGCGACGGCACCATCCCCGGCCTTGCGGGCTCGGAACTTTCCGTGCTCAACGTGGCCGTAGGAGCAGGTTACGCCTACAACTTCGCGCTACGCCGCAAATGGCTGCTGCACCTCTCGACCACGCCGCAGTTAGTGGTCTTTTCGCGCGCACGCCTCCTTGTGGACGGCGACAGGCAGCGTGCGCCGTTCAAGTTCCCCGCCATAGCCAACGTGGGACGCATAGCTGCGGTGCACAGCTTCGGCAACAGCTTCATGGGATTTTATGCCGTGGTGAACACATGGAACATGGGCGACCGCGACAAGATGGGCACGAGCATAATAAAGTGGCGCGCACGCCTGTTTTACGGAATCAGATTCTGAACAAACAAAAATTCCACCTCAAAACAAAGCAACCGGCTTACCAAAATACTTATAAAAAAGCGCAGTCATGAATACGAAAAAACACGTATCCGAATTTATCTGTGTTTTTGCCCCGGTTTTCAAACGGGTTTTCACGTGGCAAAAAATATGTCCGAGATATTTTAAAATATGTCTGACATAATTCGAAATATGTCAGACATATTTTTTATTTGCTCCCATGCGGGGTTAACGCGCTGAAATTTAGTTTTCAATTTTTCGCTCCGAAAACGCCCGTTTTACGGTACAAGTTTTTCACCCATAGAGGCGCGATTTCATCGCGTCTTCATTCCACCTGTTGGTTTGCAAAACGTAATTCGCCACGCCCTTCCGTCCGGCCGCATAAGCCCCGGGAGCAGCGCCGCCACCGCCCCGGACACAAAAAATCGGCCGCCGGGCTACGAATTAATGCACATTATTTTTTTTCATTAAAGTTTTTTACTTTCTTTGTACTCGGAATATCACTAATCCTTAAAACCTAAAACATTTTACACAGATGAGTCTTACAGCATTAATCGTAACCGTGTTCGTCATAGGTTACCTGTTCATTACCCTCGAGGCGTTCACCAAGGTCAACAAAGCCGCCATTGCGCTGCTGATGTTCGTGGCCTGCTGGGTGCTCTACACCATTGGCGCCGATACGGGATATTTCGAAATTGCCGACGGGGCAGCCTCTGCCTCGGCCTACGTGAACAGCCGCCTGCTGGCACAGATAGGCGAAACGGGCGAGATACTTTTCTTCCTCATGGGCGCCATGACAATAGTGGAGGTAGTAGACAGCAACGGAGGCTTCGACTTCGTGCGCAAGTACCTCACTGCGCGCTCCAAGCGCGTGCTGCTGTGGAAGATAGCCATAGTGACGTTCATCCTCTCGGCCATTCTCGACAACATGACCACGAGCATAGTGATGGTGATGATTCTGCGTAAACTCGTGAGCGACAAGAAGGAGCGTATGCTCTACGCCGCTGTGATAATAATAGCCGCCAATGCCGGCGGTGCGCCCTCGCCCATTGGCGACGTAACAACCATAATGCTTTGGATAGCGGGCAACATAACCACGGTAGGAATCCTGAGCGAGATGACCATACCGGCCATTGTTTCGCTCGTAATACCGGTGTTCATACTCCAGTTCTCGCTGCACGGCAAACTGGGCGAACAGACGCAGGGCGGCGGCGATGACGGCCGTGTGTCGCCTTTCACTGCGGCGCAACGCAAGGCAGTGTTCCTTATCGGCGTGGGCGGACTGATTTTCGTGCCCATATTCCGCGGACTTACCGACCTGCCGCCGTTTGTGGGGATACTGCTCATACTCGGCCTGCTGTGGACAACGATAGGTATCTTCAACCGCTCCTGCAAAGATGTGCCCGCCGAACACAGGCAGAGCGTAACCAAATGCCTCTCGCGCATAGACATAAGCACGATACTTTTCTTCCTCGGCATTCTGCTTGCCGTAGGCTCGCTCTCCGAGATTGGCGTGCTGCAGGCGCTTGGCCAATGGCTCGACAAGGCAACCGGCGGCAATGACTACCTCATAACCGGCGCGATAGGCTTCGTGTCGAGCGTTGTGGACAACGTGCCGCTCGTGGCAGGCGCGATGAAGATGTACGTAATCGACCCGGCGAGCGCCAACCTTGCAGTAGACGGCATATTCTGGCAGCTGCTCGCATACTGCGCCGGCGTGGGAGGCTCGATGCTCATCATCGGCAGCGCGGCAGGCGTTGTGGTTATGGGCCTCGAGAAGATAACCTTCGGCTGGTACCTGCGCCACATATCGTGGGTGGTTGTGATTGGCTACCTGTCGGGTATAGTTACATACTGGTTGATGAGAACCGTTTTTTGATTAGAACATAAAGAACACATTTTTCACTATGATTGACGTAAGTCTGCGCAAAGCCGAAGAGGCTGACTTTAAAAAGATTTTCTCACTGATAAAAGAGCTGGCCGAGTTCGAGAAATCGCTCGACCAGCTCACCAACACTCCCGAACGCATGGCGGCCGAGAAGGATTACTTTGAATGCTTCGTAATCGAAACGCCCGAACACGAGATGGTTGGCTATATTGTATATTATTACTGCTACTACACGTGGGTGGGCAAGGCCATGTACATGGACGACCTGTACATCCGCCCCGAGTTCCGCAAGCAGGGAATAGGCCTCTGGGCGCTCAACCGCATGATAGAGCTGGCGCGCCAAACAGGCTGCCACAGGATACGCTGGCAGGTGCTCGACTGGAACACCCCGGCGATAAACCTTTACCGCAAGGCCGGGGCAAAAGTGGGCAGCCCCGACCGCAACTGCGACATAGTGCTCTGACCGGAAGCCGCACACCCACGCCGCCGGCACGCCATGCCCCGACAACGCATGGTTTCCTGCTGTTCCCGGAACCGGCCGGCTACTAACGCTGACAATTAACCTGTAAAATTAAAAAGCCATATTCATGAAACGTATCTATTTTGTTTTTGCGGCCTTGCTGCTGTCGCTTTTCACCACTGCCGACTCATACGGCGCCATCAAGCTGCGCATAATGTCGTTCAACATCCGTTGCCTCAACGGCGGAGACGCTCCCGAAAACCAATGGGACCAGCGCGCTGACCGGGTGGGCGAATACATCAACGAAGTAAAGCCCGACCTGTTCGGCATGCAGGAGGTTGTTTACAAGCAATTCGAGGATGTCAAGGCGCGTGTAAAAGGATATGAATGCATATACGCCGGCCGCGACGACGGAAAGAACGGCGGCGAAGGCACACCCATATTCTACCGCCCCGACAAGTACCGCCTTATAAAGAGCGGCCACTACTGGCTGTCGGAAACGCCCGAAAAGCCCACCTTCGGCTGGAAAGCCGCATGCCTGCGCATTGCACTGTGGGCCGTGTTTGAAGACATAAAGAGCGGCGAACGCTTCATTTACTGCAACACACACTTCGACCACATCAGCGTCGAAGCACGCAAGCAGTCGGCCATGCTGGCAAAAGACCGCATGCGCGCAATAGACCCCAGCTTGCCCTTCATATTCAGCGCAGACTTCAACACCAACGAAAAGGAAGAAACATATTCGCTGCTCATAAACCATTCCTACCCCTGCTTGGACACATGGAAAGCAGCCAAGAAGCGCGAGGGCGGCCCGGCAACCTTCAACGGATGGGGAGACGTCGAGAACACGGAGGACAATAAGATAGACTTCATCTTCACCTCCGAGGGCACAAAGGTGAAACGCGCCGTGATAGCTCCGGCCACAAACGAAAAGGGCGAATACGTGTCCGACCACAACGCTATCTGGGCCGACATCGTGCTCAAGTGAGGCATTCCGCCCCGGACAAGCATTGTCCGCATTGCGGGGTGAGTTTTAACATATGTGAATTTACCGTTAATTTACCACCCCTCGGAGCAAAGAAAAAATACGTGCCTTGTATTTTAAAATATGTGCCTTGTATTTCGAAATACAAGGCACATATTTTTACCCCCTCGCAAAGGCCGATGAAAAGCGGGCTTGACGCATGTCCTTTTTTGTCGTTATTCTTCGTGCATTTGTTAATAAACAATTATATTTGTAGAATACAGGCTGCGGCTCGGTCGGCTAC
>ENA-OVGE01002921-OVGE01002921.1-human-gut-metagenome-genome-assembly--contig:-NODE-2921-length-10449-cov-3.501347_pt1 | contig 10449 bp, 6 predicted proteins | sample MGYA00237769_ERZ505417 | MGnify/ENA primary metagenome ERZ505417 (study PRJEB26158, sample SAMN06016403) | human gut metagenome | biome: human gut; feature: ankylosing spondylitis patient; material... | reverse complement strand
AGAACCAGAAAATAATCATTCCCTCCGAAGCCCAAAACAAGGTAATAAAGGTCCCTTCCAGTTGGATCGGGATCGTCACCGATACGAACGTAAGAGCGATACCCAATAACGTATGCATCAAGAAAGTGAAAGGTTCCCCTTTCCGTTTGATCCAAAAGAAAAGAGCGAAGTTAATAGCCGCAACAAAAAGGGTTACCAGACCTTTGTAATTCCGCTCAAGCTCCATATTCTGCAGGAGACAAAGGGCAAAGAACAGGAATACGAAATTGTTCAATCCGATCACTCCTAATAAATATTGATTGATCCCCCGGATATTGATTCGCACGATGGAAGCGACCGATAATAAGAAGATCAAATAGAAGGCGATAGAGAAAATAAGTAAATGCGTTAATTGGACACTTCCCATCAAATCCAGATCCGCAGCATACGTATAACCCGCAAAGACGATCCAAGTCAAGGCAAAACAAATTACAGGCAATTCCCCCCACTTCTTATAGATAGATAGCCCGAACATCCCTAGGTCCAAGATCATGACATAAGTAAACAGCACCCAATAACTTCCATCCCCGCTGCCCACTAAGAATGGAGCGATAAATCCACCCACCAAAGCGATAATTGCCAGTTCCCTACGATTATAGAGTATAGATAAAGACGACATAAACCCGGTAAACAATACAAGCAAGATAAAAGCGACCGTTTGGCTGAACAGCCCGTAATAATGATAGGCGATCGCCACCGTTACATAAAAGATCGCAAAAGCGCCTCCCGCCAGCAAAGAGCTAAAGGTACGATAGGAATCCTTCAAACGCCAAGCCACGAATAGAAGTAATCCGCCCATCCCAAAGCCAAGGATCGTACGCAAGGTCTCGTTTATCCATTCCTTATCTATCGCATACTTCACGAAAAGACCCATGCCCAAGACGAGTATCAGGATACCGATTTTACCGAATAAGTTCTCACCGATATATTTCTCATAATTGACAGGCTTCCGTTCCTTCCGGGGTTGAAGATTTCTCGCTGGTTCGACAATCGCCCTTACCGGTTCAGGTTGTACGAAAACTTCCGGTTCTTTCAAGGTCTCAGGCTCGGGTTCCTTTACCTCGTCCGCGACTTTCGGGCTATTCTCCAAACGTTTACGCAAGGCAGCGATCTCTTTCGATAATTCCTCCGTCTTCTCCTGTGATTTGGATATCTTATTACGCAAGTTTATCCAAATCATGATCAGCAATAAAAGTATCAGTAAGGTATATTCCATAAACTCTAAAGTTATAAGCTTGCCGCAATATACGCATTTATTTATATAAAAGCTTTCCGAACCATAAAAAAGTCCCGACGATACGAATATCGCCGGGAGCAATTTTTTATCCGGTTTCCTTCCTCACGGAAATACTATCGGAAGAACTTTTTTACTTTAGTATTAACCACACGTTCCCCCATCACGGGATACTTTGTTGCGTGGAAATTATTTAATTAAATACTTATTTAACAACCACCTTAACAGCAGCCTCACCCTCTACAGCTACAGCTACGATACCTGCCGGTACAGCGATTGTAGCGTTATCAGATGAAAGAACTGTCTCAGCAACCACCTTACCTAAGATGTTAGAGATAACAACAGACTTGCCAGCGGCACCTTGGATTGTTACAGTACCATCGTTAGCGATAACAGAGATAGCAGACTCAGCAGCGATCTTGTCATTAGATGTAGGAGTGCTAGTTGTCATTACCTTGAATACTTCTGCTTGCTCAGGATCAGTTGTCCAATAAACAACATTGTTCAAATGAGCCAAATAAGCATTACGAGGTAAATATTTCTCTACATCATACTCTTCACCTTGCTCTTCAGCTGCTTCCTCATCATAAGCCGGATTCAAATATTCTTGAACAGAAAGGATCTTGTAAGCCTCATCGCTATACTCAGCAGCGACCTCAAATGCGACAGCAGCCGGATTCAAGTTCATCGCATTGATTGTATCACCCTTGATTGCGATAGAATCTATACCGCATACAGAACCAGCGATAAATGCAGCACGAACAGCCTCAGCACCAGCAGCCTCATAAGCATAACCCTTAACCTCTGCAGAATCCAATGTATTCATCAAATAGTTTCTAGTTTTCACACCTTCTTCCGCAAATGCATTAGTAGAAAGATAATACAAAGGCATAGTCTCTTCGAAAGTCAAGCAAGCAGTATCCAACCACAAAGTCAAAGAATCATGCGTATATACATCGCTCTTCAAGATAGACTGTCCTTCTGCCTTCAATACAGCGAAACCATCTTTCTGGCTAGCGATCATCTTGTTATCATCCTCTGTATAAGAAGTGATCTGTACGTGACCGATATTCAAAGTAGCATATGTAGGAGCATCCTTCTTTGCGAACTCGAATGTAGTATTCTCAGTGTTGCACCAATCAACTGTGCTTAAGATACCTGAACCTGCCAAAGCGGTGATGGCTGAACCATAATAACCCCACTCTTCGTTATAACCAGACCAACTAACCAATTTATATTCATTCTCTACACCAGTTGACAAGAAAGACAATTCTATATAGCTATTAGAATTTTCTTTCATTATTAAATCACCTTTCTCATCAGTAGTTAAAGTAGCCTTTCCTAAGCGATCAGTTACTTTATACTTGTAAACCTTAACGTCTTTTGAATTAGGAACAATTGAGCTCTCCTCTTCAAGCTCTACCTCTTCCACCTTAAATCTATAAGCAGAAGCCAACTCACCGGCAGCTACATACAATTTGCCCTCTTTAACGGTTACATATAAGTTCTCCAACAAATCTGATTTCAAACGGAAAGATAATGCGCCATTAACCAAATCTTCTTTAGAAACTTTCTTATAAGCTAACTCTTGAGCATCCTCCACTTTCGGGCCTTTTACCAATTGAACTGTATCTGTTCCAAAAGAATAAATAGCTTTAGCATCGTCGATTACGCGGATAGTAGCACCACCTATAGGGCTATTAGTATTCCACATATTAGCCAATGTGTTAGTCTCAGTCAAATACCACAAAGCCGTCGGAACTTCTGTTACAGTCTTAGCATATACTGTTCCCTCTCCACAGAAAGAGTATACAAAGTATTGACCTTTGTACTTATTAGCGGAATGATCCTCATCAGACTTCGCATTGTTCATATCCTTAACAAAGTAAGTATACTCTGGATCCAATGTAGTCGGAAGCTTAACCTCAGCGAAAGTACATTTAGCAGCATCCTTAGTCCAGATTGTCAATTTCTCTGTACCTGCGAAGTTACCAAAAGCGATCATCTCACCATTAGCGGCAACCTCCATGTCATAACACATTTTTGACTTCTTCTCCGTATCATTTGCGCCTTTATATACAGGAGTAGCATACGGATAAAGGATCATCTTGCTATTATCGGAAGGATCTAAAACTACCTTGAAAGCATACAACTCTTTCGCACGACCATTCTCTAGGATCGTACCAGCTGTTACACCGGTAGCCTTATCAGCAGCAGCAGCCTCATCTTTAGGTTGTGCGTCTACAGTAAGTTTCCAGAATTTCTCAGAAGACAAATTAGAAGACCAAGAAGTAGAGTCCACAACTAAATACTTACCGGTAGTTCTATCCTGCAAAGTAACATAACCATCTAAACCGTCAATGTCTGTAGCGAACAACTCTTTGCCTGCCAAAGGATTTCCATCCAGATTTTTGTCGAAAGTCAAAGCGAAAGGAGAACCATACTTATTATTTAACAAGTCAGCAGTCATGTTTATCTTTGCTGGAGCTGCTACTGTAAAGTTAATCGCAGATGCAGATACAGCCGTTCCCTTTTCCAAAGTAACAATATCTGTTCTTTCAGCTTCCACATCATCTTTAGCGATGATAGAAACAACTGTCTTATTATCCAACTGAGCAGATAAAGTAACGTCAGTCACATTCTCCGGAGCGATAAACACACCCCCATTTTTGAAGTTCCACTCAGCTTGCTTATCCAATGTCAACACTCTGCCTGTAGCGCTATTCGTCAATGTGTACGCCCAAGTATTCGCCAAAGAGACAAAACGATAAGTTACTTTCCATAAGGATTTTTGATAATCAGTGTTCTTGATATCCGCAGTAGGAGCATCAGCCAAGATCAAACTATCAGTCTTTGTATAAGACTCTGTGACAGACAAATATTTACCATCCTCATTGGTCAATTGGTAAACTTTGCCATTTTCAACCTTCGCATTAGCGGTAAAGGCAGTACATAAAGCCAAGCCCGCTACAAGAGTAGAAAACTTTTTGTTCATAATTCTAAAATTAATATTAATACTAGTGTTAATTAAAAGCTCTTTATATATGCATCCCACCTAAATGGGTACAAAACGACTAGTCTAAACGATCGTCTAAATCTTGCGTTTTTCAAGGGATAAAGAAGAAGGTTTGTTTATGGAATCGGTTGTTTCGTGATGGATAGCCTATTTGATTGATAAGAAAGCGGATAAGGGGTGATTTTTTTAACCTTGAAGGGTTGCAAGTGTCGAAGAAACGCGTACCTTTGCAAATGACTAGAAAAATCGATCGTTTAAACTAGTCGTTTTATAAACCTATCTTCATACGATTAATAGCATATACTATATTTTCAATAGAATTTACCCTTTTATCATATATTATATATGTACGAGCGTACATATATAATATAATTATCAAGCAATCAACAGATATTCCTTATTCCTTCAAGTCTTATAATAATGAAACTTTTGTTCACCTATGAAGTAACTTTAGTTCCATAAGCTTAAAACTATAGCTTGATGCCGATGCAACTAAAGTCACAAGGGCAAAACGCCTCTTTCATGCTTTTATTGGTCAAAAAAGAGAGTGTACTTGAACTCTTTTTTCATAAATTTGTCGCTTTATAATAAACTGAGTAAAAAATGAATACACACGAACTTTGCTGCGTAGGACACATCACCTTGGATAAGGTAGTAACACCTAAGAACACCGTCCATATGCCGGGAGGAACCTCCTTTTATTTCTCGCATGCGATAAAACATTTCGATGATATCGACTATACTCTAGTGACAGCCTTGGCTGAATCTGAGATGAAAACGGTGGAGGAACTACGAGCCGAAGGTATCAACGTTGCCGTGATGCCAAGTAAGCACACCGTTTATTTCGAGAATATTTATGGAGAGAACCAAGATAACCGTACGCAACGTGTATTGGCGAAAGCAGATCCTTTCACCGTGGAATATCTGGAGAACATCAACTCTAAAATCTTCCACCTTGGTAGTTTGCTTGCCGATGATTTCTCTTTGGAAGTGGTAAAGTATTTAGCGGGGAAAGGCTTAGTATCGATTGACTCGCAAGGGTATCTACGGGAAGTAAGAGACAAGGATGTATTTGCCGTGGATTGGCCAGAGAAAAAAGAAGTACTTAAATACGTGCACTTCCTCAAGGCTAACGAACATGAGATGGAGGTGTTAACCGGATATACCGATGCCGTGAACGCAGGAAAAGTTATCTACGATTGGGGCGTGAAAGAGGTATTGCTGACTTTCGGAAGCATGGGATCTATCATTTACGACGGTTCCACTTTCCATAAAATCCCCGCTTACATACCGAAAGAAGTAGTAAACGCTACCGGAGCGGGTGATACTTATATGACAGGATATCTCTATAAACGTGCCAAAGGCGCAAGCATAGAAGAAGCCGGACGTTTCGCGGCAGCTATGACAACATTGAAAATCGAAGGAATAGGCCCATTCAACGGCACTAAGGAAGATGTGTTGCGATGCTTAGAGACAGCGGAACAACGAATGCCTGAGTAGTTGAAAATTGAGAATTGAAAATTATTCGCTCTCTCCTAATTTTCAATTCTCAATTCTCTATCTTTAATTATTCTTGAATGCTTTGCAGAATGTAGTCATTAGCAAGATACAAAGCCCTAACAAGCCGACCACGATATAAGCGTATTTCATATTGAAAGCCTGCGAGATCGCTCCGATCAACAAAGGTGCGATCAATGAGCCGATAAAGCTGATACTGGAAAGGATCGTCAAGGCAATTCCCACCGGAGTTTTCGATTTAGCACCCACCAAGCTATAAATAGTAGGCACCATACATGAGATACCCAAGCCCACCAGCATAAAGCCTAAGGAATTCACGATCACCTTTACCGTCATCGATTCGAACATTCCACCCAACATGGCTGAGATAAAGAAGCCTGCAAAAATAAAGAAACCCGCTAATTGCAACACCTTCTGCTTTCCTAAAACACTATAGGCGGAGTTCGTAAGAAAACGGCCTACCGTCATCATCACCATGAACACTAAGAAACCGATCTGCAAGGATTTAGGAACTTGTAGTACCGATTCGAAGTAAAGTCCACTCCAATCAAACATCGCACTTTCCACCACCAAGGCAAACAGTCCGACGATACCTAACTGGATCAACAGCATTTCCGGCTTACGGATAAAGCTCAACAATGCCGGAGCTTCTTTCTTCTCCGCTTCCTTCTCTTCCTCCGGTGATTCAACCGCTACGTCTTCCTGCAAATACTTCCGGCTTACCAAAACGATCATCACAATCAATAAAGCAATCAACGTAAAATGCCAGAACGGAGTAACACCGGATACGATCATGATAAACCCGATCAAAGCCCCTAAACAAGCCGCCAGACTCCAACCTCCATGAAATGAGGCCATAATCGTACGTCCATAGAGCCGCTCGATACCAATCCCTTGCGTATTCAAGGATATATCGCAAAGATTCCAGAACACCCCAAAACAGAACAAATAGACACCCAGCAGATAAATATTATGTGCCGTACCGATTGCGAATAAGGCCAAGGCATATCCCAACACACTGGCCTGCGCCATAATACGGCTTCCCAACCTCGACACCAAATAACCCGCTAACGGTATCGCCACAAACTTACCTACCGGGATCAGGAACAAGACCAAACCCCAATAGAAAGCGTAATTCACCTCAAAGAAATCCTTCACGTCCGGAATACGGCTAGCCCAACTAGAGAAACAAAGACCTTGCGCTAAAAAGAAAGAAAGCATCGCATAACGAACCCGTTCCTTGGGAAAAGCGCTACCCAATGGAGTATTCATTTTTTCATTCATTATCATTTACTTTTATTGTTATCATCTATTCGAGAAAGAGGCACGAACCCCATTCCTCCGCAAAGCTATCAAATATATCCTAATCCCCTAAGTCCTAAAAGTAGAATTTATTAGGTAGATTCCCTAATGAAAAGTATATTTGCGAAATATGCACAGGAATGTTGACTAAATCGAGGATGATATGAGAAGCTGGATTATCTTTTTAGGATTATTATTTACCACATTCACACAGGCACAAGTTATTACGGGAAGGGTTACGGACTTAAATAACCATCCTATCGAACTAGCGGTCGTGATTATACAAACGAACGATTCAGTATATGTAAACTCCACCTATACGGACTCTTTGGGCTCTTTTAGTGTCAAAACGGAGATATCCCCTTTCCTCTTAACCGTCCAGCATCTGCTGTATGAAACGTATCAAAGCACTTATGACTCACTTACGATAGGCAATATACAACTGAACGAGAAAAGCCAGACGCTTTCGGAAGTATCTGTTACCGGAGAGCGTCCCTTAGCCAAGGTTGTCGATGGTAAAATAACCTACAGCATGCCGCATTTGTTAAAAGACAAGATGGCCGTTAGCGCTTACGAAGCGATCCTAGAACTACCGGGAGTGCGGGAACAAAGCGGGAAAATACAACTTGCCGGAACAAATGGAGTCACGGTTATCATCAATGGCAAGACCACCAATATGGGTGAGAGCCAATTGGAGAATCTGCTTAAGAATATGCCCAAAGAACGTATTCAAGAAGCAGAGATCATGTATAGCGCTCCACCCCAATATCATGTACGCGGGGCCGTGATTAATCTGGTCCTTAATAACGGTACTTCCGAGACTCCCAAACTGCAAGGACAAGTCAATGCTCTATACAACCAAGGGCATTACGCTAATTACCAAAGTGGCGCTACTCTCGTTTACAACACGCCTAAATATTCTACCGATCTCATGTACTCCTTCGGCTACCACAGGGAACGGACAGGTGAGGATATCTTATCACACCATTTATTCGATGGTAAGACCTACGAGATCGAGCAATTCGACAGAGGACATACCCGGCTCCCAGTCCATACCATACGCCTAGGCAATGATTGGTTCTTGAACGATAAGAACAAACTAAGCTTCGCCTATACCTCAGAGATCCAGCAATGGACTCATCCTTTCACCTCTTCTGTAGGAACCTATTCGGATTCCGAAAACAGAAAGAAATCCGACAAACCGATCCAGATGCATAATCTGGCGCTCGACTATGCCTCCGGGTTCGGCCTTAATGTAGGGATTGATTTTACCGCTTACATCAATCTTACGACACAATATTACCAAGAGAAGAAAGCCGGGAAAGAAGATGCCTTCAACGCTAAATCACAACAAGACATCCGTAGGCTCTCCGTCTACGCGGACCAGAACCATAAATTAGGAAAAGGCTGGATGCTCAACTATGGGACAAAATTCAGCTTCGCCTCAGACAAAAGTTCTCAGGTATATCATTCACTGCGCAAACACGATTGGTCCATCTCTAATAGTTACAGTAAACTGGATGAATATGTATATGATTTATATACCGGCTTTTCCAAAAGCTTCTCTGATAACCTATCCGTAAACGCCTCTTTGACCGGAGAGTATTACAAACATAAGGAGATTGATTATTGGAGCTTATTCCCAATGATGGAAATCACGTACCGAGCCCACCCCAGCCACATCCTGCAATTATCCGTTTCTTCAGACAAGACCTATCCCAGCTATTGGGAGATGCAGAATACGGTGTCTTATCTGAATGGATATACCGAGATACAAGGTAACCCGGATTTAAGGCCGTCCAGACTCTACTCTGCCCAATTGAACTACATCCTAAAAAACAAATACATTTTCACGCTATACGCAAATTATATAGACAATAATTTCAACCAGCTCCCCTATCAATCCTCCGAGAGACTAGTTCTTATCTATAAGACACTGAATTTCGACTATTCCAGTAAGCTAGGCCTAAATGTAATGATACCATTCAAAGCCGGCTCCGTGCTTGATTCCAGATTAACGTTAAACGGTTATTATGACAAGATGAAATGTGATAATTACCATGATATAAGCTTCAATAAAGATAATCTGGCATTCTATGCCGAATTAAATAATACGTTCAACATCTCATCGAAGCCTACTATCAAAGCGGAAGTATCCGGTTCTTATATTACCCGCAACATTCAAGGCCCAATGACGATCAGCAGTATGTATAACGTAGACGCCGGCTTGAAATGGATCTCCCCCAACGGCAAAGCGGAGATCTCTTTAAAAGTGGATGACATGTTTAATTCATGGGCCCCAAAAGATCTTAATCTCCAATACAAAACACAAGACTTACATATGCGTATGATCCCGGATTCCAGACGAGTCTCCTTATCCTTTATCTATAAATTCGGAGATTTTAAAGCTAAAGAGCATAAAGAGGTGGATAGTTCCCGATTCGGGAAATAAAAGTCGATGGTCTATACTACGCTTTCAACCTATATTCAGACGGGGTGACATTAAACTTCCGCTTAAAGGCAGTACAAAAATGCGCTTGATGTTCATAACCGACCAAGCCGGCAACTTCCCCTATTGATTTATTGGTATCCAAAAGATAGTGAATCGCTATATTCATACGATAATCAAAGAGATAGTTAAACACGGTCGTCCGGAACGCTTCTTTAAACCCCGCTTTCAAAGTACATTCATTAGTTCCGACACGTAAAGCCAAATCATGTAATGAAGGCGGGTTCAAATATTCGGAACATATAATATCCCGGGCCTGATAAATTTTATCCCGATCGGAAAAGCCTACTATCTTTGCGTTAACCGGTTCTTTACCTTCCGTCTCCCGCATAAATAAAGACAAGCACTCGGTTACTTTTGCTTCGAGATACATTGGCGAGGCATTTCCCATCATCTGAGAGACCTCAAGATCATTCAACGCCACAGATAAAGCGATTGGAATCGAGAGATTCTTGGGAGCGATAAAGAAAGTCTCCCCCCTGCCGAATCGCAAATAAGCACTCCCGAAGTACTCCGTATAACGTTCCGACAAATGTTGGAAGAAATCCGGCGACACCAGAATACTTGTCATACCAAAAGTATCTCCTTTACGGAACAGATTCCGCTCTTCCTTGATACCAGAACTTACGATCATATTCGTATACCCTTTCCGCCAAATCCGCTTATCCCGTGTCTCCGACAAAAAGCATTCGACGATCCCCTGACGAACAACAGAAAGTCCCATAAACGAGTTACCGACATTTAGGGAACGCATGCAACAATCCTCCTTGCAATAGATCTGGTATCTTGTCACATTAAAATCCCTGCATCTGAAATCACTGATACGATAGG
>ENA-OVGE01002919-OVGE01002919.1-human-gut-metagenome-genome-assembly--contig:-NODE-2919-length-10455-cov-8.783269_pt1 | contig 10455 bp, 7 predicted proteins | sample MGYA00237769_ERZ505417 | MGnify/ENA primary metagenome ERZ505417 (study PRJEB26158, sample SAMN06016403) | human gut metagenome | biome: human gut; feature: ankylosing spondylitis patient; material... | reverse complement strand
AGACGCTGGACGAGGTGCCCGCCCGTCTGCGCAGCACCGTGGAAGCCCTGCTGGCGGAGGTGGAAGCCGATGCTTGAAGCCTGGTCCCGCACGCGGGACGGCACCCGGAAGCTGAGCGCAAACTTCACCGTGGCCGAGTTTGCCTGCAAAGATGGCTCGGACCCTGTGTTCGTAGACAGCAGCCTTGCCGCCCTGCTGCAGAAGATCCGCGACCACTTCGGCCGCCCCGTAGTCATCACCAGCGGCTACCGCACCGCTGCCCACAACAGATCCGTGGGCGGGGCCGCCTACAGCCAGCATCTGTATGGGCGCGCTGCCGACATCCGGGTGCAGGGCATCCCGGTGGAGCAGCTGGCCGCCTATGCAGAGACCTGCCTGCCCGGCACCGGCGGCATCGGCCGGTACCCGCCCCGGGCCGGACGGGCTGTGGGCTGGGTCCATGTGGACACCCGCCCCGCCAAAAGCCGCTGGACAGGTTAAGAAGGAGGTGAACCCAATGGAAAGCATCCTGTCCGCCCTGATCGCCGGTGCCGTGACCCTGATCGGGGTGCTGATCGCCAACAGCCGCAGTCAGGCCGTGACCGACACCAAACTGGAAGAACTGACCCGCGAGGTGCGCGAGCACAACAATTTCGCCCGCCGCGTGCCCATTCTGGAAGAGCAGATGAAGGTGGCCAACCACCGCATCGCCGACCTTGAGAACCATGAACGAATGAAAGAGAGGAACTGATTTATGGAACTGAGCAACAAGATTTCCGCCGCTACCCTGGCCCGCACCGCTGTGCTCCTGCTGGCCCTGACCAATCAGGTGCTGAGCGCAATGGGCAAGCCCGTGCTGCCCATCGAGAGCGCCACCGTGGAGCAGCTGGTCACCGCCGGCATCACCACCGTGGCCGCCCTCATCAGCTGGTGGAAGAACAACAGCTTCACCGCTGCCGCCGTGGCCGCCGACAGCTACATGGCCCGGCTGAAGCAGAAGCAGTGATCGCCGACTGCCCTATATAAGGTAGAGGGCAAGGCCCCCGGAGACGCAGGTTTCCGGGGGCCTTTTTCGTCTGCAGCAGGGCGGCAGGAGAAATTCCAGCCGGTTCTTTGCCAGAAATTCCGTCCCTCAAAAAGTGGTTTTCCGCAACAATCCGCACACTCTGCACCAGTACCGCAACCGCATCATTTCACGTCCGCAACAGTTTCTCTTTTTTCTGCAACAAATTCTTGTGATTTGTGCAAAATATCCAATTCAGACTTTGGAATGTTTTCACAAATCATGCGTTTCTACACATTTTTTCTTGACAACCTACACCGGAAAATGGTATAAAGGAAGCAGGATAGTAAGCCTCGAAATATGTCCATCATATGGGACAGTTGTAATGCGTAAAAGACTTGACACCATTTGAAAGGAGCCATCAATCATGACGAACAAAAAGCTGAAACTCGCTGCTATGTCCGTAGCCCTGACCGCCTGTGTCGCTGCACAGCCCATGGCCGCCCATGCTGTGGAAGGCCCCGACCCTGCCGAGGATAACGCTGCCCCGCAGGCCGAGCCCGCTCCTGTGGAAGGTAAGACCGCAGAAGGCGAGGTCGAGGGCGAAGAGAAAAAGCAGGAGGAGTTTGTTCCCCCGGAGAACGATGAGGCCAAGAAAGGTGATCAGGCTCCCGCGTTCGGCCCCGGCACCAAGACCGATGACATCACCATTGACTATAAACCTGCTGAGAAGCCGGAAGAGCCCGGCGAGACGGACGAGACTGAGAACCCCGACGGCACCTATGTGAAGGGTGACGTGATCGACAACAGCAAGAAGGACGAAGCCACCGGCAAGGACGGCAAGATCGGCGAGGCCACCAAGGAAGAGACCCCCGACAGCTCTTCCAGCACCACCGTTGTGGACCCCGACGCCGAGGTGAAGAAGGGCGACCCCGTGGTGGGCAAGGACGAGGACGGCAACACCACCATCACCACCCCCACCGAGACCACCGGCACCGAGACTACGACCACCACCGGCACCGGCAAGGCCGATTCCTCCACCACCATCACCGACACCAAGAAGGGCGAAGAGATCAACCTCGACGACGAGCTTGGCAAGGACGTGCGTCCGGACTGGAAAACCGATAAGGATGCCAAGCTGGGCGGTTACACCGTGGACAAGGTCGAGCCCGCCAAGGACGGCAACTCCAAGACCCTGACCCTGAAAAAGACCAGCGAGCCCGAAACGAAGGAAATGTCCGCTGAGGACGTTGCCAAGCTGCTGGATGTCCCCGAGGACGGCGTGGAGAAAAAGACTGACGACGAGGGCAACACCACCTATATCCTGAAAAAGGAAGAGACCTCCACCGACGAGAACGGCAACACCGTCACCCGCGTCACCTACTACAAGGTCACCGGCAATACGGTCGAGACCACCACTGAGACCACGCTGGTGCTCAAGGTGGAAAAGGGCACCGTTGATGTTAATAATGAGGATCTGACCACCGAGATCGAACTGCCAAGCATCACTGCCAAGAACACCGACGAGACCAAGACGGATGTCATCGAGATTTCTTCGGAGAAGCTGGGCGAAATGCTCCAGGACGAGTACTATAACAACGTTACCGGCGAGTATGTCTATACGGAAAACGTGGACGGCAAGGAATATACCTATAAAGTCAAGAAAACGGAAGACTCCAAGCCGCTCACCAACGCGCAGTTGGCCGAACGTCTGGGCGAGGGCTTCACCGCCGATGACAACGGCGTTTACTACAAGGGCGAAAAGCTGAACTTTGACCAGATGAAAGCCGTCCGCAAGACTTTGAGTTACACCGTGGAGGTCACCGAGGTCACCAAGACCCCCGGCCAGGAAATCGGAAAGGACGAAGCCGAAGCCGCCGCCAAGACCGAGGCCATCAAGGACGCCCTGCGGAATGCGGCCAAGCAGAATGGCATTGAGCTCACTGAGGATGAACTGAAGGGCATCAAGCTCACAGGCGGCGACCTGATCGTTACCCGGGATAGCAAGAAGTATACCTTCCACTATACTAAGGCAGGTGTCAAATATTCTGCTCCCACCGCCACTGGCGATACCACCGTGGACGGCAAGGAGGCCGAGGACGTAAAGGAGACCACCGTGACCGGCACCGCCTACGTCACCAACGGCACCATCTCCTGGTCCAAGACCGATCAGGAGGGCAGCTTTACCCAATCTGTTGTTAACACTGGTTCCAGCCTCGAGGCCATGCCTCAGCGGCCCGACATCAATGACCCCAGTGTGAAGTACGTTAAAAAGGATGACGGCACCGAGGTCTACACCGTGACCACCAAGAAGGACGGCATCACCACCGAGACCATCTACACCTTTAAGAACGAATCTGTCACCCTCACCGATCCAGAAAAGGAAGCCGCCGCTTGGAAGGCTCTTGCCGAGGCAGAGCACAAATCGGTCGAGGATTTGCAGAAAGAGGGCTACAAGATCGACAAGTCCACCTTCAACGACATTACCAAAACCTCCTGGACCGTGGAGACCAAGACCTCCAAGACCGAGAAGACGGACGAAAGCCTCAACCAGAAGATCCTGAAAGCCGAAGGGGACCCCACCTGGACCCTGGAGGGCACTACCCTCAAGATCAAGGACGGCGATACCTACAAGGACCTGAAGAAGAACGCTGACGGTACCTACACCGCTACCAAGGAGGAGGACGGCAAGACCGTCACCTACACCTTTACCCTTGAGGAAAAAACGGACCTGGACGAACCCACCATCAAGGCTATGCTGGCTAAGGAGTTCCCGGAAGCTAATGGCCAGATCACTTTGAATACCACGACCAATACTGCCACCTATAAGAAGGCGGACGGCAGCACCGTTACCATCAACTACAGCAACCTGAGCAAAAAGACCCTGAAGATCGACACGTCGGTCCACGACGCCGTCTCCGAGCCGATAAAGGACGGTGACGACGACGCCCAGAAGGCCGCAGAGAAAAAACTGCTTGACGCCATAGAGAAAAAGCGCAAGAGCCTCAAGGATGACGAGGAGCTTTGGATCGGTGATTTGAAGATCACCAAGGATACCAAGACGGAGGACATTATTGCGAAGTTCACCACCGCCGTGTCCCACACCGATATGTCCCCGGAGGCCCTTATCAAAGCCCTGAACGATCAGGCCAGAATAGCAAAAACGCAGACCGTGACCGTGAACGAGGGCACCAAGTATGAGGAGAAGCTGAAGAACTACTACTCCGGCGATGAGAACCTCGAGCACAACCCCAAGGAACCTCCCACGGACTGGTATGGAAATCCAGAACCCGTGGGGAAGGGAGACCACATCACCCACCTGGACCTGGCCTCCGGTGCCAAGATGGACAAACTGGCGGATAAAAACGGCAAGGTAACCAAGACCGACTGCGTGCTTCTTTCCAAGGGCCTGAAGCTGGAATGGAACTACAGTGCCGAGAATCTGCTGGCAGATCAATCTACCCTGCAAAAACCAGATCAGAACCATAAGGTCGGCCTGGAGGACCGCATCACTAAGGACACCGAGGACGGCAAGGGCTCTCACTACGAGTATAATCGTGATCAGTGGTACGACCCTTATAGCAACCGGTGGTACAGCAACAACAACAACCCTGATAAGAGTGCTTTCTACAAGCTCACTGGCACCGTCGCTTACGATGCACTCACTAAAAATGGCGAAGTTATCGAGTATTCCAGCCGGAGAGCTGCCATCCAAGCCTACCGGAACGCTGTTAAAGGCACCACCCTCACCGATGAGGAGATCCTCGGCACCTATGTGGTACCTCTGGGCTCCGGCAGTGGAACCAGCTACCAGGTCTATACCAAGACTGCCGAGATGACCTCCTACGGCTACATGACCCGGGATGCCAACACCTGCGTCAACAACACCTTTGGCCGCCAGTACGAAAACTCGCTCTGGTACAATGAATGGGACTATGTGGGCGGCTATGACCTGATGATCAAAGACCTGGTGCAGGTGGAGGAGAACAAGGTGGTGGGCCAGACCCAGTCCAGCATCAAGACCCTTTGGGCTCCCCTGGCCATCCGCTCCACCCAGAGCCTGGAGAACAAGAGCCTGCAGCTGGACGCCAAGCACACCAGCACCCCTGTGACCACGACCCAGAATCTAGGCAGCGGCTACCAGGAGGAAGGCAGCTTTACCTACGACGTTTCCTACACGCATACCGATGACTACGCCTCCTCCGAAAGCCAGGGCGTCCAGGGTACCGGCACCGACAAGTACAAGACCTTTACCCTGCTGGTAAAGAAGATGTTCTCCGGCAAGGGCGACACCACCCACGATGAGGGCAAAGTTTCCTACACCCACCGCACCACGGACAAGGTGAACACCACGCCAGTGTCCAAGGAGACCGAGACCACCACCAACGCCCATGTGGGCTACAACTATACCTCCATCGAGACCCGCACGGTCACCGTGAACGGCGAAGAGACGGTCATCGTCCCGCCGGTCACTCCGCCGGTGGATCCCGATACCCCGGACGGCCCTGTGGAGGATGAGACCCCGGACGAAGTCGTGACCCCGGAGACCCCCGAGCTGCCGCCCGTGCAGGACGCCACCCCGGATGATGCTGCTCCGGAAACTCCGGTCCTGCCGTCTGACGCGGTCCTGCCCGCTGTGCAGGATGCACTGCCGCAGACCGGCGTGAACTGGATGGCCGCTCTGGGCATGGCATTCAGCGGCATGCTGCTGACCATCGCAGGCGCATTCGCCAGCCTCAAGTACAAGGAAAAGCACTGATGCTTTCCCCTTCCAACGTGATCCACGTCAAGTCGTAAACGCATAGAAAGAGCCTCCCCATTCCGGGGAGGCCCTTTCGTGTTGTGTTCGGCTTATGCTTCCACTTTGGCAGCGCGGTACCACTGTACCAGCTTTTCGGCGTCCTGCCAGCCCTTGCGGTACATGGCTTCCAGTTCCATGCAGCGGTCCAGCGCACCGCACACAGCAAAAGCCGCCCCGCAGGCCGGAACTTCCGGTGCCTGCGGGGCGGCTTTTCGCATTTATGAAACGGAGGAAAACGCTCAGAGGTCTGCGCCGTTGGAGCGGATGACCTTCTGATACCAGTAGAAGGAATCTTTCTTGCTGCGGGCCAGCGTACCGGTACCGTCGTCCTGCTTGTCCACATAGACGAAGCCGTACCGCTTGCTCATCTCGCCGGTGGAGGCAGACACCAGGTCGATGCCGCTCCAGGCGATGTACCCCATCAGGTCCACGCCGTCGGACACGGCCTGCTTGACCGCCTCGATGTGACGGCGCAGGTAGTCGATGCGGTAATCATCGTGGACACTGCCGTCGGGCTCCACCGTGTCGTGGGCACCCAGACCGTTTTCCACCAGGAACAGCGGTTTCTGGTAGCGGTCATACAGCTGGTTCATGGTGATGCGCAGGCCCAGCGGGTCGATGGCCCAGCCCCACTGGCTGGTCTGCAGATAGGGGTTCTTCACCGAGCGCACCACGTTGCCGTCGTTCACGGCCTTGCCCTCCAGGCTGGCCGCCACGCAGCGGCTGGCATAGTAGCTGAAGGAGATGAAGTCCACGGTGTTCTCCCGCAGCAGGGCGTCATCGCCGGGCTCGGTGTGCAGCTGCACCTGCTTTTCCGCAAACAGCTTGCGGGCGTAGCCGGGGTAGCGGCCCCACACCTGCACGTCGATGAAGAGCAGGTTTTCCTGCTCCTTCTGCACCGACTCCCAGACGTCCTCCGGGTTGCAGGAGTAGGGGTAGAAGCTGCCGCCGGCCAGCATGCAGCCCACCTGATTGGCGGGGTCGTACTGGTGGGCCAGGTGGGTGGCCGTGGCGCTGGCCAGCAGCACATGGTGGGCCGCCTGATAGATCACCTGACTGCGGTTCTCGCCCTCCTGGAAGGCGATGCCTGCCCCGGAGAAGGGGCTGTGCAGCAGGATGTTGATCTCGTTGAAGGTAAGCCAGTAGTGCACAAGGCCGGAGTATTCTTTGAAGCAGGTCTCGGCGTAGCGGGCAAAGCATTCCAGCGTTTTGCGGCTGCGCCAGGAGCCGTACTGCTCCACCAGACCCATGGGGATGTCAAAGTGGCACAGGGTGACCAGCGGCTCAATGCCGTACTTCCGGCACTCCTGGAACACATTGCGGTAAAAGGCCACACCCTCCGGGTTGGGGGTCCGTTCATCGCCGTGGGGGTACAGGCGGGACCAGGAGATGGAGGTGCGGAACACCTTCAGCCCCAGCTCTGCCATCAGGGCGATGTCCTCTTTGTAATGGTGGTAGAAGTCCACGCCGGTATGGCTGGGGTAATACTCCCCTGCCTGCAGCGTCGGGTGGGGCGTGCCGCCCAGCTTGACCTCCATGCGGTGGACACCGTGGGGCATCATGTCGATGTTGCTCAGGCCGCGGCCGCCCTCGTTGTAAGCGCCTTCGGCCTGATTGGCCGCAATGGCAGCACCCCAGAGAAAGTTTTCGGGCAGTTTGTAATCAGACATGGGAATCACTCCTCTTCCGGGAGATCCTCAAAGCCGATCACCAGCGTCAGCACAAAGGACAGCACGACGGACAGCACCGAGATGCCGGCGATCCAGGCGATGCTCACACCGGGGTTGGCCGGGTCGATGAACTGCACACCGGTGAGAACGCTGGGCGACACCATGGAACGGCTGGCCAGACCTGCCATGCCGGCCAGGCAGCCGCAGACAAAGCCGGTGATCAGGGAAGCGATCAGGGGGCGCTTCAGGCGCACGGCCACGCCGTACAGGGCGGGCTCGGTGGTGCCGGCGATCAGAGCAGAGGAAGCAGCGGCCAGAGCGGTCTGGCGCAGCTCGCTGTTCTTGGTTTTGAAGGCAACGGCCAGGGACACGCCGCCCAGGGACAGGTTTGCACCGATCTCAGAGGGCATAACGGTGCCCTCCATGCCGGTCTCGGAGATGGTCTGCAGGATGGTGGGGGTGAACACGCGGTGCATGCCGGTGATGACCAGCAGGGGCCAGAGGGCGCCCATGATGCCCACAGCCAGGAAGCCCAGCTTAGCCTGCACGAAGTAGACGAAGGCGGAGATGCCCTCGCCGATCATGATGCCGACCGGGCCGACCACGATGATCGCAATGGGAGCAGCAACGAGGAAGATCAGCATGGGCTTGAGGAAGTTCTTGGTGACAGCCGGGGTGATCTTGTCGATGGCACGCTCAATGTAAGACAGGATCCAGGTCATGCACAGGGCCGGGATGACGGTGTAGGTGTACTTGACGCCCACCACCGGGATGCCCAGGAAGTGTGCGGCGGTATCGCCGACCGTGACCGCCTCCATCATGGTGCGGAAATCCGGGTGCAGCATCAGGCCTGCAATGGCAATGGCGATGAACATATTGGTGTTGAACTTCTTGGAAGCAGAAGCGGCCACCATCACCGGCAGGAAGTAGAAGGCTGCATCACCGATGGTGTTCAGGATCTTGTAGGTCTCACCGTCGGCCGACAACACGCCTGCCATGCCCAGCAGCATGACCAGCAGCTTGACCATGGAGCCGCCGATGATTGCGGGGATCAGCGGGGACATGGTGCCCACGATGGCATCCAGAATGTTGTTGCCCACCTTCTTCAGGGTCAGAGGCTCCTTCTTCTCGCCGCGGGCCACCTGGCTTGCCTCGCCGAAGTCGCCCATCTTGAGCACTTCGTTGTAGGCCTCTTCTACATGGTTACCAATGATGATCTGGTACTGGCCGCCCTGGTTCACGACGCCCATGACGCCGTCGGTCACCTTGACGGCTGCGTCGTTGATCTTGCCCTCGTCCTTCACCACGAAGCGAAGGCGGGTCATGCAGTGGGTCACGCTGGCAATGTTCTCCACACCGCCGATGTTCTCCACGATCTTTTTGGAGATCGCAGCATAATCTTTTGCCATGATTGTTTCTCCTTTACCTTTTCAAGTCATCCAATTTCCGGTCGAAGTACTTCTGATGCGTCCATTATAGACGCAGGCAGGTGGTTTGTCAGCAGTTTCCGGGCATAAAAAAACAAGTGCCGTTTTTTCGCACTTGTTTTTTCCAGGTAACACCCTGTTTTTTATTTTGGACTTTTTTCAGATGGCTGCCGGGCCCTCGGAGGTATAGCGGTAAAGCTTTTTGCCCAGCCGTTCCACGATGCTCATGGCCGGGAGCTGGGTCGTCACATCGTAGACTCCCAGCCGCTCGTAGGTGACATAATAGGCCAGATTATAGTCCGAGAGTTTTGCGATGGTGCAGTTTTCCGTGTTGGTCACGCTGAGGATCTGGCAGTTCTGCTCCTTGAAGCGCATCACATGGCCGATGGTGTCGCGGGACTCGCCGGACACCGAAAACACGATCACCAGCGAATTTTCCACGAATCGGCTCTCGGTGGGATAATGGGGCTCGTCGATGTACAGGCAGAACTTGCCCATGCTGGAAAAATAGCGTGCCCCGTACTTGGCCACGATGCCGGACATGCCGCTGCCCACAAAAAAGATGTGCCGGGCCTGAAAGATGACCCTGGTCAACATGTCCAGCTTCTGCTCAAACTCCGCCGAGCAGGTCTTTTTCAAAAAGTCGATGACCTCCGACACATCGTCCTTGACCGGCGGCTGCTTTGCCTGTTCCAGATGCTGGCGCAGCCGGATCTTGAACTCCGCGTAGCCGTCGCAGCCCGCCTTTTTGCAGAACCGGAGGATGGTGGAGGTAGACACATGGGCGGCATCCGCAAACTCCCGGATGCGCATATAGCACACCTTGTCCGCGTTCCGCACAACATACTTATAAACTTCCAGCTCCAGATCATTCAGGCTGCAGATCATCTCTTCGCTGAACATCGGCCGCCCCTCCCTCGTGGTGGTTTTTGTTCCAGTATACTGTATTTTTTGCCGCGTTACAATTCCCCTGCTCAGAAAAAAGCCGCCGCACGGTGGCAGGGCCGTGCGGCGGCAGAAATATGCTTTGGGGAACCGATCAGATCAGGCTCAGGGCCTCTTCGTCGCCCACGAGGGTGAAGTCGGGGTGCATCTGCAGGATGCTGGCGGGCACTTCCGGGGTGACCGGGCCGAAGAAGGCTTTCTTCACGATCTCGGCCTTGCCGGTGCCGTTGACCACCATCAGCACCTTACGGGCCTGCATGATGGTCTTGATGCCCATGGTGTAGGCCTGCTTGGGCACCAGGTCTACATTGCCGTCAAAGAAGCGCTTGTTGGCCTCGATGGTCTCCTGGGTCAGATCCACACAGTGGGTCTCCAGCTCAAAGGCCTCGCCCGGCTCGTTGAAGCCGATGTGGCCGTCGTGGCCGATGCCCAGCAGCTGCAGGTCGATGCCGCCCACAGCGTGGATGATCTGGTTGTACTTTGCACAGGCATCCTCTGCATCGGGGTTGGTGCCGTCCGGCAGGTTGATCTTTGCAGGGTCGATGTTCACCTTGTCGAACAGGTTGCGGTGCATGAAGCTCCAGTAGCTTTCCGGGTGCTCCTTGGGCAGGCCGCGGTACTCGTCCAGAT
>ENA-OVGE01002918-OVGE01002918.1-human-gut-metagenome-genome-assembly--contig:-NODE-2918-length-10458-cov-9.061425_pt1 | contig 10458 bp, 10 predicted proteins | sample MGYA00237769_ERZ505417 | MGnify/ENA primary metagenome ERZ505417 (study PRJEB26158, sample SAMN06016403) | human gut metagenome | biome: human gut; feature: ankylosing spondylitis patient; material... | reverse complement strand
GGGTGTAGGTGATGGCGTGGCGGAATATCTTACCGGTATCTGCCTGGTTGCCCAAGGATGCCAGGGTTGTGATGACTGCCAAGGCTATGGTTGGTACTGCTAGAAGTTGGAATAAGCGGGTATAGACCGTGGCGATGAAATTCATCAGGCCATCCAGCCAGCTGATGCCGAACATACCTAAGACTGCGCCTACTATCAAAGCGCCAATCCATAGTACCAGCTGACGGGTTTGCTTATTCTTCACTTTCTTCACTCCTTTTTGCTTACTGCTGCCAGCATTGCTATCCGGCTGTCTATTTCCCATATCATTTATTGTTTTTCCCATGATTTTAAATTATTATTTTTTTGGACAAAAGTATTCTCCTTATTCCAGTCCCCACATATCATTCAGCATACTGATTGCAGACGCCGAACGGAAGACATGATTGCGGAAGGTGATAATGGCTTCGGGGGCAAGATGGGCTTCGAAGGAGTTGACCAGGAAATCTGCTTCGAGCAGAATGCGATGGTCGAGGCTGGTTACATCCGTATAAGTATGGTGATGGGCAATGAGCCAGCAGATTCTTTCTATCTGTGCGGCTGTGAATCCATCGACTTCTGTCAGGACTTTTCTTGCCTCATCAGGACCTAATTCTTCCTGATACTTGCCATCGCAGTTACCGTATTTGGCTTCTGAAACGTGAATGCCCACATCGTGGAGGATAGCAGCTGCTTCGAGCACGAAGAGGTCTTCCTGGTTCATTCCCTCTGCTATCGCTATCATACGGGCAAAGTCGTGTACCTTTACGAAATGCTGGATGCGTGGCGCATCGCCACCATCATATTTTATCATCGCCCTCATCAACAGGGCGAGTGTCAATTCCTTGTTCGTCATCGCTTTATTTTCTGACAGGTATTACTTTTCATTATTGATATACTCCAGAATCTGTTCTGCATGAATCTTGGTCTTGATCTCCTTGGGAGTGAAGATTTTCTCGATGATGCCTTCTTCGTTAACGAGATAGGTGGTACGAAGGATTCCTATGGTCTTTCTGCCGCAGGTTACCTTTTCGCCCCAGCAGCCGAGTTTCTGCAACAGGGTAGTCTCGGTATCAGCGATAAGAGGGAACTGAAGCCCCTTGGTTTCGGCAAACTTCTTCTGCAAAGCCTGTTTGTCCTTGCTCACACCGATAATCTCGTAACCTGCAGCTGCCAACTCCTCTTTGTGAGCCTGCAAAGAACAAGCCTCAGCAGTACAACCGCTGGTGTTGGCTTTCGGATAACTGTAGAGTACTATCTTGCGACCCCGAAAGTCGCTTGCCTTGATCTCACGTCCGTCCTGGTCTATGCCAAGAATCTCAGGTATTTTATCTCCTATATTCATAATCGTAATTGTTAATTTTGTTTTATGTTCTTTTTATCACAAACTTTTGATGATAAATACAATGCATGGTTACGGCAATTTATTGTCTTGACCACTTTTACAACAAAGGAAAATTTCTTGTTCTTTATAGGAAAGTAAGATGATTTTGCAGATGCTTTATGGAGAATATGGGCTCAGTTATTTGTCATTGTAATGTCCTTCTACATCTAATACAAGGACAGTTATGTCTTCATCATGAATCTCATAGATGATTCTGTCATGAGCTGTGATATGTCTCTAATACAAAATAGAGTTTCCTCCTATCAAAGCCTCAGGATGACCGATACCTGTTCTTGGGTGATCCATGAGTTCATGATATATCTTTTGATATTTTTTGAATAGCTTTGGATTGGATTTCTTCCATTTCTTGATGACATCTTCTGCACTCTTGGATGTAATGACTGTGTAAATCATAAACCCGCAAAGTAATTGTCTATATCATCATGCGATTTCAATGTGGTATATTGACCACAATGAATTTCCTCTCTCACCTTGTCAATCTTATCCTGCAAGTCGGGAGTAATGACATTAGTTGATGTGCTCATATCCTTTGTTTTAAATTGTTATTTGATGGCAAATATAATAAAAAATAATGGGAAATGAGGTGTTCTTATGAATTTTAACACTGATAATCTTGATTATAATGGCTTGTATGAGTCTGATAACTCTATCTTTTATCATAAAATACTTCTTCGTAACTCTATCTTTTGTCATAAAATACGCATTTATAACTCTGTTTTTTAGCAAAGTTAACTTTAAATAATTGCATATTACGTTAATAATCAGTATTTTTGCAATCGTATAATCATAAAGGCACAAAGATATGGATAAATACTTGGCAAGAAGCATTGATCAGGCTTTGCAGGAATGGAAGGATAATCCACGTAGAAAACCTCTTTTGGTGAGGGGTGCCCGACAGGTAGGCAAGTCGAGCACCATTCGGCATTTGGGCAAGAGCTTCAAATATTTTTTAGAAGTTAATGTGGAAAGAAATCCCGAGGTGATGGAATTCTTTAAAGGAAGTCGTGATGTGAAGAGCATTGCTGCCAAACTCTCTGATTTCTTTAATGTACCTGTAGTTCCTGGTGAAACCCTTCTTTTCCTCGATGAGATACAAAAGAGCGAAGATGTCATTCACAGCCTTTGGTTCTTTAAGGAAGATTATCCCGAACTTCATGTCGTAGCGGCTGGCTCGCTCCTGGAGTTTGCGCTGAAAGATTTATCATCTTTCGGTGTAGGCAGAGTGAGTTCACTGTTTGTTTATCCGATGTCTTTTGATGAATTTTTGATGGCAACGGGGCAAGAGGGGCTTCTTAGAACCAAGCGAAATTGCAGCCCTTTGAATCCACTTCCAGAGGCTTTTTATGCAAAATTGGTGGAAGCCTTACGAAGTTATATGCTGGTTGGCGGAATGCCAGAAGCCGTGGCAACCTACACGGAGACAGGGTCTTATCGCTATAGCAGTGACATTGTAAACGAAATCATCCAGGGTTATCAGGATGATTTTGCCAAGTACGGAGCCAAGGCAAATCCTCTGCTTTTGCGCCAGACCCTTATTAGTGTTGCACATCAGGCAGGAGCCAAGTTCGTTTACAGTAGGGTAGAAGGACAATATCGTTCGGCAGAAGTAAAGGTGGCTTTAGAGATGCTGAAGGATGCCGGTCTTATCATCCCGACTTATCATACTGATGCCAATGGGGTGCCGCTTGGGGCTGAAATCAACGAGCGGGTTGTAAAATATTTGATCCATGATACAGGTGTGCTGCTTGGCATTCTGGGAATAGATGACGACATCGATGACAGCATCAAGGAAATGATGGTGGCAGATTCCATCGATCTTGTTGACAAGGGTCATGTAGCAGAGATGATGGCAGGCTTGGAACTTATCAAATATTCCTCTCCGCAGAAGCGGCATCAGTTGTACTATTGGCAAAATATGAACAAAGGTACTTGTGCCGAGGTGGATTATGTGATAGCTCGCAGTGGCAGCATCGTTCCGATAGAAGTAAAATCGGGCGTGAAGGGTTCTATGAGCAGTATGTATTCGCTGATGCGCCATCCGCAGAAGCATATAGAAATGGGTATCCGCTGTTCTCTCGAAAACTTTGGCACATTTGAGAGTCCCGATGGCAAGAAGATAGACATCATTCCTCTTTATGCTATCTCCAATTTATTCCAGTCCCCACATATCATTCAGCATACTGATAGCAGACTCTGAGCGGAAGACATGATTGCGGAAGGTGATGATGGCTTCAGGGGCAAGGTGGTCTTCGAAGGAATTGACCAGGAAATCTGCTTCAAGCAGGATGCGATGGTCGAGGGAGGTAACATCCTTATAAGTATGGTGATGCGCGATGAGCCAGCAGATGTTTTAACCAATAAAAAGAATACTAATTCCAAATCCACAATACCGCTATGGTGCCAATGACGCAGAAAATGAAGTTGGTAAGATAAAGCCTTGCCAAACAATTCAATGTTCAGTAGATTGCTGATAATGGCACAGGCATATACGCTACGCTTCCAGTAGGAAGGTTAATCCGCTGATTCCGATATAGGCATAGATGATGTATTTGAGCAGGGAGCTGCTGAGGTGCTTGAACACCCAGGAGCCTATCAGGTTGCCAATGAAGACTCCGGCGATTCCGTAGATATAACCTATGGAGACCGTGGTGGTGAAGAAACCATTGTAGGCTCTTGCCAGTGTCATCATCAGATTGCCTGCCAGGAAATAGGTCTGCGTCATTGCCAGATAGCGATCCTTGTCAGGCTCAGAACTGACGAAGTAGAGCACGGCTGGGGGACCCTGCATTCCGAAGAATCCTCCCATCAGTCCGCTCAATGTTCCTGCCGTAACCTGCACTGGCAGCGTTGTCTTTACCTTGATGCGCTTGCTGAAGAAGGCGAAGTAGATGCTCACAATGATCAGTGTAATGCCTAACAATATGTTCAGAATATGATATTCCATCCGCCGGAGCACGAAGATGGCTCCGATGGAGATGATGATGAAGGTGAAAAGAATGGGCAGCAGCCGCCTCCAGGTGATGTACTTGTATTTCTGAATGACGATGATCAGCGAGGTGGTCATCGCCAGAATGCCCGAGAGGGTTGTTGCCTCACCGAAGGAAGGCATGATAGAGGGGAGCATCGTCATGATGAAGATGCCAAAACCGAAGCCAGTGGTGCGTTGTACAAAACTGGCTCCGATGCTCAACAGGAAGAGTTCTACTACTATCTGATCCATTCTATAGTATTATTTATCTGAGCTTTCTGATAACTCTTGCAGGTTTGCTTTGTGGCAAGCACTGATATACATACGAAAGTTAAGTTACTTGTATGTCTGAGGTTGAATATTGATTGCGAAATTACAACATTTTATTCAACGGTGCAAATACTATAAACAAAAAATGACCCGACATCTCACTAAATTTAAATTTAGTTTGGTGTCGGGTCTTATTATGAAGTGATTTATCTTTTCTTTATAGAACTTTCTTATGTACGGAAGTTATGGAAGTTTCAACTTACGTATTTGAGAAAGTAGAGTCATATTACGCGCTGTATATCAGTGCTTTACTTGATCATGCTGACGCTTCTCTTGAGGAAGGCGTCGAGGGAAGCACCCTTGAGCATGCCGTTCTGCAGCAGGGCGAGGTCGATGAGCTGATGTACGATATTGTTGTCCTTAGCGTAATCGGCTATGATGTTGTCGCGCTTCTGCTTTTCGTCGCTCACGGCCTTCTGGGTGTTCTGCAGGTCGTCCTTCTCTTCCTGGGTAATCTCCTCGGGCTTCTTCTTGTCCTGCGACTGGTGCAGAACAGCCAGTCGGGCTTCCTGTCCCTTCAGCTCTGCCAGTACAGGTTTCAGTGCCTCGGCTGTATGCTGCTCGGCATCGGCGAGAACCTTCTTTACGAGCTCGTGGTCGCTGTTGAGTACGATGTTGTAGCTGTTGGGCATCTGTCCGTAGAAGTTCATGCCTGCCTGGAACTGGCTCATGGCCTTCATGCGTCGCATATATTCGTTCTGAGTGATGAGTACGGGCTGGTTGGCTTCGCCCAAGGCCTGTATCTCTACGAAGAACTCAGTCTTGTCGAGCTTAGGCATCTGTGAGCGGAATACCTGTGACAGATTGGCAGTCTGCTCGTCTGTCAGGTCTGTCTTCTTGGCATCCTCCTTGACGATGAGTCGGTCGATGATGTCGGCATCTACACGTGTGAAGCGCGATTTCTCGAGCTTCTGCTCCAGCATGTTGACCATTGGAGTGTCGAGCTGTCCGTCCATCATGAGTACCGAGTAACCCTTATTCTTGGCAGCCTCGATGTAGGAGTATTGTTCCTCCTTGTTGTTGGCGTAGAGGTATACCAGGTTGCCGTCCTTGTCGGTCTGGTTGTCCTTGATGAGGGTCTTGTATTCCTCGAAGGTGAAGTACTTGCCGTCTACGTCCTTGAAGAGGGCGAAGTCCTTGGCACGGTCGTAGAAGTCTTCCTGCGAGAGCATTCCGTAGTTGATGAAGATCTTCAGGTCGTCCCATTTTTCCTCGTACTCCTTGCGGTTCTCCTTGAAGATGGAGCTGAGTCGGTCGGCCACTTTCTTGGTGATGTAGGTGGCGATTTTCTTCACGTTGCTGTCGCTCTGCAGATAGCTTCGGCTCACGTTGAGCGGGATGTCCGGCGAGTCGATGACGCCATGCAGCAGGGTGAGGAACTCAGGCACGATGCCTTCCACCTGGTCGGTAACGAACACCTGGTTGCAGTAGAGCTGTATCTTGTTGCGCTGCATGTCGATGTTGTTCTTGATGCGTGGGAAGTAGAGGATACCTGTCAGATTGAATGGGAAGTCCACGTTGAGGTGAATCCAGAAGAGGGGCTCGTCCTGCATGGGGTAGAGGGTGCGGTAGAAGTTCTTGTAGTCCTCGTCCTTGAGTGTGCTTGGTGTCTTGGTCCAAAGGGGCTCTACGCTGTTGATGATGTTGTCCTCGTCGGTCTCTACGTTCTTGCCGTCTTTCCATTCTGTCTTCTTGCCGAAAGCCACGGGCACAGCCATGAACTTGCAGTACTTGTTGAGCAGCTCCTCTATCTTGTTCTTCTCGAGGAACTCCTTGCAGTCGTCAGCTATGTGGAGCACGATGTCGCTACCACGCTCCGCCTTGTCGGCGTCCTCTATCTCGAAGGCTGGTGATCCGTCGCAGCTCCATTTCACGGCCTTGCTTCCCTCGCGATAGCTCTTGGTGATGATCTCCACCTTGCTTGCTACCATGAATGAAGAGTAGAAGCCGAGTCCGAAGTGTCCGATGATGGCATTGGCGTTCTCCTTGTATTTGTCGAGGAAGTCGGTCACTCCCGAGAAAGCTATCTGGTTGATATATTTGTCTATCTCCTCCTCGGTCATTCCGATGCCGTGATCGCTGATGGTCAGGGTTCCGGCCTCCTTGTCGAGGGTGACGCGCACGGTGGTGTCGCCAATCTCGCCCTTGAAGTCGCCCTGGGCAGCCAGAGTCTTGAGCTTCTGTGTGGCGTCTACGGCGTTGGATACCATCTCGCGCAGGAAGATGTCGTGGTCTGAATATAAGAATTTCTTGATGACAGGGAAGATGTTCTCTGTCGTTACTCCGATATTACCTTTTTGTGCCATAATATTGATATGTTTATTTAGTTGTTTTTATTATTGTTCGATTCATTCGATTGACCATGTCCTCGCAAAATGTGTGCCAAAAAAGGAGGGGCATCAGTCATGTTTTGATTTATTTTTAGCTTTTTGTTCTCTTTTGTTTGGTCGTAGCAACTATTTTTCTTACCTTTGCAACCATCTTTCAAGAAGTGGATGAGTCTTCGACTAATCCCACTGAATTTTGACCATCATGGACTATACAATAACAAAACAAGCTATTATTGCTGATTACTATACATTTCACTACGAGGAGCTTCTTGCCTTCGTGGCATCTCGCCTTCATGTTTATTCTGATGAGGCTGAGGACATTGTCCAGAATGTCTTCCTGCGCCTACTGCAAACCGACAAGATGATTACTCCCATTACGCTTCCCTGCCTGGTCTACACCATGGCTCGCCATCTGATATGTGATTTTTGGCGGCACAGGAAGCGGGTAGAAGAGCATGAGCATTTCATACAGGGCAGCATGGGTACGGCAGGTTGTGGCGAGTCGGTCGAGATGGTTTATTCGGTTGTGGAGATTACCGAACTCATGGAGCGTGGTATTGCCCGTCTTAGCGAGAAGCAGCGCAAGGTGTATCGTCTTAACGTGTGCGACGGCATGAAGGTGGGAGAGATTAGCCGTGAACTGGGGCTCAACTACAAGTGTGTGGAAAACCGACTGGGTGCAGCACGAAAGGAAGTGCGGGGCTATATGAAGCGCATGTTGGCATAATCTCCTCTCACACCGAGTGCTGCGTTTCTCACGCCCGCTCAGAGAAATCTCACACCGAATGCCATGTTTCTCACGCTCGCTTTGAGAAATCTCACACCGAATGCCACGAAATTATCTCCGAATGCTATGTGGAGCAAAGGGCTTGTTTCCTTTAACTTCTTACCGCCTCTAATATCCTGATTCTTCGACCTTTAAGGCTGTTGTCTTAACTCCTTAATTCCATTAACTTCTTAATTCCATTAACTCCTGAACTCCTGAAAACTCCTCTTTTAACTCCCTAACTACACGATTGTTTGTTTTTTACAAATAATCGTTCTCTTTTTATAAAGACGATGTGGAAAGAAAGCAGTACTTTTGCAGCGAGAAAAAGAAATAAAAATATTAACGCTTAATATAATAGTATTATGGTTGAAGAAAAGAAATACAGAGTAGAGTCCGACCTTCTGGGTGAACTCAAGGTTCCAGCAGAAGCTCTTTATGGTGTGCAGACACAGCGTGGTATCAACAACTACCACATCTCTCGCAAGACTATGGTCGACAACCCTGACTTCATTATCGCTATCGCTTTCGTGAAGCTGGCTGCCATTGAGACCAATCATTCCTTGGGCGTGATCAACGATGAGATCTCGGGTGCCATCGCACAGGCCTGCCGAGAAATCATTGAGGGAAAATGGCATGAGAACTTCCCTATAGATATGGTACAGGGTGGTGCAGGTACATCTGTCAACATGAACGCCAACGAGGTGATCGCCAACCGTGCACTCGAAATCATGGGTCATGAGAAGGGCGACTACCAGTATTGCTCACCCAACGACCATTGTAACTGCGGACAGAGTACCAACGACGTTTATCCTACCAGTATCCGTCTGGCGCTCATCCGTATGAACACGCATCTCGTGGGTGCCCTTACAGGATTGATAAGCGCCTTCCGCTATAAGGCTGATGAGTATTCCGACGCCATCAAGATGGGACGCACACAGTTGCAGGACGCTGTGCCTATGTCGTTCGGACAGGAGTTCAATGCCTATGCCAACAATCTGGAGGAGGAAATCCTCAATCTGGAGCGCAACGTGAAACTGCTGCACGAAATCAATATGGGTGGTACAGCCATCGGTACAGGTCTGAACGCTGTTCCTGGTTTTGCCAAGCTTTGTGCTGCCAACCTGAGCAAGTTGACGGGCGAGAACTTCGAGACTGCTACCGACCTTGTTGAGGCTACTCCCGACACAGGTGCCTACGTGAGCTATTCGTCAGCTCTGAAGCGTCTGGCTGTTAAGTTGTCCAAGATATGCAACGACTTGCGACTCATGGCTTCTGGTCCTCGCTGCGGTCTCAACGAGATTAATCTGCCTCCTAAGGCTCCTGGATCTTCTATCATGCCAGGTAAGGTGAACCCTGTCATCCCTGAGGTGACCAATCAGGTTTGCTTCAAGGTTATCGGCAACGACACCACTATCAGCTTCGCAGCAGAGGCTGGTCAGTTGGAGTTGAACGTGATGGAGCCTATCATCACAGAGAGCCTCTTCGAGAGCCTTACATGGATGAAGAATGCCATAGAGACCCTTACCTCGGAGTGCATCCTCGGCATTACTGTGAACAAGGAGCGTTGCTACGAAATGGTAAAGAACAGCATCGGTATCGTGACTGCCCTCAATCCCATCATTGGCTACAAGAAAAGTACCAAAGTGGCTAAGGAGGCTCATGAAACAGGCCGCTCAGTCTACGACATCGTGATAGAGCAGGGCATCATGAGCAAGGAGGAACTCGACAAGGCGCTCGATCCTAACGAGATGCTGCAGTCGCATAAGTTCACTTTGAAATAATGAATGTTTCGCGTTTGTGTTAAAGGTTTAAGTAAAAAGCTACGTTGAAGCCTGCTGCTCCTGCGGCTTTGGTTGGCAGGGGCGGGCTTAAGTTTTTCTGAATTAAGGTTGATAATCTTGGGCTGGAGGCATTTTGCTTCCAGCCATTTGGGGTTGAATACTTAGCCATAAAACATTTGGCTTTAACTTCTCTAATTTCTTTGAGTTCTCTATTTGCGAAAGTTGAGTAAATGATAGAAGTTTCGGATAGTGTTAGTCTCTTTACTCATAAGTAGGTATTTAATCGGAATACCTATTTTTAATGACGTACGAAATTTGGAGATATCTCAGATTATATCTATTTTTGCACTCAGAAACAGAAATCGTATAGAGGCGATAAGTATCGTGCTTCAAGCGGTTTTGTTAATGTTTTATGTAATAAAAAAATATTAAAGTATTATGATTATTGAAAATGTTCATGCAAGAGAAATCTTGGATTCCCGCGGCAACCCTACAGTAGAGGTTGAGGTTACATTAAAGTCGGGTATTGTGGGTCGTGCTTCTGTTCCATCAGGTGCGTCGACAGGCGAAAACGAGGCTTTGGAACTTCGTGATGGTGATAAGAACCGCTATGGTGGTAAGGGCGTCTTGAAGGCTGTGGAGAATGTGAACAAGGTGATTGCGCCTGCCTTGGTGGGCTTCTCTGCCTTGGAACAGCGCGCCATTGACTACAAGATGCTGGAACTCGACGGTACCAAGACCAAGTCGAACCTGGGTGCAAATGCTATTCTCGGTGTGTCTCTGGCTGTGGCACATGCTGCTGCCGAGTATCTGCACATCCCCTTGTATCGCTACATCGGCGGTTGCAATACTTACAC
>ENA-OVGE01002912-OVGE01002912.1-human-gut-metagenome-genome-assembly--contig:-NODE-2912-length-10473-cov-2.539451_pt1 | contig 10473 bp, 7 predicted proteins | sample MGYA00237769_ERZ505417 | MGnify/ENA primary metagenome ERZ505417 (study PRJEB26158, sample SAMN06016403) | human gut metagenome | biome: human gut; feature: ankylosing spondylitis patient; material... | reverse complement strand
CCTACATGGGCGGCGTGGAAAAGCTGGTTCCGCAGGCCTAATTGCTCAACCGAATTGAGCTGATCGAAAAGCGTTCTTCTCGTGCGGGAGGAACGCTTTTCCATAACAAGAAACTTTTGCAGCGAGTGCGGGCATAGGCAATTTGCCCTATTGTGCTTGCAGTTTTGCGCCGCTATGATGAGCCTACATTTCGAAGCAGATGCACCAGTCTGCGCCAACCTGCTCAATCCGGGCAAGGTGGAGACGCTTTCAGTAACGAAGCGGATGTGGCCTGATAAAGGCAACCAAACGGATGCGCCGTCTGATCGAAATGTATCGGGCGGTTTTTTTGTAGCTGTAAATCACAGGTGGATTTAATCCGACTTGCCGGACCTGTCCGTTGTGGGCGAATCGGCTAAACAGGAGTTTGAAAATGAGTCAGCGCTTGACGATTAAGGGGCAGGTGACCGTACCTAAGAAGGTTCGCGATTTTCTGGGTTTGACCTCGGGAAGTTCGGCGGTCGAATTCATCATCGATGACGACGGTTCGGTGCGGGTGCGCAAGGCACAGGCTCGGCAGACGCTTGTGCGTGAATCGCAGGGGGCGAGTGAGGCGGTCTCGGGCGGTAGCGATCGCTGCACCCGCATTCTGGGCCTTTTGGCGGGCTGCTACGTGTAAGACGTTTTGAAAAATCGGTCGGCTCGGGCCGGCCGATGCTTTTGAGTGAAAGGATAGAAAAATGGAAATGCTCGACGCCCTGCGCGCGATTGTGGGTGACGCGAACGTTTTGACGCAGGAAGCCGACGTCGCGGGCTATCTCGTCGACTGGAGCAATCGGTTTCACGGCAAGACGCCGGCAGTGGTGCGTCCGGGCAATACCGAGGAGGTCTCCAAGGTTTTGGCCTGGGCCAATGAAGCGGGTGTGGCGGTGGTTCCGCAGTCGGGCAACACCAGTCTTGTGGGTGGCGGCACGCCCTCGGCCGACGGACGGGCCATTCTTTTGTCACTTTCGCGCATGAACAAAATCGAAGCCATCGATGCCGTCAACGACACCATGACCGTGCAGGCGGGGGTGGTGCTGGAAAAGGCGCAGCAGGCTGCGCGCGACGCGGGGCGCCTCTTCCCCTTGAGCTTTGCCGCCGAAGGCACGGCGTGCCTGGGCGGCTGCATTGCCACGAACGCGGGCGGCACGGCCGTTTTGCGCTACGGTAATACGCGCGAACTTGTGCTCGGCCTTGAAGTGGTGCTTGCCGACGGGCGCGTCGTCAACATGATGCGAGGACTTCGCAAGGACAACACGGGCTATGACTTAAAGCAGCTTTTCATTGCAAGCGAAGGCACGCTCGGCGTCATCACCCGCGCAGTGGTGAAGCTCTTCAATCTGCCGCAGGCTTCCTATACGGCGCTTGTGGGCGTGGAGGATGCGCACAAGGCCTGCGAACTCCTGGCGGTGGTTAAAACCGCAGCCGGGCCCGCGCTTACCGGTTTTGAACTGATGCAGGCCAAGTGCATCGAGCGCGTGGGCGAGCAGATCGAGTCGGTGACGCTGCCGGGCGACGTTTCTTCGGCTCCTTGGTGGTGTTTGGTGGAACTGAGCTACGCGCGCGATCCCGGCACGAATCCGCTGGAGTCCATCCTTGAGGCGCAATTTGAAGAAGGACGCGTTGTGGATGCGTTCCTTTCCAACTCCGTGAAGGACAGCCGCGCCTTCTGGGCGATCCGCGAGTCGATTCCGAGTGCGGACGCGCACGTGGGCGGCAATCTGCACAACGACGTGAGCATCGAAATCAGCGACATTGCCGACTTTGTCGACGAAGCGCTTGCCGCTTTGAACGCGCGGTTCGACTGGATCGATCCGTCCGTATTCGGGCATCTCGGCGACGGCAATCTGCATTTCAACATCGGTTCGATACCGCCCAATCTGGCCTTTGAAAACGAAGAGGGAATCCGCGAGACGGTATACGCCGTTGTGCAGCGCCACAACGGTTCGATTTCGGCCGAGCACGGCATCGGACAGCTTAAGCGCGCGCATTTCCTGCAGTTGAAAGACCCTCTGGAACTTGAACTGATGGGAAAAATCAAGCATGCGCTCGACCCCAAGGGGATTCTTAATCCGGGCAAGCTTCTGGCCGACGACAATTGATCGACCCTTTTGCTTAAGCAGAAAAACGGCTGAGCCGTCAGCAGACGCGCGCGGCCGTTTCTCATAATCCTTTGGAAGTATCGCAGGTTGCGTCGATCGGATTAGAAGCGGCGAAAAAGACCCTGCACGGGATTTCTGCCGCGGCCTGCCTGCTATGATCGTCGAGTACGTTCGGCCGAAACAAGCCTCACGCTGCGGCCGAAATCCCGATCAAAAGCCCGCCTGACATCAAGCCGATGGCCGGACGGGTGCTCTCCCGGAGGCCCATATGAATTCGGATTTTTCGCGCATCAAGCGTCTGCCGCCCTATGTCTTCAACATTACCGGCGAGCTCAAGATGGCAGCGCGTCGACGCGGCGAAGACATCATCGATTTCTCAATGGGCAACCCCGACGGCCCCACGCCCAAGCACATCGTCGACAAGATGATTGAGGTCGCTTCCCGCGACAATACGCACGGCTATTCCGTTTCCAAAGGCATTCCGCGCCTTCGGAAGGCCATCAGCAACTGGTACAAGCGCAAGTTCGACGTCGACATCGATCCCGACACTGAAGCCATCGTGACAATCGGCTCCAAGGAGGGCATTGCGCACTTGATGCTTGCCTGCACCGATCGAGGCGACACGGTGCTGGTTCCCAATCCCTCGTATCCGATTCACATCTACGGTGCGATCATCGCGGGCGCCGACATCCGTTCGGTGAAGATGATTCCGGGCGTCGATTTTCTGGCCGAACTCGAGCGAGCCATTGTGGAGACGGTGCCGCGCCCGAAGATGATGATTCTGGGATTCCCTTCGAATCCCACCGCGCAGTGTGCCGATCTGGAGTTCCTTGCCAAGGTCATTGAGCTCGGCAAGCGCTACGGCATCTGGGTCGTGCACGATCTGGCCTACGCCGACATCTGCTTTGACGGCTATAAGGCTCCCTCGATCATGCAGGTGCCGGGCGCCAAGGACATCGCCGTCGAATTCTTCACGATGTCCAAGTCTTACAACATGGCCGGCTGGCGTTTGGGCTACATGGTCGGCAACAAGGAACTTGTGCACGCGCTTGCCCGCATCAAGAGCTATCACGATTACGGCACGTTTACGCCGCTGCAGGTGGCCGCAATCGAAGCGCTCGAGGGCGATCAGAGCTGCGTTGAAGAGGTTCGCCAGAAATATCAGAAGCGCCGCGACATTCTCTGGAAGGGCTTAAACGAGATCGGCTGGCCTGTGGAGTGCCCCAAGGCTTCGATGTACATCTGGGCGAAGATTCCCGAACCGTATCGCCATTTGGGCAGCGTTGAATTCAGCAAGCGTCTTCTGGAAGACGCCAAGGTGGCCGTGAGTCCGGGCATCGGATTCGGCGAATACGGCGACGATCACGTGCGTATTGCATTGATTGAGAACGAATATCGCATCCGCCAGGCCTTGCACGGCATCAAACAGATGTTCCGTAAGGACGGGCTGATTGATCCGGACGCTCCTCGTCCGGAGCCTGTGAAGGATTAATTGAGCAAAATGAGCTTGAGAGGCGGCGCTTTTCCGAACCATGGGAAGCGCCGCAAACTTTTTTTTCGAATCTACCTAGTTGGTCCAATGTCTTTTGGGCGGCGGGCCAATACAATCCAAGAGCGTGCGGGCTAAGCGCGGCTATCGGCCGGCGCCCGTTTGTCCGAATTTTTAAGTGAAGGAAGAAAATGGACGCAGTGAAAATCGGCATTGCCGGACTCGGAACCGTGGGCGGCGGCACCTACGCCGTCTTGAAGCGCAACGCGCAGGAGCTTGCGCGCCGTGCGGGCGCCCCGATTGAAGTCAAGACCGTCGTGTGCCGCAACATCGACCGCGCACGCGGCATTGTCGACGAGCGCGTGACGTTATCCAAAGACTGGCAGGATCTTGTAAACGATCCCGAAATCGACATCGTTGTCGAAGTGATGGGCGGCATTGAACCGGCCAAGAGTCTGGTGTTGGCGGCCATTGCCGCGGGAAAACATGTCGTGACGGCCAACAAGGCGCTTCTGGCGCTACACGGAAACGAAATTTTCGACGCAGCTGCCGCCAAGGGCGTTGCCGTTTCCTATGAAGCGGCCGTCGCGGGAGGCATTCCGATCATCAAGAGCCTGCGTGAGGGATTGGCGGCCAACCGAATCGAATGGATTGCGGGCATCATCAACGGCACGTGCAACTTCATTTTGTCGACGATGCGCGACAAGGGCATTTCTTTTGAGGAAGCACTCGCCCAAGCCAAGGCTCTCGGTTATGCCGAAGCCGATCCGACCTTTGACATCGAAGGCATTGATGCCGCGCACAAAATTACGCTGCTGAGTGCTCTGGCTTTCGGCACGCCCGTCAATTTCGACGCCGTAACGGTCGAGGGCATCACGAAACTCACAGCGGCCGATATCCGCTATGCCGAAAACATGGGCTACCGCATCAAGCTTTTGGGCATCACCAAGCGCACCGAAAACGGAATCGAGCTGCGCGTGCATCCGGCTCTGGTGCCGATGCGGCGCCTTCTTGCCAATGTCGAAGGCGTTATGAACGCCGTTGTCGTCAAGGGCGACGCCGTCGGAAGTACGCTTTTCTACGGCCGCGGCGCAGGAGCTGAGCCCACGGCTTCGGCTGTGGTGGCCGATCTTGTCGACATCGTTCGCATGACGGCAGCCGGTGACGCTCAGGCGCTGAAACCGGCCGAGCACAATAAGGAAACGACCGAGCGCGGGTGGCTTCCGATGAGCCGCACGGTGAGCTCCTACTATCTGCGCATTCCGGTGGCCGACGAGCCGGGCGTTTTGGCGCAGGTTGCGCGCATTTTTGCCGAGCAGTCGATTTCAATCGAGTCGCTCTTTCAGCCCGAAGCCGTCATCGGCGAAAAGGACACCGAGATCGTGGTGATGACGCACAGCGCCGTCGAAGGGGCCGTTACTGCCGCCATCGAAGCAATCGAGGCGCTTGCCGGCACGCGCGGCAAAGTGGTGATGATCCGCAAGGAAGAACTCAACTGAGAACCGGAGCAGAAACTATGGCCGTGAAGCTAGCCATGACGTATCAATCCACCCGCGGCGAAGATGCGGGTGCGGGCTACAGCGACATCGTTTTGAAGGGGCTTGCGGGCGACGGCGGGCTCTTTATGCCGCGCGTTTATCCGCAGGTGACAAAGACCGATCTGGAAGATTGGCGACGCCTTTCCTACGCAGAACTTGCGTTTGAAATTCTTCGGCTTTTTGCAACCGATATTCCCGAGGATACGCTCAAGAGCATGCTCGCAGGAGTCTATCGAGAGGCTGTCTACAACAACGGGCGCGTCGGAGAGGATTTCTCCAAAATCACGCCGCTGCGCTCGATCGACGGCGGAGCGATCCGCATTCTGGAGCTCTCCAACGGTCCGACGCTAGCCTTCAAAGACATGGCCATGCAGTACCTGGGGGCGCTTTTCGAGTACATCCTCGGGCAGAAGCAGACTGAACTCAACATTCTCGGAGCCACATCGGGCGACACGGGTTCGGCTGCCGAGTACGCCATGCGAGGCCGCAAAGGCGTGCGCGTGTTCATGCTATCGCCCGAAGGCCGCATGAGTCCGTTTCAGCGTGCGCAGATGTACAGCCTAAACGATCCCAACATCTTCAACATTGCTGTCAAGGGTTCCTTTGACGACGCACAGGACATTGTCAAGGCCTGCAGCCGGGATGCGGGTTTCAAAACCACCTACAACATCGGAACGGTCAATTCCATCAACTGGGCTCGCGTTTCGGCGCAGGTCGTCTACTACTTCAAGGGGTGGCTCGAAGTCACGGAAAAACCCGGCGAGGAAATTGACGTCACGGTTCCGTCGGGCAATTTCGGCAACATTCTCGCGGGCTGGATCGCCAAGCAGATGGGGCTGCCCATCGGGCAGCTTGTTGTTGCCACCAACGAAAACGACGTTTTGGACGAATTCTTCAAAACGGGCGTCTACCGCGTGCGCGACAGCGAACACACGTTTATGACAAGTTCTCCCTCGATGGATATTTCCAAGGCGAGCAATTTCGAGCGCTACATCTACGATATCGTTGGACGCTCGGCAGGGCGCGTGCGGGAGCTCTGGACGCAGCTGGCGCTCAAGGGCGGCTTTGCGCTTACCGAAGGCGAAATGATGCAGGTGCGAGCCAGCGGCTTTGTTTCCGCAAAGAGCACGCATGCCGATCGCATCCGTACGATTCGCGAGGTGTTTGAAAAAGAGGGACTCATCATCGATCCTCACACGGCCGACGGCGTTAATGCCGCGCGGCAGTACGTGCGCCCCGGCGTCAAGATGCTGGCTTTGGAAACGGCTCTGCCTGCGAAGTTTGCCGATACGATCCGCGAAGCGATCGGCGCCGCTCCCGAAGTGCCGCCTTCTTACGCAGGAATCGAGGGCAAGGGGCAGTTTGTGACCGTGATGAATGCGGATGCGGAGGCCGTGAAGAAGTTCATCGCCGAGCGTATCAAGGCGCAGAGCTGAGTTGCTGAAAAATTCCCGTAAATCAACGGATCCGGCTGCAGTGTCGGGTCCGTTTTTTCAGCGGGGTGTTTGTCGAAAGTGAGAATTTGTCCGGACCTTACGTTACAAATTGTCCGAGGTGTGCTTAACAATTTGTCCGTTGTTTGAGTGATAATTTGTCCGGTGAAAACTTTGAAAGTTGTCTGTTGGGACGGATTGCAAAATGCAATGGATTGATCGTTGGTGCCGTCGAGAATTGTTGGCTTCTCTTCAGTCGCATCGAGTCGTGAGCGTGACCGGATGTCGCCAGTCCGGAAAAACGACGCTTGTCAGGCACGCGGGTGTGAACGCGGAATATCGAACGCTCGATAGCAGCGCAACGCTCACACAAGCGTCGGAGGATCCGGTCTTTTTCGTGCGCCGTCGTCCCGGGACGTGTCTCATCATTGACGAGGTTCAGAAGCTGCCGCTTCTGATCGGCGAGATCAAGTGCCGAGTTGACGAGAATTCGGAAGAAAGCGGCCAGTACATCATCACGGGCTCGGCGGACTATAGAAAGCTGCCTCAGGCAAGCGAGTCCTTGGCGGGGCGTGTTAACTTTGTCCGTGTGAGAACGTTTGCCGAAGCGGAACTGCGCGGCCGGCCTCCTGTTCTGCTTGAGCGCTTGTTTAAAGGACAGATGCCTTACGGCTGCACGTTTGACGATTGCAACAAGCGGCTGATCGTCGATCTGGCAGTCAAAGGCGGTTTTCCGGCTGTTCAGCGTATGAGTGCCGACGACCGAGCCCGATGGTTTCGTTCCTATTTGCAGCAGCAGGTGCTGCTTGATATGCGCGGGCAATGGAAGACCAAGCGGAGTGATCAAGTCGAAGATATGTTCCGTCTAATTGCCGCCTATTCGAGCAAACCGCTGGTTGTACGAAACGTTTCGCGGCAACTCAATGCAGCGTGGGCTACAGTCGAGAAATACTATTCGGCCATTGAGGCAATGTTTCTGGCAGACACCGTCTCGGCCTGGACTCTCAAGGACTATGACCGCCCGGGAAAAACGCCGAAGGTGTTCATGACAGACTCGGGACTGATGGCGCATCTGTTGGGCATCGGCGACGGGGTGGATGTGTTCCAACAAGAGTTTGCGCAGAATTATGGCGGCAAGCTTGTGGAAACCTGGGCCTACAACCAGCTGATGCCAGAAATCGAGCTACACCCGCGCTGGCGCCTGCAGCACTTCCGTTCCAAGAGTCATGAGATTGACTTTGTTGTCACCAATGAAAAGGATGAACTGCTTCTCATCGACATCAAGTCGGGAGAGAGCGTCAACAGTGACGACTTTCAGCACATCCGCTGGTTGAAGGAACAGTTGGGTGGAAAAAAGACTTGCACCGGCATCGTGCTTTATGCAGGTAACGAGGTGCGATCCGCGGGCGGAGGCTGCTACGCTGTTCCGTTTGCGGCGATGTGGCAGGAAAGCATGTGGAAGTAATTCCGAATGCTCTCCTGCAACTTCTATGGTTACTTACAAAGAAGGCTTCGCATATTTAGCTTGGAGGCCTGTTGCTTTTGCTCGGAGGAAAGAGAATCCTCAAGCATCATCAGACCGTGCTTGCCTCTGCTGTCGCCTGCAAGTGAATAGAGCGCATAAGCGTAGGCAAGGTCTTGCTTCACGCCTTTGCCTTCGGCATAGACGAGCGCCAGATTGTTGGCATGCAAAGCCTGCGGAGCTTTGCAGAAAGCCGATCGGTAAAGTTCTGCGGCCTTCTCGAGATTTTGCTCGACGCCTTTGCCCGAGAAGTAGAGGTTGGCAAGATTGGTGTCGCTGCCGGCCGAGGAATTGCCCTTCAACAGGCCGTACCAGTGCTGGGCCTCTTTGTAATTGCCTTTGCCATCGAAATAAAGCCCCATGGTGTAGGCGGTGTCGGCCGCCACCGTGTCGCTCGATCCGAATTCAAGTTTGACGGCGCGCTTGGCCCAATTTTGTGCGGCTTTTTCGTCTCCCGATTCAAGACAGCTGTCGGTGAGAAGGCTCGCAATTTCCTGCAGGCGAGCCGTGTGCGGCAGTTCGCCGCGATAGACCGGGAAATCTCCCTTTTCGACGATGGCGTAGGCCTTTTCAAGTGAGGCTCGAGCTTTGTTTGCGTCACGCTTGAGCGCGTCTCCTTCCGGAGCCCAGAGATAGCAGCGTCCCATGTCCTGGTAGACGGCGGCCAGATCCTTGGGGTCGGTCGTTTGAAGTTCGCCCGACAACGTGCGGTTGTACCACTTCACGGCTTCGCCGCAGTTAAGGCCGAAGACGGAAGCATCGATAAAGCCGTTGGCAATGCTTTGGGCGGCGGAAGGCTTTTTCTTGAGATCTTCGCCGTCGGCGGCAATAAAGCGCACTTTGGAGATGTTCCGATAAACCGTCTCGAGATCGTCTGCGATTTGAGACTGTGTCTTTGTGCCGCGCTGGGCTTCGTATTTGGCAACGCGGTAGGCTGCTTCCACGCTTTCCTTGGCGCTTGAGGCATGATCAAGCTTGTCGCGGTAATACTCGGCAATCAAACCTTCGCGGCCGACCGCTTTGGAAAATTTCTCGAGTTGGTACAGCTCAAAGGAAAGACCTAGGTCGCCGAACGGGTAGAAGAAGTGCTTGGCCAGGAATTGATGGGCATCAAGTGTGTCGGCGGCCGAGACGTTGTTTTTGGCGTCGTGAAAGAGGCTGTCGGCAAGCTTGTAGAGCAGGTTTTCGCCTGCATAACCTAAAGCGGTCGCCTTTTTGAAATAGTCGATTGCTTCGTGGTAGCGGTCGGCCGAAAGGCAGGCCGAGGCCATGGCTGCTTCGGCCCAGCCGTCCTTGTCGAATTCTTTTTTGACGACGCCCTCAAGCGTTGCGACATCCATTGCGCCCGCAAGCTTGGCCGGGTCGATGCGATTGGCGAGCATCTTTTCAAAAAGCGTCTTTTGAATCGCCTTGTCGTTTGCGTCCAGCGCAATTTTGCACAGCGTCGTGTAATCGGAGTCGAGTGTTCTCTCGTCGGCCGATTCGACGGCAGACTTCACGACGGCGGCAAATTGTTCGGAGGTGAGCTTGAGCTTGTCCTGAGTGAGTGCTCGAGCAATATCAAGCGAGGAATGCGTGGGTTTCCCCGCTAATTTTTTCTCCACAGCGGCGAAATTGCCTTCGCCCAGACGCGAGTAGAAGATTTTCAGGGACTCGAAATCCTTCTTTTGCAGACAATTGTCGACAATTTTGTCGATTTCAGCTTCAGAAAGGCTGCTTTTGCCGTTTTTCTCCGTCTTCAAGAAGACATAGAGTCCGGCAAAACCGGGATGCCCGGCTTTGTAGTTTTCCGTAACCCATTGCTGATAGAGCTTCGTGCTTTCGGCTTCGCTCAGGTCGGCCATGTTTTTCTTTTCGCCGTAAAGCCAAGAGGCAAAGAGGTAATTGAGTTTGGAAACGGGATAAATGCCTGCGTCCGTGAGTTTTTTGAAGACCGGAGCAATCAGTTCGTGCGGAAGGTGCATCGACCACTCCATGAACCAACGGTAAACGGCGGGATCCTTGGCGATGTCTTCGGCGTAGATGCGGCAGGCGTTTATTTGCTTGTTGCGCTCGATGAAGCGAACTTTGAGCTGCGGAAGGTTGCCTTCGCGGCAGACGAAAGCGGCGGCATTTTTATCCCCCTTAAGGGCCAGGTCATACTGGGATTGAAGGCGCCCGACCTGATCGCTGTAGGCGGTGGCATTGGCAAATTGCGAAAAGAGACCGAGAGCCAAAACGGCAAGACAAGTTTTCTTCATCGGACAAACTCAGATCAAAAATAAGAGCGCCGATTATGACAACCCAATACCGAGAGAAACCTTAACGGTAGGAGAGAAAAATTAAACGCCGCCGGCGCGTGTCGCACAGGCGGCGCAAAGAGGAAAGC
>ENA-OVGE01002903-OVGE01002903.1-human-gut-metagenome-genome-assembly--contig:-NODE-2903-length-10500-cov-4.543514_pt1 | contig 10500 bp, 9 predicted proteins | sample MGYA00237769_ERZ505417 | MGnify/ENA primary metagenome ERZ505417 (study PRJEB26158, sample SAMN06016403) | human gut metagenome | biome: human gut; feature: ankylosing spondylitis patient; material... | reverse complement strand
GGGGCAGATCGTGCTCGACGCGGGCGCGACCGCGCTGCCGGACGGCACGCTGCGCGGCGACGTGGCGCCCGATGCTGCGGCCATCGCCGTCTGCACGCCCGTGCCCGGCGGCATCGGCAGCGTGACGACCGCGCTGCTGCTGCGGCACACCGTGCAGGCTGCCGAAAATTTGCGCCATTTTTAAGTAAATATTCACAAACTGTTGTTCCATTCCATCGCGCGAAACGCTATAATATTGGGTATTCTCATTCTGGAGGCAGACCTTTGGCCAATCTGATCGAAAAAATCAAAGACAAGCGCGCCCCCGCGCCCGAGACGCCGGAGCGGCGGGACGTGCCCATCGTGCACCCCGACCCGCAGCAGGGCCTGACGAGCGCGCAGGTGCGTGAGCGTGCCGACGCCGGCTGGACGAACGCGCCCGTCGACCCGCCGGGCAAGACGGTCAAGCAGATCGTCCTGAGCAACATCTTTACCTATTTTAATATGCTGTTTTTCCTGCTGGCGCTGTGCGTGATCGCGGTGCAGCAGTGGCTGAACCTGACGTTCATGGGCGTCATCATCGTCAACACCGCCATCGGCATCGTGCAGGAGCTGCGCTCGAAGAAAACGCTCGACAAGCTCAACATTCTCGCGTCCCCCAAGGCTGTCGCCGTGCGCGACGGCAGGCGCGTGACCGTGGACACCGCGCAGCTCGTGCGCGACGACATCGTCGTCTTCGCCGCCGGCAACCAGATCTATGCCGACGCCGTGGTGGCGGCCGACAGCTGCTACGTCAACGAGGCGCTCATCACGGGCGAATCGGACGAGATCAAGAAAAACCCCGGCGACAAGCTCCTGTCGGGCAGCTTCGTCGTCAGCGGCATGTGCCGCGCGCAGCTGACGGACGTCGGCGCGGATTCCTACGTCTCGCGCCTGACGCAGGAGGCCAAGCGCGCCAAGAAGCCGCAGCAGTCGGAGATGATGCGCTCGCTGCAGAACCTCGTCAAGTGGATCGGCATCCTCGTCATCCCGCTCGGCGTGGTGATGTTCGTTAAGGAGTTCGTGTGGCTCGACCGCGCCGCGCCCATCGCCGTGACGAGCACAGTCGGCTCCATCATCGGCATGATCCCCGAGGGGCTGTATCTGCTGACCAGCCTTGCACTCGTGGCCGGCGTCGTGCGTCTGGCCCAGCGCAAGACCCTCGTGCACGAGCTCGGCTGCATCGAGACGCTCGCGCGCGTGGACACGCTGTGCGTGGACAAAACCGGCACCGTGACGGAAAACAAGATGATCGTCGAGGACGTCTGCCCCCTGTGCGACGACCGCTTCACGCTCGAGGACATCCGCATGATCATGGCCGACTACGTTTACGCCATGCAGGCGGACAACGACACGATGGCGGCCCTGCGGCGCTACTTCACGGGCGAAAAGACGCAGGACGCGACGGCGACGCTGCCGTTCTCATCGGCGAAGAAATACGGCGGCGTGTCGTTCCACGCCGAAGAGACCTATCTGCTCGGCGCGCCGGACGTGCTGCTCGCCGGGCGGGAAAACCCGTATCAGGAGCAGATCGAGGGCTACTCCGCCAAGGGCTGCCGCGTGCTGCTGCTGGGCATGTATGACGGCGCGCTCTCGGACGAGACGCTGAGCGCCGACCTGCTGCCCATCGCGCTGATCTTGCTCTCGAACAAGATCCGTGCCGAGGCGCCGGAGACGTTCGGCTACTTTGCCAGTCAGGGCGTGGCCGTGAAGGTCATCTCCGGCGACAATGCGCGCACGGTGTCCGAGGTGGCCAAGCGCGCCGGCATCGAAAACGCCGACCGCTTCGTCGACGCGCGCACGCTCACGACCGAGGAAGCCATCCGCGACGCGGCGGGCAAATACACGGTCTTCGGCCGCGTGACCCCCGCGCAGAAGCGCAGCCTCGTGCAGGCGCTCAAGGCCGACGGCCACACCGTGGCCATGACGGGCGACGGCGTCAACGACGTGCTCGCGCTCAAGGAGGCCGACTGCTCCATCGCCATGGCCTCGGGCAGCGACGTGGCGTGCCAGGTGTCGCACATCGTGCTGCTCAACTCCAACTTTGCCTCCATGCCGTCGGTCGTGGCGGAGGGCCGCCGCGTCATCAACAACATCGAGCGCAGCGCCTCGCTGTATCTGGTCAAGAACATTTTCTCGTTCTTCCTCGCGTTTTTCACGCTCTTTGCCACGCTGCCGTATCCGTTCAGCCCCGCGCAGCTCACGCTCGTGAGCGCCGTGACCATCGGCATCCCGTCGTTCATCCTCGCCATGGAGCCGAACGAGAGCCTCGTCAAGGGCAAGTTTTTGCGCAACGTGCTCTTCCGCGCGCTGCCGGCCGCGATGACGGATCTGGCGATGGTCGTGGGCATTCTGCTGTTTTATATCGCCTTCCACCTCGACGACACGGCCATGATCACGATCTGCACCGGCGTCATGGGCATCGTCGGCCTCATGATGGTGCACCGCACGTGCCAGCCGTACAACACCATCCGCAAGGTGATGATCGTCGTGCTCGGCGTGCTGTTCGTGATCGCGTATTTCGGCTTCCCGACGCTCTTCAGCCTGCAGAAGCTGAACCTGCAGAGCGCGCTCATCCTCGTCGTGTTCGGCCTGCTGTCGTGGCCGGTGATGAAGGCGTTCTGCCGCCTGAACGACCGCATGCGCGCCAAGTTCGAGGCGTGGCGCGCGGCCAAGACCGCGAAGGCCGCGTAAGGGCTGCATAGAATCAGCAGAAGAAACTCCGCCCCGCATCGAAATGATGCGGGGCGGAGTTTTTATGTCCGGTCCCTTGTGGGGGCACCGGTCGTGCGTCGCCTTCCCCTTGAGGAGAAGGCTTAAAAAGCCGCACCCTTCTGCGGCTCAGGGGTCGCGCCGGAACGCACCGTCGGCATATGCATACACCGTGCAGCCGAGCGCGGCGGCGTCGGCCGCGTCGTGCGTGGCGAGCACGAGGGTCTTGTCCGCCGCCGCGTCCGCGATGAGCGCGGTCACACGCGCGCGCAGCGCCGCATCCAGCCCGCGAAACGGCTCGTCGAGCAGCAGCACCGGCGCGTCATACGCCAGCGCCCGCGCGATGGCCACGCGCTGCTGCATGCCGCCGGAGAGCGCCGCCGGGTACTGATCGCACGCATCGCCCAGCTCCAGCCGCTCCAGCCATGCCAGCGCCTGCGGCATGGTCTGCGCCCGGTCGGAGAGCACGGCGTTGACGTTTTCCGCCGCCGTGCGCCACGGCAGCAGCCGCGGCTCCTGAAAGACGCAGGCCATGCGCCCGGGCTCCACGCGCACGGTGCCGGCGTCCGGAGCCTGCAGCCCGGCGAGCACGCGCAGCAGCGTCGTCTTGCCGCAGCCGGACGGGCCCATGAGCGCGATGTGCCCGCCGTCGGGCACGGTGAGGGTCACCTCCCGCAGGACGGCGCGGCCGCCATACGTCACGGTGAGGTCACGCGTCTCGATCATGCGCCGCCTCCCTTCCCGCGCGGGGTGAGCGCGCGCAGCACCAGCCGCTCAAGCCCGACGCTGAGCAGGATGACCGCGAGCGTCCACGCAAAGAGGTCGGTGGTCTGCAGATACAGCTTCGATTCATAGATCATGCGGCCGATGGCGCTGTGCGGCACGGTGAGCACCTCGGCGGCGATGCCGGCCTTCCAGCCGAAGCCGAGGCCGGAGCGCAGCGCGGCCAGAAAGTGCGGCCGCACGCCCGGCACATAGATCCGCCGCAGGACGCGCCCGCGCGGCCAGCCGTACACCCGCGCAAGCTCGAGCAGCGCGGGGTCGGCGCTGCGGATGCCGGTGCAGACATTGCTCCACACGACGGGCAGCACCATGAGCAGCGCGATAAACACCGGCAGCCAGTCGCGCGCGATCCAGATGAGCGCGAGCACAACGAACGACGCCACCGGCGTGGACTTGACGACCGTCATGAGCGGGCGCAGCAGCGCATCGGCGGTTTTCGACGCCGTGCAGGCGACGGCCATGACCACGCCGAGCACGACCGCCCCCAGCACGCCGAGCAGCACGCGCCCGATGGACACGGCCGTGATGCGCCAGAACGCCCCGGTCGCGGCCAGCTCACACAGCCTGCGCACGACCACCCACGGCGCGGGCAGCAGCAGCTCCCGGTGCACGAGCAGCGCCAGCGCCGTCCACGCAGCCAGCCAGAACGCAAGCGTCAGCGCGCCGCGGGCAAAGCGCTTCATTTCAGGATGCAGTAGAAGCTCTCCGCCGGCACCTCGCCGCCGATGCTCTGCGGGGCGACGGTGCTCAGCGCCGTGAGAAACTCCGTCAGCGCAGCCTGCATGTCCGCGCCGGACACGAAGCAGACGTTGCAGTTCGGGATGGCCTTGGCGGCCACGGCGGCCTTGGCGAAGATGCCGGCCTCTTCGATCATCTGGCCGGCCTGATCCGGCTCGGCCGTCAGGTACTCGATGGACGCCTTGTATTCGTCGAGGAAGGCCTTCACTTCGTTCGGGTGCTCGTCTGCAAACGCCTTGCGCACGACGACGCAGCCCTGCACGAGGCTGCCGGCGGGGGCGACCTTGTCCCACTCGGCGGTCAGGTCGAGCGCGACGGTGAGGTCCGGGTTGGCCGCGCGGGCGATGGTGACCATCGGCTCCGGCAGCACGGCGATGTGCACCTCGCCGGAGGCGAGCGCCGTGTTCAGCTCGGCCGGCTGGGCATAGGTGTTGTCGATGGTGATGTCCGTGCCGACGGTCAGACCATTTTTCTCGCACAGGTACTGGAAGATGAACGTCGGGTTCTGCACGGGAACATAGACGTTTTTGCCGCGCAGGTCGGCAAAGGACGTGATGGGCTCCGTGCCGTCGGTCACGACATACAGCACGCCGCGCGTGTTGAGCGCGAGCACCTGCACGGCACCGTCGGTCTTGTTGTAGAGCGCGGCGGCGGCGTTCGTCGGCAGGGCGGCAATGTCGTGCCGTTGACGAGCGCGGCGGTGGCGTTGCTCGGGTCGGTCTCGACGGTGAAGCTGTAGTTGAGCGCGGCGGTGCCGGCCTTGCTGTCGGCCATGAGCTTGGCCATGCCGAAGCCGGTCGTGCCGTTGAGCGAGACGACGTTGACGGTCAGGTCCTTGTCGACGGCGGCGGTGTCGTCCTTCTGACCGCAGGCGGCGAGGGCGAGCACCATTAGGACGGCCAGCAGCAGAGCCGTGCATTTGCGCAGATGTTTCATTGCAGATCTCTCCTTTTCATGATTGCCGCCCGCCGGAAGAGACAAAAAATGCCATGCCCGGAAGGCATGGCGGTGCAGCAGTGCACGCACGCAGCCTTCCACCTCATGGGCGATTCGGTGTCAGATTCGGTGCGGGATCGGCGGCGGCCGGGCCGGAAGCACAGCTTGCGGCGCGGGCGCATAGTTTGCTGCAATTATGCCATGCGAAGGCCGTCGTGTCAAGCATTTGCGGCGGTTTTTCCCAAAGATGCACAGGTGCGGAAACATGTGTGGATTTGTGAAAAATTCTCGCAGTTTGTCGTTATCAAAACGACGGGACTGGGCATTGAAAATTTTTCATAGATATTGTATGATGGGAAGCAGGGAATCCTGCATCCGGCCGGAATAGGAGCCGGCCCGTGCAAATTTGTTGGAAAGGGAATCGAAATTATGGAACAGATCGATTACAAATTCATTGACCAGGTCCTCGCAGATCACGCCTGCGACGCCTCGCAGATCATTGCGATCATGCAGGACGTGCAGGGGAAATACCGTTATCTGCCGAAAGACGCGCTGCGCTACATCGCGGACAAGGTGGGCATCAGCGAGTCGAAGATCTACGGCGTGGCGACGTTCTATGAGAACTTCTCGCTCGACGTGAAGGGCAAGTACGTGCTCAAGGTCTGCCGCGGCACGGCGTGCCACGTGCGCAAGTCCGGCAACGTCCTGCAGGCGCTCTACGACGCCACCGGCCTGAGCGAGAGCAAGCCGACCTCGGACGACGGCCTGTTCACCATCGAGATCGTGTCGTGCCTCGGCGCGTGCGGTCTGAGCCCGGTCGTCATGGTCAACGACACGGTGCACCCGGCCATGACCCCCGACAAGGCCGTGGATCTCATCGAGGAGCTGCGTGAAAAGGAGGGTGCATAATGCGTCAGAGAATCGAATCCCTGGAGCAGTTCCGCGCCCTGCAGGCCGACTACATGGCCGCGCGCGACGCGGAAAAGCGCAAGATCCTCGTCTGCTGCGGCACGGGCTGTGTCGCCGGCGGCAACCTCAACGTCTATCATGAGCTCAAAAAGCGCATGGACGAGCTGGGCATCCCGTGCGAGGTGTCCCTGACCGAGCACCATGCCGATGCCATCGGCCTGAAGAAGTCCGGCTGCCACGGCTTTTGCGAGATGGGCCCGCTGGTCCGCATCGAGCCGGAGGGCTGGCTGTACACGAAGTGCCAGGTCAGCGACGTGGAGGAGATCATCCAGAAGACCATCCTCGGCGGCGAGTTCATCGAGCGCCTGGGCTACAACCAGAACGGCGAGCTGTATGAGCGTCAGGAGGACATCCCGTTTTACAAAAAGCAGACCCGCCGCGTGCTTGAGCACTGCGGCCATATCGACGCGGAATCCATCGAGGAGTACCTGTCCATCGGCGGCTACGGCGCGCTGGCCAAGGCCCTGTTCGAGATGCAGCCGGACGAGATCGTCCAGGCCGTGAGCGATTCCGGTCTGCGCGGCCGCGGCGGCGCCGGCTTCCCGACCGGGAAGAAGTGGGCGCAGGTCGCAGCACATACGGAAGAGCCCGTCAAGTACATCGTCTGCAACGGCGACGAGGGCGACCCCGGCGCCTTCATGGACCGCTCCTGCATGGAGGGCGATCCGCACAAGGTCATCGAGGGCATGATCGTCGCGGGCGTGGCCACCGGCTCCACCGAGGGCTACATCTATGTCCGCGCCGAGTACCCCATGGCCGTGCACCGTCTGACCATCGCCATCGAGCAGGCCAAGGAGCTCGGCCTGCTGGGCGACAACATCCTCGGCAGCGGCTTCAACTTCCACATGCACATCAACTGCGGCGCAGGCGCGTTCGTCTGCGGCGAGGGCTCGGCCATGACCGCGTCCATCGAGGGCAACCGCGGCATGCCGCGCACGAAGCCCCCGCGCTCCGTCGACAAGGGCCTGTACGGCAAGCCCACCTGCCTGAACAACGTTGAGACGTTTGCCAACGTCCCCGACATCATCAAAAAGGGCGCGGACTGGTTCAAGTCCGTCGGCACCGAGGGCAGCTCCGGCACGAAGGCCTTCGCCCTGACCGGCAACGTCGTCAACACCGGCCTGATCGAGGTGCCCATGGGCACGACGATGCGCGAGGTCGTGTACGACATCGGCGGCGGCATCAAAAACGGCAAAGCGTTCAAGGCCGTGCAGATCGGCGGCCCGTCCGGCGGCTGCCTGACCGAGGCGCACATGGACCTGCCCATGGACTTTGACTCGCTCAAAAAGGCCGGCGCCATCATCGGCTCCGGCGGCCTCGTCGTCATGGACGAGGACACGTGCATGGTGTCCATCGCGCAGTTTTTCATGAACTTCATCTGCAACGAGTCGTGCGGCAAGTGCACCCCGTGCCGCGAGGGCACGACCCGTATGCTCGACATTCTCACCCGGATCACGAAGGGCAACGGGAAACCCGGCGACATTGAGGAGCTGCGCTCCCTCGCCAAGATGATCCAGAACTCCTCCCTGTGCGGTCTCGGCAAGACGGCGCCGAACCCCGTGCTGTCCACGCTCGCGAACTTCGAGGACGAATACCGCGAGCATATCTTCGACAAGAAGTGCCGCACCGGCAGCTGCCGCAGCCTGACGACGTATGTCATCGACCCGGCCATCTGCAAGGGCTGCACGAAGTGCGCGCGCAACTGCCCGGCCGGCGCCATCACCGGCGAGCTGAAAAAGCCGCACCACATCGACACAGACAAATGCATCAAGTGCGGCACCTGCAAGACCGGCTGCCCGTTCGGTGCGATCAAGGAGGCGTGAGCAATGGCTGAAAAGAAAATGATCATCGACGGCGTGTCCTGCCCGTTCACGACCGAGCGCAACGTGCTGGAGGTCGCCCGCAACAATGGCATCGACATCCCCTCGCTTTGTTACTGTGAAAACCTGTCCATCTACGGCGGCTGCCGCCTGTGCCTCGTCGAGAACGACCGCGGCAAGATGGACGCGGCCTGCTCCATGCAGCCGCGCGACGGCATGGTCGTCAACACCCACACGAAACAGGTGCTCGACAGCCGCCGCACGACGCTGCAGCTGCTCATGAGCAGCCACCGGGCCGACTGCCTGACCTGCGACCAGAGCGGCCGCTGCAAGCTGCAGGAGTACGCCCGCCGCTACCACGTGGACGCGCACCGCTTCGAGCCCAATACCTACTGCACCGAGCCGATGGACCTCTCCTCGCCGAGCATCGTGCGCGACCCGAGCAAGTGCATCCTCTGCGGACTGTGCGTGCGCACCTGCGCCGAGATCCAGAACATCGGCGCGGTCGATTTCAGCGGCCGCGGCAAGAAGGCGCACATCTCCGCCGACTTCGGCAAGACGCTCAGGGACACCGACTGCGTCGGCTGCGGCCAGTGCGCGTCCGTGTGCCCGACCGGCGCGATCACCATCCGCAACGAGACGGAGAAATTCTGGTCCATGCTGCAGGATAAAAACCGCAAGGTCGTCGTGCAGTACGCGCCGAGCGTGCGCGTCGGCATGGCCGAGCGCTTCGGCATGCCCGCCAATGAGCCCTGCACCGGCAAGCTCGTCGCCGCGCTGCGCCGCCTCGGCGCCGACGTGGTGTACGACACGAACCTCACGGCCGACCTCACGATCATGGAGGAGTCGGCAGAATTCCTCGAGAAGGTCAAGACCGGCGCGAAGCTGCCGATGTTCACCTCCTGCTGCCCCGGCTGGATCCAGCACGTGGAGCACCGCCACCCGCACCTCATGCCCCAGGTGAGCACCTGCGGCAGCCCGATGGCGATGTTCGGCTCGCTCATCCGCAAGCAGTTCGCGGGCGAAAACGTCTACTCCGTGGCCATCATGCCCTGCACCGGCAAGAAGTTTGAGGCCGCGCGCCCCGAGCTCGAGAAGGACGGTGAGCGGCTCATCGACCTCGTCATCACGACGAGCGAGCTGTGCGACATGATCGAGGAGGCCGGCATCGACTTTGCCCACCTTCCGGACGAGGAGCCGGACGCCCCGCTCGGCGACTACACCGGCGCCGGCGTCATCTTCGGCGTGACCGGCGGCGTGACCGAGGCCGTCATCCGCCGCGTGCTCGACGATGCCAGCCCCAACACCCTGCAGACCATTGCCGAGTGCGGCGTGCGCGGGCTCGAGGGCATCAAGGCCTTCACCGTCACGGCCGGCGACCTGACCATCCGCATCGCGGTGGCCAACGGCCTGGCGAATGCCGACCGGCTCATCGCCAAGGTCGAGTCCGGCGAGGAGCAGTTCGACTTCATCGAGGTCATGGCCTGCCCGAACGGCTGCATCGGCGGCGGCGGCCAGCCCCCCGCCTGCAACAAGCGCAAAGCCGAGCGCGCCGAGGCCATCTTCAAGGCCGATGAAGCCTGTGCCCTGCGCATCCCGCAGCAGAACCCCGACCTGGGCTATGTCTACGACACCCTGCTCCAGGGCCGCGCGCATGAGCTGCTGCACATCCACTACCCGGCCCACGGCCAGCACAGCTGACCCGCCGGGGGACCCGGTTTGGCGCATGCCCCCCGGCCTGCGTAAGCTCCGGCTGCGTCCGGCTCCGGCTGCGTCCGGCTCCGGCCCGCCCTGCCGGAAACCCCATCTGACCCGAAACGTGCATGGAAGTGTTCTTCCATGCACGTTTTTTCGTTGGGTAGATTTTGTGCCAGCCCCAAGCCTTCTCCCCGAGGAGAAGGTGCCGAGCTTTGCTCGCCGGATGCCGTGGAAGCGTCTCGTCCCCTCCGGCGCCGTCGATCACGCGCCGCTTCCTACGTGATCTCCTGCTTCCAGTCTAGTATGCTTTTGCATAACTTGTCAAGCGTTTTTTCTCTCGGAAAGAAAGCCAGCCAGCGCGCCCTGCGCAGCTCCCGCGTCCTGCTCCGCACGATCGCCACAGCGCACCCAGCCGCCGCAACCCCACACCACGTCGCTCCCCGGCCAGCCGTCCCGCACCACGCCGCTCCCCGGCCAACCGTCCTGCACCACGCCGCTCCCCGGCCAACCGTCCCGCACCACGTCACTCCCCGGCCAACCGTCCCACACCACGCCGCTCCCCGGCCAACCGTCCCGCACCACGTCACTCCCCGGCCAGTCGTCCCGCACCACGTCATTCCCCGGCCAGCCTGCCCAGCGCCGGCCCCATTCCCCGCTGCAGCAGGTTTTCCACAGACTTTCCACAGAGTTTCCCACATTTCCGCCGGTTTCCCACAGCGGCTTTCTTTCCCCTTGGCTTTCTTAGAGAGAGACAGGGTCAGATCTTCTGAGTCGTGGGTTCTTCCTGCAGCGTAAGACACGGTATGGTACGGTACTGTACGGTACG
>ENA-OVGE01002898-OVGE01002898.1-human-gut-metagenome-genome-assembly--contig:-NODE-2898-length-10513-cov-2.749092_pt1 | contig 10513 bp, 10 predicted proteins | sample MGYA00237769_ERZ505417 | MGnify/ENA primary metagenome ERZ505417 (study PRJEB26158, sample SAMN06016403) | human gut metagenome | biome: human gut; feature: ankylosing spondylitis patient; material... | reverse complement strand
GTCGTGAGTCGGTGGGAGGATGTCAATTGACTTATTTTTGGCAGCTTCCGACTACACTGATCTCAATCAAGTTTCTAAAATTAAGGGTTACTACTGCTTTGGGCGTCCCATTTTGCCCGCAAAGCTCGGCACAATATGGGATTCACCCCAACTAGTCAGTTAAGTCTTACAAATTCATATGCTCAAACGGCGTTGTCAACGGCTCGGGTGCGCTGTGCACGCGGGCTCGGCGGCGTTGTTCTCAAAAACAACATGACTTTATTGCCTCGCTCTTTCGCTCGTGCGGGTTTTGCCGCTTGCGCCGGACTGATGTGTTCCGCTTTGTTGCTTACGGGATGCCAGGAAAAAAAGGCTGTCCAGGTGCAACGCCCGCCGATTCCCGTCACTTACGTCACGGCCACGATCGCCGATGAAAACATCTGGGTCGAAGCATTGGGCGAAACCGAAGGTGTTAAGCAAGCCGAGGTACGCGCACAAGTTTCCGGCATTCTTGAAAAAATTGCCTACAAGGAAGGCGATCGCGTCAAAGAAGGCGATACGCTCTTTTTGATTGATCAAGATACGTATCGTGCCGCCTACAACGCTGCCGTCGCCGAACGCAAGCAAGTTGAAGCGCAACTTGTGCAGGAACGGCGCGAAGCCGAGCGATACAAGCGGCTCTACGAATCCAAGGCCACCAGCAAGAAAACCTGGGACGATGCGCAAAGCGCCGTAGACATTCGCGTTGCGAACCTTCGCATGGCCAGGGCCAATGAAGAGAGTGCCCGCATCAATTTGGAGCGTACCGCCGTCAAAGCCACCAGCGACGGCATCGTGAGTCGCTCGCTTGTCAACACAGGCACGCTTGTAAGCGCCACCGACACGCTTCTGGCTACGATCACGCAGCCCGAAGAAATGCGCATTGTGTTTGCCGTGAGCGAACGCGACCTTGATGGCGCGACCATCACTCTCGAGAACAAAGTGCGCCTGCGTCTGGACAACGGAAAGACAGTGGACGCCAAGCTTGATTATGTTGCTCGCCAGATTGACCCCACAAGCGCATCGCTGATGATGCGCGCCAAAGTACCGGCCGGAACGCCGGGCGTTGTTCCCGGTCAGTTTGTGCACGTTCAACTCCAAACGCGCGTTGAAAAACACGCAATCCGTGTACCGCAGCGCTCCGTCATTCAAAAGCCCGACGGAACCTATCAGGTATACGTCATTCGCGGCGACGTCGCTCGCGCGGTTCCCGTAACAGTCGGCCTCTGGAAAGACACGGACTGGATCATTCTTTCGGGGCTCGAAGCCGGAGACAAAGTCGTAACTGATCAGATTCAACGTATGCGCGACAAGCAGCCTGTCACGCTTGTTGAAAAGAAGTAACGGCGGAGGTTGCGAAACAAAATGCTCAGTGACCTTTGTATTCGACGCCCAATTTTTGCCACCGTTCTGTCCATTCTGATCGTTCTGGCCGGTATTGTTGCTATGCGCGTACTGCCTATGTCGCAGTACCCCAATATCACCCCTCCCACCGTCACCATCTCGACTCAGTACGAAGGCGCCAATGCTCAGACGCTGGCTCGTACAGTGGCCGCGCCGATTGAAGATCAGCTCTCAGGCATTGAAGGCCTCATCTATTACACCACTTCAATTCGAGCCAACGGCGAAGTGCGTATTCAGTGCGTATTCGATGTCGGCACCGACCCGAACTACGCCATGCTCGAAATCAACAACCGCGTGCGTACGGCCGAGCGTCGCCTGCCCGAGCAAGTTCGCCAAAACGGCGTTAACGTGCGCAAGCGCTCCGATGAAGTGCTCATGATGGTGGCGATGTACTCGCCCGACGGTTCTCTCACGCCGACGGAAGTGGCTGACTACGCCCTTTTGAATGTCGTCGACTATCTGAAACGTTTGCCCGGCATCGGAGACGTGAACATCTTCGGCAATACCGAAAGCGCCATGCGTATCTGGCTTGACCCCCAGCGAATGGCTCGTATGGGCGTCACGGTTCAGGACGTCGAAGACACTGTCAGCGACAAAAATATGGAACGCGGTGCGGGTACCATCGGCGGCATGCCGACAACTTCCACGCAACAGCTCTACTACACCACGCAAAGTCCCGGCCGTCGTTTGACAACAGCCGAATTCGGCGACGCCATCATTAAAAACGACGCCAACGGTTCGCCCATCCGAATCCGCGACATCGCCGATGTGGAAGTCGGCAAGCGCAGTTATGAAACCGTGAACGTTTTTAACGGTAAACCGTCCATTACGATCGGTATTTATCTGCAGACCGGCGCCAACTCCATGGCTGCCGCCGAGGCTGTCAAAGCCGAACTGGATCGCGTTGCTAAAGATTACCCCGAAGGCAAAATCGCGCATGAAATCACCGACGACACGACGGTGTTCGTGAAAGCTTCCTTGCACGAAGTGCTTAAGACTCTGGGCGAAGCCGGTCTTTTGGTGTTGATCGTGGTGTTTCTGTTTCTGCAAAACCTGCGAACAACACTCATCCCGATGCTCGCTGTTCCGGTCTCCCTGGTGGGCACTATGGCCGGCCTTTGGGTCATGGGCTTCTCACTCAATACGTTAACGCTCTTTGCTATGACGCTCGCCATCGGCATCGTGGTTGACGACGCCATTGTGGTGCTGGAAAACATCGAGCGTTTGATGCGCTACGAAGGGTTAAGCCCGGTTGAGGCTGCCAAAAAAGCCATGAAGGAAGTGGCGGGTGCCTTGATCGCCATTGTGCTCGTGCTGTCGGCCGTGTTCACGCCTGTGGCATTCTTGGGCGGCATCGCGGGCGAACTGTACCGACAATTTGCCATCACGATTGCTGTGAGCGTCTGTTTGTCGGGCTTTGTGGCTTTGACACTGACGCCAGCCTTGTGCGCCGTGCTGCTGAAAAACGAAAAGCCCAGTACCAACCGGTTCTTCCAGGGCTTTAACCACGGCTTATCGCGTTTTACGTTCGGCTATCTGCAATTCGTGAAACTTGCTTTGCGTTTCCGTTTCCTCACGGCCGTCTTGTTGGTTGCCGTGATTGCCGGCTGCTGGCAATTCGTAAAAACGACTCCCACCAGCTTTGTCCCAAACGAGGACCAGGGCATTATCCGCATGAGCATGCAGCTGCCCGACGGTACGTCCTTTAACCGAACTGTTCAGGAAACCGAAAAAGTTCGCAAAGACATTACTGAAAATCTGGACAATGTTCAGAGCATTCTGGTGATGACCGGCTTTGATACGCAAGCAAGCGACATCCGTCCCAATACCGCCACCTACATCGTTCGTCTCGTTGATTGGGATTTGCGCGAAAAAGATTCTGCGCAACTGCGCCGCGAAATGCAGGCCATTGCAGATAAGAGCGCCGACTCGGTTTCGGTGACGTCGCTTCCGGCTTCGATCCGAGGCTTGGGCGCCACCAACGGCTTTACGGGCTTTTTGGAAGCGCGCGGCAACGACGATCCGGCCGCCTTAAAGCAGGTTTCCGACGAATTCATGGCCGCGCTTGCCGCCCGCCCCGAACTCACGAGCTTGCGCACGCTGCTTCGCGCCAACATTCCCATGCTGCGCGTCGAGCTCGACGAAGACAAAGCCATGCGTCTGGGCATCACCTCGAGCCAGGTCTACGACACGCTCTCGACGCTTTTTGCCGGCAACTACGTCAACGACTTCACACGCAACGGCCGCACCTACCGCGTGATCATTCAGGGCAATGCCGAATCGCGCAGCACCCCGGAAGACTTCGGCCGAGCGTGGGTGAAAGCCGCTTCGGGCGAAATGGTGCCGCTGGGATCGCTTCTAACCGTCAAGCGCATTTCGGGTTCCGACTCGCTGCGACGCCTCAACGGCTATCTGGCAGCTCAATTCATGGGGGCTGCGGTGGAAGGCGTAAGCTCGGGCGAAGCCATCCGCATTGTGGAGGAAGTGGCCGAGGAGATTCTCCCCGACGGCTACGCCATCGAGTGGACGGGACAAGCCTGGCATGAAAAGCGCATCGGCGCCTCGTCGTCCACGGCCGTCTTCTACGGGCTCATCATCATCTTCCTGATTCTGGCGGCTTTGTACGAACGCTGGTCGCTGCCGATTGCCGTGGTGCTTGCGATTCCGTACGCCGTGCTCGGTGCCTTTGCTTCCTTGTGGATCCGAGGCTCAGCCAACGACATTTATTTCCAGATCGGTCTATTGGTGCTGATCGGCCTTACCGCCAAAAACGCCATTTTGATCGTGGAATTTGCCGTTTTGAAGATGGAAGAAGGCATGAGTGTGTTCGATGCCGCCATTGAAGCCGCTCACCTGCGACTGCGTCCGATTCTGATGACGTCGCTCGCCTTCGTGCTGGGCGTCATGCCGCTTGTGTTTGCCACGGGGCCGGGTGCAAGCGCACGTCACTCAATGGGCACCGGCGTTTTCGGCGGCATGCTTGCGGCAACCTTCATCGCCACGATTTTCGTGCCCGTGTTCTTTACGTGGCTCGTACGCAAGAACAAGTCGGGCCGCGTTCAGCCGCAGACGATCATCGACCACACCTCTCACGCGCAGCATGAGTCCGAAGCGGAAAAAAGCGGCGCCGACGGCAGCGGAAAGGACGCCCGATGAATCCGGCCGATACGCGACGATTCGGCGGCATTGAGCGCCTGTACGGAGAAGCTGCGTACGCGGCGATTGCTTCGGCTCACGTCTGCGTGGTGGGCTTGGGGGGCGTCGGCAGCTGGTGCGCCGAGGCGCTTGCCAGAAGCGGCGTCGGCAAACTGACGCTCATCGACGGCGATACGGTGGCCGAAAGCAACATCAATCGGCAGCTGCCGGCCTTGGAGAGCACCGTCGGGCTTGCCAAAGCCGACGTGCTCGCGCGGCGTTTTGCCGAAATCAATCCGAATGCCGAGTTTTTCCCTGTTGTGCGCTTCATCGATCGCGACAATCTCGACGATGTGATTCCTGCACAGGCCGTCGTGGTCGACGCCATCGATTCGCTTGCCGCCAAAGCCGCACTTGTGGCCCAGGTCAAAGCCCGAGGACAGTCGATTGTCGTAAGCGGCGGCGCGGGCGGAAAAACCAATCCGGGCGCCGTAACGGCCGACGATCTTTCCCGCACGACGGGCGACGCGCTCTTATCCAAGCTGCGCACAACGCTTCGAAAAGAATACGGTTTCCCCGCAGGCTCGGCCGATCCCAAGAAGGTGAAAAAATTTGGCATTCGGGCGGTCTTCAGCACGCAGCCCGCCGCCAAAAGCGCCGTTGCTCACCGCGGAGCCGAATTTGCGGTCTTCGGCACGGCCATGCCGGTCACGGCTGCCGTGGGTTTGCGGCTTTTGGCGATTCTTGCTTCTTCGGCCTCGGGCAAATCGCTCGGCCGATAGTACAATGACCGAAACAGACCATCGGAGTCATCAACAAAATGTACAAGCGTATTCTCGTTCCCACCGACGGATCCCCTCTTTCGATTGAAGCCGTGCGCGGCGCAGCCCGCTTTGCCAAGCCTCTGGGCGCCTCCGTCGTGCTCATCACCGTGATCGAACCCTACAGCTACACGTCGCTTTCCGAATATCGTCCGGAGTCGATCGACGATTATGACGAAAGAATGCGTGCGGTGGCTGAAGAACGTTTGGCCGACGCCCGCGCCATTTTCGATAAGGAAGGCGTGCCGGTCGAAACCGTCGCCGTGAAGTCTTTTTCGCCTGCCGAAGCGCTCATTGAAACGAGCCAGCAGCAGGGCTGCGACTGCGTCTTCATGGCCAGCCACGGCCGCAAGGGCCTTGCCGCCGTTTTGCTCGGCAGCGAAACGCAGAAGGTGCTCACGCACTCCAAGATTCCCGTGATGGTTTACCGTTAATCGGATTTTTCAAGACCATTACGCAGACCGCAGCGGCTTCGCTGCGGTTTTTCGTTGTGCGGACTTGAAAACGAAAAGAGGCGGCCCCATATAGGGCCGTAAGGCGAGTTCGGTCACGCGATCGGACCCGTGTTTCGAACCCTTTTTGGATTGCATAAACAATGGCTGATCTTGACAACCTCAAGGCCGACATGGACGCGGCCAACCTCTACACCGAAGAAATCGTGACCGACCGCAAGATGGGCACGATTCACGTGCTCACGCCGATCACGCCAGAAGGTGCCAAGGATCCGACGCGCGCTCCGATCTTCACGGGCGAAGTGCAGATCATGACCCAGATGGGGCCGCTGCCGATCTCCTTTGACATTCCCGCCGCAAGCGTGGCCGAAGCCGTCGCCAAGTACGGCGAAGCCGCCAAGGAAGGCGTGCGCCAGACGCTTGAACGCCTGCAGGAAATGCGCCGCGAAGCCGCAAGCAAGATCGTCACGCCCGGCACTCCGGGCTTCGGCGTTCCGCCTGCCTCCGGCAAGATCCAGATGCCCTAATCGGCGACTTCGGGATTTCCTTTCGACGCTGTCGGTCGTGTCGGCCGGCGGCGTTTTTTGTTCACCAAATTTCAGGCGAAAAAATAAGCCGCTGCATCCTCAACAGACACAACGGCTTAATTGACGTCATCGCCGGAAATCGCTTTCCGACAGAAAGACTCAACTACGAATTAACGCAGCTTGACTTCCTTGAAGTTGACGTGCTTGCGGGCAACCGGATCGTACATGTTACGTTCAAGCTTGCCCGTGGAATTCTTCTTGTTCTTCGTCGTGGTGACGAAGTAGCCGGTACCGGCAGTCGATTCCATCTTGATAATTTCGCGTGCACCCTTTGCCATGGTTCAATCTCCAATATTAGATTTCGCCGCGGGCGCGGAGATCCGCGAGAACCGCATCGATACCAACTTTATCGACAGTGCGCAGGCCAGCCGTCGTCAAACGCAGGCGGACCCAACGGTTTTCACTCTCGACCCAGAAGCGACGATACTGCAGGTTCGGCATGAAACGACGCTTGGTCTTGTTGTTCGCGTGCGAGACTTGATGGCCGACCATCGGCGACTTGCCGGTGACTTGACACACTCGTGCCATCGCTAACTCCCGTAATAAGAAAAAAGTTAAAAACGCTTCACGCTTCGCCGTTTCATATCAAAAGCGTGAGCGCGAAAATCGAAAGAACGTGATTATACGACAAAAAAGAATCCTTGCCAAGCATCTGGCAAAGATTTTTGAGCTTCGTCCTCCTCGCAAAGGAAGACGTCTACTTTTGTCGCGGAGCGGCATTCTACTGAATTTGAAGAGAATTTCCAAACGAGAGAAGAAACGATCGCCCTTTTTCAGTACTCATTTGGTGCAGGATGCCCTGTTTGCAGGTCAAACCGCTTCATGCGAAAATAGCGTTCGCAACAAGAACGTTCTTTTTGCGAACGCTAACCTCTTTTTGAAGCGACGTTATGCAGAAATATTACGACCGGGAAACCGAGCAACAGGCCATTTTTGAAGAGATGCAACAATGCCGTGACCTTGAAACAAGTCGCCTCATCGTTGTCACGGGGCGACGCCGCATCGGCAAAACAGAACTTGTTCGCCGTAGCTCGCAAGCGTCTCCCGAACCGTTCGTCTATCTATTTGCGTCTCGCGTATCTCACACGGTGCTGATTGAGAATTGGCTTGCCGAGATTCGTTCCGTCCTGCATCCTGAAATCGACCCGCGCTGCGATCGACTGTCGCAAGTCATCGAGTTTCTCCTGCGTTTAGGAAGATCGCGCCGCATCAATGTCGTCATCGATGAGTGTCAAGATCTCAACTTCATTGAGCCATCCTTCTGGTCCGAGGTTCAACTTTTTTGGGATCTGCACCACAAACAATCCCAAATCTGCCTGATGATGACAGGATCCTTTGCGTCGGCCATGCGCAATATTTTCCAGGAATACAGCGAACCGCTCTATGGTCGTGTCGACCGTTTCATTCACGTTCGACCTTTTCCTCCCTCGGTTCTAATGGAGATATTGAAGGATCACCGCGCCAATTTTTCCAACACTGACCTTTTGGCACTGTATCTTCTCACCGGCGGTGTTCCTTGGTTTGTGGCCGAACTGATGGATCGCAACGCCACGGACCTGGAAAGCATGAGTCGTATCGTTTTTCGTGACGGCTCCAAATTTGCGATGGACGGTGAGATTCTGCTCGCCAACGAATTTAGAGCCGACGCTACAGTCAACCGTACGTTGCTGCGTGCCATTGCCAATGGCGTAACGCGACGCGATGAACTGCAGAATTTGATCGGCCCCGTCAGCGTCAGCGGCTATTTGTCCCGCTTGGAAAATCAATTTGAACTCATCGCGCAAAACGTCCCGGTCTTGGGCGAAGATTATCGACGCGTGCGTTATAAGCTCACCGATCGCTATCTTGCCTTTTGGTTTGCTTTTATTCTGGGCAACGACTCGCTACTTGCCCAAAACAATTTCGAAGCAGCCCGACAGGATTTTCTCCGCCGCTTCGACGACTTTTCCGGCCGTGCTCTGAAACAATTTTTCTTGGAACGCTTCCGGGAAAGTCAACGATTTACAACTCTGGGAGCCTGGTGGGATCGTCGAGGCAACAATGAAATTGACCTAATCGCTCAAGATAACGCCGATAACGTCTGGTTCTTCGAGGTCAAGCGCAATGCCCTAAAGTACAACAGAAAGACGCTTGAAGCCAAAGTGTCGGCGTTTGTCCAAAACAACCCAACCGTACGAAAGTGCCGTCTTTACGTCAGAGGTTTGAGCACGCAGGACATGACAACCGACGTTTCGACATTGCTGCAAACCGCAGAACTCCTTGTGTTGCCCACGTAGCCGACCAACGGTTTGCGATAATGGTGCCCGCACCATCGTAACTTTTATCTCATCGTGTCTATGCAAGTCATCCTCGCTCAACCTCGCGGTTTTTGCGCCGGCGTCAAACGCGCCATCAAAATCGTCTCCCGCGCCATTGAGGTTTACGGCGCGCCGCTCTACGTGCGCCATGAGATCGTTCACAACCGCACCGTTGTCGAAGAACTCAAGGCCAAGGGCGCCATCTTTGTTGACGACATCTCACAGGTTCCCGACGGTGCAACGCTTATTTTTTCAGCCCACGGCGTCCCCCGCAACGTCTCAGACGAAGCCCACGCTCGGCCACTGCGCATTTTTGACGCCACCTGTCCTTTGGTCACCAAAGTGCACCGTCAGGTCGTCAAGCTTCACAATAACGGCAAGAAAATCATCATGATCGGCCACGCCGGGCATCCGGAGGTCGAAGGCACCATGGGGCAGATCGACGAAGGCATCTATCTCGTCGAATCAGTAGCGGCAGTCAACGCGCTTGAGCTTGAAAGCACATCCGACGACTTGAGTTACGTGACGCAAACGACGATTTCCGTGGACGACGCCGCCGAAGTAGTCTCGGCGCTCAAAGCCAAATTCCCGTCCATTACCGAACCGAAGAAAAACGACGTCTGCTACGCCACGCAGAATCGCCAAGATGCCGTCAAGCGTCTGGCCGATGCTTGCGATCTCGTATTGGTCGTGGGGTCCGTTACCAGCTCCAACTCCAACCGACTCCGTGAAGTAGCCGAACGACACGGCTGCACGGCCAAGCTGATCGATACGGCCGCCGACATGCAGGAAGATTGGTTCGAAGGCGTCAGTACGGTGGGCATCACAGCCGGCGCCTCCGCTCCCGAATTTCTGGTGCAGCAGGTGATCGAACGACTTCGCTCGGCATACCCGATGCTTACCGTCACCACGCAAGACGGCGACGAAGAAAACGTAGCCTTCCCGATGCCACGCGGTCTCTGGGACAGTGACCTTGAGGCAGCACGGGCCCAAAAGGAAAACCGCCATGGATAACCGCAACACCTATTCAATGCCGGCCCCCTGGGGCGGAATCATTCTTTGGGAAGAAAACGGTGAACTCGCGCGCATTTGTCCGACGATTGACTCCATACAGGAGCCGTCACCGGCCCCGCAAGCCATTGCAGACGTGATGCAACAGCTCGAAGCTGTACTCAGTGTGCCGCAAGCCACGCCTGAGGAGCTGCGCGAAACACTTTTTGGAACGAAAGCCTTTCGCAAACTGCCGGAATTTACGCGCCGTGTGCTCGACATCGTCAGCCGCATTGAACCGGGGCAATGGATGAGCTATTCGCAGGTGGCTCAAACCGCAGGCAATCCGGCTGCCGCCCGCGCCGTCGGACAAGCGCTCGCACACAACCCCTTTCCGATTCTGATCGGCTGTCACCGCGTGTGTGCTTCCGCTCAGCTGGAAGGATTCGATATCCTTAAGCCCGAAACATTCCGTCCGCAGGCCTATTTGGGCGCACCAGAGCTCGCTGCCGTCGCGCAATGGCTGCGTTTGGCGGACTTCTCTCTCTGAAAAGAAAGGTGACCGATGGCCAAGCACGCCAAACATGAAAGTGCCACCCCTGCAACCGAATGGCTCAAAGCCCACGGGGTGACGTTTCGAGAATTCTCTTACGACTATGTCGAGCACGGCGGCACGCACAAGGCTAGCGAGTCCCTGGGGCTTGACGAGCACGCCACCATCAAAACGCTCATTATGGAAAATGAGTCGGCCAAACCTCTGGTGATTCTCATGCATGGCGATTGTGAAGTGTCGACGAAAAATCTCGCCC
>ENA-OVGE01002897-OVGE01002897.1-human-gut-metagenome-genome-assembly--contig:-NODE-2897-length-10515-cov-4.335468_pt1 | contig 10515 bp, 7 predicted proteins | sample MGYA00237769_ERZ505417 | MGnify/ENA primary metagenome ERZ505417 (study PRJEB26158, sample SAMN06016403) | human gut metagenome | biome: human gut; feature: ankylosing spondylitis patient; material... | reverse complement strand
ATTATATATCCTTATGAAAAGGCAATTTGTCAGGGTGTTTTATTAAGAATGCCTCAGTTAGAAAGTGAAGAAATTTCATTTGAAGAACTTCAGTCTATGGAGTCTGAAAGAATGGCTGGAAAGTTAGGAAGTTCAGGAAAATAATAGAGTCTATTGTCTTAAAGACAATAGGCCTTTTTTTATGCAAAATTCCATTAAAAAAAGGATGATTTTTCGATATTATAACCAATCTATAACCGTGTGAAGATTATACTAGTCTCAGATAATGAAAGGGTTATATCGATAACTATAATAAAGGAGGACTTTATATGCTAAAGAATTTGAAAAAAGCAGCCGCAATTGTATTATCATTTGCGATGGCCGTTCAGTTTGGCTTAGCAGACTCTTACTATGTAAATGCGGTGGAAGAACCGGTTGAACCTCAACAACAAGAGGAAACAACAACGACTACTCCACAAGAGCAAGAGGAAGTGCCAACACCTGAAGAAGAAACCCCTCAACAACAGGAAGAACAACAACAACCTGCAGTAGAGGAAGAGCAGCCTGCAGCAGAAGAAGCACAACCACAACCACAGCCACAGCCTGTTGAACAAGCAGAGGTTAAGGTTTCTTATGTAAAAGAAGATGATACTGATTTGATGGAATCTGTAACAGCTACTTATGATGTTGGGTACAGATTGGATCAAGATACAAATGTATTCAAAGAAGCTCATGAAGCGTTTGAATTTGAATATGCATTTGTGAATGGTAACAAAGAAAACAAAATCACTAAGGATCAAGTTAAAGCTTCTGGTTTAACAGTAACTAGTGATATGACAAGTTTAACTCTTGTTTATAAGAGTACAGCTACTCAAAAAGATAGCAAAGATAAAAAAGTTGAAACAGCTAATTTATCTGGGGAAAAGGAAGATGATTCTGATTCCGACTCTGAGGAGAAAAATATATCAGTAGCGAGTGATACAGATACAACTAGAAATATCAAAGTTGGTGAAAAAGCAACATTAGATTCAAGAGATGTGGATAAGTATAACTATTATAACCATAACTGGACTGTTGAAGATGGAAGTAAAGTCAAATTAAATAAGACTAATGGTATAAGCATTACTGTAATAGGATTGCAGGAAGGAACGACGACTGTTACAGATACATATTCTTGGGGATGGGATCAAGGAACAAAAAAATATACAATTACAGTTAATGCAGCTGTAACACCAACTGATATTTCAATCAGTGGAGCTGATACAGTTACACAGTTTAAGACTACACAACTAACAGCAAATCTTACACCAGCAGATGCGAATGGTAAAGTGACTTGGACTTCATCAAATGAACAGATTTTATCTGTTGATGAGAATGGACTAGTTACAGGAAACCGTCAGGGATCAGCAACTATTACAGCAAGTGTTCAGGGAGCGAATAATAAAACGTTATCTGCAACAAAGACTATTGAGGTTGTGAAGAATGAAAGTCCTTCAGGTAATAATAGACAGCAAGCGTTGGTTTATTATTTAAAAGATCCTACAAAAGATGCGAATTCAAATGGTTCGGATCAGTGGGGACCAAGTTCACTTGGAACAGCTATTGTTAATGTAGAAGGAGCGACATGGACTGGAGATAAAAACTGCTTTGATAATGTCGACCAGCGTGTTGTATCATGGCCAAATGGTACAAATGTAATTTCAAGAAGTAATAATGCATGGGATCTAATATTTGATGCATACAAAGCCTCTATTGAAAATCAACTGAAAGTAACTATTACTAAAGATGATGTAGAAGAAATTACACTTGTTCCAGCAAAGATTTCAAGGAATAATGGAACGAATCCAGACATGCACTTGGATTGTAATGTTAATATTAAATGCAAGAGTGTTGCATTGGTTAAATATTATTTATTTGATGCGAATGGAACAACTGGGAAATGTTAGGTTCTAAGAACTATTTGGTTAAAGATGAATCTACAACACAACCTAGTGATGTTACAAGTAAGAAGTTTCCAACAACTAAACCAGTGAATGGTGTAACTTATACATTCTCTGGTTGGTATACAGATCAGAGTTTAACAACTCCTGCACCAAGCTTCCCAGCTAAGGTTACAGGAAGTGTTACTTACTATGCGAAGTATGTTGCTGGATATCAAGTCACATATAATCTTGCTGGTGGTAAATTTAGTGATGGTTCAACTTCAGCAACAGAAAAACACAATGTTGATACAGATGTTGTTGTAAAGGAAGCACCTACACGTAAAGGTTACAAATTCACAGGTTGGACGGTAGAAGGACTTGATGGTACAACTACTATCAATAGTGGCGAAAGTTTTATAATGCCAAACGGAAATGTAACATTAACAGCAAATTGGGAAAAGAAAGATATTAATGATTACGTTACATTAAAAACAAAGGATGTAACAGAAACATACAATGGTCAGTCTCATGCAGCTGGAGAAGCAACAGCTGTTGCTAAGGCTGGAAAAGAAAATGAGATTGGAAAGCTTACAGTTGAATATCAGAAAGCAGACGGCAAGTGGACAACAAACCGTGAAGAAATTACTGCAAAAGATGTATCTGATAGTAAAACGGTAAATGTAAGAGTATCTAGTGATGATTGTTTAGGATATGTAACTGGAACAGAAAGTCTTACAATCACAAAACGTGCAGTGACAATGACAAGTAAATCAGCTTCTAAGGCATATGATGGAACAGCATTGACTAAGCATGAAGTAACTGAAACAGGTGATGGATTCGTTAAGGGTGAAGGTGCAACATACAGTTACACAGGAAGCCAGACATTGGTTGGATCAAGTGACAACGCATTCACATATACATTGAATGAAGGAACAAAAGCAAAGAACTATACGATCACAACAGCAAACGGAACATTAGAGGTTACAGACAGAGCCGAAAATGAGAGATTCGAAATCACAGTAACAGCTAATAGTGAAAAAGCTACATATGATGGTAAAGAACATGAAGCTGCAGGTTTTGAAACAACTGAATTTACAGTAAACAAACAGAAATATACAGTTTCAGGATTGACAACGGAATCTCCAAAGAAGACAAACGCTGGAAAATATACAAACAATATTTCAGGAACAGCAGTCGTAAAAGACAAAGCCGGAAATGACGTAACCGCTCAGTTTACAGTGAAGACAGAAAACGGAAACTTAGTCATCAACCGTAAGAAGTATACAGTTGAAACATTAGATGGAAATAAGACTTACGATGGTACTCCTCTAACTGCTGGTGCTAAGATTAATGGAATTATTGCAGATGAAGTAGTTGAGATTAAAACAACTAAGAGTTTAACTGATGTTGGTAATATTCTAAATGACAAATATGAATTAACTTGGAAAACTGCTAAAGCTACTAACTACAAATTAGATGGTGAAAAGTTTGGTACATTAACGGTTACAACTCAATCAATTAATCCAGGTACAGATCCAGAAAATCCAAACCCAGACTATACAGGTGCTAAGGTCAATAGCCCAAGCGATGCAGTATATGATGGTAATGAACACAAGTGGATCCCTACAGTAACGGATAAGGCTGATAAGAAATTAAAAGCTGGTACAGATTACACAGTAGAATACTCAACTAAGAACTTCAAAGATGTAGGAACAATCGATGTAACTATCACTGGTAAAGGTAACTACACTGGAACAGTAACACGTACTTATAAGATCACTCCTAAGAGTGTTACAGTAACAGCTGAAGACAAGACAAAGGTATTTGGAGAAGCAGATCCTAAGTTGACGGCAAAAGTAGCTGGAACTCTTGGAAATGATACAGTTGAATACACATTGTCAAGAGAAACTGGAGAAACTGCTGGTAAGTATGAAATCACAGTAAAAGGTGATAAATTACAAGGCAACTACACAGTAACTTACGTAGCTGGAACATTGACAATCACAAGTCAATCAATCGATCCAGGTACAGATCCAGAAAAACCAAATCCAAACTATACTGGTGCTAAGGTAAATAGTCCTAAGGATTCAGTATATGATGGTAAGGAACACAAGTGGTCTCCTACAGTAACTGACAAATCTAAAAAATTAGAACTTGGTACAGATTACACAGTAGAATACTCAACTAAGAATTTCAAAGATGTAGGAACAATCGATGTAACTATTACTGGTATTGGTAACTATAGTGGAACAGTTAAACGTTCTTATAAAGTAACTCCTAAGGAATATACAGTAACTACGGATAGTGCAACTAAGACTTATTCTGGTACTGCATTAACAGCTGGTGGTAAGGTAGAGGGTATTGTTTCTGGTGAAACAGTCGAATTTACTACAACTGGTAGTCAGACTGAAGTTGGTACTTCTAAGAATACTTATGAATTAGTATGGAAGTCTGCTAAGGCTACTAACTATACATTGGCTAAGGAATCTATTGGTAAATTAACTGTTAAGGCTAAATCAATCGTTCCTGATGATAAGGATACTCCTGAGTCAGACAAGACTGGTATTACAGTAAGTGAACCAAGTGATTCTAAGTATGATGGTAAGGAACATAAAGAAGTATTAACTGTAACAGATACTAAGACTGGTAAAGAATTAGTAGCTGGAACAGATTACTCAGTAACTTACAGTTCAGATCTAGTAAATGCTGGTACAGTGACAATTAAGGTTGTTGGATTAGGTAACTACAGTGGATCATTCACTAAGACTTATAAGATTACTAAGCGTTCTGTAACATTTACAAGTGCTACAGTAAGCAAGGTATATGATGGTAGTGCATTAACGAATACTTCTATCACAGTCAGTGGTGATGGATTCGTAGAAGGTGAAGGTGCTTCTTATGAGGTAACTGGAACTCAGACAGAGGTTGGAAATAGTGCTAACGCATTTGAATACAAATTGAATGAAAATACATTAGCTTCTAACTACAGCATTACTAAGGTTGTTGGTACATTAACAATTACAGCGGCTCCGGCTCCTGTAACTCCAGCAACACCTAGTACGCCAAGTACACCAAGTACACCAAGTAGTACAACTAGTACAACTCCTCGTACTCCAAGTGCTCCTCAGGTAACGACTCCTGCTGAAACAGTTGAGAAAGAGACAACTCCTAAGGCTGAACCTAAGAAAGAAGAAAAGGTTGAAGAAGAGTATACACCTAAGGCATCACCTCAGTACTATTGGGCATTAATCAACTTGATTTGTGCAATCTTAACAGTATTATTCGGATTATTATTGTTGATCTCTAAACGTCATAAAGATGAAGATGATGACGAAGAAGATGATGAAACAAAACAACAAACAAATAACGATGATGAAGAGAAAGAACAAGAAAAGAAACGTGGATTATTCACTCGCGTACTTGCTGTTCTAATCGCAATCGTATCTGTTGTATTCTTCCTAGTAACTGAAGACTTAAGTCTTCCATGGACTTGGACAGATCAATGGACAATTTGGATGGTTGTTATTGGATTAGTACAAATCGTAGTATTCTTCGTAGGACGTAAATGGAAAAACGTTGATAACGACGATGATGATGAAGACGAAGAAGCACAACAAGCTTAACAAAAGTTAATAACACAAAAGGAGTAGCCTCGTGCTACTCCTTTACTGTCCAATATCCATTGGGTAACCAAATAATCTAGGGGTTTCCAAGAAATATCTAGGGGTCAATTTAGGGGACTGATGCCATATCGGTATGAACCTATAGACCCCTAGATTTGTTTTTAATGATTAAAAGGATTTCAGTTATGGTTATAAAACTGAGATCCTTTTTTGTTATGTTCATTGTTCAACATTATTATAATTTTCTATTTATTACTTTTGATTTTTCTTTTTGTATGATCCACGTTTCTTTCCTTTTTTTGAAAGAATCTGATCCATAGATTTAGGAACTCCTTTTATGCTTGGATTTTTCCTTGTAGCCCATAGGATGCGATTGCGTGTATAATTGAAATCGGGGAAACCTCTGGAATCTCTTTTTAAATCTTTTGGCTTTCGATTAAAGGATTCCATTGGTCCATTGGAAAGGCGCGCGTAATATTCTTTTTCTGTACGTGCGCTTTTTCTATACACTTTTATACGGGTGAAGGAATTAACTATAGGTCTAAGATTCCTTCTTAAGAAACCTGCAAAATCACGAAAGATAGACTGATCAGATTTGTCATATTTATCAATCAATGCGTTTAAATCAAGAAGAACATCGAATTCGTTATCGTATTCTGTGTGATTGAATTGAATATATTCTTCCTTAAGGTCACGAAGGCCTTCGAAGTTTGGGTCTAGCTGAAGAAATAATTTTTCTATTGTATAAGTATCAACATTCATGCCAAGCATTTTATGATAGTGTCGATTGTATGAGTAATTGATTTCATCTCGATTTTTAAGCATTACCCAGCGATAGTTTTGGAGCAGAATGACCTCTTTAGATTTTTTAATAGTCTTATTGTCACGATTGGTGTCGTGATTTTTTTCTTCAAGAGCTTTTTTGTCACGATCCTGATATTTCTTCATGACTTTATTGATGTACCCATTGAGGTAAGAAATAATGGTTTTTACAGCGTGAAACGAGTCCAATACTGTACAGGAATTAGGAAAATACTTTTCTGGCATGGTCAAATAAGTCTGGTATGCATCACAAATTACAGCTTTTACTTTAAGACGCTCCTCTAATGGAATGTGAAGAAAATAGTCTTCTAGAGTGGAACTCCAGCGATTGTGTACAATATCTACAATCTCACCATTTGAAAAATCCATGATGACAAATGCATACTTTTGAGAATTACTGATGTTCAAGTACACTTCATCAATTGACATATATTCTGGAAGAGGAAGTCTAGGAAGAGCCACATACCTTTCAAATAAAATGTGAGCGAGAGTATCAGAAATATTAAATCTTTCGGCAATGGCTGCAGTACTTTGATCCAGGTGTTTAAACGCATTTAGAATAAGAAGTGGAGTGATAGTTGTAGAATGAGCATATCTATCCAAAAAAGGAAATGAATCATTCATATAAAGATTACACTCATCACAATGCCACTTACGTTGTTTAACAATCATATAAAATTTAGTGGAATCCTGAAGAACGGGATGATTAAGCTTGCGAGTATAGAAACCTTTAGAATGCATCCTTGAACCACATCTAGGACAATACATAGGTTCCAACTTCTTCTGGATGTGTATATATTTATTTTCATCAATCAATTCGACATCAGTAATAATAAAAGAGTCATCATCTTGAATATCAAGTACAGCTAATAGTTTTGAAATAGAAATATTTTCGTTATTGTTCATTTATATGTAAGCGCCAAGTAATATGCTGGATTGAAAATCATTTCAAAAAAATCGACAATTATATAGAACATTAGAGTTTTTAGAGTACAGTCTAAAAACTCTATAAAATGATTGGAGATGATTAGATGAAATTAGAGGATTTAACGCCCAAGCAGAGACTGAAGGCGGAAAAGTGGCTGGCAATCATTCGTGAATGTATAAATAGTGATTTATCAAATGAAGTATGGTGTGAACAGAATAACGTTAATATTAAAAGTTATTACTATTACCTGGCAAAACTAAGAAAGATGGCAATTGAACAGATTCCATACAAAAAAAGAAATAATGTACTGCCTCTGGTTCCTGAATCAAATGATATTGTAGAAATACAGGCTCCTCAATCTACTCCTGTATGCATATCTTCTTCAGTAATGACGATTTGTCAAGGAAACACAAAAATAGAGATCAATTCTAATTGTCCTGAATGGATGATCCAGGAGCTGTTGAATAAATATGTTAGGTGATATTTCTAAAGCAGAACATATCTATATTGCTTGTGGATATACAGATATGAGAAAATCGATCGACGGGCTAGCTGCTATTGTACAACAGAATTTCAAGCTGGACCCATTTTCGAATTCACTGTTTCTCTTTTGTGGAAGGAGCAGCACAAAAATGAAAGTCTTGTACTGGGAAGGTGACGGATTTGTTCTTTTGTATAAACGTCTTGAAAATGGAAAGTTCATATGGCCAAGAAATAAAGATGAAGTAATGAAAATAACAGATCAGCAGTTCAGATGGCTTTTAGAAGGACTTAAAATAGAGCAGCCACGAACAATAAAAAAGAGTAATAAAAGATGTGCTATTTAGCTTTATATTAAGGATATTTTGTATTAAATATGGTATAATATAGACAGTTAAGGAGTGCTTCAAATGATTGAAAATGCAGGTATCGACTACAAAGAATTATATCTACAGATGCAGTCAGCAGTTGTAGCACTATCAAAGACATTGGAAGAAATCCAAAAAGAAAACAAGAATCTAAAGGAAGAAAATGAATATTTAAAGCGCAAGCTGTTTGGAACAAAAAGTGAAACATCAAAGTCACTTGGTTTTGAGCAGCTTTCTCTTTTTGATGAGGCAGAAGCAGAAGCAAATCCAGACGAAGAACAATTTATTCTTGAAGAAGTTAAATTCAATAAAAAGAAAAAGTATAAAGGGCAGTTGGATGATAAATTATCTAAACTGGCACATATCGAAGTTATTATGACGCTTCCAGAATCTGAACTTGTATGCCCAGTCTGTAACAGTAAACTTGTCCCTGTCGGAAAGAAATTTGTTCGACACGAAATTGAATTTGTACCAGCCAAGTTAAAAGTAAGAGATGTATATACAACGACATATGAATGCAGAAAATGTCGTGCAAATGGAAAGAGTGTTATGAAAAGTCCTGGAATTCCAGAACCTGTCATTCCACATTCTTATGCCTCTGCTGAAAGTGTGGCTTTCGTTATGAAACAAAAGTTCGTAAATGGCGTTCCACTCTATAGACAAGAATCCGAATGGAAACAAATGGGTCTGGATCTTTCAAGAACGACAATGGCCAACTGGATCATATATTCAAGTGAGCACTGGTTAAAACCACTGACAGACAGAATGCATGAAATCCTGCTTGAATCAAAACATGCCCATGCCGATGAAACACCTGTTCAAGTTCTAAATGAACCTGGTAAAAAGGCAACAACGAAATCCTATATGTGGGTATATTCAAGCATCAAAGAGAGTGCATATCCAATCCGACTATTTGTATATGCACCAAACAGATGCGGATATAATCCACAGATATTCTTCAACGGTTTTCACGGAACTGTTATATCAGATGCATATTCCGGATATAACAATATAGAAGACTGTGTCAATGCATACTGCTGGGCACATGCAAGAAGAAAGTTCAGAGACAGTCTTCCAAATAATCTCGAAAATGCAGAAAATACGCTTCCGCTTATTGCGATGAATAAAATCAAGAAACTCTTCGCAATAGAAAAAGAAATAGAGGCGTTGTCTCCTGATAAAAAGGTCAAAATACGTCAGCTAAAGTCAAAGCCATTAATAGATGACTTCTTTTCATGGTGCAAATCCAATCAAAATGCCACAGCCAGTTCAAAACTGAGCAGAGCATTTAAATATGTTTTAAATCATGAAGAAGGATTAAGACAATACTTATATGATGGATATATTCCAATGACAAACTCATTAGATGAAAGAGTAATTCGACCATTTACGACAGGAAGAAAGAACTGGTTGTTCTCGACAAGCGTATCAGGAGCAGAATCAAGTGCGAATGCATACAGCATAATTGAAACAGCAAAAGCAAATGGACTGGATCCATATAAATATTTGACAACAATATTTACATATCTTCCAAGCCAAGATCTGATCGAAAATCCAGAAATAATAGACGAGTTTCTGCCATGGAGCGAGTTCGTACAAAAGAACTGTAAATAAAAGAATCAGCATACCATTTTAGCAATGTTCAACTGATTCTTTTTCATTTATTTAACTACATCATTTTATTTGGCGCTTACTTTTTATCACTTACGCGAATAACCATTCACTCTTTAAATCCTTTAATCGAATAATCTTATAGATGTTTTTCAACCTAAGTAGTACGTACTGTAGCTTTTCTGTGTTATCCATTCCTTGCGTTTCTCTTTGCATGACAAAAAGAACATTGTATCGGTTTATATATTTTGATGCTACTCCTTTATACTTTTGCAGCTTTTCTTCAATCAATTTGTGATAACTATTCACTGTATTTAAATGATTGAATTTATCATATGACTCATGACTGATTAACACTTTCTTAGTACAGTTCTTACTTTCTAAAAGTTCGTTGTAACTGTTAGAACCATCTAGCATTACAAAAGATTTTGATTCAAGACATTTACCAAATCTTAATAGATCTATGAATGATGGCTTACCATAATTTAATGTTCTGGCAATTGTATGAGCAAATCTCTGTATTGCAGTGATGATACAAACCAGTTGATTCGATAATCCTCTTTTTGTAGCAGTTGTTCCACGATGTTTAGGTTAGACTCCATGAATCTTAGTTCCTTTAAGATTGTATGGAGTATACTTTTCATCCATTTCAACTTCATTTCCCACTGTGTATGGGACGTTCCTCAGTTCCTAGACTAACCAATAGTTTATGGCGCATATTAAAAACTGGTACTACGTCAAGAAAAAGGACTCATAAAATAGATAAATTTTTAAATTTTAAT
>ENA-OVGE01002892-OVGE01002892.1-human-gut-metagenome-genome-assembly--contig:-NODE-2892-length-10526-cov-2.950817_pt1 | contig 10526 bp, 5 predicted proteins | sample MGYA00237769_ERZ505417 | MGnify/ENA primary metagenome ERZ505417 (study PRJEB26158, sample SAMN06016403) | human gut metagenome | biome: human gut; feature: ankylosing spondylitis patient; material... | reverse complement strand
CTAGATCAGTAAATCATGTTGCTTCAAGAGCAAAAAGAAAACGGATTTTAAAACTTACCCGTGGTTACTATGGTGCACGTAAGAACGTGTGGACCGTTGCTAAAAATACCTGGGAAAAAGGTTTGACTTATGCATTCCGTGACCGTCGTAACAAGAAACGTAACTTCCGTGCATTGTGGATTCAGCGTATCAATGCTGCCGCACGTCTGGAAGGAATGTCTTACTCTCGTCTGATGGGAGCTTTGCATGCAGCAGGTATCGAAATCAACCGTAAAGTTCTTGCCGACTTGGCTATGAACCATCCGGAAGCTTTCAAAGCAATCGTTGCTAAAGTGAAGTAATTGACATTATAGAGCAATTGGAAAAAGAGCTCCATTCAGGAGCTCTTTTTTTATGTCAAAAGTTTGGTGGTTTCATTCCTATTGCATATCTTTGTGATAAGAAAAATGAGTTAGCCGCACATGTTCGATTGGGAAACTCATCAGTTTATTTTAATTCCGAGACACAGCTCTTGTCGTCAATGGCGGGCCGCACCCTTCGGGGCATGCTTAGCACGGCGGATTACAAAGGTGGCAAAGCACTCAAATCCTGTCATACGGAGTTTGTTCATATCTACGGTGCGGCTTTCTTTACATAGGAGGATATGTCAGAACAGGCATATCCTCTTTTTTTGTGCCCCGTCAAGCATAGTTTTAGACGGTGTAACGCTATGGGTTAGGGGAGCTAAAGCATCGCTTTTTGTTTGAAATAGGAGCTTGTCCGTTTTTTCTTCGTATATTTACCCTCCAAGAATTAAACACACTAAACTAAATATTTATGTTACTGCCAAAACAGTCTCGCAATTATGTAACCGGGCTGGCTGCCGCTTGCTCGTTGCTATTGATTGCCTGCTCTCCGGAGGAAGTCCGGCAGGTCAATCTTATTCCCAAACCGGAACAGATGACAATGACCGGAGGAACTTTCACGGTCGATAGTCTCGCGTTATTTGGCGGGCAATCTTCCCGGAATATCAAAACAGTGATCGATGAAGCCTGGTCCGGTAACCCGGAAGGTTATCAGTTGGATGTGACGCCGGGAGGAATCGACCTGCGTGCCGGTTCGCCGGACGGTCTGTTCTATGGGATGCAGACGTTACGCCAACTCTATGCCGGAGGAGAGGTCCCATGTGTTTCGATCCGGGATAATCCTCGTTTTGGGTATCGGGGATTGCATCTGGATGTATCCCGTCATTTCTTCTCCAAAGAGGAAGTGATGAAATTGCTGGATGTGATGTCTTTTTACAAGCTGAACACCTTGCATATGCATCTGACGGATGCCGGAGGATGGCGTATCGAGATAGACAAATATCCGAAACTTACTTCTGAAACGGCCTTCCGCACCGAATCTGATTGGCGGAAGTGGTGGGACGGCCGCGACCGTAAGTATCTGCCGGAAGGGACGCCGGGTGCTTACGGCGGTTACTATACGAAGGAGGACATCCGGGAGATCGTGAAACATGCGGCTTCCAAACATATAAACATAATACCGGAGATCGAATTTCCGGGGCATTCGGAAGAGGTCCTGATGGCCTATCCTGAACTGAGCTGTTCGGGAAAGCCTTACCAGAACGGCGATTTTTGTATCGGTAACGAGCAGTCGTTTACATTCATGGAAGACGTATTGGCGGAGGTGATCGATCTTTTCCCGTCCGAATATATCCATGTCGGTGGCGATGAAGCCGGGAAGTCCGCCTGGAAGAAATGTCCGAAATGCCAGGCTTTGATGAAGGAAAAAGGAATGAAGAACGTGGACGAGCTTCAGAGTTACATGATTCACAGGGCTGAGGAGTTTCTGAATTCGAAAGATCGCAAGCTGATCGGTTGGGATGAGATCTTGGAAGGCGGTCTGGCTCCCGAAGCAACCGTCATGTCATGGCGGGGAGAAGACGGTGGAATCAAATCGGCACGGATGGGGCATGATGTGGTGATGACACCGGGCAATTATATGTATTTGGATTTCTATCAGGCCGATCCGAAGACACAGCCGTATGCCATCGGCGGCTATACGCCGATAAAGAAAGTGTATAGCTATGATCCCGTCCCGGCGGATTCGTTGACGGCAGAGGAATGCCGGCATATTTTGGGGGTGCAGGCCAATACCTGGACCGAATATATCCAGACACCCGAACATCTGGAATATATGATGTTCCCGCGTGCCCTTGCTGTGGCCGAGATCGGATGGACGCCGCAGGAATTACGGACATGGGAGGATTTCAAACCTCGCATGAATGCGCATATTTCCAAATTGCAGGGAATGGGGATCCGTACTTTTACCCTTTCGGACGAATTGGAAGTGACCATGCAGGTCGATACGGCAGGCAGAGAGATAGAAGTCATACTGGATGCCGAGAAATACCCGGCGGAAATCCGCTACACGACGGACGGTTCCGTTCCGGTGGCATCTTCCGCCCTTTATGCCGGGCCGATAACCGTGCAAGATTCCGCCCATATCAAAGCCGCTATTTTCCGGGACGGTGTGCTTCAGGGGACACCGACGGAAAAGAAAGTGGATTATCATCGGGCCATCAATAAGCCTATACATTATAATAGTAAGCTCTACGAAGGCTATATGGCCGGAGGAACGAACGCCCTGTTGGACGGCTATCGGGGCGGTCTGACTTATCTGGACGGACGTTGGCAAGGTTATTTGGATGACCTGGACTGTGTGATCGATATGGAAGAGGATACGGATATCCATAAAGTGTCCATTCGTTTCATGCAATTGATCGGTCCGGGGGTGTTCCAGCCCGGACAAGTGGAGTTGTTGACTTCGGAAGATGGTGAAAACTTTATTTCCCGCGGGATTGTTCCGACAACGGTTCCGGCTGATGATCCGGACCTCCTGTTCCAAGAATATACGTTCGACGGTAACTGGAAAACCCGTTATATCCGTTTGAAAGCGCCGAGGGCGAATCCCGGTTTTATTTTTGCGGATGAGATCGTTGTTTGGTGAATTAAAAATTAAGAATTAAGAATTAAAAAATAAGAGTTGGTGTTATGAAGATGGTGTTGTTTTCTTTTTTATTGGGTTGCTGTTCTTTGCTGGTTTCCGCGCAACAGCCGGTAGATTATGTGAATCCGTTTATCGGGACAAGCAACTACGGGACGACCAATCCCGGTGCGATTTGCCCCCAGGGAATGATGAGTGTTACCCCCTTCAATGTGATGGGGTCGAAAAGTAATAAGTTTGATAAGGACAGCCAGTGGTGGTCCACGCCTTATTCGGCGGATAATAATTTCTTCACCGGTTATGCGCACGTCAATCTGAGCGGTGTCGGTTGTCCGGAGATGGGAAGCCTGTTGTTGATGCCTACCTCCGGGGAGCTGAATGTGGATTATCACGCATACGGCAGCGAATACAAGAACGAGGTGGCCCATCCCGGCTATTACAGTAATATCCTGACGAAATATGACATCAAGACGGAAGCTACCGCCTCCATGCGTACCGGCCTGACACGTTTTACTTTCCCGAAAGGGCAGGGGAATATCCTCTTGAATTTGGGTGAGGGGCTGACGAATGAAACCGGTGCGACCGTTCGTATGGTGAGCGATACGGAGATAGAGGGAAGCAAGCTGCTCGGTACGTTCTGCTATAACCCGCAGGCTGTTTTCCCGATCTATTTCGTGATGAAGCTCAGCAAAGCCCCCAAGCAGGCCGGCTACTGGAAGAAACAACGCGAGATGAAGGGAGTGGAAGCCGAATGGGATGCCTATTCCGGCAAATATAAATTGTACACGAAGTATGACCGTGAGATGAGCGGTGACGACATCGGCGTCTGGTTCAAGTATGATACCGAAGAAGACGAAGTGATCGAAGTAAAGATGGGTGTCTCGTTTGTCAGCATCGAAAATGCCCGCCTGAATATGAACACCGAACAGCCGGATTTCAATTTCGACAAAGTGCGTGCGGCAGCCGGCAAGATGTGGAACGACGATCTGTCGCGTGTGATGGTGGAAGGCGGGACGAACGACGATAAGACGATTTTCTATACCGCCATATACCACCTGCTGATCCATCCGAACATCATCCAGGACGTGAATGGCGAATATCCGATGATGGAAAGCCTGAAAGTCGGCCATACTACCGGAAACCGCTATACGGTCTTTTCGCTCTGGGACACCTACCGCAATGTCAGCACATTGATGACATTGCTCTATCCCGAAAAACAGCTCGACATCATCCGCACCATGATCGACATGTACAAGGAAAGCGGATGGCTTCCGAAGTGGGAACTGTACGGACGCGAGACACTGACGATGGAAGGCGATCCGTCTATCCCTTATATCGTGGATGCTTATATGCGCGGTTTGCGCGATTACGATATCGAGACTGCCTACGAAGGGATGTGCAAGGGCGCTACTACTCCCGGAGAGTTCAACCTGCTCCGCCCGGACAATAACGACTATATGAGCAAAGGCTACGTCCCCTTGCGCGAACAGTATGATAATTCGGTTTCGCATGCCTTGGAATATTATATCGCCGACTGGAATCTCTCGTTGTTGGCAGATGCGTTGGGAAAGAAGGAAGACGCTAAGCTGTTTCGTGAGCGGGCTATGGGGTATAAGCATTACTATTGCAAGGAGTTCGGTACGCTTCGTCCCATCCTGCCCGACGGCACGTTCTATTCCCCTTTCGATCCGAAACAGGGGGAGAACTTCGAGCCGAGCCCCGGTTTCCATGAAGGAAACGCCTGGAACTACACGTTCTATGTCCCCCATGACATCAAAGGCCTTGCCAAACTGATGGGCGGTCAGAAGAAGTTTGTCGATAAGTTGCAGATGGTCTTCGACAAAGGGTACTACGATATGGCAAACGAGCCGGATATCGCCTATCCGTACCTCTTCAGCTATTTCAAGGGAGAGGCTTGGCGTACGCAGAAGCTGGTCTGCGAACTGTTGGGCAAATATTATCACAATGCCCCGAACGGGCTTCCGGGTAACGACGATACGGGTACGATGTCTACCTGGGCGATCTTCTCGATGATGGGATTCTATCCGGCCTGTCCCGGTGACCTGGATTATGTTGTGACTTCTCCGACCTTCAACAAGGTGACGATCCGGCTGGACGAGAAGTTCTATCCGAAAGGCGAATTGGTGATCGAGTCCGCCCGCAAAACCCCGGAAGATATTTATATCAAAGAGGTGACAGCCGGCGGGAAGAAGCTGAAAGGGTATACGATTTCGCAAGACGAACTGGTGAATGCCGGGACATTGCGCTTCACGCTGGAAAACAAGCATTGATTTCCCCTCTCAATTTTATTTGAAATGGCATTTAAACGTTGAAAAACGGTTTCAAATTTTCTTGAAGCCGTTTTTCACTATTGAATCTCCGTTTCAATATTTCTTGAAGTGCCTTTTTAATGGTGAAAAACCGTTTCAAGAAAAATGGAGATGGGTTTCACCATTGAAAAATGGCTTCAAGAAAATTAGAAACGACTTTTCAACGTTTAAATGCCATTTCAAATATTCTTGAGACCTATAAATTATTATCTTTGCACACGTAAAAAAGAAAAACAGTTTAATCCATATTATATAATGTATAGAACAAGAACATGTGGCGACCTGCGCCTTGCCGATGAAGGCTTGGTGATTACGCTGGCCGGCTGGGTACAGAAAACCCGTAAGATGGGTGGCATGACGTTCGTGGATATCCGCGACCGTTACGGTATTACGCAATTGGTGTTTAACCAGGAAGTGGATGCCGCTCTTTGTGAGAAAGCCAATAAGCTGGGAAGAGAATATGTTATCCAGGTGACGGGAACCGTTCGCGAACGTTCCAGCAAAAACCCGAATATCCCTACCGGTGAGATCGAAATCATCGTTTCGGAACTGAATGTCCTGAATGCTGCCGTGACTCCTCCTTTCACGATTGAAGACGATACGGACGGGGGGGACGACCTGCGTATGAAATACCGTTATCTGGATTTGCGCCGCAACGCCGTCCGCAAGAACCTGGAACTGCGTCATCGTATGGCTTTCGAGGTGCGTAACTATCTGGACAAGCAAGGATTCCTGGAAGTCGAAACTCCGGTGCTGGTAAACTCGACGCCTGAGGGGGCGCGTGACTTTGTCGTGCCTTCCCGTATGAATCCCGGACAGTTCTACGCTTTGCCTCAGTCTCCGCAGACGTTGAAGCAGTTGTTGATGGTTTCCGGTTTCGACCGTTATTTCCAGATCGTGAAATGTTTCCGTGACGAAGACCTGCGTGCGGACCGCCAGCCCGAATTTACACAGATCGACTGCGAAATGAGCTTTGTGGAACAGGAAGACGTGCTGAACATTTTCGAAGGAATGGCCAAGCATCTGTTCAAGGTGATCCGGGGCATCGATATAAAAGAAGCTTTCCCGCGTATCAGTTGGCACGATGCCATGAAATATTACGGAAGCGACAAGCCGGACCTGCGTTTCGATATGAAGTTCGTCGAACTGATGGACATCATGAAGGGACACGGTTTCTCCGTATTCGATAATGCTGCTTATGTCGGCGGTATCTGTGCGGAAGGGGCGGCTTCTTATACGCGCAAGCAGCTGGATGCGCTGACCGAGTTTGTGAAACGTCCGCAGATCGGTGCAAAGGGCATGGTATATGCCCGTGTGGAGGCAGACGGCAATGTGAAGTCGAGCGTGGATAAATTCTATACCCAGGAAGTATTGCAGCAGATGAAAGAGGCCTTCGGCGCAAAACCGGGCGACCTGATTCTGATCCTTTCCGGCGACGATGCGATGAAGACGCGCAAACAACTTTGCGAATTGCGTCTGGAAGTGGCCGGTCAGTTGGGTTTGCGTGACAAGAACAAGTTCGCCTGCCTGTGGGTGATCGACTTCCCGCTGTTCGAGTGGAGCGAAGAAGACCAGCGCTTCTATGCAATGCACCATCCGTTTACTTCTCCCAAACCCGAAGATATTCCTTTGCTGGACAGCGATACGGGAGCCGTCCGTGCGAATGCATACGACATGGTGATCAATGGTGTCGAAGTGGGTGGCGGTTCCATCCGTATCCACGACAGCAAGTTGCAGGATAAGATGTTCCAGTTGCTGGGCTTCACCGAAGAAAAGGCACAGGAGCGTTTCGGCTTCCTGATGAATGCCTTCAAATATGGTGCGCCTCCTCACGGTGGTCTGGCTTACGGTCTGGACCGTTGGGTCTCTTTGTTTGCCGGCCTCGATTCTATCCGTGACTGTATCGCGTTCCCGAAAAACAACTCCGGTCGCGATGTCATGCTGGATGCGCCCGGACAACTGGATGATTCGCAGTTGGAAGAATTATGCCTGAAAGTAGATATTAAGGAGTAATATACCGATAGGTCGATTTGCCGGTATGCTGGTGAATGGTTCACTGGCCTATTGGCAAATTGATTTATTTATAAATTATTGATTATGTTAAGGGTTAAGGATATACTGAAAGAAATCGAACAATACGCTCCGTTGCCATTGCAGGAGAGCTTTGACAATGCAGGTGTGCAGGTAGGCGATGTGAATCAGCCGGCTACCGGTGCGCTTCTTTGCCTCGACGTCACCGGAGAGGTGGTGGACGAGGCGATAGAGATGGGGTGTAATCTGATTGTCTCTCATCATCCTTTGGCCTTTAAAGCCTTCAAATCCCTGACCGGTTCGACCTATATCGAGCGGTGCATGATGAAGGCCTGCAAGTATGACTTGGTGATCTATGCCGCCCATACCAATCTCGATAATGCGGCGGGAGGCGTGAACTTCCGTCTGGCGGAACTGATCGGGCTGGAAAATGTCCGTGTCCTGAGCCCCCAGAAAGGTGCTTTGCTGAAGCTGGTCACTTTCGTGCCGGAGGCCTATGCCGATTTGGTGAGGACGACCTTGTTCAATGCGGGAGCCGGAGCGATAGGCGGCTATGATTCCTGTAGCTTCAGCCTGCCGGGGAGCGGGACTTTCCGTGCCGGCGAAGGGACGAACCCGTTCTGTGGCGAAATAGGCGAGTTGCATGTGGAGTCGGAAATCCGTATCGAAACGATATTGCCCGCTTTCCGTAAGTCGACGGTGACGCGTGCGTTGCTTTCCGTCCATCCTTATGAAGAACCGGTATTCGATTTCTATCCTTTGGATAATGCCTGGAACCAGGTCGGTTCGGGGGTAGTCGGAGAGTTGCCCGAAGAAGAGAGTGAATTGGGCTTCCTGCAACGGATCAAGGAACTGTTCCAGGTGGGGTGCGTGAAGCATTCCGCCCTGACCGGCAAGCCGATACGCGAAGTCGCTTTATGCGGGGGGAGCGGCGCTTTCCTGATCAAAGACGCAATCAGTTACGGTGCGGACGTTTTCATTACGGGGGAGGCTAAATATAATGACTTTTACGATGTGGAAGACCGGATTCTGCTGGCGGTTATTGGTCATTATGAAAGTGAAGTCTGTACAAAAGATATCTTTTATAACATAATATCGAAAAAATTCCCTACCTTTGCGGTACATTTTTCGAATGTTAATTCAAACCCAGTAAAATATTTATAGAATGGCTACAGATAAACAATCAGCTGAAAAGGAATATACGGTTGAAGAAAAGCTTTCTACGCTGTATCAACTTCAGACGATGATGACTGAAATTGATAAGATCAAGACACTTCGCGGCGAACTTCCCTTGGAAGTACAGGACCTGGAAGATGAGATCGCTGGTCTGGAAACACGTCTTCAGAACTATCAGTCAGAAATTAAAGACTTTGAGAATGCTGTTGTAGAACAGAAACATAAGATTACGGAGTCAACCGGTCTGATTGAAAAATATAAAGCGCAGTTGGATAACGTGCGTAACAACCGTGAGTTCGACAACTTGTCAAAAGAAATAGAATTCCAGGGACTTGAAATCGAGTTCTCTGAAAAGAAGATTCGTGAATTCGGTGAAGCGATCAACCGTAAGAAGGAAGAGATCGCCGAACTGTCCGAAAGACTGGAAGGCCGTAAGGCTGATTTGGTTCAAAAGCAGGGCGAACTGGAGCAGATCATTTCCGAAACCAAGCAGGACGAAGAGAAACTGCGCGAAAAAGCAAAGAAACTGGAAGCGAATATCGAACCGCGCCTCTTGACTGCTTTCAAACGTATCCGCAAGAACTCTCGTAACGGATTGGGTATTGTGTATGCGGTGGTTGTTTCAACAAGATTCCGCCCCAGAAACAGTTGGATATCAAGTTGCGTAAGAAAGTGATCGTTTGCGAATACTGTGGTCGTATCATGATCGACCCTGAATTGGCAGGCATAGAAGAATAATCGGATGCGCGACGTTGTCCGTGCATATATAGAGAAATATCGGTTGCTTACGGAAAACCGTCCGGTTCTGGTCGGTGTAAGTGGCGGAGCAGATTCAATAGCCCTACTCACCATTTTGGTGGAGTCGGGCTATTCCTGTATTGCGGCGCATTGTAATTTTCATTTGCGGGGAGACGAATCCCTGCGTGACGAACAGTTTGTAAGGGAGTATGCCCGAAAACTGGATGTCCCTTTCCTGATGACGGACTTCGATACCCGGAAATATGCAGCCGACCGGCATCTCTCCATTGAAATGGCTGCCCGCGAGTTGCGCTATGGCTGGTTCGAAGAGCAACGGGCTGCAACCGGGGCGCAGGCTGTCGCTGTGGCTCATCATCGTGACGACAGTGTGGAAACGCTTTTGATGAATCTGGTACGTGGGACCGGCATCAGGGGAATGAGCGGGATTCGTCCGAGGAACGGTTTCGTGGTGCGCCCTTTGCTTGCCGTGAGCCGTGAGGATATCTTGGAGTGGCTTGCCGGACGCGGTTTGACGTATGTGACCGACAGTACCAACCTTTCCGATGCTTATACGCGCAATTTTATCCGCCTGCGTGTCCTTCCGCTTCTGGAGGAAATCAATCCTTCCGTGAAGGATGCGATCGCCCGTACGTCCGAACATCTGTCGGCAGCCGAAGCCGTTTATCTGCATGTGGTGGAAGAGGCGAGGAATGCTGTGGTCGAGCAAGGGGACCGCCTTTCGATTGCCGCCTTGATGCGTTACCCGTCGCCCGATGCTATTTTATACGAGTTACTCAAAACCTATGGCTTTACTCGTCCGGTGGCGGAGGATGTTTATTTGTCCCTGACGAAAGAATCGGGCAAAACCTTTTTCTCTTCTACGCACCGGTTGATAAAAGATCGGGACTATTTATTGTTATCTCCCCTTGTAAAAGAAGAGGTCCGTGAATATACACTGACCGGTGGCGAGAAAGTTTGGTCCGGTCCTGTCGAACTTTCTTTCGAGAAGATTGTTATTAAGGAAGATTTCCATATCCGGAAAGATAAAAATATCGCTTATTTCGATTACGACAAACTGACCTGGCTCAACGGGGAATATCTGCGTTCGCTGACGCCGGAACAGTTTACCGAAATGGCCATGCCGTATTATCGCGAGGTGTTCGGTGATGGGGAAAAGGACTGGTCGCTGCTGACTACGATTTTGCAGCCCCGCGTCACCAAACTGACCCAAATTCCGGAAGTTTTGTCGTTCTTTAAGGAACT
>ENA-OVGE01002891-OVGE01002891.1-human-gut-metagenome-genome-assembly--contig:-NODE-2891-length-10526-cov-3.726578_pt1 | contig 10526 bp, 5 predicted proteins | sample MGYA00237769_ERZ505417 | MGnify/ENA primary metagenome ERZ505417 (study PRJEB26158, sample SAMN06016403) | human gut metagenome | biome: human gut; feature: ankylosing spondylitis patient; material... | reverse complement strand
CTGTCTTTTTCGGCTCATTGACGGGAGGACAGAGCTTTGCCAGCACGGAGGGCTTCTTCTCCTGCCGTGACGCTTGCGCCTGTTCCCTGTGCGCCGCCTGTGTCAGCTCCATGAGGGAGACGGGCTTGCCGGACTTTGCCTGTTCCTCCAGCTCTGCCACGGTCTGCTTCGGCCCGTTGTTGATAACGCCGTCGATCATGCCGTAGTCGTCCTCCATGGCCATCTCCGCGTTTTTCAGATAGTTTTCCGGCTTGAGGAAGTCGGGCAGCGCCTTGAAGCCCCGGGAATCCACGTAATGACAGGATACCACGCCGTTCTGCTTCAGCGCCACGATGTCGCTGACGGACAGGCTGTGGCCGCGAAAATCCTCCGGGCGGCGGATGTTGAAGGTCTCATACAGCACGTTCAACCTGTCCTGCGTATCGCCCCTGCGGTCAAGGTTTCCCGCGTAGACGGCGGCGTAGTTATCACGCTCTACGGAAAGCCCCTTTTGCTCCAGATACTCGGCGTTCATAAAGCGAAGCTGCGCCGTATTATCATTATCCCGAAGCTGATAGATGGCAAAGCTGTCGGCGGGGTTGTCGAGAAACGCCTTTTCATAGTCCGGCGGTGCGAAGCGGTCTTTGACCGTCTCCCATTCGGAAGCCTCCACGCCGAAGATACCGTCAAAGCTGCGAACTTCCTCCGCATCGAACGCCATGGCCTCGGTGTTGTCGGTGTGAAGCATATACACGCTTACGTCCCATTCCATGAGCTCCAGCGCACGCTCCTTTGTCAGCGGCAGCATATTGGAATCGGTGTAGCCGTAGGCGTTCATGCTCTCAACAGAAATCGCAGGGTCGGGGACGCAGCCATTGTCCGGCGCTGTGACCGGCTCCGGCTCCTGCACGGCGATCTCCTGCACCGGCTGGGCGGCAAGGCTCTCCGTCTCCTTATCCAGCCCGCGCTCCTTGCATATTTCCGCGTAATGGCGGTCGATATCCGTAATCAGGGAGGATGAGGTTCGGTTGATGGTCTCCAGCGATGCGCGAAGCTCGGTCAGCTCTCTGTCCTTTGCCCAGGTCGCCAGATACCCGAAGCTGTTTTCGCCTGTCTCAATGCCGTAATAGGCGCAGACGGCGAAGGAGATGCTCTCCGCCTGAATCTCCTCGGCGGCGCGGGAGAGCTTTGCCTTTTCCGGGTACTGTGCGTGCAAAAACTCCTTCACGGTCTGCTCGCCGCCCGTGAAGTTCAGCCCGTCCTCGCCCAGATACAAAAAGCCCTGCTCCGGCAGCTCAATGGGCGCTGCTGTGATGACGGTTGCCGCGTGGTTCACCACAACGTGCTCCTGAATGGTCACGGGCATACCCGGATCGTAATCCGAGCCGCGCAGGTCATATACATACAAGCCCTCCGGCAGCTTATCCCGGTCGATGCGCCCGTTGGAGAACAGCGCGGGCTTGCCGAACAGCTCGACCGCCTGATATTTTTCTCCGATTTCGTCCTTATTGTGGAGCTTGGAGTGGGCGATCTCATGGACGGCGGCGCAGACCGTCTGCACCTCGCTCATGCCTTCGCGGACAGCGATGCGCTGTTTGTCCACGGAGAAGTAGCCGTCCATATTCTCCGCCAGTTTCTCAAAGAAGATGGGTACGGGCGCGCTGCGGCGCAGAGCTTCTATGAACACCTCGTAATTCTGCACATCCCCCGTAAGGTTCGCCGCCAGCTCCGGCAGGGGCTTGCCTGCGGTCTGCTGCACGTCGAATACCACCACGGGCTTGTACATGGGAATCTGCACCGTCTTTTCCTCCGTGATAATATCGCCGTTCTCGTCCCGCAGGGGGAGCTTGGTGTCGGGGTCTAACTTCTGCTGCTCGATTTTCTTCTTGAAGGGCGTGGGGGCGATGATCTTAATGCCCTTTTCGCCCTTCTTGACGTTTCTTCCGAACTGATCGCGCCATTTGTTGAAGCCAGCCACATGGGTGGCGTCGGGGCGCTGCATATAGATGAGCATGGTGTTGTTGACGCTGTACTTGTGAAAGCGGCTCATGGTGGCAAGGTACTGCCTGTATTTGTCGCTCTCGAACAGCTCCTTTATGCCCGTCTCAATGCTGTCGGTGATGTCCTTGAGCCGTTCCTTGTTGGTCTGTTTTTCAGCCATTTCGTGCATACCTCCTTTGGATCATGGTAAAAGCAGCGGCTCCCGCAGGGGAACGAAACGCCCGTGCGGGAGCCAAAGAAAAATCACTTGGTGAAGTCCAGCTTATAGGAGGAACGCGCGCCGTCGTCCTCCAGCACGATGAATGCGTCGTAGGTCTTGCCGGTTTTCTCGGAGTAGATACCGCTGGCGTAGGCGCGTCCCTGCGTCAGGAGCGAGGAAGCCATCTTCTTTGTCAGGCTGATCTTCTTGGCGGCAAGGAAGCGGTTGTCCCGCCACAGCCCGAACTTGCAGCTCCGTCTCTCGCAGAAATAGCCGTTTTTGCTCTCCGTGACCTCTGCGCCGCAGCGGGGGCATTTGCCCACAACGGGTCTGCCGGAGGGGAACAGCACCTCCGCGCCGTCCACAGGCGCAGCGTCCCGAACCAGCGCTGCGACCATATCGCAGATGCCGGCGAGGAACTCGTCCGCGCCCAACTCGCCGAACTCGATCTCCTTGAGGCGGTGCTCCCATTCGGCGGTGAGCAGCGGGGACTGGAGCTGTTCGGGCAGCACGGTAACGAGGGACACGCCCGCTTCGGTAGGAACGAGGCGTACAGATTTCTTCGCCTTTCTGCGCTCCGCAAAGCCCGTGGCCACCAGCTTTTCAATGACCGCCGCCCTTGTCGCGGGAGTTCCCAATCCCTTTCTCTCGGCATCTTCCGGCATATCCTCTTTGCCCGCCGTCTCCATGGCCGACAAAAGCGTATCCTCGGTGAAGTGCTTGGGCGGGGTCGTTTTACCCTCTTTGACCTCGCAGAAGGAAACGGAAAGCAACTGTCCCTCGGAAAGCTCCGGGAGGGGCTTGTCCGTAAGCTCCGCATCCGCATATGCTTTCCAACCGGGCTGAACCACCGTTTTTCCCTTGGCGGCAAAGCCATTCCCGCCACAGTCCAGCCTTGCCTCGGTCTCCAGATAGACGAAGGGCGCGCTGACCGCCATAAGCACCTGACGGGAAACAAGGCGCAGGATTTCCCGTTCGCCTGCGGGCAGTGCCTCCAAGTCCGTTTCGCCCGCTGCCATGGTGGGAACGACGGCGTGGTGGTCGCTGACCCTTTTGCTGCTGCACACCTGCCCCGAATAGACGGCTGCGGGCGGCTCCGTGCCGCAGATGCCCGCGCAGCACAGCGCCAGCGCGTTTACGCCGCTCTCCATATCGTCGGTGAGGTAGCGGCTGTCGGTGCGGGGATAGGTGCAGAGCTTCTTTTCATACAGGCTTTGCAGATAATCGAGGGTCTGCTGCGCCGTGTACCCAAGCAGTCGGTTGGCGTCACGCTGGAGCGCAGTCAGGTCGTAGAGCGCCGGAGCTTTTTCAGCCTTTTCCTTTCGCTCCACGTTTGTGACGGTCGCCGTGTCATCATGGCATTTCTCCCTCTGCGCTTCGGCCTCCGCCCTGTCCTCATATTTTTCGCCCACGGCGGAAAAGGTATCGAAAATAAGATTGACCGTGTAAAAGGTCTCCGGCTGAAAGGCGCTTATTTCCGCGTCCCGCTGCACCAGCAGCGCAAGGGTAGGCGATACCACGCGCCCCACGTTCAGGGTGCGATGGTACATCACAGAAAACAGGCGGGTGGCATTGATGCCCACCAGCCAGTCCGCCTTGCTGCGGCAGAGGGCGGAGGCGTAGAGGTTGTTGTACTCCGCGCCGTCGCGGAGATTGTCAAAGCCCTGAAGAATCGCCGCATCCTCCATGGAGGAGATCCAGAGCCGCTTCACGCGCTTGCGGCAGTTGTTGAGATTATACGCCGTGCGGAAGATCAGCTCGCCCTCGCGCCCGGCGTCGCAGGCATTGATGACCTCGCAAACGTCCTCTCTGTGCATGAGGGCGCGGAGGGTGTTCATTTGCTTCTGCTTGTCCCTCGCCACGGTATACTGCCAGCTTTTCGGCAGGATGGGCAAGTCCTCCCTTCGCCATTTGCCGTACTTTTCATCGTAGGCGTCCGCATCCGAAAGCTCCGCAAGATGCCCGAAGCACCAGGAAACGAGATAGCCGCCGCCCGAAAGAAAGCCGTCCCCGCGTTTGCCTGCGCCAAGGACGGCGGCGATGCTCCTTGCCACGGAGGGCTTTTCACACACAACAAGCCGGTAACAGGTCGTATTCATCATTGTTTTTTGTCCTCCTCACTGTCAGCAGTGTTTTCATCTTCAAATTCGTAATCCTCATCTTCCTCGTCCTCGCCGTAGTCGTAATCGTCCAGATCGTCCGCCCCACGGGTGTCGGCCTTGGGCTTGCGGAGCTTGAACCAGTACAGCGCACCGCCGCCGCCCAGCAGGAGCAGGAGGACGACCACAACAAGCCCCGCACCGTTGGCGCTCTTTTCGGGCGCGGTCTCCGCAGGCTCGGCGGGCTGTGGCGTGGGTTCCGTCACTTCCTTGCCCGCGCACTCGCTCATATTGGTTCTGCACACCTTGCAGCCCGTGTTGATTTTGCCCACGGCGCATTTGTCCGTGCAGGAGCAGGCGGGGACGATGCTCTCGCCGTCCTTGGTCAGCGCCAGCAGGTCGGCCTCGTCCACAAGATTCAGGAAATGGACGTTCTCATTACCCTTATCGTCCCGGTCGATGATGAGATAAAAGGTGTTGCCGCCCTTGGTCGTCACGGTGATGAACTGCTTGCCTGCGCCGAAAGCGGAGCCGATGTCGTCCATGAGCGTCAGGTTGCCCTCCGGGGTCAGGGGCGCGGAGCCTCCGGCAGCGGCGTAATATTGCAGCAGTATCTCCAGCAGTCCCGCAGTATCCGTGTCGTTCTCACCGCCTCCCGCAGAGGTGTTGAGAACCTCAAGGTATTTGCCGTATACATAGCCGGTCTGCTCCGGCACGACCACCTTGTACCAGCCGTTGCTTTCCTCCAGCACCTTCACCTCCGCGCCGTTGAGCAGATGCCCAATCACAGTGTAGTCCGTGCCGGGGCCGGTGCGCAGATTCAAATAGGTGCGGACGTTGACCACCTTTCCGGCCTGCTCCCGTTTGGCGGGAAGCGTCCAGCTCCGATCCCCGATGGTCACGGTATGGCTTCCGTCCGCATTTTCGGTCACAAGCACGGTCAGGGTCTGTCCGTTTGGGGTCTGCTCACCGGTATTCGTATTCTCCGGCTGTGTAGTTGCAGTTGGGGTTTCCATGGTCGGGTCGCCCATTGTCGAATCGACCATATCGCCGCCTGCATAGGCCGTAACGGAAAAGACCGTCATGCAGAGCACGACGGCCATTATCACGGCAAAAAATCTCCATTTATTCTTCATCCATAAATTCCTCCGTTTTTCTGTATTCGTCGGGCAGCGCCGCCGTGGGACGCTTTTCCAGCATCGCCATCAGCGCCGCCAGCTGCTCGATGGTCAGTCCATTCTCGCGGACGATGCCCACAATATCCGTGTTTTCCAGCTTCAGAATCTGCTCGTCCAGGGCTTTGAGCCGTGCGGTCAGCGATGTGAGCTTTTCCGCCAGCTTCTCGCGCTCCTGACGCAGCTTTTCAAGTCGCGGGTTCATAACATCCTCCTTTTTGCGTTGATATGGTTGTTGTTAAGGTAATCTGCCAAACTGGAGAAAATGGCTTCGCCAGTAGCTCGTGTCGATGGAAGCGTAGTGAATGGGGTCGCCGCAGTGGAGCATCCTGTTATTGCCCACATAGATGCCCACATGGGACGCGCCTGCGGTGTCGTAGGTCTTTTCAAAAAAGATCAGGTCGCCGGGACGGGCGCTTTCCGGGGAAACATAGGCGCACATGCCCCGCAGCCCCTCCGCCCCCAGCCTGCCGAAGCTCCAATGCAGGCCGCAGTTGTTGTAGACATACGAAACGAAGCCGGAGCAGTCGAAGGAGGTGGCGGGCGAGCTGCCGCCCCAGATATAGGGGTAGCCCAGATACTTTTCCGCTTCCTTTATAACTGCGGCGAACTGCTCGTCCGCCAGCGCCTCCGGGGGTATCTCGTATTTCTCATACTTGGTGTGGTAGTAGCGGTTCACATACGGGGAGCCGGGGAACAGGTCGGGGCGGTTGCCCAGCACGCTCATATACACGGCGTACATGGAGAGCTGATCGTGGGACATGATATGCACCGGCACATGGGAGAGGTTGAAGTTTTCAAGCGTGACCGTACAAATATAGTAGGTGTACGGCACTTCCACCTCATACTCGTAGCTTTGCAGATTGCCGTTTTCGTCGGTGTAATAGCCGATATGCGTTTCGGTGCGGTATCTGGTTTCCGTGGTGACGGTTTCCGTTAAGATATACTGCTTTTCAAACAGCGTCTCCAGAATCCCGCCTATTTCGTCAATCGTCCATTCTCCGCCCTTGAGGGCGGTAATCATGGAAATGAGCACATAGGGGTCGTGCTCAATCTCGTCCAGGTCGAAGTGGTACTCGTCGTAATCGTGGGTGCTTTCGTAGCTGTTCAGGTATTCCCGCAGCTCGTCCTCCATGGCGCAGTAGGCGGCTTCCGCCGCCAGCATATCCGCATCCTCCAGCGGATAGGTGGAGGCCGCAATGCCGGACACCCCGCCCTGAAACAGCGTGGAGCAGGAGGAAATGCAGGTCATGAGCAGCAGTATCGCGGCGGCGACGCCGCCCGCGATGAGGAAGCCCTTTTTGTGCCGGACAAAAAAGCTGCCGAGTTCCTTGCTTCCCTCGGCGGCGCGCCTGGCCGCCTTCGCGGTGGTCTCGGACGCTTTGACGGTATTCCTCGCGCCGTTCCCCGCTTTTGCGGCGGCGTATTCCTTTTTAATGGCCTGCTTCTGCTGCCAACGGGAATAGGGGTTGGAAGCCCTGCCGTATTCCTGCTCGTACTGTTTGTTCAGCGCCTTGAGGTTGGCTTTGTCTGCGGCGGCTTCCGCCTTGTCCGCTTTGCGGTAGGGCTTTTCCGCATGGGAGCGGTGCGCCGATTCCGCAATGCGCCAGGTGCGCTCCGCCGTCTCGGTCAGGGTGTTCGCCGCCTCCGTGCCGGGGTTGTCGTCGCCCTCCTCCCGGAGCTTGCGGTGGACTGCGCTGCGGACGGTATCCAGCGGTGCTTTCCTTGCGGCGTGCGCCAGCTTGGAGGGCGGACGCTTTTTGTCCGCCTCCTCAAAGAAAAGGCGCGTCGTGACCTTGCCGCTCTCACTGTCCACAACGCGCTTTTTGACCTTAACGGTTTTCTTGGGGATTTTCGCTTCGGCCTTCTCCAGCTTAACCGCCGCCCTGTCCGCCTTGCGGACAGCTCGTTCCAGCTCCGGCAGGGCGCGTTCTTCCTCGGTGAAAATCAGCCTTGGCGAGCGTTTTGCCATATTCATCACCTCCTGATGGGACTGCTGATGGGTTAAAAGCGTTATTCAAACAGAATTTCATCCGTTCTCTCCAGAAAATGCCGCTTGCCCGCCGGGGTGATGAGGGTATAGTGTCCCAGCTTGCCGCGCTCGGTGTAGAAGTCCCTCACCAGAAACAGACCGGCGCTCTTTTTGACCGCACGGGGAAAGAGCTTGCGGTTCTTGTCCCGGAACAGATACTTCTTTTCCTCCAGATACCGGGTAAACTGCTTTTCGGGAACGCCCAGCTCCTTGGCGGTGGTGCGGATGTTGGTACAGTCCGCAGGGTCAACAAAGGCGTCGTAATACTCCGCCTTGGGGAGGGCAAGCCGGAGACGGCGGTTCAGCTCCCGGTTTCGGGCGTTTTCGCTGCGCAGGCGGTTCAGGTACTCCGGCACGGCCTCGGGGTGCGCCTCCAGCGCATCCAACAGGCTGTCCGTCATATACGCGCCGTGCTTGCGGATGGAGGGAATGACCTCATGGGTGATCCAGCGCTTGAAGGCTCTCGCTTCCGGCTTGCGGGAGCCGAGAATAAGCGAGTACAATCCAGATTCAGAGATGATAGACATTCGCTGCCTGCCGCCGGGGGTGCTCACTGAATGAGCACCCTTTTCGTCGTCGTCGAGCCTGCTTAAAGCCCGGTTTGTTTTTTCAAGCTCCAGCGCTTTACACACGTCGGCTGCTACAAACCACGGGTCGCTGTCGATCAGGATGCTGCGTACAGCTCCGAACTCCGGGTTTTCAAAGATCATCAGGTTGTTATTCATATTCGCACATCCTTTCTCGTCTCTATTCTGACTGCACCTGCTCCGAGAGCTTGGTCGTGATGATTTTATACAGCTCCGTATCCTTGGGGAAGCGGTCTACGAAGGGCAGGATCACGCTGCCGTAGAACAAAAGCCCCTCGCCCTCGGCGGATTGGGTCACATACGAGAGCTGGTGGGGCGAGATGTTGAGCTGCTTTGCAAGAATCTGCCGGTCGCCGGAAGCCTGGTTGAGCATATACACATAATCGGAGTTTTCAAAGATGTTCTCCACCTCACGGCTGGATAGCAGGTCTTTGACGTTCTGCGTGATGCCCGTGGGAACGCCGCCCCACTTGCGGAAGCGCTTCCATATCTCCACCGTATAGGCGGCGGTCTGCTCCTCCTTCAAAAGAAGGTGCATTTCGTCGATATAGTAGCGGGTGGACTTGCGCTGCTCCCGGTTAATTGTGACGCGGTTCCACACCGCGTCCTGCACCACCAGCATCCCGATCTTTTTGAGCTGCTTTCCCAGCTCCTTGATATCGAAGCTGACCACACGGTTTTCGATATTCACGTTGCTGCGGTGGTTGAACACGTTGAGGGAGCCGGTGACGTAGATTTCCAGCGCCGTGGCGATATACTGCGCTTCCTTTTCATCCTGCCTGCGAAGCTCGTTGTACAAGTCCTCTAAAATCGGCATCTTTTCCGGGCGGGGGTCGCTCAGGTATTCCCGGTAAACCGAGCGCACACAGCGGTCGATGATGGTCTTTTCCACCGGCATGAGGCCGTCCTTGCCGCCCACGATCAGCTCGCATAGGGACAAGATGAAGTCGGATTTCAGGCTCAGCGGGTTTTCGTCATCGCTGTAATTCAGGTTCAAATCCATGGGGTTCAAATAGTCGGTGGAGGTGGGCGAGATCTTCACCACCTGCCCGTGCAGGTGCTCCACCAGCGGGCCGTACTCCGCCTCCGGGTCGCAGATGATGATATCGTCGTTTGTGACGAGGAACACGTTGGCGATCTCACGCTTGGCGGAGAAGGACTTGCCACTTCCGGGCGTGCCCAAGATCAGCCCGTTGGGGTTTTTCAGCAGCTTTCTGTCTACCATGATGAGGTTGTTGGAAAGGGCGTTCAGCCCGCAGTACAGGGCTTCCTTGCCGTCCTGAAACAGCTCCTGGGTGGTAAACGGCACGAAAATCGCCACGCTGGAGGTGGTGAGCCCCCGCTGGATCTCGATCTGGTTATACCCCAGCGGAAGCGCGGACATGAAGCCCTCCTCCTGCTGAAAGTCCAGCCGCGTGAGCTGGCAGTTGTACTTCTGGGCGATGGAGCCCGCCTGAAAGACGTTGTTGCCGAGGCGCTGCCTGTTGTCCGCCACGTTCACCACAAGGAAGGTCAAAAGGAACATACGCTCGTTGCGGCTTTGCAGCTCCTGCAAGAGCTTTTTCGCCTCCGTGCCGTAGGTGGCGAGGTCGGAGGGGATAATATCCATATCGTAGCCGGAACGCACCGCTTTTTTCTGCTCCTCAATGGTCATTTTCTGCAAGTCGGTGATCTTGCGCTTAATGGTCTTGATGGCCTTCACCTGATCCACGGACTGGACGTGCATACTGACGATAAGGGAGCTTTCCATATCCAGGAAGTCCGCCAGCATTCGGTCGTTGAGTTCGGGGGCTAAAATCTGCAAGAAGGATACGCAGCCGGTCTTGCTGCCCACGCCGAAGCTGCTGCCGGTCTTGAACTCAAAGGCGCTGGGCGCGATGAAGTCCTTCACCGACAGCCCGGAGGGAGCCAGCCAGTCCCACGAAAAGCGGAAGGGCTGCGGCTCGTCCATGTGGAGCATCCCGTGCAGCAGGCGCAGGCGCTCCATCCCGTTCAGGACTTCCGCCTGCACGCCCAGACGGCGGAAGTTGTTGAGGATATCCGTCTCGATGCGCTCCAATCGGGGCTTTGCGGCTTTCAGGCTGTCCGCCTCCACGCCGAAGGTCAGGTACTTGGTCTTGATAAGCCCGTTGTTGCCGCGGGCAAGCTGGCTTTGCAGCATCCCGGTGTACTCGGTACGGAGCTTGTCGAAGCAGTCGCCCTGCAAGGGGATGGCGATGCGCCGGGCGTAGGTATCCCGCGTGGCGGAGAGGTTGATGAAGGAGAGCTGGAAGCGGATGGAGGAATCGAAATAGTTGAGGAAGTCGCACCAGCCGTCGAAAATGGCGGTCTTGTCCTCGTTCTGGTTGAGCTGGTAGTTGATATCCTGAAACTGCACGGTTTTCGTGTAGTAATTGTCCGTCACGCGGCACACGCCATCGGGGTACATCCGCTGAAAGGGGATGCTGTCCTGGG